>JACLAA010002151.1_pt1 | contig 23715 bp, 4 predicted proteins | sample 8027891 | NCBI WGS metagenome assembly JACLAA01 (sample SAMN15724900, study PRJNA655200) | protist metagenome | isolation source: fluorescence activated cell sorting (FACS) single amplified genomes of... | place: Spain: Blaines Bay Microbial Observatory, Mediterranean Sea | collected 2016-01-19 | reverse complement strand
GGCGCTGGCGTCCACAGCCATGTTGGTGGGTCAACGAGGCTGCCCCTGGTCGTCGAGGTGGCGTGCGATGCTGCCTCGCTCAGCTGTCCAGTCTCTCCGGGCGCGCGGGCCACGGCGGGACGGCGCTCCCAGCCACTGGCCAAAGTTGCTGTGCGCGCTAAGCGTGCGGGGTTTGCCCGCGTCGTTGTTCGGCGACGGCCTCGCCAGGGCTCCGGCGAGGGCTGGCGCCGCCCGCCGAGCCGTCCGAGCGCGGAGCCCGCTTGTCCAAGCGGGGCAGCAAAACTCAGCGCCGCTCTCCCTGGCTCGTCGCGCGGTACGTGCGCACGACGCAACGGCAGTACGTGCGCGGCCGACGCCGCGCCGCATACCCCTCTCTCGGGGCAGCACCATCGGCAGCAGACGTAGTTCTGCGGCAGGCCCAGGGTAGCAGAGCACCCATAGTTGGGCAGCACCCAGACCCACATAATGTACTCCCTCGGCGCCTTCGAGCTCCAGGAGCGCAAGCGCAAGGCGGAACAAGATCGATTGAAAAAAACAACGAGCAAGAACTGGAAGCCCGCGAAGCGGAACCGCTTCCTGACGAACATCTACGGCAAGGGTCTTGAGGAATTGAGCACGGCGTCGGTAGTACGACGAGACGCGAACATCCAAAACGCGCTGCAGTTCCCCGAGGAGACGAGCATGTTTGGGGAGCCCACGGTGCCAGTTAAGGGCGGCGCCTACGTGTCCTGGAACGCGATGGCGCCGGGCCGGCAGCTCGCGCCGCCGTCCATGCAGTTCCGTGACGAATATCCGGAGAAGGAGTTGGGTGGTAGGTTCGGCGTGTCGCGGTACATTGCTCGGAGTTATTTCAAGGGCGGCGGTGAGAAGGATTATGAGAAAACAGCTCAACTCAAAACGTTGAAGGCTTCGATAGGTGGTGATTTGGCCGTGGACGCCCTGGACCCGCGGGAAGCCACCGTCAGTCTCGGTGGCGTCGGTCTGAGGTTAGCGAAGGGGCCCTACTTCAATCCTGGCCACTTTCTGAGGGTGAGACAAAGACATAAAGAGTTAGGCCCGCCCTTCGTCTACAACACAAGAACGGAGCCGGAGCGCGTCACGGCGCAACTCTCGGTGGAGACCCTAAACGACCCCGGACCGTTTACGGACAAGACGATGCAAGAGATCCAGTACCCGAAGTGGCGCTTCCCCGACAAGCGCAAGTTCCAGGAGCCGTTTGATTTTCGCAAGTACCACCGGACGGCGCTGCAGTACACGGAGCAGATGTGCGGCCTGCCCAATATTGCACCGATGTCCGTGTCCGAGGTCTACCAGTCGGCGGCGGACCTGCAGGGGAGCTTCCGGCAAGCACCGAAAGGCGTGAGAGCCTGGAACAACAACCAGCCCCACGGGACGACTTTTTCCAATTACTCGCCGCCGAAGCGGAAGGACCCGTCAGCTTTACATTGCTCGCTGCGGGGCGTGACGCTGCGCGGGGCTTCGGGGGGCGGCGCCTTCGAGACGGTCGTGTCCGAGGACCTGGCGTCGTTCTAAGTTTAGGTTGTGAAAAAATTTGCGTCGACGGCGTGGGGGGTGTAACCGCTAAACTACTCTCTGGTGTCTGCTTGTGAATTTTCAGGCGTGCCCAAAGCGCCGGAGCAGTAGTCAAGCGGTCACGCACGGCCCAGAATTTCCGTCTCAAATCAGGTAAAGCGCCTAGACGCACCGCGCTTTGCAAGCTAAAAAAAATCTCTTCAAAACCCGTCACAAGTGATAGTAAAATAGATAAACTTACACACAGACCCCTACTACGCGACGAAGTCGTACACCGTCCGCGCCACCGTGGGCAGCCGCTCGAGCCCCCCCATCACGTCCTCGAGCTCGGCCCGCCGCGGCGGCCGCGAGCTGCGAGAGGCGTCGACGCGCCAGAGGGCCGCGGCCAGCCCCACGTCCAACACCCGGTCGAGGTCGCCTCCACTCAGCAGCGACGCCACGGCGCCCGCGAGGAACGCGTCGCCGGCGCCGACCGTGTCGATGGCGCCGGCTGCCTTGAACGCGGCGCGCCGCGACACGTGCGACGGCTGCAGACCGTGCTCGATCCGCCCCAGCGTCCTTCTGAGGGTGGGCTCGTCGTTGGTCATGGCGAAGGCGCCGAGCGGGCCCAGCGTGAACAGCACGACGCCGCAGCCTCTCCTCAATAACGACCGCGCAACACTTTCGATCTCCGACATGGACAGCACGTTCTCGAGGCCATCCTTGATGTTGTACCTCTCGAGAAATTCCTTCTTTCTTCCAACACACGCCGCGGCTTCATCCAAATTGCCGTGTAAGACGCCTATATTTTCGTAGGCGTCTGAGGCGTCGCCGAGCGGTTGATTGTAATCGTCCGCCGCCTCGTTGACGTCCAGGCATAAACACGTGCCTCTTTCGACGCACGTCGCCGCGAATCGTGCGAGGGGCGCGCCTCGCAATGCAGGCATGACGTGTGGATATCCTAGTAAAATAGCGTCGTACGTAGCCACGTCCACATCGGGAACGAAGTGGGCATTCCCGCCCTGGGCGCAGTAGACCGCGCGCTTGCCGTCCTTCTTGTAGACCGGTAAACAGGCCGTCGACGTCGGGTGCTTCGATGAGACACTGACGTAGGACGTGCCGACACTGTTCTGACGGAAGTAGTCCAACAGAAACCGCCCGAACGCGTCGTCACCGACCGAGCAGTGCGCGTCGACGCCGTACGTCTCTAGGGACGCTAACGTACTCGCGCAGTTGGCCACCGAGCCGCCGGCCGCGAGTCGCGTCGATTGGACCTCGCAGTAGCCCTCGCGACTCTCGAGCTCGCCGCAGCCCTCCAGGACCACGTCCACGCAGACGTGGCCCGCGCAGAGGACCCTTCCCGTCGTCTTTTCAGCGGAGAAGGCCCTCGTAACGGCATCTAGCGCCGTACTCCTCATCTCCGCTTCTTGTACGGAAGACGTGTCCACGAGCACGTGGGCGCAGGCCGGTGGTTTTGGTAAAGTGACCTTGACAGACGTGTCCTGGTCGGCTGCTCTAGCCTGCTGGCGCCGCGCCAGCGCCTCCGGATACGCGACGACCCAAAGTAACGCGACGCGCGCGCCGAATCGGTGTGCGAGCGTCGCCAGGAAGGTCGCATCCTTCACATACGACGTGAAGGGCGCCACCATGACAACGTCGATGCCTGCCGCGCAGTTCTGGGCCGCAACCCGCAAACACGTCTCGTAGGCGCTCGGTTTTATGGTCGAATTGTAGTAGGCGTCGTCCTTGGTCGCTCCTGCTGCGGTTAACGCACAATTGGCCAGCGGCCATTCAAGTGCATCTTTATCGACCAACGCCGCCTTGAGATGAGCCGCAGCGTGCGCCGCGAGCGTCGTCTTGCCGGCGCCGGGCGGGCCCGCCACGACGAGGCACAGCGCGCCGGTCGCCGGCGTCGCAGCGCTAGGTGACGGTATCGCAGCGCTAGACGGCGGCGGCGCCGCGCCCGGCATGGCACCCGGCATCGCTGGTAGCGCGCCCGGCGGCGGCGGCGGCCCGGGCGGTTGTATCGCGCGCGGCGGGCTGTTGAACGCCGCGATCGCGCGAGAGATGCGTTCGGCGTCGTCGTCGGCCACGCCCCAGACCTCGGCCGGGTTGATGTCCAGCAGGTCGTCCGCTGACAGCTCCAGGGATGCGATCGCGTCGATGGCGGCATCAGTGGTGCCGGCGGCTCTAAAAGCCTCCAGGATCTCGCGGACCGAGGGCATCGTGAGCAGTGAGAGATCGCGCAAGCGACTCGGCAGCGGTGACAAGTGTCCAAATTTCAGCAGCGAGTCCACACACGAGCGTTTCCAGCGATGTTGTCCGCAAAAAAGGCTGTGCGAGGGGGTGTTTGCTAGTGTGTTATCAGCCGCTAGCTGCACTTTTCACGCCGAGTTGCATTTTGGCCCTTTCCTGTGCTCTCTGGGCCGCCTGGCACCCGCATTGCTGCAAACAAATCCAGCGTTGGATATGCCGAAACGCTGGTAAGCATCGCTGCGCATTGGCCACAGCACAGCCCTGCAGCCTCTCAGGATGCCTGTAGCAGCGCACGCCGCGCACAAGCCCTCGCTCGCGCCACCGCGGTGCGTGTGGTTGCTCTGCCTCAGCAACACAGCAGCGCTCAAACCATCGCTCGCACCACCGCTCCAGGCAGCCGGTCCACACGGCCTGCCGCTCCTGCCGTCCGGCGAGCACCTGACTCTAGACGCACCAGGATGGACGCGAGGGATAGGCACGGGCGGCCGCGTCTGGCCCGCGTCCGCCGCGTTGTGCCGTTATCTTGCCAGGACCGGAACCGTCCGCGGCAAAGCCGTCCTCGAGCTCGGATGTGGAACGGGAGCGACGGGCCTCACGTGCGCCGCGGCGCTCAACGCGTCTTCTGTTATTCTCACGGAGGGCGGCAGCGAGAGCTTACTGCAGCTCGCGCGGCGCAACGTCGATGCGAACCGTCGATTGTTGCCTTGCGATGTTTCCGTACAGCGCCACGGCTGGGGCGAACCCGTGGAGTGGACGCCCGAGCTCGTGGTGGGCAGTGACGTGACCTACGACCGTGACGCGCACGACCGGCTCTGCGCTTCACTAAAGGCGTTGCAGGCGCCCGCGCTGCTCGCGCACCAGCATCGCCGCGTCGCATCGTTGTTGAGTGGCGAGTCGCAGCTCGACCACTTCCTACAAAGCGCGGCAAGCGTAGGCCTCGCCGTCGACAGACTACACGAAGACGCGACGAACCCCCTCGCGCCCGTGTCCATCTTGGGCGTGGCGCCGCCCCAGTAGCGACTAGTGAGTGGGGTTAATAACAATATGTGTTCTTAAACACCGATCATGCCGTACTCGCGCACTGATCATATAGCGCCACGCGCGCTACTTCTTCGCCCGCCGGCTCTTGGCCTCCCGGCCTTCCCCCTTCTTCGGCCGCTTCCGCTTCACGGCCGGCTTCCCCGAATCACCCTGGTTCTGCAAGTTCGCGCGCGCCGACCTCAACCAATAAACTGCAATCGCTCTACTGGCAGCATCCAGCGCAACCTCGCCGAACCTTCGCCCAAACTCTGGGGCGTCGTCATCATCCGACAACTCCGCCGCCGCCGCTTGCCTCCGCTTCCCACCCTTGCCGAACAACCGTTCCGCCGCCCGTCGATGCCATCCAATGAGAATAGCACGAGCCGCCGGAGATAAGAAGACCGGACCCCACTGCGGGCCATCGGGTTCGTCATCTGACAGCTCTTCCTGGACCTTGACACCCCCCGCCCGCTCCTCGTCCCTCTGCTTCGCGACACACGCCATACAAATAGTACGGTACCGCTGACTCTTGATCCAGAACGTCTTCCAGGCGACCTGATCAAATTCTTGGTCGGCGTTCTCAGCGTCGAATTGAGCTGCTAGCACTTCTAAGGGTATCACACAAGTGACCTGGAGCTGTCTCCTACTAAGACAGTTCTCGCACTGCGTGCCTCGAGCCTTGCTGATCAACGGTTGGACCACTTCTCGCAAGCGCATGCGTCTCCTCGCTTGCGCGAGCCACCACCGTATGATCTGTCTGGAGTTAGCTTTCAGAGCCACGGGCCCGAACTTCCGGCCGTCGTCTTCTGAATCTGAACTAATGTCCTGATTCAACTGATTCAATATTCTAGTGAACTGATTGATCAAGTAAGGCCTCGATCTACGTAAAGTCCTAGGAGTTAATATAGACGGCAGCTGATTAATCAGCCACGCCCGGTTATAGTTCAAAAATTTAAATCTAAAAGTCTCGGACGTGATGCGCTGGTTCATCATGAACGCGTCGTGCGACCCACCCTTCAAATCCTCCCAGCCGGGCACTTCAAATTCATCTTGTTCTTGCAGGGCCGTGTGCCAGGCCGTGTTCTCGTGTTTCACGCGCCAGAGCTTCATGTAGATGGCCATCTTCATGATGATCCAGTTGATGACCGTGCAGTTGTTGCTCGCCATCCCAAATATGAACGGCATCATCTGGTCGCCGAAGACGTTGTACTGGGCCTGGACCATCATCTGCATCCCGAAAATGAACATCATGATGCCGTTCACCTGCACCGTCATCATCATGTAGTACTGACTACTAAAACACATCTGGTCGAGCGTGCGTACACTTTCGTCGATGCACTCGTCTAAGGAGTCCTCGAGACCTTTCCACCGCGTTTCCCGCTGTAGGAATCTATATCTAGTATAAATCAAATAATCGTAGATCTTCCACCCATGAAATAGTTCCAGTACGGACAGCGTAAACACGTCGGCAACGAACTGGAACGGTATCAAGACTACTGAGAACAATAAAAAGTACAACATGTCATTGTTCTTGATGTTGTAGAGCTTCGTCATCTGGACCTCCTCTCTGAAACCAATTAAGATGAGTAACACGAAGACGTTATATACGGTAAACATCGCGCACGTGCTGTACGCGCCGAACGCGTCTAAGATAGGTTCTACTGTTTCTCCACCCTCCGCGACGGCCCCTTCGAGATCCCTCTTGACCGCCTTCTGCTCCTCGCTCTTTTCCGCGGCTTGTTCTGCCGAAGAACCGATGATCCACTTCGGCAACAACTTCAACGTCTTCGCCTTGAGCTCGTTCCAGTAATAAAAAGCGCCATCAATAATATCGACGAGCGCCGGATCAAAATAGACCTGCTCACACAAACCCATGCCCAGCTCGATGAAGTAGCCCCCCATGAAGTCCACGAAATCATCACAAGAAAGTGTAATAACACCACAGGTCATATCAAACGCCGTCATCACGGGCATGACCAGCAATGCCTCTTGCAGTTGCTCCTCCACGATAGCGCACAAAAACTGCCCTAAAGGCCGCAACCCAATAATCACGAACCAGATGTACGTGCCGAAGTACTGCCAGTACGAAAACTCGGCCACGACGCAACAAAATAAACCCATCGTGAACGACGTGAACATGAGGTTCGATCTTTTCCACACGTTCGGCTGCCAGATGTCCTCCTTCTCCGCTGCGGGGTCCCTCCTCCTCTGAATATCGAGTTCTCTTTGAGTGGTTCGATTCGGCAAAAACATCTGACACGCAGCCATCCAGCACCGTAAGGCGACGACGCAGAACGTCAATCCTAATCTCCCAGATCTCGCTGCTCGTAGCTTGGGCTCATCAATAACGGGATCCTGCCACTCGACGGGCTGGAGGCCCATGACCGCGTTTTCCGCGTCGGTCTGCATGACGTACGCGCCGATGAGAGAATTCGAGCCGAAGGAGTAGTGGAAGATATGCGCCACGATGACCTCCATGGGCACGTTCTTCACCACATATCTTACCGGATAGCCCGGGATGAAGGCGAATAAAGCATCTTCCGGCATGATGGGCTTGATCAGCAGCGACATGGACATCTGGGCCACGAAGATGGGGATGAAGCCTAGGAGTACTCCTTGGAACGGTGGTACTACTATGAGTAATAGTGTCGACCAGATCCTGACCCTTGGCGGGTTTTCTAACATTGTGGTTAATCTCACTGAGGTCCATAAAATAACAGAAATCAAAATAGTTAAAAAGCCAGCGATGAAGAAAATAATTATGAAAACTTTCTCCTCGAAGGCGAACCAGACGATCAACTCGATGTAGTCGAGAGGGTGGTACGACACGTCTAGCGTGTATTCATAATCAGGGGGCCCGACTGGCGAACCGTCGTCGTTCCTTCGTTCCGATTGCATCTCTTGCACGTGCAACACGGCGAAGATGATTTCTTTATATTTCCATCGAGGCATCGTGACTTGTTTGTACCCGATCTCCAAGACGAAAGACGACGGAAAGTACGTATACCCTAACCCTCCAGGAAACTCGGACGCCACCTCCACATTAATAATGTTGTCCATGTCCTGGGCTCTTACGAGGAACACGGTCCCGCCGCCCATGTCCTCCCACCTCATCCTATCGTTCACGCCGATGCGTTCCCTTTTTCTTCCGGTATACTGGTGGTAGGAGATGGGCTGCTTTAGGAACTGGAACAGCATGGCACCATCCGGTTGATTAAACCATAAAGGTAAATAACCGCCAGTGGTAACTTCCTCGTAAGCACACGTCACGCGCCGCTCGCACCAGTCCGCGAGAGGTACTTTATCGAAGCCTAGCGCGATGTCCAAAAACTTGACCGCTTGGACGTCGTCATAATGGGGCAACGGCGGATACGAGTAGCGCCGCCACGGCGTCAGTTTCGGAGCCATGGGATCGGAGAACGCGCCCTCTCTTGTAGTTTCCGGTGGTAATTGACATCTGTCAGATTCAACTAAATTGTGGAAGACGACATACGAGTCCCACTCGCGGCAATTACTGAAATAGGGCAAGTAGGGCACCGAGATGGGCCTTGCACTAATGACCTGTGTGGAAATCAAAACTTGGACACGACCGCCGAGAGAGTAACACCTCACGCAACCCCCAACACACCCCAAATTGAAGCACACGTTGAACCACGCAGCTACTCGCGTTGATCCACTGCATGATCTCCTCGGACTGCTCCAAAGCAGCCGAGAGCGTCGACATCTGGGTGTAGGATTGCGAACTCAAAACGCCGGCCATGAAGAAGGTCTCGAAGTAGATGTCCCTATTGGCATCGGCGATCTTCGACACATCTATATATAGTGTAGGATCTATGGCCTGCTCGTACAGCGCGGTGCACTCCCCGATGTCACCCTCGCAGCCCTGCTCGTAGAGGTCGAAGTCCGTGTGCGTCGCCTCGAACCACGCCGGCTCCACGAGTAGAGAAGGCTCGGGCTCCGCGAACGACGGCACGGTATTCGCGGACTCCCACGTGCTGTTGAAGGCTACCAAGACGCGACCTCGCTCGTAGTCCTTGTAGGTCGGCGGCATGTTCAACGGAGGCATGCTGTGGTGCCAGGCCGTGTCGTCGTTGTAAAAGATGCCAATCATGTGAAATAAGTCTGTATCTCTTTCCTCAAAGGAGACATATGGGCTGAGTTTCCTTCTTAATTTGTCTTTCACTGGTGTTTTATAGAGCTCAGCAGCATCAGGACCTGGTCTATTGTTCATGTCCTTGTCCTTATGGCCGGCCAAAAAACCCGTCCCGGAATAAATCATCATGAGCGTGAGCCAATCCACGTCGTCGAACCGCGTCTCCTCCTCTAATACATTTTGCGTATATTCATCTAAGTGGCGCGCTCGTTTCGGCGTTAATACTTGGACCGTCGCCGAATTCCGGAAGAAGTCGACCGCGGGCAACCACATGCCATTCAAAATGTGCACTTCAATCTTAAAGATGACGTCATCCAACGCTATCAACGTCATGTTGAAGAGCACGTTCTTCGGCGTCGTCCGCTCCGAGAACCAGTTTGAGAGGTGTATGGGTTGTCTACAAGGGTATCTCTCTTTGGGCCCGAGGAAGTTTCTCGCGGCGTCGCACTCCTCCTCCATGCACCTCGAGGGTCTTACAAATATTGCTAGTCTGTAGTGCTCGTCATATATAAGTTCGTTCGGCAGGTGTCGGAAGTCGAACGATAACATCGCGGACTCCAATCCGCGCAGCATGTACCAGCCCTCCTCCCGGCTATGATTGCCTTCCTCCCGCACCAGAAAGTGGGAACATCTCTTAATATCCATATCTAACGACCCTTCGTCTTGCACCCACCGGTCCTGCCTGACATAAGTGAGAACGGCCCAAGTGCCCGGCACGAAGTGCTTCTGGGGGTGCGTCTTCTGGTTGATGTATTTCTCGGTCGGTTCGACGAGTAACGCATACGCCGAGGTCAAGTCCGACGACCAGTGTACACCGTCATTCGTGACATCAACTGAGACTTCAGCAGTAACGCAGGGGTTCCATCTATTATAATTCGAATTGATCGTCCGTTCTTGATGGTCGGGGCCCCGCAACAACTCCTTGTACTTATTTTCTTGCGCGAGTTCGTTCGCCGTCACATTGTACACGAGGTCGTGGACGAGCCGAAAGCCGAACTTCGCCTCGGGCTGCGTTTTCAACAAGTCGGGGCAGGGGATCTGCATGCAGTGGTTGTTGACCTCGCCTCGGTCTCCCAGCTTGCAGAGTGTCGTGAACGTCGCCGACTGGTCGGCGCAGAAAACCCTACAATCTTGACTGGGTTCAGCACAAGCTTGGAGATATCCTAAACCGTTCCCCGCAAAGTTGGGAGACGGGTCCCAGCAGACCTGGCCCGCCTCGCAATACAATTCGTCGTTCGTCGCCGGGTCTGGTGTTGGGTTCGGGAACGGGTCGTTCTTTACGACCGGGACGCCGCTCTGGTCAAGATCGCCGGGCTCGTTCGGCCCGAGCTGATCTGATCCCTCCCTGCGACTCCCGTCCGTCGGGGTGCCTTCCGGGAATTCGGGATTAGCCGGATTTGCGGGAGGCTTGAGGGGCCAGGGGCCCGGCCGGAAGCGGTCGAACAGGCAGGAGGTGCGGAACTTGTGCGCCACCTCGTCGTGGGACGGAAAGTCGAAGCTGGGTGCTTTGCACGTTAAACGAGTTTTTGACACATAAGTAGCTTCCACGACTATAGATCTATCAGCGACGACCCTCAGCGGGTTGCCGCCGTCGACCCAATTCTTCTCAATCCACGAATACTTCTGGGGCACATACCTCCTATCCGTCTCCGAAAGCGTGTTCGGAATGTCCTCGCCCCCAAACGCGTTCGGCGAGACGCCCGGCAGGAGGTCGCACTCGACGTCCTCATTACCGTACATCAAATCCTGCTCCCGCGCGGAGCACTTTCGGCGCGCGTGGCCCACGCCCTGCGGTCTCTTCGCTCCCTCCACCACCGCAACGTTCGGGCGGCCGTCGGGGCACATGGGCGACGACGCGCCCTGGTTCGTCCGATAATAATCCACGTCCTTCTTCGCGTCTTTCAGCGGGTTGCCCGGCAGCGACTTCCAGATTTCATTGACCTCCTCCGAGTTCTCCCTTACAAAGGTGTCGCCGCACCGCGTCGCGGACGGCGTGCCTTCACTATCAGTTTGTTGATTGGGCACGGCGCAGATCTGGGGCTCCTCGCGGTGCGTCGCGACGCTACTATTCGAGCGGCAGGCCGTGAACTTGCACTGCAACAGATCCGTATCAAAAAAGTTCCTCCCAATCACCGTGATCTCCTGGCCGCCCTTCTGGTCGACGTACTCGGGGCACGTCCGGAAGACCTCGACCGTGTCGTTGATGTAGTTCGGCGCCGTGTAGTTCGGCTGTAGAGCGCTTATATTCACGGGCATCACTTTTGCTACTACGGTAACTTCGCCTTCGCCGGTGCCTCCCACCGTCGTTTGGTCTCCAGAGCCATCTAGTATGGAGTACGTGAGCTCGCGATAATACCGCTGCTCGTCGAAGGGGTCGAACTCGGAAGCCAACTTCTTATCGCAGACGTGCTGCACATCAATTAAACAGTCGTAGATGTGCGACTGACCGACCGCGGCGGTCGACGTCGTGAAGTAGGGGCACCGCGTTTCCGGGTGACTGGCTGCGGCCGTCGCCGGGGGGCAGTAGTAGCCGACCCTGCATCTGTCTCTTTGGCGCATTTGTGCAGTAGTACCCCTCTGACAGTAGAAACCTTCTAAGCAAGGTAATTCGTACTGGAACTGAGGTAACGTCTCCCAGCCGCAATACGTGCCCCCAGGACACTTATGCCGGAACATGGTCCCTCGCTCCGTGCCCACGCCGCAGGAATGGCCCTCCGGGCATCTGTCGGATGCCGTGAGGTTAAACATCCCCTGGTCGCCACAAACCCTACCTTCCGGACAGGGCAAGCACGACGAGATATCTGTGGAACCATTCACAGTACTATAGGTCCCCGGCGGGCACAACCGACACGTCACGGAATCCGCCAGCGACCGATATGTCCCCGCTTCACAAATTTTAGGTTCATAGGTACCGTAGCCTTGACAAGAATAACCGGCAGGACAGACCACACACGCATGGGCTGCGGTGAGTGCGGCGTAGGTCCCCGGGAAGCACGTCGTCGGTGCCACCGCACCTTCGACGTCCGAGAATGATCCGAGAGGGGCTTGGACAGGATAAGTGGAACCCGGAGGGCAGTAGTGCCCCGCATAGCACGTCTGCGAACCTATTGCGGTGGGAGAACCCTCCCTACAAAAGGTGCCTTCCGTGCATCTCTGAGGGGCCGAGATTCCGGCCGGTTCCACGGGAATCCAGGGCGTCGTCAGGTTGTGCGCGACGCCGCCCAGACAGAACGTGCCGGGCGGGCAGGGCTGGGGCCTATGAGGTGTCGGGTCCGCCGGGTCGAGCGTCAGCGTGCCTTCGCCGCAGAAGTAGCCCTCCGGGCAGGTTAATACGGGTTGGCTCTGGCCGAGGGCATTGCACACGTAGCCCGCGGGGCACCGTTCCGGCTGCGTCCGCGACCACCCCGGACAGACATGACCGGTAGGGCAGAGCGTACAATTCGACATGCCTTCGAGGCCGTTAAACGTGCCCGGAGCGCATTCGCGCGGAAAGACGTTCGCGACGCCCGGGCAGTGGTGTCCTCTCGGACATCTCGCGGCCATGACGGCCGTCGGGCAGAAGTGGCCCGTCGGACACGCTCCACTACCTTCTGGTGTTGCGGAGCCCGCCGGGCAGAAGTACCCGTCGTAGCAGCGTTGCGGCGTACTAAAATTCGACGGTATCGGTATTGGTGAGGATGCTCCTTGTTTACAATAATGTCCAATCGGACAGGGGAACGGCACCGGGGCGTAGACGACTTTTTGTGACGAGTATGGTGAGTCTGAGAATGAGGAAGGAGGTCTATAACCAGATGTCCCGGACTCGTTCCAGGAGAACGGTGTCTGTGTTCGGATCTTGAAAGCTTTTGACTCGCGCTGTTGGAGGATCCAGGCGCTCATCTGCGGCGACGCGATCACCACGCCCGTCTCGTTGTCCCTATGCCACCGCGTATCATTATCATAAATCCTTGGATTGATGGTAACGACGCCTTCCCTACAGTAGTGGCCCGCCGGGCAGAGAGTAGTAGCTTCCTTCGTCCCCCACGTCGCACACGCAAAGCCCGCGGGGCATTTTTGGAACCACCGCATCCCGTGGTCCGGGCACCGCGCGCCGATGGGACAGTCCACACAACTGCGCTGGGCTTGGCGTGGTTGGAAGGTCCCCGGGTCGCAGAGCGTGAAGTTCGTGTTCCGACCTTCAGGACAGTACGTGCCCGGAGGGCAGGGCTGCACGTGGTCGTCTACGGAGATGTAGTGGCCCCACGGCAGGTCGTCGTCGTAGTACTCGAACAAGCCTGACGTCGTGCCGTAATCGAGGCCGTTTATGGTAATGCGTACCCTTGCGACGTATGGTAATTTGGAACCAAACTCGAATAATTCTCTATCCTCCGCAGGATCACCTGTTCTCAACTCCCGTCGACCGAATGCCGTAGTAGGCACGTGCTTCCTCGCTCGCGATGCAGTTAACACCTCAAAAGAAGGTGCCTTGCAGACGATAATCTTGGGATTTACAAACAACCCTTTGACCTTGTAGCCGTCCAAGTCACAACCAATCGAAGAGGTATTCCAGAAATTCGTGCCTTCGATAAAGAGAGCGTAGCCGCCCGTACTTAACCCGCGGTCCGGGAACACTTCGATCACCCTCGGCTCGTCGACGTACAATACATTCAATGAATTTGACACGTGGTCATTGCCATGTAACGAGACTCGTAGTGGAACTAAGCCTGCTTTGTGCGGCGGCGCCATGCACACAATGGATGTGGGACTCACAACTTCGGCCCGTGACCTCGTGCCGTCCAAGTCACAGGCCAAGCCTAACGTTTCTTTGAACCCAGTCCCTCGCACCGTCAACGTCGTCCCTCCTAACGTACCCATGGCTATTTCCGGCCACACACTCGTGAGCGTGAGAGGCGCCTCGTACGCAAAACGAGCGTGGGTCTTGTAGAAGTCGAGGCCGTTCAGGGAGACCTCGACCGAGACGTCCCCGCTCGTGTGGGGCGGTGTGACGCAGTAGGCCCTTGTACGTGTGAGCACGTCGCCCTTTGTTGTTTCACGACCGAAGCGGCACCAGATTTGATCAGAGAACCTTCTCCCTCGCAAAATGACTCGCGTGCCGCCTTGGGACGGGCCCGACGGCGGCGCTATAGACTCAATCTCCGGTGGATAGTCGTAGGCAAACAACGTAGGCGCGTGGACGGCCACGCCGCCGAGGTCAAGGGACAGGGACGCTTTCAATGGCCTCGCCACGGCGGGAGCGACACAGGTCACCTCCGTGTCCGATCTGATGGAGGCGAAGACCTCGACCTCGCCAAATTTACATGTGGCGGGACCGTGGAAGTGCCTTCCCGTGATCGTGACGCGAGTACCTCCCCGGAGCGGTCCGGAGGACGGCGCAAAGTTGATGATGGACGCGTCTCGCGCATAGGTCAATCGTACAAACGTCGCCGACCAGTGCCGGTTGTCCACGGACACGCGCAGCTCCACATCCGACGGGATCCGCGGCGGCGCCTCGCACAGTAGTACCGTATCAGAAACGTAGGTCCCTTCTATATCTTGGTCCCCAAAGCGACATAAAGAACCGGGCAGGAAGTGCTCTCCAGTTATTCTGATGGAAGCTCTTGAATACGACCCGAAGGTCGTGGGAGATGCGCCATGGATCACCGGGAGGCTTTCCAAGGGCGCCTCGTCCTCCACGGCATCGTCAACATACTCAAAGACAACTCTGTTGTTCACCGCCGGCTGTTGCGTCGACTCGACGCTCAGCCACGTCTCCGTATCGAAACCGAGCGGCAAAGGCGGCACGACACAAACTAGCGAAGAGGCATCAAGAACGACGGCATCCACCTCGACGCCGCCGAAGGAGCACACGACATCTGACGTTTCGTCGAAGCCGTTGCCCTCCACTTTGACGACGCTGCCTCCTCGCAGTGACGCGTTCAATGGACCGATGGACGTAATCCGCAAATTCTTCACATATTTGAAGAGTGTCGCCTCCTCCACGTATTCCTTTTCGTCGTAGACGATCGCCAACGGCACGTGCTCGTCCATCTCTCGACGAGGCGGCGCCACGCACCGTACTACGTCATCAAGCCGCGACGCGTTCACTGCAGAATCACCGAACCTACATAACACGTCCTGCCCTCCATCATTGGCGTCGAAGGCCGCCTTCACTTCAACAATTGTGCCGCCCTCCTCGGCGCCCATTGCTGGTGATGCGCCCAGGGCCAATGCCGGGCGGAAGTACTCGTAGTCGAATTTTGATACGTCCCCGCAGACGCCCACCCGCACCACCGTCTTAGGCGTGTGCATAGGCGCTTCGCAATGTATTAACGTGGCCGCGATGTATTTTGTAGAGACTTCGACGCCGTTGACGCAGCATTTTGTTTTACTGTCGAAGTTGGCGCCGACCAGCGAAATCGTGCCTCCACCCAAGGAGGGGCCTATCGTAGGTACGATGGCGTAGGCCGTCGCTGTCAATTCGTAGGTGAAGTCGAATTCGTTGGCGACGAGGCCGTCCACCAGAATCTGTAAAGAAACGAGACCGGGCGGTCGTTGTGGAGACGCGCATTTCATCAATGTGGAATTGACGAGTGAAGCGGGCACCCGCAGGCCGCCGAAGGCGCACCTTAACTTTGACGAAGCGTCGAAGAACGCGCCTCGTATGGAAACGAGCTGCCCGCCCAGATGCGTCGAACGCGTGGGTTGTATTGAATCCACGACGCTATGCGTCGTGTAGGTGAAGGTAGCTGTCGAGGAGTGGGCGGGCAGACCGTCCGCCACCAACGTAACGTCCACAGTACCAGGATAGCCTCTGAATGGCGCCTCACAAGTCACTCGTGTGGCATGCTCCCAGCGCGCTTTGACAGAAACGCCTCCAAACACGCATTTCAGGTCAGCGACGTTCGGGAAGTTGCGCCCCCTTAATTTAATAAGACTGCCGCCTCGTTCCGAACCCCGCGCGGGACTACAGGAGAACGCCTCCGCCGGGCGCCGTATCCTCAGCTCGTGCGGCGGGTCCAGCGTCTTACCACTGCAGGTCACTTTGATGGGGACGGTGCCCTCTTTCAGTGACGGCGCGCGGCACCGCACGGTAGTATTGTCGATAACTGTGCCGTCTACTTGTAATTCGTCGAAGGCACACGTGCATCCCTTAACATCCTGGTCCATGCGCACGTCGACATCGTAGCCGCCCGCCGTCCAGCCCATCACAGGTTTGAGAGAGACCGCGCGCGGCGCCGCCACATAGGTAAATGACGCGTCCGAGGTGCCAAAGGCGTCGTCAGCTAAAGGCCCGGCCACCGTCACCTTGACGGTCCCACTGCCCGCCGGTACGGTACAAGCGACCTTGTTGGACGAGACGACGCGGCCCCGCACGTCAAGATCGCCAAATCTACACCGCCAGCGGCCCGGGCCCGTGAGAGCACCAGCAACATCCAAGGTCACCTCCGTGCCTTCGTCACCCTGTGATGGTGTTAGGCGCATCGCGTGGGTTCTCCCTCGCAACGTGAAGAGCGTCTCCACTTCACCGTCGGCGAAAGGGATAACTGTATCATCCTCGACGAAGGAGAAGAGCACGTCTCCGGTGAGTTCCGGAGTCGCGCACGTCGCCACCTCTTCACTAATGAAGCGCGCCGGTTGAATGATAGAACCGAAGCGGCAGGCAACCACGCCTTGCAGTGGTGAAGAGAGGTGCACGGAGACTGAATGTCCTCCGGAAGCAGGGGCGCTCAAGGGCGCTACGGCAAGAATAACGGCATGGATGTCCTCGACAGAATCCTCCTCCTCGTCCACAACAGCCTCCTCGACAACAGGAGCGGCGCCCGCCGCTTCTATCGTACCTTCATAGGGCACGAAGTCCAAGCCATTGGCTGTAACAAACACGGTGTAGTTCGTAGTTTGAGCGGCCAGAGGCGGCATGTCACAAATTAACAAATGAGAGGCCATCCACGTCGCTTCATATAAAGTCCCGTCGATGCGACACGCGAGTTGCGGAGTGTCGGGGAAGTGAAGCCCTGTGATGGTAAGGGCGCCGTCCTTGCCCTCTTCCCGGGCCTCGCCTCTTGACACGGCGTGGATTTGTAAAGGAGGCAGGTAGTGGTACGTCAAAGACGAAGACAGTCGACCCCGTGCGTCCCTGATGGTCATTGAGACGCGTTTTGGCGATGAATCAGGCGCGGCGCATCGCAGTGACGTATCATCAACAATGGAAGCGTTCGCTTCAAGGGCACCGAAGAGACATGTCAACGGCGCCTCGAGGTCGTCGAAGCGGCCCGCTACTTCGACGGAAGTGTGCGCGTACCCAAAGTCGGGTGTCAACGAATCGACCCTCACACTCGATAGGACCTCGTACCGCAGCGCAGGCTTAAGTAAACCGAGCGACGAGTCCACACTAAGGTCGTACGTGCCCTCTAAGAGCGGGGGCTGCACGCATCTCAGACCGCCGGCGACGACTTCGGCCGCCGATAGTAGTCCGGAAAAGGAGCAGCGCGCGTTCGAGAGCGTCGCCAATCTTGAACCATGTATGGTAAGAACGTGGCCGCCCTTGATCGTTCCCGTCGGAGGCTCCGCTTTTAATAAAGCTGGATACGGCTTAACCACATATGATGAGGTATGTACAACATCCCTACCGTTCGGCAGAATTAGCACCGGTATAGTACCAGGCTTCATCTCCGGCACGTGGCACGACACTCCGTCCTCCGAAACGTCCGCGTCTACATGAATGTCGCCGAAGCGGCACTTTGCGCTGCTTGTCGCCGCCTCGACCAAATTAACGCCCTCATAAAAAATAGATGCGCCGCCCTCCGGCCCGCTCTCCGGCCCCGCCTCTACGACGACGGGCGGCCTTGCTACATTTAAGCGAACGCCATGTCCAAAATGGACGCCGTCCACAGACGCTTGGACAAGAGACGAGAAGGTAGGCACTTGACACGAGGCGCCGCCATCACTATACGAGGCCGCCGTCTCTATGGTCTGATCGTCTCCAACGAAGCGGCATTTTAAACGCTTTGATTGAAGGAAGCCGCTCCCCACCAAGTCGATCGATGCATTTGATTCATAAATAGTGCTCGGTACCACCTCAATTATTTGAGGAGGCTCCGGCACGTAAACCAGCTTCAAACCACCGTAGAAATGCACACCGTCCGGAGAAACGCTCACATTCACAAAGCCAGCCGCGTGCGCCGGCACTTTGCACTGGACGACATTCGCGGCCCAGTACGTCGCCGGCACTGTGGCAGACCCGAAGCGACACTGCGCATTCGACGTGGGCAGCTCGAGGTGCCTCAATCTAATGAGAGTGGAAGCACCACCTAAAGCCGTAGAAACATCAAGGTCCATGTCCAACAACTCGAGCTCGTCTCGGACCTCAAACTGCAAAGCTTCGCTCTCCACACTATCTACTGACAGTGATAGGTCATACACACCGGGCCCCTGCGCAAAGGGCGGCGTCGAACACATCACCTCCTCATCAACCGTGGCATTCGTACTCATGACGGCGCCGTCGCGCCGAAACACACATTCCACAGCATGGTGCCTGGCGAAGCCCTTGCCTCTTATTACCAGTGACGTTTGTCCAGTTGTCGGGCCCGTGTTCGGCAACACGCTTTCCAGCGCAACGGCCTCGAGGACCTCGAAACTCAGAGGATTCGAGACGTCGTTTCCGGTCCGAACGCGGAGGTCGACCACACCTTGTATGCTGGGTACGGCGCACTCGAATCCGTTGAATTCCGTTTCCACGTCTCCAAACAAGCACTTCCCGTCTACAGCGTTGTCTACATCTAGCACTATGACAGCCCGCGGCGGCGCTCTCACGGGTGAGACGCTTCGTAAGTGAAGTGGTGCCACATATCGAAAAGCCGCAGAGGTCTCCGATTGTAAACCGTGGACGGCGAGGCGCACTTGCACTTTTTGAGGAGTATGTACTCTTGGTACCACACAAGTGACACTGCCGTTCGTCGCTGATAGGGCTCGCGCCTGCACCCCGTCGAAGAGGCAGGCCGTGTGTAGTAAAGAGTCAATCTTTGAACCGCTCACGATAATATGAGCGCCTCCGTGCATCGAGGCTGTTGATGGCTCGACACTCAAGACAGAAGGCGCTTCTACCACGTAGAAAGTAACAGAGTGAGAGAACGAGGCGCCATTTAGCGCCACCGCTAGTTGATAAGCCCCTGGTTCCAAGGAAGGCACGTCACACGCAAATTGATCTGATGATGGCCGCGAGGCCTCCACGATTACAGAGCCAAATTTGCAAGACGCGAACGCCGGGTACCTCCCATGCAAGTCGTCGGGCGCCGCTATTGCTATGGAAATGGAGGTGCCGATCGTCGCGGACAACGGTGTTACGGAAGCAATGCGCGGCTGGCGGTAGAAGGCGAAGGCGTGGGCATTCGTAGATGCTTCTCCTCTACTATACCCGACGTCGAAGGCCACTGTTTGTGCCCTTTGTGAGATAGGAGTGGGGCATCTTAACTCAGTTTCTGATAGAACTGAAGCCTCCGTATTGAGGGAGCCGAAGCGGCAGAAGAGCCTCTGTGATGCGAAGGCGCCCCGGACCGTGACCATCTTACGAAGGCCGACGGGACTTAATGGAGGCTCTACCGAATGTATGAGTGGAGGCTCCTTCACCGCCACTTCCAATGGTAAAGCGCCTCGCAAGGGTAAAGCGCCGTGTGCGCTCGTTAAAGTAACGTCAGCCCGCATTTCGGAAGAAGGCCCGTGGCAGTAGATTCTCGTACCATCAACAATATCGGCCGGTTTTGACGCTCCATCGAAATTACATGAGGCGCCGGCGTGGTCTATACTATTGGAGAGCGTCGCCGTCACGCGGTCGTCAACATGCACAATAGGGTCCAGCGTTTCCACGAGGATCCGCGACGTGACGCGTAATTGGGCTGCAGAGCCGGTAGCGCGGCCGTCTGAGACACTTACTTCATACAACCCGGGGGCGGTATCGATGAGACAGCTTATGGACGTCGTAGAGAGCCACGTTGTTTCGACAGCAGTACCATTGAGTAAACAGGCGAGGTCCCTGTGGTTGGCGAAGGCGCCTCCATTGACAATGACATTAGTAGCTACGCCGGCCGCGACGACCGACGGCACGGCCCGGTCCGCGTTCGGCGGCACGCTTGCAATGGGTACGTCACTCATAAAACCGCACATGTCTGCAGAACGCACGCCGTCGATAATGACACACACTCTCTCTGACGTCGTCCGACACACATTATCCGCGCATTTACAGTGAGGCTCGCACGTCACGTCACCGTCTGCCGCGACGGAAAATGTCGTATCAGTCAATGACACGCGCCGCTCGGTTATCACAGAGTTGAAGACGAGCGAGGGCTTCGCCGTCAGGGATACCGATGACGAGAAGGCCCGGCCGTCGTTCGAGACGCGCAGCGTCGTTGCTGAGGACGGCGCGACACAAGATATAGACCGTGTACTGATAAAGGCCGCCGGCACGATTTCCTCATCGAACTGGCATGACGTAAATCCCTGCACGAAGTTCGCGCCTTCGATTAGTACGACGTCGCCTCTTGCAAGATGCGTCGGCGTCACTTGCGCGACGCTCGGGTCGCGGAGCACTCTTATGGAAGTGCCTCCAGCAGACCTTTGCAATGCGTCCTCGACCGTGAGGTTAAAAGTCCCGATCCTGTCTAATGCAGGCACGCGGCACAATACACTGGTAGTCTTGAGCGCCTCGCCGTCCACAACGAGGTCGTCGACGCGGCAGAAGAGCTTTCTATCCATAGGGTAATTCGCGCCTCGTACCGTAAGCACGCCGCCCTGGTCCGCGCTGACTAAGTTCGGATGGACGGACAGCGTGCGGAAGCCTATCGGAGCGTCTACTTCCTGGAGGCTTTCAGAAGAGGTCACGTTCTGAGTGAGCACGTCCACACCGTTGAGGCGGATCGTGACACCCTCGGCCAGATCGTCGTCCGTAACATCCAGGCAGGCGCGCTCCCTCGATGAGACGTGCGTCCCTTTTAATATTGCGTGGGCCACGAGGCACTCGACAACATCTGAACGGATGAAGTTGGCTCCTCTAATCCGTAAGGCGTCGCCGACGCGCACGACATCAAAGACCGTGGGCTTCGGCGGTTGTCTTGGGACCGTCGGTTCCACCAGATATATGGGTGGCCGGCCCGCGTTGACGAGCGAGAAGCTACCGCCCTGCTGCGCGATGGAGTCGGGAAGCGCGCACTCTAGGTATGAGCCGCGCTTCACTGCTGATGTCTGTACTTTACCAAAGTCGCACGCGAGGCCCTCCCGTGCCACGAGGTTCGCACCACTCAGTCTTAAAGTAGAGCCCCGGTCGACGACCTCGACGGTCGCCACGACGAACTGCTTCACGGTATCTATTCGAGTTGATTCCGAGAGGGCCTCGTTGTTGCTACCGACCTGGACACTTTGTACATTATTGGCCGCGGGACACGTCACTATTGTAGAATTGTGCACGGTCGCTTCGACGAAGTCGCTTCCATCAAAGATGCAACTCGTCACCGCATCCGTAAAGCCAGCGCCTCTTACAATAAGTTCGTCTCCGATAATCTCCGCGCCGTTTAGTAATAAACGGTCGACCACATTGATGGATTCAACGTCGACGAAAGGAGCGCCATCCAACGAAACCTCCAGCTTCGTTTCTTTGGAGGCGCGCCCCGTCACCGCACACTTTACTTCGTTCGCATCAATAAGTTGCGCGTCCACGACGACGCCGTCGAATCTGCAAGATACACTCCTCAAATTCGTGCCGATGAGCGTGAGCTCCGTGGATTGACCAGAAGCGATGACCGTCGGCGCGACGTCGACGACACGACCCGCCGGCGCGTACTTTATCTCCGTAGATGTGTCCGAGAGCGTCTCTGCGGAGAAGCCGACTCGCACGGCCACGGGGCCCGCGACACCCGTCGGCGGCGCGGCGCAACTTACAGAGGTTGTCGAGAGCCGCCTCGCAGGCACTACCGTTCCGTCGAAGGCGCACAAAGCCTCCAGGTCCGCCGGGAAGGCGCCGCCTTGGACCGTGACGCGGCCTCCACTCAACCCCACGATGGCTGGCGTGACTTTTGATACGGCCGGTTTTGATACGACGCGAATTGGAGTTGATAAGCTTGAGACGTCGTCGAAGACGACGCTACTTGGATAGGCGCCCGGTGCAAGTGGCGGCGCCTCGCACGCGACCAGGTCATGTTCATGCCGCGACGCCTCCACAACGACGTCTCCAAACTGACAGGAGGCACCCTCTTCGTTCAAGCCGGAACCATGGAACTTCACCAAACCACCGCCGACGGGTAATACCGAAGGCTCCACGCGAGATATGGTCGGAGCGTCCGCTCTACTCAATTCTAAGGAATTGGAGCAGCCCAGGCCCTCGTAGCACAGCTTGATTGCGGTGGAGACACCTTGTACCGGGCAGCGTACGATCGAAGACGACACGTGCCGCGCCGCCGTGATGTGGTCGCCGAAGACACACACTAAAGCATCCGCTCTACTAGAAACGAAGCCGGCGCCCCTAAGGTCGACGGTTTTGGTGGAGGGCCGCAGGACGTTCGGTGAAGCGTCGTGGACGAGAAACCGCGGCGCGATTTCTAGCTCCAATGAATTGCTTCTATCTTGACCGTTCACCGAGACGCTCAGGGAGACGCTCGGCCCTTCGACATCACGCAAGTCGCACACAATTTCACTTTCAGAGACGAAGCGCGCCGGCACTTCTGTCGCATCGGCGTAGCACACCAGTTCGACAGCATCCACAAAATGCGCGCCGATCAATGACGCGGAGCCGTCCAAGGAGGGCGATAATATGGAGGGAGACACGGCATATACAATAGGGGTCTCGGCGTACGTCCACGATAGGCCGTCTTGCTCTGATTCCGGAGCGTCGCAGGGCGCGACCCTTAGTAACACGCGGCCCCGTCCCGGAGGCGCGCGACACGTCGCATCCTCAATGGATACCATGTGATCGCCGAAGACGCAGCACTGGCGGTACGGCGCCGCCTCCACATTTATATGAATGAGGGTGCCGTTCGAGCCGAGCATTGGTGATGCCGTAAAAGAAACAGGACGCACGTCCAATTCAGTAGAGTGGACCACCCTACCGTCGCTCATCACGCGAAATGCGACGGGCCCGACCTCGAGCGGCGGCGCTTTACAAGATAGGGCGCCCTCCTTCACTGACGCGGCGACCTCGTGGACGCCAAATCTACAGGCTAATGAGGGAGCCAGCTCGAGGTGGGGCCCGCGCACTTGTACGACCGTGCCGCCTTTTGTAGCGAGGCGGCGGGGGCGCAGCTCGTAGGTCGCTTCAGTTGACGCGTACGTGAAGGTCGCCGCCGAGGCGCCGAACTCCACACCATTGACCGTGACCGCGACGTCGACGACGCCGGCACCCGCCGGTGCGACGCAGACGAGCTCCGTGCTCGACACGTAGCGCGCTTGTGTCGTTACGTCGCCAAAGGCGCAGGCGAGCTCGCTCGCGTCGACAAAGTCCGCGCCGTAGACGGTGACGGGCTCGCCCGCGGCGGCCGTGCTCGGCCGCAGGGATGCCGCGCTCGGCGCGCGCGCGTAGGCGAACGCCGCCTCGCCCGCCGCGGTCGTGGCGCCGGAGACGACGCGCACCTCGACGTCGCCCTCGCCGGGCGGCGCGGCGCAGGCGACCTCCGTGTCCGACGTGACGACGGCCTCGACTCTCTGATCGCCGAAGACGCACTCGGCCGTCGCGTAGGCCGCGAAGCCCGACCCCGCCACTTTGACGGACGTGCCGGCCGCGCCGCGCGGCGGGCTCGCGCCGCGCACGGCCATGAGCG
>JACLAA010004738.1_pt1 | contig 23773 bp, 14 predicted proteins | sample 8027891 | NCBI WGS metagenome assembly JACLAA01 (sample SAMN15724900, study PRJNA655200) | protist metagenome | isolation source: fluorescence activated cell sorting (FACS) single amplified genomes of... | place: Spain: Blaines Bay Microbial Observatory, Mediterranean Sea | collected 2016-01-19 | reverse complement strand
CCCGACCGATGCGACGTCATGACGCCCCAGCCCGCTCGTTTGGCATCTTGCACCGCTCGGATCGATTCGGTAATGGAGCCGATCTGGTTCACCTTGAGCAGCAGGCAGTTGCAGGCCTTCTGGTCGATGGCCTTGGCGATGATCGACGGGTTCGTGACCGTCAAATCATCCCCGACGATCTGGACTTTATCACCGAGCGCCGCGGTGATCTTCGTCCAGTTGTCCCAGTCGTCCTGGTCGAAGGGGTCCTCGATGGTCACGATGGGGTAATCATTTGAAATCTTCTGGTAGAACGCGAGCATGTCGTCTCCACTTAATTTCAATGAAGTATCTTTATCAGGACCAGACGTCTTGAAGTCCAGATCGTAGGCGTTCTCGCCCGCGACCTTGAATTCGGACGACGCCACGTCCAAGCCCACCGTGCAGACACCGCTATGACCGGCCTTGTCGATGGCCTCCATGAGCATCTCCAGTCCCGAGTCCACGGAGCACGGGGGAGCAAAGCCGCCCTCGTCCCCGATGAGCGTCGCGTCGCCCCCGAACTTCGCCTTAATCACAGCTTTCAGGTTGTGGAAGACCTCGCACCCGATGGCCATGGCGTGCGAGAACGAGGAAGCTCCCGTGGGAATCACGAAGAACTCCTGGAAGGCGAGCTTGTTGCCCGCGTGCTCGCCGCCGTTGATCACGTTGAAGCAGGGGACCGGTAGGGTCATCGGGGTTACGGAATTGCCAGCCAAGTCGGCGTAGTGCTGGTACAGAGGTACTTTCTTCGCGCCGGCACCGGCCTTGGACGCCGCGAGCGAGATGCCTAGAATCGCATTGGCGCCGAGCTTGCCCTTGTTCGGCGTGCCGTCCAAGGAAAACATCTTCTCGTCGATGGCTTCTTGTTGCGTCGGGTCCATGCCAATCATCGCCGGGCCGAGCACTTCGTTCACGTTCTTCACGGCGCCGAGCACGCCCTTGCCCATGAAGGTCGAGCCGCCATCTCGTAACTCGACAGCTTCGTAGGCGCCCGTCGACGCGCCGGACGGGCACGACGCTCTAAATAAACCATCGGTGGTCGTGATGTCGACCTCGACGGTGGGGTTGCCTCGGGAGTCGATGATCTGGCGGCCGTGGACGGCCGTGATCGACGACGCGTGGCGCGTCGCCGTGCGTCTTAATAATGTCTTCGTCGAGTGCTGCAGCATCGTGTGGCTGGCTTGTAACGTGATGCTCGAGTGTAGCGAGACGGCGTGTGCTCCGGTGCAACTGGGGGTGAGCGCTGCGAGGTTGCGCGACACGAAACCTTAACGCTGTAGCTGCGCCGTGCACTGATTTCTTCGCGTGCGCAAATCAATGGCGAGGAAGCTCGGCCCTGCAAGGCAACCTAGTGCCTTACCGGCCGCTAGCCGTCGCGGGACGGGGTCAAGACCAGGGAGGAGTCCTCCGCCCGCGGAGAGGTACGCAAGGGCAACGAACAGCCCGCACCAAAAGCTCGGTGGGCGCTGCCAGAGGGCGCTATTGGCCCGGCTCGGCGCGAGGGTTACGCCTCTGGGCCTCCGTCGCGGGCGCAGGGATCGAGCTCTGCGCCGACGCGTGCGGTCGAGGCGTAGGGCTGCCCTAGCTAGCTGCCCTCTCACCTGCGGAGCACCCAGCTGCCCTCCCAACGTGAGGCCGTGCGAGCGGAACCATGGGCATCATGAAGCGCAAGCAGGAGCCGATACTGCCGCCCATCTCGGACTCGACGCCGCCGCCTCCAACACAGCTAAGAGACGCGCACCCGCGGAAAGCGGCGAACTGCGTCACTTGTGTGGTGATCGCGGCGCGGGATTTGAGGGCGGCCGACGGCGGCTGGCTCACGCGCGGGTCTTCAGATCCCTACGTCAAGGTGACGGTCGAATCCGTCAGTCAACAAACTACGGTCAAGACGAGACAGCTCAACCCGGTCTACGGCGAACGGTTCGACTACGAGTGCGAGCACCCGGATAACAACTATGCGATCGTCGAGGTCTGGGACTACGACATGATTTCTGGCGACGACTTCCTCGGGTGTGTCGCCGTGCCTCTCGTGCAATTGACTGGTAGAGTAGAAAGACGAGGATGGTTCGAGTTACTAGACAGAGACTACGAGCGCCCTCATAAACTACCGCGAGGCGACGTGGAAATAGCCATGATCTGGCGCCACGAGCCGACGTACGTCGTGGACTTGGATCCCCTGTTTTCCTTACCGGAAAAAGATAAAAAACGGCCCGCGAACTGTTTGAAATGCGTCGCGTTACGAGCGATAAATCTCGCGAAGCACAGTACGGGAGGCGATCCTTTCTTAGAGTTGGACATCAAAGGTGATAAAGCTCAAACGCAGAGTGTCGCGAGCCGACGGCCTCGTTGGATGGAACCGATCGACGTCCTCGCCGAGGACTGCGGCGGCGGTTATGTGGATGTGAACGTCTACGACAGGGGTCCCGTCAATAGATTAGTTGGTTCTATCAGGATAGAGTTGGACCCCTTGCAAGACCGGAAGTCGACCAGGCAGTGGTACACGTTGGAGCCGCACATCCCGGAGGAGGTCGACGACGAGGCGTCGGTCGCCGAAGTTACAGAAGGGGGCACGAAAATGTCGAAGGCGAACGTCCGCAAGGCCAAGGCCGCGGCCATCAAGAAGAGGATGGCCGCCCAAAGGGCAAAAGACGCTCGCGCAAAAGCTGCTAAAGAACGGTCCAAACGAGAACCTACCAAACCAGTGATGCGAGTGGAATTGGCTTTGAGGTTGGTCCATGATCCCGATAAGGTCCTGAAGATTCCCAAGGAGTTTAACTTGGACACGCCTGGCGCGCCGGACCTGCCGCGGAACGAGCTGCGAGTTGTCGTTGTGAGGGCGAGAAATCTGCCGGCGACGGATCCCTTAGCAGGCATGAAAGATTTAGCAAACGAAACGGACCCCGTACATGGTGCTATGGCCACGGCGTCGGCTTTGACGAGTGCAGTGGAAGGCATCGGCCAGGTCCTGGGGCCGAGTGCGGACCCCTTCGTCGACATCGAGGTGGAGGGCATTGAAAGGAAGACAACGATCAAGAGAAGAAGCTTACATCCACAATGGATGGAGCTTTTGCAATTCCCGATCGACGAGCTAGATCATGCTTTCACGTTACATGTGAGAGATCATAACGAGCTCGGCGCGTCCACCTCTATTGGCAGGATAAAGTTCCCCAAGTTATCAAAACGACTGAAAGTGTTTGACGAGGAAGCTTGGAGGGTCTGGCACGTCCTCGACTGCACGCCCGAAGAGGGCCCTCCGCCGACGCCTCCCTACCCGAAACCTAGAGCTTTCGACCTGCCGAAGATCGAGTTGGCTGTTCGATTTGTCCATAACCCGGACTTAGTACTGCACTTGCCGGAAGGCTGGGACGAGTGCGCCAATGAACTCAAACCGCCCAACGAACTCAAAATCGTCGTCGCGCGAGCGAGAAATCTCCCGATCATGGATAGACATGCATTACTACACAGAACGGGCGGTTCGACAGATCCCTTCGTGAAATTACATTTTGACGGCGACGAAGCTGAAACAAACGTCCTGAAGAAGGACCTGGATCCGGTCTGGAACGAGGTCGTGGCCATGCCCGTGGAGTTGCTGTTGGAGGGCGAAACGTTGGAGGTGCAATGTCTCGATCACGAAGTACTAGGTGGCGGCGAACACGTCGGGAGTGTACATTTGGAGCTCAAACCACTCATAGAGCAACGAACTACGACGAGAAAGTGGTACCCCTTCTGCAAGAAGGACGTCGAAGGGCAGATACTCCCGCCGCAAGTACCCCCGAGACTCGGTAAATTAGAGCTAGCGACACGATGGGTCCACAACCCTAAACTCGTCATTCCGTGCCCCAAAGCTTTGTTGAAGGACAAGTTTAAAGATAAGCCGGGCAACGAGTTACGGACGTGTGTTATCAGATGTCGGAATCTACGAATCCCAGGCAAGAAGACGGGCAGGAAAGGTGTTGATCCTTTTGTGGAGATGGTGTTGTGTGGCGACATCTTCACGACGAAGACGAGACAGAGAAACGCGAACCCCAAGTTCCTAGATGTGAGAACATATGACGTGAACGAGGTCGAGCTCGAGGACGCGCCGTGGCAATTAACCGTCTGGGACGCGCGGGGCGACAAAGCTCCACTCAGTAGACAACCGTCGCGCAAGAACTCGCCTAGGGCACCCGCACCAGCACCGGCGCCGGCGCCGTCCGGGTCCCTGCTGGAGGATCGGGTGCCGTCCCGCAACCTGATTGGCGACGCCGACGCGCCCCTCGGTGACCTGGAGGAGCGGGAACTGTGTCGGAAGTGGCTGCCGTTATGCAATGAGACGGGCCAACGAACGGGGAAAATAGAAATTGCCCTGAGGTGGCTCCACAACCCAAAAAAACATGTCGACATGCCCGAGCAATTTCATCCTTCGCAACGAGGTCTAGATGCGTTGAAGGAGCCGAACCAGCTGTTTGTGTTTATTCTGCGAGGGTCGCGATTGCCGTTACGACCATCAGGTGAATGTCGGGACCCCTACGTGCAGTGCCGCCTAGAGTCGCATACGCATAGTCCGCCGACGCACTCCCACCCCAGTCATCACCACACGCATACGCATACGAGTGTACACAAAACGAAGGTGAAGGAGAACGCGCACGCCCCGAAGTGGCTCCACCCCATGTACTTTAGATTAAGGCAGAGGCAATTAGATGAGGATCCCGACGCGTTGCTGGAAGTCGGCGTCTATGATTGGGACGAACAGAACTTGCCCGGCGACCTGATGGGGCGGTTCACCCTTAAGTTGTCAGAAGTCGCACCGGACGCCAAAAAGATATGGTACGAAGGGCAGGACGAAGAGAGGGACCCCGTCCACTCGCGGTTCTGGACGAAGCTCAAGAACGGCCCGCCCGGCGTGGCCGGGTCCGTGGAAATTTGTCTCCATTGGGCCCACAATGTGGAATTAGCTATGGTCATGAGGGAGGAAAAACTACTAGCTCGGGAGGCGGCCGAAGTCGCGGAAGCTCGCGTCGTCGCGGACATGGCCCAGGCCATCGAGGCGGAGACGCCGGCTTCACTCGCTGCGCATGTGGCCATGAAGGCTAGGAACTTGAAAGGGAGGGCGCCGAACACGTTGGAGGTTTGCGTAGCTAGAGCGCGGGACCTGAGCGCCGGGCATCGGCATGCAGAAGTCCCGCGACCTTTTAAAGTCTTAACCCCCGTACCCGACGCTTATGCGGTGGCGTCGTTGTGGACCTTGCCTTTAGCTCTACAGTTACAGGCGGACGAAGGTACCTTAGGTCAGCACGAAGCTAGGTTAAGACGGAAGGAGTTCATGCGCGCCGAGCCGACGTGTGTCCTGCCGAACCGAGATGACGTGACACCAGAACCCACGCCTCGGGACGAGGAGTCGTCCGTCATGTCGGATGAGAGTAATCAGGATGAAACGTTTAAAACCGACCGCGTGCCGACGTGGCTATCTAGATCTACATTTCGTCTACCGAGACATGACCGAGCGGTCGACGCTTCTACACTATCAGTTGAGGTGTGCGATAACGCCGCAGACGACCCATCCATGGCTATCGGTCGAGTGCTGATCCCGCTCTCCGAAGTTTGTGAACAAGCTTCGACAGACGAAGGGCTGCGGGGCTGGCACGCCTGCGACGAAGCGGGCGGCGCCCTGGATTTGTGGTATCGGTTGTCCTACGACCCGGCCTACTCGCCGGAAGAGGTGCTCGAGGACGAAGTCGAGACCACGTACCAGAAGGGCGAGCTCGCGAACGAGCTGAAAGTTGTGGTCGTCGGTGCGCGCGTACGCGCTAGACAAGTGCCGCCGCCGCCGCCCTCACCTATCGTGAAAAAGAAGCGAGGTAAGAGGGCATTACCACAAAAGAAACCGGTGAGCGGCCTTGAAGTGAGTTTGGCGTTCCTGGGGAGAGACCGCGTTTCAAGAGTAGCGCCTTTCGCCAAGGCCGATGAAGGTCAGATGAGGAATGCGTACCATCGCTTCGACACGCATTTCGTCGCCAAGGACGTGAGGGACTACCTCGACGTCACGCTCGTCGAGTTAGAACATGATAAACGTATCGAGAAGGGCCAGGCCCGGATCTACATGAAGGACCTGGCCCACCGGAGGCCGACGCGACGGTGGCTGCCCGTCATCCTTGCAACGCCGATGGGCGACGAGGTGTCGGAGGTCGAAGTCGTGTTGCGGTTGACGCATTCGCTGGAATTGGCTACTTTCTTATTACCTGATCCTATACAAATTGACGTGCAACAACTAACGTATGAAGATCATCCCGAAGTGCCGGAACGGACAAGGGCCCACGTCTCCACTATTACAATTCAGACGGACCCTCTGCAGGACCCAGCGATAAAGCCGCTGGGCGAGGCTTGTGGACGGTTCGAAGAATCGACGGAGCGGACTCCCGAGTGGAGCGGCGGGACCATCATCAAGACCCACAAAGACGGGTCATTTGACATTGACTTCGAAGATGGCTCGCGGGAAAAGCGCGTCCCGTCGAACTGTGTGCAAAGGATCCCCACGGGCAATTCGCCGAAAGTAGCGACCTGGGACGAGCCCGCGATCAAACCATTGGGTGTGCATGACGTCATCAACGCGAGGCAGCGAGTCTGTGTGTGCGGCTTCACGCGGAAGCAGCACGCGCCCGATCTGGACCCGTTCGCGGTGCCTAGATGGTTCTACACTCCAGAAAATGGGGGAGAGGCGGTGGGCCCCCACAATTTGCGAGAGCTAAAAGATCTGTGGAAAGCAAAGACCATCAATAATGATTCAAGGTTGTGGAGGGAAGGTCTCAACGAGTGGACGCGCATCGACGAGTTGCACGCTCTCAAAAGAATTCTCTGGGACTACCCCGCCTTACCGGAAGCGTCGCCCTCGAAAAAGAGTGGTAGTAGGAACTGGTTTGTGGACATGGGTCAGACAAGTAAAGGCTTCGAGGGCGCACAAATAACACCTCGGGCGTTACCTGATCTAGGCGAGGTCGTGCCCGACTCGCCCGTCGAGGACATCGACGCGGAGCTGGCGAAATTGCGTGTCCCAGAAGCCGAGCCGTCGTCGGACGAGGAGGTCGACGTCGGCGACGAACTGGACAAGGCGACGCCGCGCGACGACGTCGAAACGGGTGCAGCGATCATCGACGGCATGCAGGGACCTTTTAGTGCCGGGGAACTACGAGACGCGTACGAGACGGGCCGACTCCAGGACGATACGTTACTATGGAAGGGCTCCGGTCCAGACACTCATAGAGACGACGCCTTCGGCCCGCTCATGGACAAGGATAAATTGCCGCTCTGGGGGAGAAGGCAGGCCTGTGGATGTGTGCAACTCGAGCAGGTCGACGTTTCGATGGCGTGCGAGCTCTGTGGCAATCTAGCTACTGTACATTCGGTCGACGCGCTACCGTTACAACTGAGAGAAGGTGACGACACGCCTCTGGAGAGGAACCGGCCGCCTAGAATAATTTGCGCGGACGCGCGCGCGGGCGGCTCCCTCGACGCGAAGGAACTCGTGGACGGGCGCGTCTGGGTCTCTTCCAAGGAATCGGAGAAGGAGCCGCTGGCCATCACGCATGTTGTGAGAGTGTTGCGCGAAGCGCCCGAAAGGCCGCCGACGCCTCCTTCCAAACAAAGGTTAGATTTAGCAGATGAAGAAAAAGTGAGAGAGCTCGAGGGCTGGGAACAGCGCCTGTGCCAGTACGACGCCGACAAGTACGACGGGAGCTTACCGAAGCAGCCGCCGCGCAAGGTCGACGCCGAGGGTGGCAGGCACCTCGCCTCGGGAAGGAGCTGGACGGTGACGCCCGAGGACCGCGAGGCGGACCTATCTTCATACGTGATACTGAAGGATGAAGATGATTTACAGGAAGCTTTGAAAACGTTCGCGGACTACGTCGATAACGTCAAGGCCACCTGGACCCAGGCGAACCCAGCTCGTATATTAATAGTGGACGCTCTTGATGAGAGGCCCTGGAAGGGGTGCGTGCTGGGCGCCGCCTACTGCGCGCGGGAGGAGGGCTGGAGCGGCGCCGAAGCGTTGAGGTTTGTGGGGAAGAGATGTAGCGAGGCGGGCGCGCCCTATACTACTGTACAGGAACTGTCAGAAGACATCCCGGGCGACTGGTTTGGAGCATTGAATAGTGTAGCCCAGAAGACGGAGATCGGCCGCCTTTTTTGTCATGATTGCTTCGAGGACTGGAGATACGGTGCGATCGACGACGTGGCGTCCACAAAAGTGGCGGCGGCTATTCGAAGACTGCGGGCTCGAGACGACGCCCTGGAGGTGCTTGATTTACGAAACGAGGGGCCTTTGGGGTGGGAGCTGGCCGGCGTTTTAGGCGCCGCGGCGGGCCACTCTATGACTCTTGTTTCACTCGACGTCGCGTCGTGCGAGATTGGGGATCGAGGCTGCGCGGCGCTGTGCACGGCGTTGTTGCACGGCACGGCGGGCGTCGGCGGGTTGAGTTTGGCCTTTTTAGGATTGGCGAACAACAAGATCAAGGATAGTGGTGCTGACGCGTTAAGTGCACTACTCGCGGCGGGCGCCAAGGCCGCGCGTAGAAGAGCAGCGAAGCCGGACTTGCTAAGACCAAATGACGACCTCGTCTTCGAGGGCGGGAGCTGCCCCTTGACGGCGTTGGACCTGAGCCACAACTCCGTGAGTGGCGACGGCGCGCGGTCACTAGGAAGGGCCCTGCGGTACCACCAATTGCTCGTGGCGTTAGATTTAGCCTCAAATCACCTGGGAAGTTTGGGTGGCGTCCACATCTTGGATGCATTGAGTCAGCCGGACGAGGAGGACGTGCTCGCGGCCCAGGCGTATAAAGAAAAGGAGTACGACGTCGACTCCCTCGAAGAAGGTTCCTCTCTCCATTCCTACGCTTCGGGCCTGAAAGAGCGGGCGGAGAAGGCCATCTACTACAACTGCACCTTGACACAACTGAATTTGGCGAGGAACGCGCTGGGGGCCGACTGCGCGGAGGTCCTCGCGAAGGTGCTGCGGAGGAACCAATGTATTTCTTCGTTAGACCTGTCGGACAACCCGTTGTTGTTCGAACCGCAGCATCTGACGGACGAGACCTACGTGGGAATTTTTGGGGGCACAGATGTGAATTATCAAACAGGGGAAGAAAAGGACCCCCTCTGCGCGAAGCGCCTGCCGCTCGAGTGCTTCGAGGTGTTGCGGCTGTATAACCGGTCGGTCCTAAAGTTGGACCTGAGCTTCGTGGAACTGGATGAGGATGCCTGCTTCGCCATTGGACGGTACCTCTCATATAAGGAATGTGCCTTGGTGGAGTTGATCTTGTCGTGTTGCAACATCGATGCGAATAGGGCGGAAATTATAGCGAACCAGTTGGCTAAGTCGTATGAACCGCCCACGCTCGTCGCTTGGGATTTATCCAGGAACCCGCTCGGCGACCAGGGCGCCGCGCACCTAACAAGTGCTATCGCGGTCGCGCCCATGAAGGCGCTCCAAAAACTATCCATGGCGCAGTGCCACCTCGACCCGGAAGGTTGTGCTTGTGTCTTCTCTCTGCTAGATTCTAGATTATCAGCGGTGTGCGACGTCCACGACCATATTTTGGGGGATTCCATTGATATGATGGAAGGTGCTACGGTGACCGACTCTTTACTGAAAGCTAAAAGCAGTGGCGTCGTCCTCCAGAAGGAGGCTGAAGTGTATGTGCCCAAGGACGAAAGCGAGTCCGAGGACGAGACGAACCGGTCCGAGTCCGAGAATAGTTATGATGCGCACGCGTATGATAGGGATGATCCACCTTTGCCTTCCTCCGTGAATTCTCTACCTAGATCTATCCAACGACGCTGCGCGCAGCACGCCGCCGGGCCTCATAGGCAACCCTCCAAAGTACCCACTGCGTCCATTTTGAACAGGACGGCGAAGCCCAAGACCGCCTACGGCACTCTGACGGCGCGCGGCGCGAAGCAACGGAAAAACGCGCGCATGGGGTCGCTGCGGGACGTCTTCCCGGAGCTCGGATTACGGGAGCTTGATTTAGGAGACAACTTCATCGGACGGGACGGCGTCTCCGTGTTATGTTCTGCTTTACGGGCTAGATCCTTCGAAGAATCCCCAGTTTTGTTGGAGGTGCTGCGGATGTCGAACGCGCGACTGGGGCCCGGCGGCGGCTACGACTTGGGGCAGACGCTCGCGACGGGCGCCTTACCTGCTTTGAGGCTATTGGACGTCTCGACGAACGCCATGCAGGACACGGGCGCGGCGCAATTGGGGAGGGCCCTGCGAGCCTTACCGGCGCTGCGGCGTTTGGATTTGTCCTACAACAACCTGACGGACGCCGCCGACACGGCCCTACGGGCCTACCTCCGGACGGCGTCGGAAAGCACGGACGCGCAGAAGATGCTTCCTTTGGATATTGATACAAGGGGCAACGTGTTTGATGAAGGATTTTCTACAAATGATTTAGCAAGGGCCAAGGTCATCGGCAAGTACGCGGCGACGGCGTCGCACCAGCAGCTCCCCGACGACCCCTTCGTGCGGACGAGGCCGCGCGACGACCGCGCGTTCCTCCGCGGCTTCGCGAACGTCGAGGGCGCGGGCTCGCTGACGCTCGCCGAGGGGTCGGCGCCGCTGCCCCGGGGTAAGGTGAGAGTTGTGTGATTTCTCGCTGTACCTATCAATGGGTTGAATACCGCAACCGCTAGTAGGACTGGAATGATGCTACCGTTCACGACCGGATTCGCCGAGCAGAAGGATACTAATTAGACATCATTACAAACCCAGGTTTCGCCCCAGGTTAGTGCCGAGATCGTCGACGGCAGGTTCTATGACTCTCCTATGTTCCCTGCGGTGCGCCTTGCAAAATTCCTTGTGCGACGGCCAATCAGCTTTTTGGCACTCTGTCGAACAGTATCCGACGAGCTTACATGCCCCGCACTGCCGCAGTTTAGTGGCCTGAACACCGCAGTTCACGCAGCCGCGGGCTTGAATCGATGTCATGTTCGGCTTCCGGTCCAGCAGCTCGCTTCGTATCTCGTAGGACAAGTAATTGGAGCATGGAGGTCTGCCGACATCTCACCTTGTGGTACGCCGCTGTCGGTATCGCAGCCCCCTGATGGACATAGGACTGGAACTTGGCAGTCGCATCGGCCCCCGGTTTAGTTATAGTAAGAGTCTTGCCGCGCATTTGCGGAATTGTCATAACGATGCTGTTGCCTGTAAAATCCTCCGCTTGGAGCACACCTCGTCTCCTCAAGAAGTGCATGTCGGCGTTGTCTTGAACATAGAGCTCGTCCGTCGGGCTCCACTCATTCAGTAACTGGATGAGCTGCTCCTGATCTTCCGACAGCTCCTGGACACATAACTCGGGGCACTTTTCGCACACGTCTCGCGACTTCCCGGGCCCGCCCGAGTCCTGGTCGCCCGCAAAACGAGGCATGTACGGCGAAACTGTTTTCAGCAACGCAGCACGCGCGTCCCGAGGCATGTTGCGCCACGAAATCCTAATCTCGTCACCCCTCTTTTCAAACGCCGCCTTCAGGGCGCGTCGCAGACTGTCCGCCTCGGCGCACGAGTCGGGTGCAGCGCTCGCGACGTCGGCGCTCGTGTGCGGATCGGCGCGGCTCTTCTCCGCGCTCGCCGCGTCCCACACCGCTCCGGCCCTCGCAGCCCTTTCTTGCGCATTTTTATTGCGCCCTTTCTTCTTCTTGGTCATCGATCCTCGTTTATTTCCTCTCCGGATTTACGAGGCTGGGATGCTCTCCGGTCCCACCGGTGACCACACGGCGAGCGCCGTTCGTTGCGTTGATGCACGCGTATCCGATGGACTTGCTTTGTTGCTATATGTGACGCTGAGACCAGGCGTACGCAGATATCAGCGGCCACAGCGCTTTGCCAGGCATCCCTAGTGTCTTACAGGCCGCTAGCTCGACTTTCGCGGAGAAGCACTGGAACGTCGGCGCATAGCTCACAGATGAACGTATCAGTAATCTAATCTAGTACGCTTTGCGTTGCGTAGTTGGTTTCCGAGGCGCAGCTTTTCGTGGAATAATCAGGGACACACAGAGCCATGGACTGCTGGGTCTGTACGGTAGAAATGCACGCACGCCGAGGCGCCGAAATCACCTGGATTCACCCGGAAGAGGACGCCAGCGCCACGCGCCGGGCGGTCTTCGAGGCGGAGCTGCCCTTCGCGTGCCTCGGCGAGGCGTCGTCGAGCCGCGCGCGCGACGTGCGCGACGCGGCGGCGACGCGGTTCGTCGTCGCGAGCGGCGAGCGGCGGTACTTCGGCTGCGCCGCGTCGCGGACGGACTGCGGCGACGGTGCGGCGCGCGGCGCGCGGCAGCGCGCGGTGGCCATCGTCACGGCGACGCCCGTCTTCGACCTGCTGGCGGAGAAGGTTCTAGTCCTGGCGTCGTTGCCGCCCGACGACGACGACACGCGGGCCGCGCTGCGTGCCGCCTAAGCCTCCGTGGCGAAGGAGGCGTGCGGGTCGCGCTACGACGACTTCGCCGCCGCCTGCCCGTGCCGGGCGGTCGTGAAGCAGCTCGGCGCCAAGGCGGTCGCCGACACTACGCTGGCCGCGGCGCTCGCGGCCAAAGTCGTCATCTACGGCGCCTCGCCCGCGAAAGCGAGCGAGGCCTGCCTGGCGCTCGCCGCGCTCCAGCCCGGGCTGGTGTCTCTGGGTCTCACGCGGGCCCTCGACGACGTCAACCCAAGGCTCCACGTGCACGCGTTCCGGTGGCGCAATCGCGGGTTCCCGCTGCTCGACTACGCGGCGTGGCCCGTCCAGCCGCTCGCGACGGTGGCCACCGTCGACCGGTATGCTCCCGAGGGGGCGCTAGACAGCGCGAGCGACCGCGGCTACTGCGTCGCGACATGTAACGCTATGGTCGCCAAGCGGCTCGCGCGGCACGCCGACGTGATCGTCGACGTCGACGCGGGCACGGTCGAGCGGCGCACGCCGCTCGCGAGGGCCGCGGCCGCGGCCGCGGCGAGCGGCGCGGTGGCCGCCGTCCTGGAGACGCACGCCGCGGCGCCGCTCTACTCGATCGCGTACAAGGGCGGCGACGCCTGGACGCGTAGATGTGTTGAGGACGCGCTCCACGCCGCGCTGGCCGACGCCGCGGCGCCGCCGAAGACGTCGCTCCTCTCGCGGCTCCGGGGCTCCACAACAACGTGGGGCGACCTCGCCCGGGCGGCGCCCCACCTCCAGCGGTGGCGGCGCCGCGCCCACGCCGCGGAGGAGGAGCCCGCGGCCGAGGCGCCCGTGTTCACGGAGACGTATGAGGGCGACCGCGACGAGTTCGGGCGCCGACGGGGCCGGGGGCGGTGCGTCGCGCCGGACTACACCTATGATGGCGAGTGGGCCGAGGACGCCGCGCACGGCAGAGGATCGCTGACGACCTCCACCTTCAGCTACGAGGGGACCTTCCGCGACGGCGCGTTCCACGGGCGGGGCCGCTGGCGGAAGGCCGACGGGTCGCGCAGCTACGAGGGCGAATTTGAAAGTGGCGAGTTCCACGGCGGGCAAGCTCGAGCGCCGCTCGGACGGCGACGACGCGGGCGCCTGGGTCTCGTACGTCGGCGAGTGGAGGAGGGGCAAGCGCCACGACACGGGCACGTGCGTCTACGCGGACGGGTCGACGTACTCGGGCGAGTGGAGCGATGGAGAGGCGCACGGCGAGGGCGTGCGCACGCGCGACGGGGCGATCTACCGGGGCCAGTTCATCGGAGGCTTGCGGCACGGCGCCGGCGTCCTCACGACTCAGGAGGGCGACGTCTACGACGGCGTGTTTATGGAGGACGCCATGGCGCCCGACGCGGCGTTCACGGTCACCTACGCCGACGGTAGAAGGTATGGGGGCCGCGTCAAGGACGGCGTCCCGTCGGGGAGCCACGGGATGATGAAGTACGCCGACGGGAGTTTTTATGAGGGCGACTTCGCCGACGGGTTGCGGTCGGGCAAGGGCACGCTCTTCGAGGGGCCGGACCTCGCGCCGCGGACGGGCGACTGGCGCTGCGACGTATTGGTGCAGCTGCGGCGGCCGTCCGACAGCGGCAGCTCCATCGCGCCGTCGCTCTCGAACTGGCGCAGCCTCGACGACGACGACGCCGCGTTCGCGTCCGCGTCGTCCGAGGAGGACGAGCCCGTGGCGATGCCGCCGACGCCGCCGATGCGGCGCGTGTCGGGCACCTTCGACGAGCGCGAGGGCGCGTCCGCGGCCCTCGCGCCCTCGCCGCCGCGGGCCCACGAGGTCTCGCGGCCGCCGTGGCGCGGCGTTGCGCGCGTCCGCTTCCCGAACGGCGACGTCTATGAGGGCGCCTTCGCGCGCGGGCTGCGGGACGGCCGCGGCGTCTTCGAGGAGGCGCTGACGGGCCATCGCTACGAGGGGGACTGGGTGCGCGGCGAGCGCGACGGCGAGGGCGAATTCGTGTCGGGCGACGGCGCCTTTCGCTACAGCGGGACGTGGAAAAAAGGCCGCCGCGCCGGGCGCGGCCGGGCGGAGATTCACGGCTCGACCTACGAGGGCGAGTGGAAAAACGATGCGTTCCACGGTACGGGAGTCTTGGTGGACACCGTCGGCAACCAGTACGAGGGCGAGTTTCACCAAGGGCGCAAGCACGGCTCCGGCACGCAGACGTACGCCGACGGGTCCAAGTATAGCGGCGAGTGGCGCGACGGCGCGCGCCACGGCACGGGCCACCTCGTCGTGCGGGACGGGAGCACCTACAGCGGCCAGTGGCGCGACGGCGTCCCGAGCGGCGAGGGGACGCGCGTGGCCGCGACCGGCGCGACGCACCGCGGCGTGTTCGCCGACGGCAAGCCGCACGGCTGGGGCGTGGCCACGGACGACGGCGTCGAGCGCGAGGGCGAGTGGGACCGCGGCGCGGCCCTGGAGGACTGCGACTGGACGCTGAAGTATGATGATGGAAGAAGGTACGCCGGGCTGCTCAAAGGGGGCGTCCCCCACGGTGAGGGTGTCATGAAGTGGGCCTCGGGCGAGTCCTACGCGGGCGCGTTCGCCGAGGGCCGGCGCGCGGGCCGGGGCATCGCCGTCTTCGCGGACGGCTCGGTCTACGACGGGCTGTGGCGCCATGACCACCCGGCGCTCGTGGGCCAGGGCAAACTCACGCGCGCCGACGGGAGCGTCGTCTTCGCGGAGCCGTCGCCGAACTAGTCGTGTTTTGTGTTGGTAACTTTGTATGATGGCGGCGAGTCTAATAGCGCGTATACTAGCCCCTCGGCCGCCGAAACCCGTTTTGGAATGGGTTGTGGGGGGCTAGAGGGGCTAGGGTAAGAGCTGGAGGGTAGCTCTTGGTGGGCTGATCTATGGTTGCCATTTTATTCACGTACGCAATGCTTGCTTTTGGGGCAGCTGGGAGAGCCCCGGGAGGGAAACAAAATGAATTTAACTGGAAAAATTTCATGGGCTTTGTTTCGTTCTTCGGTCTCGCAACAATGATGTATTCGTTAACGGTACGGGGCACACAGGCCCTAGTGAGTTTTGCGCCACTAGCATTTAAGCTGTTTTGCGCCGCTCGACAGAACGCTGTTCTTCGCCGCTCGCCCTTTCCGCCCGTCTAAAAACGTTTCTCTCGCTCCCCGCGTTCCGATGAGCACCTTTCCAAAACCATCCGAGCCGATGCTGCCGCGAAACTGCCGCCGATCTCTGTGCAGAGCGCTGACACGCGCGCACGCCAGCCGCACTTCATCCCGTGCACCTCGCACGCGCAGCGCGCAGCATGAGGACGCGATTCGCACAAGTGTGGGATGCATACAGCAGTAGCAGGCGACGACAACGACCTATCGGTTTCCCTCCTGAGCTCCGGCTGGTACACCCTGCGCACCCACTGCGACACGCTACGCAAGTCGAGAAGAGCAGTCGTGGCCGTTTGCGCCCGATCTGCTGCCTCGCGGCGCCGCGCGCTCGCGAAGCTCGGCGCCGCGGCAGCGTCCGCGACGGAGCACGAGATGTCAAAACCGTCAAACCTGCGGTCGCTGCGGCATCGTGCGCCGTCGTCGCGCTGCCCCGCTGCAGCGGCGACGAAGGCGTGCGCAGCGGCGCTCGCGAGCGACGTGCACCTGATCCCCGAGAAGCCCGCGGCGTAGGAGGAGCTGCCGCGCCGCACCCGGCGGTGGTGCGTCCTCAAGAACTGGGCGCTTAAGCCGGGCGTACTTCGCGTCGGCGAGCTTGTGGACGTTGGAAGCGGGATGTGCGCTTGGCGCTGCCGCCGCCTGCGCGCCGCGCCTGGCGACCGATGCCGAGCCGACGCGGCTTGCAAGTTTTTGGCACGTGCACCTATTAAGGGCGCTGCGTTGCTCTGGTTCGGTGACACACGCCTAATCAACACGCCCGTGCATGCGGCGGACGAAAGACGCGTCGAGTGCTCATTGGCTCACGAGCAGTCGGGCGTGGGCGGCGGCGCGGTCTTGGAGCTCTTCGATGGATAGGCGTCGAGGGAGAATGACAACGTGTCATGGGATCAATTCGTGCACGGTGTCGAGATCGACATTTGCTGTATGTAACAGCGAGGTGCCGGCGAGCCGCCAAAATGTCTAGAAAATTTTCAAGCAGCAAAGGGCGCAAGTGCACGGAGCGCACGGAGTAGCGCGGACATCTGTGAAACATAGTGTTCATGATGACTCTACAAGATTTGACCCACGTTGAAGTACGAAACCAGAAGGCCGCCCGCACCGCGAAGAAGACGTGCCCGAAATGTAAAATGCAAGTGCCCGTGGCCCGTCAGCGTTGTGAAAACTGTCCTCACCAGTTCATCAGCAACGCAGCCCCGGACCGCGAAGCACGCAAGGCAGCCCGCAAGGAGAAGAAGCGGCTGCGCGCCCACCGCGACGGCATACAAGCCGCGGCGAAGCGGCTGCGCGCAGCGGCCAACAAGCGAGCGTTCTACGAGTGGGAGACCGTCGATTTTGCGCCTGACCTGGCGACATACGGATCCTCGCTCGAGTGCCGCGGCGCCCACGTGGCCGCTCCGACGGAAGGGATGGCGCTTGCGCGCGAGGCGCTAGATGTCGCGCCGGCGGAGCCAACCGTTTTCGAACCGACAGTTTTGGCCGCAGTGCCGGAGACGCCGGCGTCTGCGCCAGAGGCGCCCATGCCGATGGATGTCGCGCCGGATGTGCCGGTCGCCTTGCCGGATGCGCCAGCCGTCGCGCCGGAGGCGCCCATGCAGATTGATGTCGCGCCGGAGGCACCTGCTCCCACGCTGTATCCGCCTGCTCCCGCTTTGGAGGTAGCCGCCGCGCGTGAGCGCGCCAAGTACCAGGAGATGCAGCGGTCTCTGAGGCAAGAGGTCGCTATGTGGAAGAAGCGGTCGCAGCGGTTAAGTCGTGGGTCGTGCGTGGTGATAAATGAGCTGGCATTGCTGATCGAGGGAGGAGGTGACGAACCAGATCTCCACGAGCACAGCTGGGGGAGCGAGAAGGAGGTCGCAAAGAGCGGACCGTGGAAGTTGGATCCAATTAAAAATTCTGTCTACAAGACGCATCCAAGGAAGGAAGAGGCTATTAGGCTCTACCAAGACTGGTCGATTCGCGTCATTCAATGCTTCTTGAGGCTTGGGTACGACATCGACATCGGCGTGACGAAGCAAGCTCCGTTCGTCCGCTTGGGCCAGAAAGATCCGAGCAACGGAACCAAGAAACGCATGTTCGCCCTTTTTCAAGTCGAGGGCAAGGGTACTGCACAGAAAATCGAGACGGATTTGCAAGCATACGTCAAGAGGCTCAAATACGAGGGCTTCACAAATACATTGAAGGCTGCTGGAAACGGCGTGCACGAAGCCATGAATACGATTTACCTCGTCTTCTGGATGAAAGACGAAGAAACGCCCCCGGTCGCTCCCGATGCACGACCTCGCGGAATGGCGGCGCGCGCTAGCGCGCTTGTTCAGTCCACGCTGTCCGGTTTTCTGAAGTGACTGGGTTGTTCGTTAGCGGGCGGTCATGGCGTCGCAGTGCTGGTCGTGGTTCTATTTGGGGGTTGGTTATAAATCGGAGTAATTTCGCTCTATGTAAAACCCGTGCACTACTGGGTTTGATTAAGGGCGAGTACCACAGATCACAAATTACTCGTCGACGACCGCACGGAGAACGATGGCCCGCCGCGTGGCGTGTCCGCGGCGCGCTTTAGCAGATCCGCCACGACGCCCTTGAGCGATGCGTTGAATTGGTCGAGGCCACCAACTGTTCTTCGCCGCTCGCCCTTTCCGTCCCCGTAAAAACGTTTCTCTCGCTCCCCGCGTTCCGACGATAACATCATTTATAGTATTTCAATCCAAAAGTAGTTTTGAACATTGGCACGTAATCTGTGACGCCACGAGTTTACCGACCTTGTAGAAATAAAGGTGTTTTTTGGCAACGAGCGTTTTTTTTTTCTCATTACCTATTAAAATGGGTGGAAATTCCAACTTTTCGAAAATACCAGTTACCCCGAGGGTTGTACCATGTGTCGATACGGACTTGCTTGGAAGATTTGTAATAAAGACCATCCTGTCGTGATACATTAGAAAAAAAATAAGATACTATCGCTCGTACAACCCCGAATTTTAATTTCCTTTTGTGAGAACACATTTTGTACTTGCATCTATCACACTCAAAAAACATCTCTGGCTCTCTTTCGTAACAAATTGGACAGGTTGCCATTGGTTTCTTCTTGTGCTTTTTGCCTCCTCTACGACGCGGCATTGTTATTTGTTTTCGTTGTTTTGAGGGCTATACTTTCAAATTTGAGAACCTTGAACTAGCTTGGAGAGCCAGCAAATAATAATAAATTTTAATGAGAGCATCGTTTACATTGTACTTCTTTAAAGCGTCATCCATCGTCGTTGTTTAGGTTTTGAAAAACTAGACAGTGACTTATACTAAGGAACTATATTTTTAAATTAGCCTATTAAGCAAAAGCTTGCTTCTGGGGTTGCGCACAATGGTGGCGAGGAGCGAGTCTATCTGAGCAACCCGCGCCTTCGTCTTCGCTTGCATCTTTTTATGCTTCGAGTCGAGGTCTCTCATGAAGTTCTTGTAAACATCATATAGTATTTTGTGTTTGCGACGACTGGTAGAGTAATACTCCACATATCCTTGATTGAAGTCTCGCAATAACCGCTCCGCCTTCTTCAGCTCACGAGCAATTGTACAGTTCCTTTTAAATCTGCTTCGAGTTTGTTCATCAATAAGGTAAGGAACTATGTGATCTTGCCACATCTCTATTGGTAAATTCGCTTGCATTCTATAGCAGTATGAAACAGGGTCACTTTGATGTTTGAATAATTCAGGCACGTCGTTGCGTCGTAAACGCAAGTAAACACGTCGTAAAGTCTTTTCATCATGCATTACATAGTATCCTTTCTCATTTTTAGCATAAATCACATTATATCGATGTCGAGATACTACATACTTCCGGCGTACACCCAACGCAGCTAACTTCAAACATTCTATAGTGTAAACGTCGGGAGTGTGTACCGATGGTGGTTCAATCTTGACAGCGTATCTAAATGAACTTATCAAGTCTGATAAAGTTGAAAGATTGGATATGTATTCACCAGTCCGCGCCGCTCTGTATCGTTGTCTAGCAAGTTGCGTAGTTCTGTCGAGCAAACCTTCGTCGTAGATCACTTGAGCTTCGCGACCATAAATTATCATACTCATTTCTGTAAAAAAATTTAAGTAATCTGATATAGCTTTATAATCATCTTGTAGCCTCTCTTTTATGGACTTCAATTCATTTTCGCTAAACTCTCCTTCTTCGTCGCATAATGTCCATTCAGATAATAAAGATCTCCAGTTATGCCCATCGAACTGTATAAATATCTTTCTCAGGTACAAGTGAGCTCCCGATATGTCTTGTAATTGCTCGTTGTTGCCTCCGGAGTAAATGTGAAACCCGCGCTCCAAATTCCTCAATACTGTAACAATATCCGAAGCATTCCATCTACGAGATGCGTATTCCCAGACGTTCATGTATCTCCTTCGTAGATGTGCCAACATAAGCCCTTTTTGAGCTTGTTCAACCCTGTCGTCAAAAGGATTGTGGCTCTCATCGCTGTTATCACTGTGTGTGTCCACCAAGGCAAGAGGGTGGTCGGCCATAGCACAGCGTGTGTCGCTGACGCCGCATCAAAAAGGTATACAGAGAATACCCGCAAGATTACTTGTCATCCAGAATCTCTCGACGTCGTCGAGTGTTCTTCGCGTCGCTGGGGCACACTGCGCCTCCGCCGACGCAGTGGCCACTACAGAACCGCGTCGCTGCTCCTCGCCACCGCTGCGCCGCTGCGCTGCTTGTGTTGGCGACGGCAATACCGTCGCTAACCCCTTATCGCTAGAAGAAGCAGTCGCCGCTGCGCCGCTGCGCCGCTGCACCGCTTTCGTCTACAGACCAGCATGCCTCTCGAGTACAGAAACGAGACCTGGCACACGGAAGGCTCTGAGTACATCGGATTAGATGTAGCGAGATCCGGGCGAATTATAGGCTGGCGGCTCGAAACCGACAACTTCGGCTCCCAGCGGAGCCGCTACCTTGTCAAATATACAGAAGACGACTTCAGAGACTTCATCAAGAACGTTGAAATGATGTTAACACAAGAAAGTTATTTACTCTTAGAGCAGAGGCGCTTAGAGCAGAGGCGCTTAGAACCGGAGGAAGGCGTGGCTCACAACGTTGAAACTTCTAAGAAAAAGCGCAAAGCTGCGACGCCCGCGCCCGCGCCCACGACCACGCCCGTGACCACGACCGCGTCCACGACCGACAAGACGCGCGCCTGCAAGAAAAAGAAGCAACCCAAAAAACCCAAAAAAAAACAAAAGGAAGACGAAAGAAACCCAGCCAGCAAGATACCAGATCTGTTGCAAGAGCTATTCGATGGTGGGGATTTATGTCTATTAACCAAAGATGAAGGCCGCAGCCAGGAGCACGACAAAAGGATGGCCACAACAGGCGAGGTCTGGAAGAAGTTGAATGTAAAGCAAAATACGGCTTCTATAGAAGCGATGGGGAAACTAGGGTACGTAAAAGACAGGGTGAGTGGTGCTTTTAACGGGAATTATTTTTTACAAGAAAATACTGACAAATATATCCATTTTAACAATATACCCAGCAATGCGCTGAAAAAAGAGAAACCACCCGCTGCAGAGGAAGCCAATTATGTGCCTGGTGACATCGAAATTCAAGGAGACCTTGAAGTTGAGCGGCTCAAAAGCGGGTGTCTGGGTAGTAACATCGCCAATTTGATGGCATATGAGAACAAGAAGGGTTTCGGTTATACTGGAGGATACGACGTGCAGCGCGCGAAGGACCCCGGTCGTGAATGATCGAACGTGCTTGCTATCAAACTACATGGTTGTGCTTGCAAAACCCGTGACAAATTCAAAGGCGGCTACGTGTTAATTAGTTGTCCCATCAGTGCAACTCACGGTAAAGCAGCCCCATATGTAAAAAGGGAAATCGAGCTTTATTGCAAGCACGGCAGCACAAAAGCCACGAGAAGAACTAAGAATTTGCAGGATATTGGAATTGAAAACTCATTATTACAGCATTTTAATATCGAATCCAGGGGCTATCGCCGCGTGACGAAACGCTGATTTACCTATTTGGGAAAACCAACAAATTTATTATTATTGGCGGCTTCTTTTAGTAAAGGTGTCATCCAAGACTCATTGGCAGCTTCTTCGAAGACAGTTTCGAAGTAGTTTTCGGCTTTGTCTCCTTGGTCAACAGATTCAAACTCGATTACCCAACCAAATTTTGGGCTTCGATAGTCCACTTTAGTGATTACCTGCCGTTCACCGTCACTATCAAACTGCTTGTCGCGTAATAGCTTGGTCCACTGCTTGCCACTTTGATTCACGAGGCGTTGAATCTCCTTTTCGCGTGAACTACGTGTGACCTTGGGCGCGGCGGCGGGGGCCGCATCGCCTTCATCCTCGTCCTCTTCCCCTTGCTCCCTATTAATAAAATCATCTTCTTCTCTTATTGTTCTCCCGTTTTCTAGTGTTGTTTCCGGGTCTACTTTTAGTAGCTGAGTCCTATCGAGGGCCGCCTTTGGTGCCTTTCGTGTTGCATCAATGTTTTCGACGTGATAGACGGTAGCGCCGCTTGCCTTTTTCGTTTTCTTAATAATACGGTAAACGTCTTTGCTGAAATTATCGCGGCTGCTCTTCGTGTTTAATCCACTCCATTTAATCGCTTTCACGCCGTCAGGCTTGAAAAGACGTAGCCTAGCATAATCGCCTTCTTGCAACCGCTAGCTTGGCTAGTTTCTTCGGGAATTTAGCAAACTCACTACCGAGGTCACAGACCACTAGGCGTGGGTGGAGCTGTGTGCTGCCGGGTGCTACCTGGTTGACAGCGCTGATAAATTCCTCAAATATTTTCCACGTCTGGGCTGATTGGGGTCTCTGTTCCTTTGCCCCAGTACTCAATTGCGTATTCAAATACACATGACGCATAAACACGATTTTGGTCAGTGCATCGACGCAGAGAAACACCCAGCTGTATTCTTTGCCCCGATGAATACATTTGGGCATGCGATAGCTGTCGCAAAACACTAAATCAAGTGGTTTTGCATACTTTGGAAGTACAGGACTCAACGTCGTCTTCGGGGCGGTCCGCGTGCCGGCCCCAGGTCGCTGCCTGGGCATGCGGTTTCTTTGATGAGTTTCATTCTTCCTAAGGTAGTGCATGACTACCAGCCGTGTGGGCAGCAACTTACGACGTTGCTTACTCTTTTTGCCAGCTCTGGTTACCATTCTCGTTTGGTACGTGTAGACAACACCGTCTTCTACGTATTCGTCACCTTTCAAATTCGTTGGAGTGTTTGAGAGCTCCCAGGCTTTGCCGTCGTCTGTGTATTTGATTTTCCCAGCTTTATCAAGTGCTGGATGCGTCGTATCGCCTATGTCGCGCTTGAGTCTTTCGTAGAGTTTAGTAACGCCGACTCCCATGCCCAATTCTTCCACATAGTGTTTCAGTATCTGCGATTGAAAATCGGTAGGAGGAAGAAAGGGAACCTTTGCCATTCTATTATATATTTGACAAAAAAAATATTATTATTGGTGTGCATAATTTGTCCAGGAGGCGGCTGGCCCCAGACTCTCTTCTCGAGTCTCCATGAGCTGCGGCGAGTGCCCCCCACTTCGGCGACATGTTCACTGACTTTTTAGAGCTCAAAAGGAATTTCACCCCTTTAAGCTCTTTTGACCTCTCAATAATAATATAATTCTTGTTAACGATTAAACCTAAAGAACTCGCGTATTCGTCGACATCTAACCGCGACGGCAGTTTAATACGAAGTAAGTACATGTAGATGCTATAAAGACTGCGTCTGTTATTGACGATGTACGAATAGAACTTTTTGAAATACTCTTTGTTCCCCTTGTATTTTGAACTCGTGTGCACATGCAAAAAACGCCGCTGGCCGTACATTACAGCCCAAGTTAAGTGGATTTTTAGTCAAGTTAAGTAGGTTTTATGCCCTAGTGGGGGGTTATTTGTCAAGTTTTTCTAGAAAAACTTGACAGTAGAGACTCCAACAATTGTTCTGTAAATGCGGACGACTGTGGAATATCCCGATTTAGCTTTATCTGGGAGGCTAACGGCGCGGGGAGTAGTGGGGGCAGATAAAAGGCCTCACTTCTTGGATATCTCGAGGACGATGTCGCGTGTCTGCAGGTAGGTAGGCGCCGCGGCCACCATGCCCAGGGCGATGAGCGGGCCAATGCCGTAGGGCACAGGGACGTCGTCGCCGTTGCCGCCGACAAGCTTCGTTGAG
>JACLAA010001913.1_pt1 | contig 23812 bp, 17 predicted proteins | sample 8027891 | NCBI WGS metagenome assembly JACLAA01 (sample SAMN15724900, study PRJNA655200) | protist metagenome | isolation source: fluorescence activated cell sorting (FACS) single amplified genomes of... | place: Spain: Blaines Bay Microbial Observatory, Mediterranean Sea | collected 2016-01-19 | reverse complement strand
CCCGAGGAGAAGAAGCAGTCGAAGCGCGGCGCTGAAATTGCTGCTCGGTTGGCCGAGCAGAAGGCCGCCGAGGAGAAGCTCGCGGCCGAGAAGAAGGCTGCTGAAGATAAAATAAGGGCCGAGGAGGAAGCGGAGCAGCGGAAATTAGACGAGGAGAAGCGCAAGCGCGAGGAGAAGCTCGCTAGAAAAGCGGCAGCTCGCGAGGAGGCCCGGAAGAACGGCACGTACGAGACGAAGAAGCAGCGCGAGGCGCGCTTGGCCGCCGAACGTAGAAGGGCCTCGATGCTCGCTTCCGGGATGATCAGTGCGGACACAAAGCCGTCGAAGCCCAAGTTCGAGCGCAAGAAGAAGCCCAAAGCTCCTGTGGTTGTGGAGAAGGCTCCCGAGCCCGAACCGGAGCCCGTCGTAGAGCCGGAACCGGTAGCCGAAGAACCGGTCGACGACTGGGAGGCCGTCGACGACTGGGAGTCTGGTGATGTTGGTGCCAATCTAGAAAAACTGGCCAACGAGTCCAAGGCCATCGACGAGGAGGTCGAGGACGAGGCCGAGCTCGAGGCCAAGGCCGAGGCCGAGAAGCTCAAAGAGGCCGGCCGGAAGTTGAAAGAAAGAGAAAGAAAAGCTAGGGAGGAGGAGGAGGCCCGCGCTAAATTAGAAGCAGAAGCTGCCGAGGAGGCGGATCGCGCGAAACGCGAAGCCGAGCTAAAAAAGCTCGAATGTAGGCAGAAGAGATTAGCTCGAGAAAAGCGGCGCGACGACGACCGCTCCGAGTCGAGACTGCGGTCGCCGATCTGCTGTATCATGGGCCACGTCGACACCGGTGCGATCTCGGCGTTTTGAAGTGTAGAGGCGCCTTCACTTCACTGAAACGACTCGTGTCCATCAGACGAGGTCGTGGGTGCTTTCTTTTTCGAGTTTGAGGCCATTCGGACCGAACCGCGATGCTCCGCGCAGGTAAGACGAAATTGCTAGACAAGATCCGCCAGACGAACGTCCAGGACGGCGAGGCTGGTGGGATTACCCAACAAATAGGCGCGACCTTCTTTGACGATTCAACCTTGAAGGAGAAGATAAGACCTGTGGCTCAACACTTGGCGACGCTCAAGGACCAGTCTTCTTCCTATGTCGATAGTATTCTAGGGCCGGATCCAGACGATCCACGCTTAACGCTACCAGGACTGCTCGTCATCGACACGCCGGGCCACGAGTCGTTCAGTAACTTGCGGAGTCGAGGTTCTTCTCTGTGCGATATGGCCATCCTAGTGGTCGATCTGATGCACGGCTTGGAGCCGCAGACGCTTGAATCGATTAGTATGTTGAAGCGGAAGCGCACGCCCTTCGTCGTAGCGCTCAATAAGGTAGACCGGTGCTACGACTGGACGCCAACCGAAGGCGCATCCATAAGGGAAGCTCTGTCGAAGCAAGCCCAGAACACGCTCGACGAGTTCGAGCAGAAGAAGGTCAACGCGTTTACGGAGCTCAACGAACAGAGCTTGAATGTGGCTCTGTACTGGGACAACGAGGACCCGGGCTCCACAGTCTCAGTGGTACCGACGTCGGCCATCACCGGGGAGGGCGTTCCCGATTTACTCAGAGTTGTCCTATCTCTGACGCAACAAAGACTGGCCGCAAAGCTCATGTTCGGGTATAATTTACAGTGTACGGTACTGGAAGTAAAAGTCGTCGAGGGTCTCGGGGCGACGCTAGATGTCATCTTGGTCAACGGTTGTTTGCACGCGGGTGATACGATGGTGCTGTGCACGCAGGACGGTCCCATCGTGACGACGGCTCGGGCTTTGTTGACACCACCTCCCTCGCGAGAAACGAGGGTCAAGTCCGAGTTGATAAAACACGAGTCGCTGGAGGGCGCCATCGGTCTCAAAATCACGGGCGATCCGGAACTAACGAAAGTGGTCCCAGGAACGGGCATCCTCGTGATGCACCAGGACGATGATGTCGAGGATTTGAAGGTATGTAATACAGCGTCCCTTACGCCGTCGACGCGCATCGCCTTCGTCTTCCGATGGCGTGGTTTTTTTTTGGTCAATTTTGGGCCGTTTCGGACCGCGTCGCGTGATTGTGTCCGTGCCACGCAGGAGGAGTGCATGAAGGACATCGCCAATTTGAGCGATACGTTAGCTACCGAAGCGAAGGGCGTCACGGTGCAAGCCTCCACGCTGGGTGCTTTGGAGGCTCTCCTCGAGTTCCTGCGGAACCCCGGGAAGGACCGGCAAGGGAAGGAAAGACCCCCGATACCTGTCTCAGGAGCCACGGTAGGCCCGATCCACAAGAAGGACGTCATCAAGGCGGCCATCATGGCCCAGAAAGGTAGTGAGGAGTACTCGTGCATCCTCGGCTTCGACGTCGCGGTCGATCCCGAAGCCCAGGCCTACGCTGATAAAAACTCAGTAAAGATCTTCACGGCGGACATCATTTACCACTTGGAGGGGCACTTCACGCGGCACCTCGACGAGATCATGGAACGGAAGCGGAACGAGGCGCGAGATGTCGCGGTCTTCCCGTCGCTCTTCAAGATCTCGAAGAACCACGTGTTCAACATGAAGGATCCGATTATTCTGGGCGGGGAAGTGGTGGATGGTATATTGAAGGTTGGCACTCCATTATGTATCCCGCACCTCGGGTTCCTCGATGTTGGGGTGGTCCAGTCGATCGAGTGCAACCATAAAGACGTGCAGACGGCGCGCAAGGGGCAAGAATGTGCTATAAAAATAGTGAACCACGGCAACCCGAACATGACTTATGGCAGGCAGTTCGACCACAACCACCAGCTCTTCTCGAAGGTGAACCGCGCCAGTATTGATGCGTTGAAGAAGTACTTCAAGGACGACATGCAGGACGCGGACTGGCGGCTGGTGATCAAGCTGAAGAAGGTGTTCTCGGTGATCTAGTACTTAGGCGGGTAAGGGTAGTACTTATCCGCTCGTGAACACTCGGGGCCGACGGCGCGACCACGAGAGCTAACACTCGACGAGGGTCTTCCGGGCCTTCTTGGCCTTCGTCGGCGTCGCCGCGGCGGCGCGCTTCTTGGTCTTGCGCTTCTTGGTCGAGGGCGCGTCGTCGTCCGCGCGCGGAGCGACGAGCGCGAGGTGCTGCGCCTCCGTCGTGTACACAACGCCGTCCGCGTCGTAGTTGACGTCCCAGCAATCGTCCTCCGATGCCGCGACAATCGTGCCTCGGAACGACTTCGGGCCGCCGTTTCTCGCGTGCTTGACGTAGGTCTCGCCGAACGCGACGGCCGCCGCGTCGACGACGGCGCCGACGCGTAGTAACGGCGCCGGCTCCTCCTGGTTCACGACGGCCTCGGTCTTGGCCTTCTTCGCCTTCTTCGGCGCGGCCTCCTCCATGGGCTCGGGCTCGGGCTCGACGGTCGCTGGCTCCTCGGCCACTGCCTCGGCCACGGGCTCGGGCGCGGGATCGGCGGGCGGCGCGAGCCGGGCCTGCGTGTCGAGGTGGTGCTGGTAGAAGAGGAGCTTGCGGAGCGGGTGGTTCAGGAGCCAGCCGTTGCCGTGGTCGCGGCCGTGCTTGTTCTCGAAGTCGCGCGCGTCCTCGATGATCTGGCCGATATCAGACCTGTGTACAAAATCGTCGCGTTGATGGCGTGAAAGCTCGGAATTGATTGCGCACTGCGCCTGACTGCATCGTCACGGGCTCGTCCTTGCGGAAGATGACGTCGTCGGGCCAGCCGTACGCGGGCGAGGCGTAGTGGACGCCCTCGCCGGACACGAGCTTCGTGACCTGGCGGATCACCTGGCGCCGGTTGTCGTCGGAGATGGGGTGCTCGCCGTCGGGCTCCATCCACGCCTCGAAGTCGTCCATGTCGAACGTGGCGAGCGCGGCGCGCTGCTCCTCGGAGAGATCGACGAGGCGGTTCTTGCGGGCGCGGCGGCCGCCGGAGCCGCGCGAGCGCTGGCGCGGGCGCTCGTCGTCCGACCACTCGTCGTAGGTCAGGCGCTCGGGCCCGGCCGTCCCGCCCTGGAGGCGCGACGAGCGGCGGCGCTCGCTCTCGGGCACCTTCTTGCGGGGCAGGCGCGGCTTCGGCGGCGCCTTCTTCTTGTTCTGCTTCATGTAGCCGCCGCCGTGCGGGTCGATGCCAATGGATAGCATGAACGCTTCATTGCGCTTGATGCGCTCGTCGCGCTCGATCTCGTACTGGGACTTGGGGGCGACGGGGATGTTCGACGGCATTTTGCTTGTGCTCGGTTTTCCCGCCGGTTACGCGGGAGTTGTTTTGCCTGCGCGCGGGAAGCGGTTACTCGCTGCGCGCGGACTGAGTACACGATTCCGAAGCTCTGTTCGCTGTCGCGAGGCCGCGCGCGGCGATGGCGGCTTGTGTGGGCTGTTTCCAGACTCTTGGCGGGAGTTGCTTTACGCGGCGTGCGGCGCACGGTTTCGCGCTCGCTCGCGCGGCGCTGCAAGGATACCACACGAGAAGGCTATCGGCGGGCGCTGGAGTTCAACGGTGCGATATACGCGCAAATCTAGCAGCTTTTGGCTGGGCCTCTCAGTTTGGCGCCCGGCTTCTCCCAAGCCACTAGCCTTTTTACTTTTTGAATCTGGAATCCATCTCCCGAGCTCTCTTGCGCCCGAAAACAACCTCCCAACGAGCAGTGGAGGCGATACGGGCCCCAAGAACCCAATCACATGCCCATCGCGGGCGCCGCGGTGCTACTACTAGTCTGAAAAAACAACATTCGGTGAGCAACTCCGCAAGCGACGAGTGCCCTTCGGGTCGCGCGACGTCGGCCAGCTGCTGAAGGAGGTGTCTCACACCCGGGGCGACGGCGTACGAGGGCGCGGGGCGGTCACGCTAGACGAAGTTACCTCTCTAGCCCCGCGTTCTGCGCGACGACCCGCGCGTCGGCCAACGACGCGCGACACAAGTGCGTAAGCTCGTGGCCGTCGCCGTAGCGCCGCAACGCGGCCTCGTGCGTCGAGTGCGCGAGGTCGACCGCGGCCCTCAACTGGTCCGCCGTCGCGTTCAGGTCCATGCACATGGCCCGGACGAAGTTCGAGTTCAATTCCAAGGTCACGCCGTGGTCGCCGCCCAAAGTCGTCATCGCGATGGGTACAACTTCTCGTAATAAGGCTCGAGCTTCAGAAAAAGACGACAACGCTCGCAATGACTTGGCCAGGGTTAAAGCGGCCACCAACGTGTCGATATCATCCGTTCCATTAGCCTTCCTTACTTGTCCATACAGCTCCCGGTTGATCACGACCGCCTCGGCGTCCCGTCCTAGCTTAGATAAACACATGGCGCAGTTCCCTTTCGCGGCCGTGATCGACTCCTCGTCCTGCTCCTTGTAGGCATGTTTTAATTGCGCTTGGAACACGGTCAGCGCTTCTGAAGCTCGGTCGCCGTCCATAAGGCCACTGCCTAGAGTGGTCAATGCCGCTCTCTTGGCAGGAGCCTCCATGGGTCTCTGGACATAACTCCGCCAGCAGGCCCAGCCGAGCGCGCAGGAGACGACGCCCCGATAGTTCTGATCGCAGATCGCGCACCGCGTCCACCTGCTCCACCGCGCGGCCATGTCGGCGGCGTTCGTCGCTTCGCCCTCCTCGACTTTCAGTTGCGCTTGTTTTGCTAAGCAAGTGATATGAGCGTGGCCTTGTGAACCTTTACATCCACAACCTCTCACGACTCCCTCCTTCGTGTCCTCGTGCACGGTACTCAGACAAATGAAACACGTGGCCTCGTCCTCCTCGATGCCCGCATCCTCCGCTGATAGCTCCAAAAAACGTTTTCGTTCTTCCATGTCGCAGAAGGACAAATCGCCCAATTGCTTCGCGGCGTTCAACAGCGCTTGCGACCGGGCGTCCTGCGCGCATTTTTCTACGGCTAGCTTGATGGATGCTTTGTATTGTTTATCCGCATAGAGCTGCTCGGCGCCGCCCTTGCGCTTGATCATTTTGCAGAGCCGGTCGTGGCCGCTCTCCCAGTGTTGTTTTTGGCACTGGGCGCTACAATAGACCGTCTGGCAGCGGCCGCACGCTTTGATACTTGTCGTGCAGTCGGCGGCGCAGGCGGCGCACTTCGTGAGGAACATCGTCGTCTGTGTGCTCGCTGGAGCTTGGGTTCGGGTGAGGTTTTGGTGGCAGGGCGTCGTGGAATTGGACCGCGACGCGCGGCACCGATGGGACAGGAGTCCGTGCCTTCCCCGAGGCTGCCCCGGAGTGCGCACTGCGGTGCTGTGGCGTTGGCTCAAGCGAGAGGCAATCTAGCGCTGAGACATACTAGGAATATCACACAAACGGCTGCTCACAAAATCGGGCGCTAATAACGCTGCCGACGCGTCGCACGCCTCGACGGCAGCCCGCCCCGCATAACCGCATAGCGAGGGCAGCCGATGGCGGCCCAGCAGGAAGCTCTACAAGGTGAGGTCCTGTCGGAGCTGCTCATTACCGATAACGACGAGGTCAAGGCCCACTATGGTGAGCCCGACGATTCGGGCATAAGGAAGGGCGCCATCGTTCATCAAGGCTCGAGGCGCGGCGTCGTGGTCCACGACCCCCAAGACGAGAGTGTCGCGGTGCGCTTTCCCGGTCACGAGGAGGCCGAGGTGCTGCCCTTGCATGAATTGTTACTAGCTAGGCCCGCCCGGAAAGATGCGAAGAAGCTCGAACAAGCGGCGAAGGACCTGCACGACGTTATTTGTTCCTCCGAACCTTACAAGGATTACGGCGACGCGAACAAAGCGACGCTGCAACAGATCCGCAACGGCGACGCGCCGCCGGTCTGGTCCGTCAACGACGCGCGCCATCGGTCCGATTTGGAGTGGATCGCGCACATCTGCATGAAGGCCTGTGCTTATAGGAATTTAGTGTCCTCGCTAGAGTTGCATAAGCAGTGCTGGACGTCGCTGGAAATTTGTGTCGAGCCCGCCATCACGCTGTTCGGGCGGCAGGCGCCGGAGGTCGTGTCGTTACTATTGCTACAGTTGTACGCGTTTGAAGACTTGTACGACCTACCTGATAAAGGCCAAAAAAGATTAGCAAGGCACGCGCGGCGGAAGTGCGAGGACCTGATGGAGGTGAAGTTCGAGGGGGACGTAGCATTACCTTGGTTGAGTGCGCGGGACCCGTCGATGCGATATACTTCTGAGTTATTGCGCGCGGAGGCGACGCAGCATCTAGCATCGGCGACGGCGGCCATGGGCGACCCTGAAGGGGCTGTTGATATTTACCAGAGAGCCATCGAGCAGTTCACAACACTAGGCGATCTGGGTCGATTGGCGACGTGCCATCACGACTGCGCCGGTTTATTAGCGGTGGCAGCTTTGGGTGAACCCGGGTCGCAGTATAGGGAGTTGCGGGAGTGCGCGAACCACGCCCTGCTACCAAAGCAATCTAAAAAACTCGTGCAAGCCTTGCGACACGCTTGCGAAGCGCTAAGAGCGGCCGAGTTGAAATACGGGCGGATCTCGACGGCGACGGCGCAGATGCATTATGCTGTTGGTAGGATCTGTCGGGACGGTCGGTTATTTTCCCCGGCCATTCATCACTTAGGACAAGCTTCGTTGATTTACTACGAGGTGTGGTGCGGCTACGCGCGCTGCAAGACGCACCCTGATGTGACAACAGCGGTCGAATCTCTACAGGAAGCCATCGACAACTACCAAGTAAGAGACCCGAAGTGTGTCGACCTACCCAGGGAGTTGCGAGACGCCATCGACCCGGAAGCATCTCGATGTAAATGCTCTCAATGCGATAAAGTCGAAACGGACGACGTGCGGTTCGATAGGTGCTCGAGATGTAAAGTAGCGAAGTACTGTTCAAGAGAATGCCAAAGAAACCATTTCAAAGAACATAAGCACGCGTGTAAAGTCTGCGAGCCCATGGCCTCGAAGATCCAGGAGATGCGCGAAAAAGAGCCAGATCCTTCGTCTTACGTGCCCGACGGCTACGCGCCGAAGCTGCAGCACAAGGCGGAATTGGCGCGCGAGGCGCAGCGGCGGAGCGAGATGGTCACTCCTAGACGGGCCGAGGGCGACGCGCCGCCGCCCGAGCCCGTGGCGATGGACGTCGGGTAAGCCTATGGTCTATGTCGCGTCGGGGGCGTGTGGGCTGCCCAAAATCGCGGCGTCCGACGTCTGAGCTAGTGCGTAGGTCTCAAGAGAGGCTCCAGGCCGCCCCTGAGCCCTACCACCGAGGTATGAGGTACCATACCGATACCTTATCCGCCAGGTAGCCGAGAGAGGCGGCCGCACAGCAGGGCATCACTGTTTGTTTTTTTGACGGCGTCACGCTCAAACGGCTTCTGGACGAGCCAAAAGAGCGCGCGACAGCCAAAAACGCCCAACCCTAAGGCGGACTGGACGACAAGTCACACACAGCTACTACAACACATACAGCTCTAAAAACCAGCGGAAGCGACTCGGCAGGAATGCCGCCCACGCACCTGCTCCGCTACGCATCGGCGGCGGCCGCCGCCGCGACGACCGCTGCCGCTAGAATAGCGCAGGCCGACGGGTGCCCGATCAAGTCGAACAAACCATCCGGAGGAGGAGGCTGTCCCATCAAGGGCTCCAACAACATGCCCGCGACGCCGCAACAGGCGAAGGCGCCCGGCCAAACAACAAATCTAGACACGAAGCGAGAAGCCTCGACCATCCCGCAAAAAGGCGGCGCGCAGACGTGGCAATATCCCTCCCCACAAATGTTCTGGAACGCTTTGGTACGAAAGGACAAGGCCGACGGGGCGGACGAAACGGACATGGACACTGTGGTGGCCGTCCACAACACGATGAACGAGGCGACGTGGTCGAAGATTCTCGAGTGGGAGAAGTTGCGCGAGGGGCCGCCGCCGGAGCTTGTTAGGTTTACTGGTAGGCCTCATGACTTGTCCCCGAAGGCACTGCTGAAGATCTATGTTTTTGGTCATCCAAAGCCGTTCGATCGACACGACTGGGTCGTGTCTCGCGGGGAGGACGAGCGGAGGTATGTCATCGACTACTACTCGGATGAGGGTTTAGCTTCGAAAGACGAGAGACCGAAGACGATGCACGACTACGCGGCGCTTAAGTCCATAGCCGTCGACGCGCGGCCCGCACTCGATAGTGTCGGTGCATTGGTGGATAGAGTGGTCCACATGCCTTCTTTACGCTCATCTGGAGGGGCGTCGCCGGCGTTGCCCTTGAGGCCGCCCTCGTCCATGAGCGAAGATCCTCGGGCGATGATCCGCGAGAAGTGTTCTTCCCGAGCAAAGGCGCTATCCAAATGCGGCGACGACGAGAAGACGTGCGCCGACGCCGCCATCGCGCTGCAGCACTGCGTCGCGTCCGTCGTCTGCCCGAGGGAAGCGGAGGCGTTCCGGGAGGCGGCCGTCTCGAACAAAAACGCGGAGCAGGCCTATCAGGCCATGGACGCGGCGTTGGACGCGTGGTCCGCGCAGAACGGGTCCGTGCTGTCCGAGGGACCTGACTAACAACTCTCACGTTACACAATTCTAGATCGCCCCACGCCGTCGACGTGACGTTGTCCCTCAGAAGCGCGCTTCTACTGGAAGCGGCTCGCGGACGCTCGCGCAGTAGTTGCCGCGCCGGTCGCAGGGACCTTTGTAGAGGGGACTCACCAGATTCTCGGGGCAGTTCTCGTGGGTCCCCTTGCAGTCGTAGATGCCCGAAACGGCCCCGGGCTTCGCCGGCGGGTCGGGCCGCATTAATGCACTCCACTCCATCCCATGCGTCGCGTTCCACCGCTCTTCGGACCGTTGTATTTGCACCGCCGCCGCTTGAGTGTGTATCAGTGTGTTAGACCGCACCTTCCTATCAGAGCAGCCCAAAGCGAAGGCCACGATCAAATCCGCAGGTAACGCCACGATGCCCGAGTCGCAGTCGTTGATACCGAAACTGATGAGCACGTCGTCGCCATCACCTCTCGTTAAGGACGTCACGAACTGGACCAGGTCGCAGCGCCTCATGTCCAGGCGCGCGGACGGGAAGCAGAACGGAGCAGATGTCGCGACGTGGTCTAGCGTAGTGGCGTTATATAAAACGAAATAATGTAGATACGTGTTCCAGGACGTGGTTTTCGTGATGTTCTTGTAGCCGTTGACCGGGAGTTCGTTGTGCGTGATCCATCTACTCTTAAAGGGTCGGTCGTGGCCGACAGCTAGCAACAAACCGTGCCTCCTCAGTAAGAGAGGATTGACGTTGTTGTGGAGCCAGTGGTACCGGCCCGCAGCGAGTTGCTTCGTCTTCTTGCCCGTGACTTCGCCGCACTTCGTCCAGGGCGGCTTACATGATTTATGGGAAGTGGCCTCGCGCAGGCTTTCCCTCAGTATGAGTTTTGACTTTCCCAGATAGGCCAGGAACTCGAGCTTCTTGTGGCGCACGACCAAGCCCACATTCCTCAGCCTTGATTCTACTACCAAGTTTTTTTCAGAGAAGAATAGGGGCGGCGCTCGTTCAAATGCCGCGACCAATTCATTCCCCGACACACCTAGCACGAGTTCGTAGACCCCGAACTTCTGCGGTATAATATCTCGATCTTCAAACTTTGGTGTGAGTACAACAGTGGCCACCAACCTACCTCTATGGGTCATGAGCCGCACGTCCTCGCCCCATTGTTCAGCATCACCGCTTTTCGCCCACCTGGCGGTCTGTATGGTACATAACTGGTCATCCAATATCAACACGGACGAGTGCCTTCCTAAATTATCACCAGAGTCTCGTCTTTGCGTGTCTTCCCAGCCTAGGATCGAGCACTGCGCGTACGAATGCCGAACCGTGAGCACGTAAGTGGCCTTGGACCAGATCCCGCCCTTCTTCTGTAGCGCGTTCATGAGCCGCTTCGGCAGTCTAGCTAGTCCTGGATTGCAAGCCGCGTGCTTTGTGAACACGGGGGCGTCCTGCGCCAGTCGTCTTACGTCGACCGGCAATGAGACAGCGTCGTACTTGGAAGCGGTGAAGCGCGCGTTCCTATACTCGGAGATGGATTGTGTCGCTCGTCTCGTCCCGAAGCGATTGTAGTAGTGCCAGTTGCCCGCGTAGCACGCGTTTCTAGTTCGTGATTCCGTCAAGGCGTTCCAGAGTTCCGAGCGGCACTGCTGGGCGGGTTCTTGGTCCGCGAGTCGCATCGCACGTTCTTGTGTTGATGTTGGGGCCGGTATGGGCACCTTTGTTGGCGCGAAGGATGGTACAGATGTGGACGGCACTAACGTAGGGACGTGTGTAGGCTTGGGCGTGGGCTTGCGCGTCGGGTCCGGTTTCGGCGTCGGCGCTGGTGTGGGGTATTTCGAGGGTTTTGACGTGGTTGGTGCGGGCGTCGGCTTGAGCGATGGCTTCGGCGTGGGCTTGGTGGTGAAGAGGTACGGCTTCGTTCGCATCAATTGCTCCATGCGCTCCCGACCCCTTCGTTGCTGCATGCGCCAGCGAGCTCTACGGGCCGCCTCGTCGGCGCCGCCGCAGGCGACGACGAGGAATAGGGGCGCCAGGCGCATGGTGGCTGCCCAATTTGTGCTTTACTGCTCAGCGCTGCTTGCTGGCTGCCGCCGCGCGACGCCGGCGTCGAGAAATGCCGTTCGCAACTGCTCTCGGTGATCTCTCACGGTGTTGGAGCCATCGTTTCGTTTTACACCGTGCTGGCTGCCGATGGCGGCCTCGATTTGAGCGGTGGTGGTCTGCGCGCTTCCTATCCGTGTGGGAGGTGTCCCGAGCGATGCTCTCTGTGGTCCATCGGTGCCTCGAGCTAGCGCCCTTTAAGACACACTAGCAATCGCCAGCTTTTGTCGCCGTAGCAAAAGCAGCGTCTTAGAGCTGCTTGTAGGCCCCCGCTCGCTCCACAGAGCCAGCGAAGGACCACCGCTGCGCCGCCAAGAGCCAGCACGGGACAGCGCGGCTGCGGTACTCGTTAGCGAGCACCATGTCGTCGCTCCGCCTCCAAAAGAGGTTAGCCGCGTCCGTCCTCAAGACGGGCAAGAACCGCGTCTGGCTCGACCCGAACGAGGCGAACGAGATCTCCATGGCGAACTCTAGACAGAACATCCGCAAGTTGATCAAGGACGGCTTCGTCATCCGCAAGCCGGTCGTCGTCCATTCCAGGAGCCGCGTGACGCGCCACCTCGAGGCGAAGCGCAAGGGCCGGCACACGGGCCTAGGTAAAAGAAAGGGCTCGGCCAACGCGCGCATGCCCGTCAAGGTGCTCTGGATGCGGCGGCAGCGCGTTTTAAGGAGACTGCTCCGCAAGTACCGCGACGCGAAGAAGATCGACCACCATTTATATCACGATCTCTACATCGCGGCGAAGGGCAACCAGTACAAGAACAAGCGCGTGCTCATGGAGGCGATCCACAAGCTCAAGGGCGAGAAGGCCCGCGAGAAGGCCTTGACCGAGCAGGCCGAGGCGCGCAAGTCCAAGGCCCGCGCCAAGGCGAAGCGCAAGGCCGACGCCAAGGCGGCGGCGGCGCCGGAGGCGTCGGCGTAAATTGGGTGGGGTTTATCTTCGTGCTACCTATTCGCCCGCGCCAATCTAGAGCCGCTCGATCTGCGCCGCCAGGGCTCCAAGTTCCGCTCGAGTTAGCGCTAGGGGGTGGCGCTCGTCTCGGGCGGCGAGGATACCGACACAATCCTCCCAGAACGCCCGCGCGCCGCCGTGGACCATGGTGGGCCGTCGGCTTTCCGCCTGTCTAATCTTCGCCCGAAGTGTCTCCTCGAGCGTTTGGAGCGACAGCTGCTCATCGTGATAGGCCAGGCGGGCGACGGCGTCGACTTCTTCGTCGCGTCGCTTGAGTAACTCGACTAAGAGAGGCGGGACATACATCTCGTCCTCGTTGGACGTGTCCCAATTCAAAAGCTCGTGCAGAAAATGTGTGCGCACGTACTGCTTCTGCCTGCGTGGCCAGCAGGTCGGACGGGGCAGCGCCGTCGAACCGTTGGTTTGGACACCGAGCGCGGGCACGTGGTTTTGACCGATGTCTTGTATCCTGGTAATGGTTTCTTCCAAGTCACGTAAAACCACATTTGTATTCAGTTTTCTCACTACTCCCTCGGGACACTTGTGCACCTGCGTGGAAAACGAGCGTCCTGCAAGGAAGCCCTCTGGACCCCGACGCGGCGGCGCGCTTCGAGTGCTGCGCGCACCCGCGCCCGTAAATCCTGCCACAGGAATTGGTACCGTCCCTGCCACGTCGTATGGGGTATGTCCACGTCCACGCCGCTGACACCCGTCGCCGGCGCGCCAAACACTTTCACCTCGAGGGCGGCGAGCGTCGCAAGGAGGGAGGTGAAATTTAGGTCAAAAAAATTCACCGCAGCGGCGAGAGCGCGGACGTCGCCGTTGAGCGTCCCGGTCCGTTCGACAGAGTGAGAAAAATCCGAAAAAACGGAGAGTTCTATCCGTCCCGCCTCGTGCAACAGTCTATCGGTGCGTGCACGGAGTGATTCGTCCTCGCGCGGCGGACTGCCGAAGTCCTTCAAAAAGAACGGCTTCCAATACGCCGTGTCGATGTCCATGTCGCGCCACTGCCGCGAGCACTCGGTCAGAGGCATCATGTCCCGAGGCCTTAAGAAGGCAAGTGCGACGCCGAGCACTTCCGGCGGCAAGCTGTCCAGCCTCGGGGCTGCCTCAATGTCATCGGTGGTGGCTGCGGCTGCCCGCGGCGCCGCCGATGCGTGTCTCATTTTGTTTTCGGCCCGGCCCTGACAAGGGCCGCGGATCTGCAGTGCGCGCGGGTGAAATCGCGGGCACAGGAAGCGGCCCTCTATCCTTCGCGTAGACGCGGGAATGGTGCAAACTAAAAATCCCTTAAGACTAGCCGTGCCGGAACTTCACCGCGCGCGACAGCCCGACCTTGGCGAGCCCGTTCGACGTCTCCATGCAGTCCAGCACGCGCGCGACGGCTATGGACGGCGGCTCGCCGGCCTTGCCCGCCGCCTCCAGGGCTAGTTGAGCTAGTGCTCTTCCAAATTGCTCCCGCGACAACGCACTATCACCTCTCAAAACATCGCGAGCCAGATGCATCAAATACGCGTACGACGCAAAGGCCGGCGCGAGATGGAAGTCCCTTGCCAACGCCCAGAACCGTTCTAACGACAGCTCCCTCCTCAAACCCCCTTTGACCAATTTGGACGCCGAGTAGTGCGCGTGGACGCCATCTAACACGGCACCGGCGCGGCTCTCGAGACACAAACGGGCCGCTCGCACGCGCTTCTGTTTGGAAGACGGCTGCGTGTTCTGGGCGAAGACGTACCACGCCGCGAACGCTTTTTGGGCACCAGTCCTCGCGTCGAACTGGTGCATCTTCCGCCACAGCAGCACGGCGGCGATGCGCCTGCCCCTTTTGGCCGTGCGCCGCTGGTGGCGCTTCAACTGCTTGTTCTCTAAAGACAATTCCCGGAGATGGTGCTCGGCGGACGCCGCCACGGCGTCCGCCCACTCGTTGGGCTCGACTTTGACCGGCGGCGCCGTGCACAATTGACGCTCCTTCTCCCTTAACAAACGTTCTCTTTCATCAAGGTCGGCGCCGGCCATCGCTTGATCGGCGGCCGCACTCGCAACCGCCGCCTCCCGCCTCTTCACGGCTTCCTCGCGCGCTTCCAAGGCCGCCTCGGCCTCTACTAACCGCTCCATGCGCTCGACGGCCTCCGCTTCAATTGCGGCGCACCGCTCCTCGCGCTGCACGACGTCGGCCTCGGCCGCGGCGACAGCTCTCGCCCTCGTCAGGACGGCGCGCTTCGCCTCGGACAGGTCCTCGTTCACAGGCGAAGTAGGATAAGTGGGCGCGAGGGGCGGCCTCCCTTCAAACTTCGACGGCGACGCGGGCGGCGACGCCTGCACTTGCGCCGCGTCCCCTGCAACTTCCAGCCATTTTATAAAGGTCTCCATGAGGATGGACTGCTCCTTGCGCCACGCGAGGCCCGCCACGATCGACGCCAGTAATTCGTACGCGAAGTCCGGCACCGGCTTCTCGTCGTCGCTGTCGTCGAAGGTCTCGGCCTGGCGCGCTCGAGGCGACTCCGCGAAGCACGACTCCCGCTCGTCGTCGTCGTCGTCCTCGACGCGGTCCCCGAACCCGACTAAGGCCGCGGCCGCCTGGACCACCCCATAATTCGGCTCGAGGTGATCATCGTCGTCCTCGATCTCGCCCGCGGATTCTAGCGATGCTGGCGCCGGGAGCGGGCTCGTCTGGTCCACATGGATCGAATCGGGCTCGTCTTCCCGCCAGCCGTCGTGCCTTACTCCATCGTCGTCGCTAAAGTCGTCGACGCCGTCAAAGAAGTCGTCATCACCATCGATGGCCTCCGCGTCGTCGCCGAAGTCCCGCATAGCGTGCCTGCGCCTTGCGGGCGGTTTTTGGCTGCAGGCGAGTGCCGAGGTGCCGCTGCTGCCACTCGCCGCGAGGACTGGTCGGCTAATATGTGCAAGCGATGCCGCGCGTAACTGGCACTTGGCCACAGATCCTATACGCTTCAAAAACCGTGCAAAGTCCTGGCATCGCGCTAGCGTCGTAGAGCCACTAGCCAGCAGCGGCGCATTGCCATTGCACCATTTTACGCCGCCGCCGCGTATAGCTGCCACGCGGTAGCGCTCCAGAACCACCACTGCAACACACACTACCGCCGCAACCGATCACCGCGCTCCGCCGGGCCCGAAACAAAGCCTAGCAGCAACAGCATGGGCGGCCCGACCGCAAATACCACAGACGTCACGTCGGAAAACGTCCACGGCACGAACCCGCAGCGAATAGTCGAGAAAATTTTGAGGACGAAAGTCTACGCGACGCAGTACTGGAAGGAGAGTTGTTTCGGGTTGACGGCCGAGACGTTAGTCGATCGAGCTATTGAGTTGAGCCATGTGGGAGGCACGTACGGCGGCACGCGAAAGCCCACGAAGTTCATGTGTCTCCTCCTGAAGATGCTGCAGATCCAGCCCGATTTGGAGATAGTGGTAGAATTCGTGACGAACGAAGATTATAAGTATGTAAGGGCGCTCGGTGCGTTGTACCTACGCTGTGTAGGAAGACCGGCGGACATCTACCGCTATCTGGAGCCGCTCTATACGGACTACTCGAAACTAAGGGTAAGAACCTTCGAGGGCTGGCACGTCACTCATGTCGACCAGTTCGTCGACGAACTGCTGACCGAGGATTATGCGTGTGACATTGCGTTGCCCCATTTACCTAAGAGATGGCATCTCGAGAAGGCGGGGCAGCTCGGGCCTCGCGTGAATAGTGCCGCGGGTTTGGACGGTGACGAGGACGTTTCTGACGAGGAGGAAGAAGTAGTTCAGGAGGAGGCTATTGTCGGAAGGTTGAAGCTCAAGGGTGGTTCTTCTAAGAAGAGAAGGAGAGAGGAGGAACCTGCGCCACAGGACGAGGACCGCGTCGCGGACGGCCACGACTTGGATATTGAGGCGACCAATGCATTACGTGCAAAGTTAGGCCTGAAGCCCCTAAGAACATAGCATTAACAGAACCCCGACGGCTACTACCACAATAGTAATTGTGGTACATGATCCTGATTCCTTCGGCACATCGGAAGACGAGGGAAACAATGACGAGCGAGAAGGCATCGGTTTTGAGGCATGTTCAGAGACCATGCGCCGCGCAATGCGCGCAAACCCGTCGACGTCGCCCGCCCGCAGCAAATTCCCCGCGTCGCAATTTAAGGGACTGTCGGCGTTCGGCGCCGCGAGCAGCGCGCGCACGGCCCGCACGACGCTCACTAACGTCCAGGCCGGGCTCCAGGCCTCCTTCAGGATGTCCAGGCAGACCTCGCCCGTCCGGTCATGAATATTCGGGTGGAACAGCGGCGTCGTCACTCTCACCACGGGCGGCGCGAGCGGGTAGCGCACGCCTATATTCAATTCGAGCTCGAAGACGCCGCCTTCAAACGGCGTATCCGTCGGGCCGGCGACCCACGCTTTCCAGCTCTGCAGGTTGTCCTGCTGTGGTGCTAAGAGCAAGCCATCTTCAGTCGAGCGCTGGGCGTCGGTTGCTTCCTTGCGCAGGCGCTTGAACATCGTTTCTTGCGTCGATGGCGTGCTGGGAGGCTCGTACTCAGAGCTCTGCGCTGAAAAATGCCGGCAGCCGTGTGCTAGCGTCGTAAGGCACTAGCAAGTAGCAATATTATCTCTCCAAGGACCTGGGGCCGGGGCTCCGCCCACTAGTTCTAGCCGAAATCGACGCCACCGACGAGTCGACGCCATCGGCGCGGCCCTCGGCGTCAGAGTCAGACGTAGGGGACACTTACCCGAGCGTCGCGTCCCAACCCATCTCGAGCCGGTCCCACCGCCTCCCTTCATACTTCCGCTCGGCCGCGCGGCGCCGCCGCGACTCCACAGGAGAGCCCCCGAGGCCCTCCACGCGGTTCACGTGGCGCCAGGACAGCTCGCGCCACCGGCGCTGCGCCCGCGTCGCGCGCGCTTGGCGTTTCGCCTCCTCGTCGTATTGGCTCGCCTCCTCTGCTCTAACCTTCAACACCTCGCGCTCCTCCTTCTTCAGGCGGCGCCACTTGCGCCGCGCCACGTAATTACGAATACGATCCAGGTACCATCTGAGGAGGAAGTGGCCGCGGACCGCGTCGATGGACACGGGCGGTCTACGCGGCGCGTCCTTCCGCATCGCCGCCTCGGCGGCGCGCCGCGCCTTCGTTTGTATACCTTTCTCGCGGCGCCAGTGGCGGCTGTTCAAACCCGCGGTCTTGGCCGCGCCGCGCCGCCGCGCCCAGCCCGGGCTCGCCTCGTCGGGCCAGCACCGGTCCGCGTCCCTGGGCGGCGCCTCGACCTCAATGACGGGCTTCTTCGACCGCCGCCGCCGCCGCTTCGCGGGCGCCTTTTTGACGGGCTCCTCCACCTTAACCGGCGACCGCCTTCTCCTCCTCTTCTCGACGTGGCGCCAGCTCGCGTGCGAGAGCCAGTGGCGGATCGGCGGGTTGCGTCTTGCTCGAAAGATGGCCCTCGCGTCGAGCGCGCACGGCTTCTCCGCGTCGGCGTCCGGGGCTGGCTTCGTAGGTTTTTCTGGGCGCTCGCCGCGGCCGTGCCAGCCGTAGCAGCGGCGCAGGTGCGTGGCCGGCATTGCTGTCGCAACGGTGCTGCGAAGAGGCTGCCCGTCTGCCGGTTGCGAAGCTGCCAGGCCTGGGTGCAGGGTCAACGACGAGTCGGCGTGCCGAACCCGACTGAGCGCGCGACGCGAAGGCTGCCCCTTGCGCGTCCCTGCGATAGCGCGGCACCTTCGCAGCCAAAACCGAGTCCAACGGGCGGGGGTGGTGGGGGCAAAAGCTCGAGCTCTCGGAGGACATTCGAGGACGACTCGGGGGTCTACCGCAAGCCTGGGCATCGAGGAGGACGAGTGGCGCGATGAAAATGGAACTCGCCGCGGCGGCCGCGAGACTCGGCGAGAGTTTCTATAGAATCTACTTACCCGTCCTCCTCGTCGACGACCTCCTCCTCCTCCATGAGCTCCTCGCCGAGCTCCTCCTCCGCCGGCTCGTCGGCGTCGCTCGCGACGGCCTCGTCTTCGCCGTCGCTCGCGACGGCGTCGTCGTCGGGCTCGTAGACCGACTCGCCGGCGAGCGGCTCGTCCTCAAAGGCCAACTCCTCCTCTTCCGAGTAGGCCTCGGCCTCGGCCTCGAAGGGCGCGGGCGCGGGCGCCGCGTACGGCGCCGGCGCCGGCGCGCACCAGCAGTTGTAGGGCCGCGCCGGCGACTGCGGCACCTCCGCCTCTCGTGCCAAACGCTCGGCCTCCTCGGCTTCCGCGATTGCGCGAGCCTCCGCTCTAGCAACACCGGCCTTGCGGAACGAACCAGACCCGGCAGCTTGTGATAGCAAAGCCTTCTTCGAGGCGTTCTTCCGCCTGGTCTTCTCTTCCGCGATGGCCCGCTTCTCCGCTCTTTCAACACCGGCAGCCCCAAACGCAGAAGCGACCCCCGCTCCAAATTTCACGGCCCGCTTACTACCTTCCTTCCGAGCGAGAGCTAACGCAGCCGCCCGTTTCTGGGCCTCCTCGAGCCTCTTGGCTTTCAATGCAAGTATTCTATTCCTTCCACCAGTGACCGAGAGAGGCATGGGGATATTGGCACCAGGTTTCAACAGATGAGGAATGATGTCCTCGCAACCAGCAAGTAGTGGAGATTTGGAGAGTTTGGTCAACTGCCCGACCTGCCGCTTCCTTCTTTTTTTATACGCGGGAGAATTCTTTTCCCGGAAATCGAGTTCCCTCAACTTTTTTAACTTCGCGACGTTTTCCAAGTGCTTCTCCTCCCGCTTCTTCCGACGTCTCTCGGCACTCATGAGCCTCTTGCGAGCCTCCCGCAGTTCCTTCTCCTCCTGGGACTTGCGCATCTCCGACGTCTTCCGCATGAACTCCTCATGCGAAATGTTTTTTTGGGCAATGAATTGGCCGTCGAACCGCGGCCCGTGGACCTTCATGAAGTGCATGAACTCGTCGACCGTGACGTCGCCCGACGAGTCTTCGTCGATCGCCCGCCACAAGCCCTTGAGTTCGTCCTGGGACATGTCTTTTTCTCTCAAGTTGAGCCCGGGGTCCCGCATCCTCGTCACGCCTTCGAGCTCCTCGAAGCCGAGTCTCCCCGACTCGTCCGTGTCGAACTTGTTGAAGATCGCGAACCAGTTGCCTTCACTGACTCCTGAACCGTCTTTACTAAATTCGTGGACGGCCGCGTCGTTAATACGAGTACATAACCGCTTCATGTGCTTCTTTTTCAGGATGGGCCATCCTGATAAAACTAAAATATACAGTCGAGACTGAAATTCTTTGATCGTGACCTCACCACTTTCATCCTGGTCGATGAAGCACCACAACCCCCACAGACTGACATCATCAAAAGGGCACTTGAGCACGTCATTCACCGCCGCCGCGAACTCGTCGAAGTCCAACCGGCCCGACCCATCCAAGTCCAACCGCTCGAACAACATGGCCCAATTTTTGTTCATCGCGTTTCGGAGATCCCACGCGAAGCAGATGCGGTCGAACTGATCGTGCATCTGCAGTACTAAGGGTCTCAGCTGTTCCTCGGTCATGGCCTTTCCATCCGCTTTCTGTTCATCTGAAAGTTCGCGGTGCCGCGGGCCCGTGTACGCTAGCATCGGGTCGTAGTACTTCTTCATGAAGTGCATGAACTCGTCTACGGTTATATTTCCGTCACTATCAGCATCCATGGCCTTCCAGAGGCCCTTCAGGTCATGTGTTGACAGTTGTTCTTCTCTTAAGTTGAGGCCGGGATCGCGCATCCTGGTAACACCTTCTAGTTCTTCCCAGCCTAGTCTCCCACTCTCATCGGTATCAAACTTGTTAAAAATCTGGAACCAGTTGCCTGAAGAGACCGCTATGGATTCTTTGCTGAATTCATGCACCGCCGCATCATTTATAACCTCGCAGAGTCGGTTCAGGTGTTCGGTCTCGAGTGAAGGCCACGCATCTAGCAACAAGAGATAGAGTGCGGACTGGAACTCGCCGATCGTGACTTGTGTCGAGCGATCCTTATCGACGTAGCACCAGAGCCCCCAGACCTTATCCTCGGACACATTTAATGATAGTACTTCCCTGATAGCATCCTGGAACTCCCCATAATGTAACATACCAGAGCCATCCGTGTCTAGTCGCTCAAACAACATCTGCCAGTTGCCCCGCATGCTATTGCGCACGTTCCAGGCCAGGCAGATCTTCGGGAAGGCCTCGTGCATCTGTAAGACCACACTTCTCAATTCAGATATGGGAAGGGCCTCCGCGGCCTCCCTTGCGTCGTCGTCGAGATCCGGTAATACTTTAATTTCATTACCTAACGACAATCCGCGCATCTTTTTGGAATAGTCCGTAAGTTCATGCATCTGAGGGCCCCTAGCCCTCATGAAGTGCATGTACTCGTCGACCGTCACGTCTCCAGAACAGTCTTTATCTATCGCTTTCCACAGTCCCTTCAGGTCGTGGGTTGATAAGTCCGATTCTCTCAGGTTCAGGCCGGGGTCCCGCATCCGCGCGACGCCCTCGAGCTCCTCGAAGCCTAGTCTACCCGACTCGTCGGTATCAAACTTGTTGAAGATCTGGAACCAGTTGCCCGACGTCACGCCCGAGCCTTCTTTACTGAATTCATGGACCGCCGCATCATTGATAATGATACATATCTGTTCCAGTCGTTCCTCATCAAGAATAGGCCAATCTTCCAACAAAAGTAAATAGCAGGCGTGCTGGAACTCCTCTATGCTCACAAGTTCGCTCTTGTCGTGGTCGACGTAGGCCCACAGCGCTTTGAGATGATCTTCCGGTACGTCGATCTTGAGCACATCGGCCAAAGCTCCGGTGAACTCGTTGTAGTCCAATCGACCGCTCCCGTCCGTGTCCAACCGTTCGAACAACATCTTCCAGTTCTTGTTCATGCTCCCCTTGACGTTCCAGGCTATACAGATCTTCGGGAAGGCCTCGTGCATCTGCAATACGACGCTCCGCAGGATTTTTGTGTCTAGTTGCTTTTCGTGGCTGTCGTGGGTCGTGGGCTTCTTGCTCTCGGAGACCATCTTGCTGGCGTGGGCGCGTGCCCGCTCCTTCTAGCTGGGGCTCCCAGGGCAGCCCTCCTAACAGCGCGGGCGCGCGCTCCTTGCGCTGCCCTTCACGACGACGTGCCGTCTCGGCAGGGACCCGTGCCTCCCTACGGCGCTTTCCCGACGCCCTTAGGGTCGCGTGGCGTTCCTAGGCGGGCTTTGCAGAGTAGCGCCGAGCAAAGCGGGAGAGCAAAAAGTGGCCGCCTAGCGCCCCGGGCAAGGAGCGCGTCGACGTGTGCTCGCGCGCCGGCGAGGCGTCTTCTACGAAATTTCGGCTCGAGGCGTGCTAGCGGCCCGAAAGACACTAGCAAAAAGGCAAGCCGGGGCCCGGGGCCGCAGCCGACACGCCCGCATACGTGCGCTGTGGCGAACCAAGACCACCCCAGAGCTCTGCTGGCATACGCTGGCACACGCGCACCAAACGGGACGGCGCGTGACGCACGCGTTAACCCTCATAACCTGAGAGGCAGGCACATTACACAGACAAGTAAGGATGTCCACCCTCTCGGCAGCTAGAGCGGACAACTTCTACTACCCCCCGGGCTGGGACCCTTCCAAAGAATCGCTCAACCAACACACGGGCCACACCAAGGGCCGCAACCAGTACGAACAGAAGGGTCTGATCCGCTTCGAATTACCTTTTGATGGGTGGTGCACGAAGTGCGGGCGACATGTGGCGAAGGGCGTCCGCTTCAACGCCAGTAAGAAGGCTGACGGCAAGTACCACAGCACGACGATCTGGAAGTTCGGGATGGGCTGCCCGGGGTTGTGTGGTGCTAGTTTTGTCGTGAGGACGGACCCGAAGCATTCGGATTATGTGTTCGAAGGTGATTTACGGAGGAAGGTCGAGGAGTATTCGTCAGACGAGGAGCAAGGCCATCGCGCTCTCGGTGAATTAGATCATAGAGACCAGGAGAAAGCGTTAACGAAGAAGCGGGACCCGATGCAATCGTTAGAACGGAAGCAGGACGACCGGGAACGGGCGCGAGAAAGAGCGGCGGCTCTCCAGAGGGTGAGAGACCGGTCGGACCGCGCGGACGACGACTACGGCGCCAACGCGTTGTTGCGACGGCGCCACCGCTCGAAAAGAAAGGAGGCTTCAGCGGATGAGGCGAAGGCGCGCGGGTTGGGCCTGGCGGTCGAACTTGTACCAGCATCTGCCGAGGACGCCGCGGAAGCTCGGGCGCAGCACTTTTCAATACAAAGGAGGGAGCCGGCGCGCGTGCCGCTGCACGCGCAGTCGATCTTTGGAGGTGACCGTAGAGCGCGGACGGCGGCGACGTTACGGCGGGACCGCGACCTCTCTTCCCTCCGATTGCGGCCGCGGACGGGGACACGACAAAGGGAGCCGACGCCTTTGCTAAGGGCGAAGCGCCGTCGTAAGTAGATGTGAATGTTATCTTAGGGCCCCGTCGTCCCGATGCGCCTTCGCTCTCCTCGTCTTCTCGCGGTGCTTCTCGCGCGCCTCGTCGCGCTTCCGGCGGACGTGCGCCGCGCGCGACTTGAGGGGCCGGCCCGGGTGGTCGTCGCGCCGCGGCATGGTCGGGTGGTCGACGGGCCAGCCGTGTTTTGAAGGAGGGTTGAGGCCCTTGGTCATCGACACGCCCCGCATCCGTTCGCCCTTCGCTCGTCTCACGCCCGGCGTGCGTCGTATCCTAAACCAGTCCCGCTTCTCGTCGTCGGCCAGGGCTGCCGTGATGAGGAAGATGGGTACGAGGCGCATGGCTGCCTTGTGTTGGGGGCTGCCCAGCACTCCCTTGGTCGGCTTGGCTGCGCGGTTCTTCTGGGTGGCAGCGCTCGGAACGCTGTCGGCTTCGAAACGCGCGAGCTCTGGGGGCCCGGGGCTCTCAGTCGATTGATTGCTGGGCAGCGCTCGGGTGTTTTTTGGCCCGCGAAACCCGTTTTGTGACGATTTGAGCTCGGCCCGACATATACGCGTGTGGGGTAGGGTGGTTCGTGTGTACTGAAGATAGGACTTACGCACTCATCGGCAGCGTTTCGCGGGCGCGGAGCACGGCTCGCGCCTCTCCCAGGCACTTCTCAATCCCCGTTGTGGTTGGGTGCGCGCCGCCGAGCACGCGCCGCGAGGTCCGTTCCGTCTCCTCGTACGTCGTCACGGCTTCGCGGAGATCGTCGAGCGTGGCGTTGGGGTCCCGGCGGAGCGCCGTCGCGTAAATCGATCTCATCCTGAGCGTGATCTCATGACTCTCTCCGAGAACGCGTCGCGCCACGGGCATCGTATTGCGCACTAGTTCCTTGGCTTCTTCGTAGCGGTTAAGCTCTTCCAGCAAATTTGCGTAGTTGT
>JACLAA010006836.1_pt1 | contig 23817 bp, 17 predicted proteins | sample 8027891 | NCBI WGS metagenome assembly JACLAA01 (sample SAMN15724900, study PRJNA655200) | protist metagenome | isolation source: fluorescence activated cell sorting (FACS) single amplified genomes of... | place: Spain: Blaines Bay Microbial Observatory, Mediterranean Sea | collected 2016-01-19 | reverse complement strand
ACGGTTAGGAAATACGGATATTTTCGTTTCAGAGATTGCGTTAGGGACGCAGCGATGGGGTAGCGCGGATTTTAACGCTCCGGATGAAAAGGTTTGCCACGATTTTTTGGATTTTGGAATCTTGGAATCGGGCGTGAGTCTCATAGACACCGCAGAACAATATCCGATACCGTCTGATCGAACGCATCCAGAAGGATATTCAGAAGAAATCATCGGAAACTGGATGAAGAAGGATAAATCGAGGAGAGAGAAGGTAGTCATCGCGACTAAAATTACAGGTGGAGCGAATGTCACGAAGAAGAACATTAAGAAAGATTTAGAAGGTAGTTTGCGAAGATTGGGAACGGATTATGTAGACGTCTACACAATGCACTGGCCGGCGCGGTATACCCCTCAGAGTAATTGGGGACAGTCTTTGCAGTACAACTTAGAAAACGAAGCGGCGCCGTATTACCGAAACGCGGCGTCGTTTGAAGAAATTGCAGAGGCCATGGGAGATTTATTCAGAGAAGGGAAACTGAGAGGATGGGGATCTTGTAACGACAACGCTTACGGTTTAACAGCGATGTGCTACGCCGCAAGAAGCGTCAACGCGCCGGAACCGTGCTGCTTGCAAGGAGACTTTTCCTTAATTAATAGAAGGATGTTAGAAAATGGAGTTTCGGAAGCAAGCTCGCCGGTACACGAAAATGTCGGGTGGATGGCGTATAACGTCCTGGCTGGAGGTGTTTTGACCGGAAAGTATTTGGACAAGTTAGCCGCGCCAGATTTAGATTCAGAGAAAGCCATGGTCGCGCAACTGAAAAATCCGCGCGGTCGAATGGACGATTACAGCTGGGGTTCGACTTTATACAGGTACAGATCCGCGCCAGCTTTAAGGGCCGTCGACATGTACAATGAAATCGCGAAACAATCCGGTATGTCGCTCACCGAGTTGAGCTTACGATGGGCCAAAGATAATCGCGCGAACACAACCTCTCTCGTAGGCCACACGTCCTTGAACCAATTAAAAGAAACTGTAAAATATTTCGACGCGAGCGTCCCTAGATTGGACGACAGCGTCTTATGGGCCATCGATGGATTCCACATGCAAAACAGACTCCCGATCTTTTCCAGCGAACGCGTTTCCGCGGATATGAACGGGAGAGGAGAGATTGGAGAGAGCATCCCGTGAGGAAATATGATCCTTTTTGATGACTACTTTTGAATACATATCAGTGATGATTCTTACGAATTGCATAAAAAGTTGAACACCACTCGCGCACGCGCACCACCCTCTTCTCTCTCTCTCTCTTTTTTGTTGTTTCAAAACGCTTTTTTGGCTTCCTTCACAAAAAAATACGCGCTCGAAACTCCTCCTTCCTTGCCGCCGCCACCACCAAAAATTCCCTCGACGACGACGTAAACGACGAATGTAGAAAGATGAGCGCGGAAGATGAAACCAGCACTCTTCTCGCGATCGATAACGACAACGACGACGAGGCGCTCCGTTCTTTCGTTGAAACGCTCACTCTTAGTAAGGATCGAGAAAAAAAGAAGAAAAACGCTCCCGCTCCCGCGAGCGATACTTTTTCATTGCCTCCTTGCCTGGATTATTACTTGGACCAGTTACTCAGAAACAGCTCGAGCGACGAGGAAGAGGAAGGCGGCGCGTCGTGTTACGAAACGAGAGATGGACATTTGCCTCCTTTGCTTGTATCTTCGGGGTGTTTGGAGCAGCCGGAAAAACGGAAAAAGAAACGTCTGAAATCATGCCTCGAGTTGATCATGAACCACGAGGAAGAGCACTATCTGCCTTCTTCGCCCCCCGAGGAAGAGGCGCAAAGAAACAACACCATGTTGATGCACGACGAGAAGCAAGAAGGGATATTACGGTTCATGAACAGAGATAAAGATATAGACGTGTGGGGAGTGTGCATGTCTGATGCGACGCGCGCGAACAATCCGAAACGGAAGAGCAATTTCAATTTCGAAGACGAAGAAAACCCTAAACCCTAAACCCTTTTTATAATTTGTAACTATTTTTTGATAACTTATGTGTAACGAACAGGTGTAACAAAGCACAGATTAACAGGAAGATACGAAGCGCACTTATGGGACTCTTCTTCGGCGCGTGCGACGCCTAAACCTGGCGGCAGGACGCGAGGAAGACAGATTTATTTAGGTGGGTATTTAACAGAGCTTGAGGCGGCGAAAAGTTACGATAAAGCCGCGATTAAGTTATGGGGGAGAGATGCTAATTTAAATTTTGATTACGAAACGTACGCGGAAGATATCCAGATGATGAAATCCTATGATTTTGCCGCGTACGTTGCCGCGTTGCGACGAGAATCCAGCGGATTTACTCGAGGCGTTTCAAAATATCGCGGCGTGACAAAATATGTTAAGAGTACAACCAACCAACAAGGCAAGGCGTCGACAAAACAGTTGTGGGAATCGCGTCTGGGCCGCGTGAAAGGATCCAAGTACGTGTATCTGGGAACGTTCGATACTGAGATAGAAGCCGCGCGAGGCTACGACTTGGCGAGCTTGAAATATCGAGGCGACAAGGCCGTGACAAACTTTGATAAATGCAACTATTCCGAGACAGAAATAGAAACTTTCAAGTTCCCACACCGAGCCGATGCTCGCGACGAGACGGATGATAGCGACGACGATGATAATGATGTTACCAAAAACAATCCTGAAAAGATAGAGAAGAAGAAGGAGAAGAAGAAAGACGAGAAATTGGAGCCGTGAAAATGTTCTATGTATTGTATTTTTCGTTTTTACAAGGATATTAAACTTTTGTATGGTAATTATACGCGACTCGCTGTGATACTGCAACGCGCTCTTGTTCTTAACCCAAACGAACGCACTGCATTTTTAAAGATGAAGGCTATTCGACAAAAAAGAATTATCGGGACCCTCCGCGTCTCTTCTTTCGGCTGCCTCTTCGACTTCCACGGCTACTATCCTCACCATCTTCCTGAACTTTCGCCGGTCCATCTTCAAAATCCCCAAACTCGCTCTCTACTGCGCTCTTCACTTTCGCAGGTCCTTCGTCAAAATCGGTAAACTCCGCAGAAATGGCGTTCGAGACGTCAACTTTCGGAGCCGCCGCCTTTGGAATAGTCGCGCCCGATCTTCTCTCTCTTTTCGGAACGTAATCCACTCTCACCGGTTGCGAAGACGCTCCACCACCATCACCAGCCGCCGATGCACCACCAACGTTGACGATCGGTTTCGTCGTCTTTCGCAAATACACCGTTTGCGCAGTCGTGACGATGTTGTTAAAGAACCAATACAAAGTCAATCCAGCCGGCACGTTCAAGGAAAAGTAGCCAATCATCAGCGGCAAAAACTTCAAAATCGCTTGCGATTGTTGTTGCGCTGGATCTGCTGACTTTGCTGATTCCGGTTGCATGATCTTTTGCGACACCGATTGCGAAATGACCAACAATACCGGCAAGACCAAGTACGACAAGGCGTCGTGCCAACCAATGGGCGGCGCCCCGTCCACGAGCGGGAACAACCACGAAAATCCAGCGCCGTCGTTTCGCATTTCAATCGTTGCCGGTCCACCTAAACTCGGAATCCAATAAAAGCCATCTTGTAGCAAACCTTCCACCGAGGCGTTGGACAACGCTCGGTACAAACCAATAAACACCGGCAACGTCGCGAAGGTGGGCAAACATCCCGCCAACGGGTTAAAGTTCGCCTCCTTGTACAATCTCGCCGTTTCCATCTGTAACCTCTCTGGGTCGTTCGCATACATAGCTTGTAACTCTTTCACTTTCGGTTGCAGCGCTTGCATGTTCACCGAACCTTCGATCTGTTTCTTCGTCAACGGAAACGTGACCAACTTCACCAACAAAGTTAACGCGAGAATAGAGAACCCGTACGAATTCGTCCCCGCGACGGGTGCTAAAATGCCATCGATACCTTCTAAAGTCGACTCTAACGCATTCGTGATTGGTCCGAGCCACCCGCCTTTTTGTAAAGCGGAATTCTTCTCCTTCTCCGGTGGTTTGTTCGTCGCGTCCACCGCCGGCGCTTGTTCCAAGGTCATCTCCGCCGATGCGGCGTCGGCGACTTCAAACACTCTTTGCACCTCTATCTGATTCGTCGAGGACGAAAAATCATACACTTCCGCGATTCGATCGGCGTCTATCGCACCAATCATCGCCGCACCAGCACCCCCGGGCATAGGTGGTAAAAATAAAACCGCGTTCGTGCGCACAGAAATCTTCTTCCTTCGTCTCATCGGCAAAATCGCTGACGACGACGATTTTTGCGTCGCCGTCTTCAAAAAAGAATTCCGACCGCCCCGAGAAGAGAAAGAAGGAGAAAAAGAAGACGAAGAACACCCCGAAGAAGAAGAGGACGTCTTCATCGCTCGAGAGGCGATTTGAGTCGTAGTAGCGCAGACAGTGCTCATACTTTTGAAGAAGAGGTCGTGTTTGGGCGTTGAAAGAATAAGGAGACGACACAGAATATTTATCCAAATAAACAAAAGCTGACGTAAGGAGGCAAAAGGGAAAAAAAGAAGGAGAAGGCAATGTGGCAGAAATATGATGGAGAAGAGGAAAGTTTTTTTCGAAAAATGAAGACGCGAGAGAGGAGTTTGTCTCTCTCTTGGCGGTCGCGCGTATTGACAACAGCGTGTTTTATTAATAATGGATGTCTGTGTGGTTAATATTACAAGAGTATATATAAAGTAAATGTGGTTTACTACTTCTAGTATTATTATTATTATAAAACCAACGCGTCTTTGATGAGTTTAATCTGCTCTTCCGCGTGGACGGACCCGTAGCCAGTGGACGGACTGGCGGCTTGGTTTCGACCGGTGTATTTCAACTCGCCTTCTTTGCCGAGGTGCTTGAACAGCGTGCGTATGCGTTGGTCGACGTGGGTGTACGCGCCCATGTTTAACGGTTCTTCTTGACACCAGACGACTTCGGCGTTTGGATAGCGTTTTAATTCGCGCTCGACTAAATCCCACGGGAACGGGGCTAACTGTTCGATGCGGCAAATTTTAATGGTGTCTTCCGCTTTCAACGCTTCACGTTCGGCATCCAACTCGTAGTAGACTTTACCCGAGCAGAAAACGAGACGCTGAACGTGGTCTTCGACTGGAATGTTGGTTAAACCTCGCACTTTAGCCGTTTTGTCCATGATTAAACGTTTAAATCGCGTGCCTTGAGCGTCGGTGAGAGAATCGACGTCGTCGAATTCACTCAAAGGCGAGAGGCATTTGGGATGACGCAACAGGTTCTTCGGCGACATGACAATTAAGGGCTTGCGGTAATCGCGGTGGATTTGGCGTCGGAGGAGGTGGAAGTAATTGGCCGGGGTGGTGACGTTACAGATTTGCCAATTTGTGCCTTGAATGGCTAATCGCTTGGTTTGGGACATGTCCGGAACGACGCGAGGATCTTCGTCAGACATTTGTAAGAACCTTTCCAATCGAGCGGAGGAGTGTTCTGGACCTTGACCGTCGTAGCCGTGCGGGAGGAGCAACGTCAAACCAGTTTGTCTCAGCCACTTCGCTTCGCCAGAGGAGATGAACTGATCGATAATAACTTGCGCAGAGTTGGCAAAATCGCCAAACTGCGCTTCCCAAATGACCAACGAGTTCGGATTGTCCAAAGAATATCCGAGCTCAAAACCGAGGACGCCGAATTCCGACAAGGATGAGTTACACACCGTAAAATACTTCAAGCCCTTTTCGGCTATTTTGTCTCGGTATAAGTTACGCAACGGTACAAACCTTTCGCCGGTACTTTGATCTTTAATAACCGCGTGTCGGTGAGAAAACGTACCTCTTTCGACGTCTTGGCCGGATAAGCGCACGTGGTTACCTTCGTTCAGCAGAGTACCAAACGCAAGCATTTCCGCGGTAGCCCAATCAACATTCTCTCCGGTTTCAAACATTTTCCTTCTGGCATCGTACACGCGCTTGACGATTTTGTGCGGCGTAAACGTTTCTGGAATTTCGGTAATTTTCGCGCCAACTTCTCTCAAGACTTGCGGATCGACGCCAGTGTTGCGAATGGACGCGAATTGATCGGGCGATTTAAAGCCTTGCCAGTGCGACGAAACCCAATCGCGAAACTTCGGGACGTAGTTCTTCGACATCTCAAACTCCGTATCTAATTCTTTCAAGATTTCCGTGTGTTTTACTTTCACCTCATCCGCCGTTAAAACGCCTTCCTTAACCAACTTTTCCGCGTATTGTTGATGCGCCGAGACGTGTTTTTTGATCACTTTATACATCAAAGGCTGCGTGAACATCGGTTCGTCGATTTCATTGTGACCAAACTTTCTGTAGCACACGATATCGACAACTGCGTCGGCTTTGAACTTTTGTCGCCACTCCAAGGCGAGTTGCATGACCCACGCGACGGCTTCGACGTCGTCCCCGTTGACGTGGAACACCGGCGCTTCGATGCACTTTGCGACGTCAGTACAATACATAGACGATCTCGAATGTTTGGGATCGGTCGTAAAGGCGACTTGATTGTTCACGACAATGTGCAAAGTACCTCCAACGTGGTATTCCGGAAGTTGCGACATATCCAACGTCTCGTACACGATACCTTGACCGGAAAAAGCGCCATCGCCGTGTAAAAGCACCGGGATGACCGTTTCTTTCTCATAGTCTTTGGTATAAAACTGTCTCGCCGCGCATTTGCCGATAACCACTGTATCTACGGCTTCTAAGTGCGACGGGTTCGCGAGTAACGACAGTTGGACTTTCTTATCTTGGTTCACGCCTCTTCTGGTGACCACGGACGTACCCAAGTGATATTTCACGTCCCCGGAACCGGTGTATTGCGATCCGCTCAAGCCCAACTCGCCAGTTGGTTTCGGTCCACCTTTAAACTCGTTGAAGATAGTTTGTAACGGCTTACGAATGACGTTCGCTAAAACGTTCAAACGTCCTCTGTGCGGCATGCCAATGTTGATGTTCTTCACTCCCAAATCCGCCGCTCGATCGACGGCTTCTTCAAACCCGGGAATCAATGTTTCGCACCCTTCCAATCCAAATCGTTTCGCCGCGGTGTACTTGTTCGATAAAAACGTCTCGAACAATTCCGCGCGCGCTAATCGTTCAAACAGAATCTTCTTCCGTTCTGGTTTGTATCCTTTTTGAGTAGGCGTCTCGATCTGTTCTCGCAACCAGTTACACTTCTCGCGATCCATTATGTGCATGTATTCGTACCCTATGTTCCCACAATACGTCTCTCTTAATCGAGACAAAATATCTCTCAACGTCCAATACGGTTGATCTTCAGCTAAGAAACCTTTCATGCGCCAAGTTCCAAGGAAAAACTCGCGATCTAAGTCTTTCTCCGTGAAACCGTACAACTCAGGATCCAACGACACGTTTACGCTCTTCTTCCCCATCCCTAACGGATCGAGCGTAGCCATCTCGTGGCCAGCTGTTTGGTACGCGCGAACCAATAAAAGTAAGCGCATGGATTCTTGAATCAAATCTGAGGTGACTTCAGACGGAGCCGTCGAACTGCTTGGCGTGGCTCTCCTCTCTCTCGCCACCGGCGCGTTCCCGTTCTTCGCGTCTTCCCACATCGACGACAACTCTTTCCCGGTCATCCCTTTATCTAAACTCTTAAGTAAAGTCGACCACGATTTATCCATCCCTATTTCACCCCCCTCCTCTTTAAATCGTTTCTCCATCTCTTCTAAATACGCCACCGAATTCGCGTTCAAAAACTCGTCTCTCAACTCCCTCATCGGTGTCGGTTTATTCTGTTGTTCCGTTGGTTTCGACGGAGACGACGTTAACGTCTTTACCATAAAAAAAGACGATTGAGACGACGGATGATGAAAACGATGACGACGCGAACGCGTCGTCGAAGTCGTCGTCAAACCACCTTCACCACCAATCGTTGTTGCTCGTCTCAAAGAGTTATAATAAAAGCGCCGATGAAAAATGATTCCATTCTTTGTACTCGTTGTCCCCAACGGTGATGATGGTGGTGCCGTGATGCTGCTACTACTATTACTCATGCCTCCTGTTCCTCCTCGCACTTTGCTCCCCCAAGCGGCGGTGGTCGTCGTTCGCCACAAAAGCGCTGCTGCTCTTCTCGCCGTCGTCTCCCTCATCTCTCTCTCTCTCTCTTTACTATTATTAGTATTAAAAAGTTGTGTTTGAATCTGAAGACTTTCTTCTGACGCAAAAGTCTGCTTTTGGCCTTTAAAGGCTAAACCCTAATTAGGTAAAGGAGGCAGAATTTTTTCGAGGAGAGAGCAAGAAAACACAAGAAAAAGACTTATTGTTTTGTTGCGAATACTACTACTCCTACTCCTACTACTCATCAACAACAGCAGTTTAATAATAATAACAACAACAATGAATTTCCAAACGTCCACGCAGAAAAAGTCGTGGACGTTTACATCCCCGAACGAGTTAGCCGAGCGGAGACACATGCAGAGGAAAAAAGCGTTGGACGTGTTGTTGTTGTCATCATCATCATCGTTAAAGAAGAAAGAACTCGATGTTGAAGAAGAGGAAAATGAAAATGATGAAAAACTAAAGATGATGATGGAAAAGGAATTCTCCTTCCCGACCGCGAAAGAGGAAGAGATATACCGGAAACGATTGGAGGCGAAAATAGACCCTTTATGTTCGGCGTTTAATTTACCGGTGAAAGTGACGCACTGCGCGACGACGTTGTTCAAGAGATATTGTTTAAGCAATCCAATCGTGTTGACGAATTTGAAAATAGTCATGGTGGCTTCGGTGTACTTGGCGTGTAAAGTGGAAGAGTCGTACGTGAGCGCGGAGCAATTATGTAAAGTGGTGAAAGATATCGATTATAACAAGGTGTTAAACGCGGAGTTGGCGGTTTTGCAAGGGGTGGATTTTCAGTTGATTTCGTTCGGCGCGTTTCGGCCGCTGCGCGGGTTTCGCGCGGATGCGATTCATACCGTGAATAGCGACGGGGGTGAGGAGAGTAGTATTAGTAATAATAATAAAGTGGTAGTCGTAGAAAAAATCAGAGAGTGTTATACTAAATCGCAGGAGGATTTAAAGAAGCAATTGTTGACGGATGCGATGTTTTTGTTCCCTCCCGGGCAGTTGGCGTTGTCGGCGTTTTTGAAAGCGGCCAAGGAGGTTGGATGTAAAGAGTTGGAGGAGTACATCGTGACGAAATGTTTACGAAACGAACCGGATTTGCTGAAGAATTTAGATGCGATTGAAAAAATGACGAAAGAAGAAGGCGTGGAGCCGGAAGAAGCGGAGGCCAAGAAGGCTGATCAGGCGATGAAGGCGTTTCAGAAGAAGAACGCGAAAACGCTCGGCGCCGCTTTGAAGAAACAAGCGAGCAAGGAAAATTTAGCCGGCGAGGATCCGGAAGAAGATGACGAGGCGAGGAAGAAAAAGAAACAAAAGGTGATGGAAGAGGAGAGAGCGAAAGAAGACGCGGCGTTCGATTGATGCAGTAGAGCATAGTAAAGCTTTTAGAATGCGTAGAATAAAGTAATAAAAAAGATAGTAGTGGGGTGATAATATACAACACATTTAATAAATATACGGGAAATTTAGTTGTTTGCCGACGTGCGTTAGTTGCCGACGTGCATCATCAACTCGTAGCTCGCCATCAAATCTTTTTGCGCATCCGTCATGGCCGGTTTCGATTCATCCATTGCGTACGCGATTTCAGCTTTGACAGCCTTGTCTTGCTCCGGCGTCATTTCCTGTTCCGTCGTCGCTTTTCCTCCTCCATCGTAATCGTCGCTGAAAATATTGTCCAAATACGCGTTCATGTCTTTAATTTTATCAACTTTCGATTCTTCTTCGTCTTCTTTTTCGCCCAAACCTGCGTCACCCTTTTTATCGCTCGTCGTGTCGTCGTCGTCATCGTCGACGCCGAAGGAGGTTAAGAACTCGCCAGATTCCGAGAGAAATTTTTTCGCCTTGGCGCGAGCCGCTTTGATTTCCTCCACTTGATCCTCGTCTGGCTTGTATTTCTTCACTTCTTCTTCTTCCGCCTCTTTCTCGAGTTCGGCTTGGATGTCCTCGACCGAGCGACCGCTGCTGCTGTCATCGTCGTCGATTTCTTCGATTTCCTCAACCGTCGTCACGCCGCTGGCTTCATCGACCGTCACCGTAGACTTTTTGGTACTCTTCGTCGATGAAGTGGCCTCTGGCTCCGCCGCAGATTCTTCATCTTTTTTCGTTACTTCTTCTTCTTCTTCATCATCGTCGTTCGTTTCGTCTTCCACCATTTCTGATTCTTTTGCTTCTTCTTTTGCTTCCTCTTTTGCTTCTTTTACTTTTACTTTAGCTTCTTTATGGTGTTTTTGGGAGGAGGACGAGGAGTGTTTCTTCGCCGGCGCCTCTGGCGGCACTTCGGCGTCTTCCTCGGCAGATTCTGTCGCCATTTCCGAAAGATGGTGATGGTGTTTCGAAGAAGAAGAAGAAGAAACGGTCGCTTCCTCTTCTTCTTCTTTCGCCTCTTTCGTTTCTTCCGGCACTTCTTCCTCCTTTTCCTCGTGCTTCTTACCGCTGTGCCTCGTCTTTTTTCCGGAAGAAGACGACACCACCAAAGGCGGCTCTTCCTTCTCCATCGCCTCGCTCGCCTCTTCTTCCGCCGCCAACTCTTCCTTCTTTTCCTTCTTTTTCGAAGCGTGCTGATGATGATGCTTCTTGCTCTCCAAATCCGAGGTCAAAGTCTCCGCCGCTTTCTCTTCCACCTCCTCCTTCAACTCTTCGCCCTTCTCCTCCAACGCTTCCACCGGCGGCGAGTGCATGAACGACGAGAGCATAGATTTCGCGGATTCGAGAATGGATGTGTCTTTTTTCTTGTCATCGTTATCTGATTTCGCCAACTTTGATGAGGAAGACTTCTTTCTCGAAGACTTTGTTTTCGTCTCGACGGAAGCGTCAACCTCAGCTTTGAGGGAGGGGAAAGCAGACCCTCCTTTCCCTAACATTGCCACTCGTCTCGGAAGAACTCCGCGACCAGCCGCCGTAACACCACCACCGGTAAAAGAAGAAGCAGATCCACCATTCGCGACGGCCAACGCGACCATGGCAGTCGCGCACACCGCACCGACGGCGCCTCCGTACGCTCTCATTTTGTTGGAAGATGATTTCCTCGCAGGACTCACGCGTCCTCCTCCTTCATCAGATGATGAGGAATCACCCAACAAAGTCTGCGTTTCCCCGTTTATACTCGTGGTAGTAATAGTACTTCTACTCGTAGTAGTATTCATGATGATCAACGCTCTCTCTTTCTCTCTTATACTCTCTCTCTCTCTAGATATATGATCGTATATCGTGTGTAGAGGTGGAGAGATACGAATTGATTGCACATCGGTCGTTCCGCGGCTTCCGATTGGACTCCGATTTCTAAACCCTAAACCCTAATCCGAGAGCCCTTTTCCCCTCCTCAAGAAAAAGGAGGCGCCGCATTAGTAATACAACGGAGCAGAGGAGGATGCCACGCTAGGAAAACGACGAAGGTGAGAGCGCGACTTTGACGTGGCCGTTGCTGCGTGAAAGTTCTCTTCTTTTATCTGTCCTTCTTTTATTTGTCCTTTCCTTCTTTCCTCTCTCTAATTTCTTTTCTCGTCATTCGGCGGAATACCCCCGGACCTTCCTCATACTATGGAAGCGATGGTTTCCAAGATGCCAACACGAACGATGGATAACATATTTAGGACACCTCTCGGAAACACTCGAGAGCCTTTCTCCTTCAAAACTAACTGATCTCGAATTATTACCGTCGGATTCTAGTTTGTGCCTCGGAGCGACATTCTTATTATTGTTTCGTTCTTTCGTTATTGTTGTTGTAGTAAACTGACTCGAAAATCACCAACTTTGCGCATTCGCTCAACAGAGAGAGAAGAGGAGAGCTTTGCGAGCAAAAAAGACGCTCTGAAGAACTATGCATCTACCACCGGGAGGGAATTCTCTCTCTCGGGTGTACACGAACGAAACTGCTCTGCTGCTGCTGTAAATGCTCTACTGTTACAAAAAGGACTACGTTCTACGTTCTATTGTGTAATGTGATTTGTACGCATACGCGAGCGCGAGACATACTCTTCACTCGTTTCCACCTCCTTCGCGAGTACCACCACTCAATAATATCCCGCACGCCACGTTCCTCCCTTCCTCTACTAACACGTTAAACGTCGCCACGCAATTCGCGGTGTCCATGACCTCCACCGCCATGCCCATTTTCCTCGCCCACTTCAAGCTTTCCTCGGGAACTTGCTTCAGCGTTTTCCCGGTCCCGAACAAAATCACGTCCGGCGTTTCCTCTAAAAGTTTCGCGTAGATAAGCGAGTCGATGGAAATATCTTCCGCTTTCAGAGGTTTCCACAACGCGCGGAAGTTTTTGTGCACGAAAATGGACGATCGCAGTTCCTCTCGGTTGATTTCAAACCACTCGTCGGTGTGCGCGTCGATGCGGAAGTTTTTTTCCACTTCAGCATCGTCTGAATCGTCGTCGAATAAATGGAACGAAGACGGGTCGCGAGTGGATACCGTCGAGGGAGGAGGTGGAGAAGAAGAAGATGCTGATGATATTGACGACGTGGCAAAGCAGCGGGCTTTTCGCGTCGTCGTCATCATCATCTTTAAAGGTTTCCGTCGCAGCATTTTTGTTTGGAAGTTTTCCTCAAATTGGATTTTCCAATTCACTTCATTATAAATACTCTACTCTATCTACAATGCCGCCAAAGAAGAAGAAAGGTCCCGGACGACCGCCGAAGAAGAAGAATAAGACGACCACGACGACGCCGAAGAAGAAGAAAACGTCGACGCCGGAACCACCTTCTTCACCTTTGACGACGAACGAAGAATTTGAAGACGAACACGTGGGGAAACGCATCGAAGTGGAATACGGCACCGGAGGGACCAAACGATGGTACGTGGGGACGATTATCTCCTCGAAACCGCACAAAAATCTCGCCATGGTGTTTTACGAGTTCGACAAGCAGCTCGGGATCATCGATTTCCCGAAATTGAAGAGAGATACGAGGCTGGTGCCGAAAGCGTCGAGGTGGACGGAGAAGATGATGAAAGTTTTGTTGACGAAAGAGTTGAAGATTAAGAACAAACAAGACATGGAGAAAGAGTGGATGAAACAGGAAGGGAAGAGAGTGGAAGAAAGCGAGGACGAGGAGGACGATTTTGCGGACGAGGACGAGGATGATGATGATGATGATGAGAACGGGGGCGCGAAGAATGACGTCCCGGATGAAGTGTACGAGACGCTCTCGACGGACGGCAGATGGCGTTGGCCGACTTTGAATGAGCTGTACGAGACGAAATTGGTAAAAGCAGGGGCGAGGACGGGGAGAGAGGCTTTCGTGCTGACGACAATTACGTTTAAACATGCGTATCGAGAGGAGGAGGATGGGCCAATCGCGGAAGCTGGCGCGGCGATGGTGAGCGTAGGCGCGTGCGTTCGAGTGAAGGAGAAGAATCGATTGGTGCGAGTCGACCAGATCGATGAGAAGAAAGGAACGTTTAAAGGAGTTAGAATTCTTACTCGAAACGAATGTAGACACGAGTGGGTCGGGAAATTCATCGACGTTTGTCCAAAGCAAGGGTTAAAGCCGAACGAAATCAAAAGTATGTCGGACGAAGAGGCGAACGAGTACGAAATCTTCGTCACCGAGGACGATTCCGGGTGGATTGATATCGGCGACATAGTCGAAGTGATGAATGCGAGACATCATTTGGTGCAACCTCCGAAAAAGAAATCGTTGGAAGACAACGTGTTTGAAACCAGAGTAGCGACGATGAAGTTTACGAACACCGGGGCGAGTGGAAGGAGAGAGACGGAGTTGGAGGCGAAGGTTTTCAGGACAAAGAAAGTGACGTGTTTGAGCACATTTACGAGCGACGAGAAAACTCTCGCGAGCGAAAGAAAGCGAGTGATGGATAGCGTCGTAGCGTTAGTCGAAGAAGAGAGCAGCGCGAAGAAGAAGAAAGGTGCCACGAAGAAAACACCGGGGGCGTCGGCGGAGAAGCAGAAGAAGCCGGCGGCAACATCGGCGAAGAAGAAAGAAGTAGAAGTAAAAAAAGTAGTAGAAGAAAAAGTAGCGCGGAAACAGTCGACGCCGGAACCTCCGAGAGAAGATGAGAAAGATGCTGTCGATAAGAATAAGAATAAGATTGCAGAAAAGTCGCCGTCGGCTGTGGGAATTATAACTCCTACCACCGCCACCAACGGCGTCCCGCCGGAGAAAAAGAAAGGCATAGAAGTGATTGAGTTCATCGTCCCAGAAGAGCAGAAGAAGAAGCAAGAACAGACGGCAAAGAAAAGAGTCCGAGAAAAACAAGAGGAGGAAGAGGAGGAACAACGAAAGCAAAAGCGAGAGAGGAATGAAAAGTCTGCTCTCGCTGCGGAGGCATCCGCCGCCTCAGTAGTTGCTTCCGAGACGAAAACGCCGCAATACAAACGACCTCTCATTGGACAAAAATCAACACCAATGCCTTTCTCGGCCGGAGGAGGTGCGGGCTTTTCAATACCGAAGCAAAATGCGGTAGCACCGACGCCACCAGTTGTTTCTAGCTTTCAATCCGCGACGGCGCCGCCTCCCTTACCGCCGAATCCAGCCACGAAAAAACTGCGAGAGGCGATGAATCAACTCAAAGCGGAGTACGCGAACTGGCCTAACTTTTCATTCAAGAACGGGAGAAAATCAATGTTTCTTTTCGGCCCGAGCATTTTGTCGCACCCGTTTAATCCCCAAGCTAAAGCTTGTAAACAATGCGGGAAAGTTGGTCACTTCCAGAGAGATTGTCCTTCTTCGATGAAATACAACCGCTCCGGCGGCGGCGGCGGTAGAGGAATGAAATGTTACAACTGCAACGGTTTCGGCCACAAATCTGCAGACTGTCCTGCGAGAGGAATTCGGCAGCAGCAGCAGCATCAACAGCATCGGCAACGAGAGAGATGGTAGGAAACACAGCCAGCGCGTCTTCAAGTTAGACTTGAAAAGTAGTTTAAATTGTTGAAGTGACAAAAACGATGAATAGGTAAATAAATTAAAAACGCTTCGTTTTCGATTGCGATACAAAAATAATGTTTCCATCCAGAAAATTAATCCTTCTCGCATCCGTCTTTGCGTTCCTCTTCTCGTTCAACGCAGGCGCCGCTACTACGTCGGATCCAACTGTCGCTGAGTTAGTTCGTCTGCTTCAAGACGGGAGCGATTATCTCATGAAAATGGTCGCGCAATCCGATCCGCGCGTTGCTGAGATCTTATTGACCAAACAGACAGATGGCGAAACGACGTCTTCGACGACGACGATGACACGGCAAACGAACGGCACGGCAAACTCTACGTTTTTAGAATCTCTGGAGAATGACTTGGATGACTTGTTTACGAGCTTTTTATCCTCCATCGATCCCAATGATGTCAACGCCGCTCAAGTTCGCATCGCGAGCAGAAGTGAAGAAAATTCTTCGAGCAGAAACGAGTTTTCCTCGACGTCTGATCCGTCGTGTTTCCCTGGCTGGTACAGGCCGAAGTCGGTAAAGAGCGCGAGAATTTTCGGGCCGCAACTAGGAATTACGCTCAGAGCTGGCGAATGTCGCGTTGTTAAAAACATCACCAGCGCTTTGCGGAAAGTCGAGTGCGACTCGCCTTCAATCGCGTACTCGGTATTACCGGGAGGCGTGACTGCAAAGGGTGAAACGGCAGAACTTTTCGCCGGCGAAACGTGCGGAGTATCGGAAGCCGATCGAGATTTGGTTGAGATTTCTAAAGCGGATAGATTAATATCGTTCGACGATCCGTTAATAGTAGGGTTGAGTGATTTCGCGTGAGGTACAATACAGCTGTTATATTAATATTTTCCTAATCATCTTCGAAGACGTGCGCGGTGCGTTCGTAAAAGAAAATCATCGATCTTCTTCGACTTTCGTCGCGGTGACGGTATACGCGTCTTCAATCTCCTCCAACGTTTTACCTTTCGTTTCCACGACACTGAAATATATCGAAGCGACGCTCAAAACGCCAATCGACGCGAACCCGAAATACGTAGACTTGATGCCAATTTGTTCAATCGCGTACGGCAAGTTTAAACTGACGATGAAGTTAGACCCGAAGTTTAAAAGCGTCGCGATGCCAACCGCTTGCGAACGGACTTTCGTCGGGAACACCTCCCCGACTAACAACCACGCAATTGGACCAAAACTCACTTGATACGCGCCTACGTATAAGAAAATAGCAGCCACGGAAATGCGCGCTTGCGTTTCTGAAAGTGCCGCTGCCTCGACGCCGGATCCCGCAAAATCCGGCGAGGCCAACGCTAGAACCATCAGCGACAACGTAATCAAGCTCACCCCGCCGAGTAACAACGGACGCCGGCCTAAACTGTCTACTTTCCACACGGCTATACCGGTCATGAATAGTTTGAACACGCCAACCACGACGGCAATGTTCGAGGCGCCTTGCGCCGACCACCCAGCCGCCTCGAACGTTTGCGTCGCGTAATACAACACCGACGGTTGCCCAGTTAATTGCTGAAACAAAACCACCGATAAGCCGACGTACAAAGCTTTCGCGTATTTCTTATCTAAAATCGCAAACGGCGATTTCGTTCTTCCCATCTCTTCTTTCCTCCTCACGTTCGCAAACATGTTGATCTCGTCTAATTCGTTCATCAATTCCATCTCGCTCACGTTCGGCCCTCGCAATTTTTTCAGCGCCGGAAACGAGTCCATATTTTTCGACGCCAACCATCTCGGAGAATCCGGTAAGATGAACCCAGCACCGACTAACGTCAACACCGCGAATGGCACAGAGGTTAAAAACATGGATCTCCATCCCCCATCTTCCCCGACGTACTGACTCGCGCAAAAATACCCGCACAAAATCCCAAACACAATCGCCGCTTCTTTCAAAGAAATCAAAGTTCCTCTCAGAGAACTCGGCGCGGTCTCCGCGATGTACACCGGCGCGCCGTGCATGGCAAATCCAATCCCTAACCCATAAATAGCTTTCGCAAAGATTATAAAATCAACAGACTGCGCGTTCGCTTCCATAGTCCCGCCGATTAAATACAACACTCCCGCCAAGGCGATTTCTTTCCTCGATCCCAACTTCTCGCCGGCGCCGGCGGCGGCGACCGCGGATGCCGTCAACGCGCCAAAAAGAGACGCGGAGACAATTTGACCCGATTGCGACGCAGTCAAGGCGAAGAAATCCGTCGAGGATGTTTTTATGCTCTCCAACGCGCCCGAAGATACGCCAATATCGAGACCAAAAAGGAACCCGGCCAACGCCGGAAAGGCGAACGCGACACCGACTCGACCGTAATCAATCAATTTTTTCGTATCTTTCTTCATCACCTCGTCGTCGTTGTTCGAATATGTAGCTTTCGTTCGAACCAAAAATCCTTTCGATGATGACGACAACAACAACACTCTGTCGTCGGTATATGATTCACTTTTCGCAATACTACCACGCGCGTCGGAACAGACACCAGAAGAAGAAGATGATGTGTTTCGGTTTCCCCCAAATGCGGCAAAAGCAAAGGCACCAAAACGACTTTTAGTACGAAAACTCCGACGAGAAGAAGACGCCTTGTTGGTCGAAGAAGAAGAAGAAAAACTCGTGAACAGGGTCGTCTTCACTTCTGCGAAGGTGGTGGTGGGTGTCGCTCCGCGCATATGAATGATAATACTGAGAGTAGTATTACGTGATATCCGCACTCCTTTTCGCCACCACCGAGAGAATGAGAAAAAAAGAGAAGTTTGCGAGTGAAAAACCCCTAAAAATCAAGCTTCATCAAAGAACCAAAAAATATCCGAATAAACCCCATCATAAAAAATGGGACCGAACGAGAAACGCGCGCTTCAAGAAGAAGCAGAAGCGTTGATGAGCGAATACGCGAACCTAAAGAGTGAGATTGAACGTTTGAAAAAAGAGATTGATGAATTGCGAGAGGAGAAGAATCGATTAAGTCGCGCGGTTGCTCAATACCAAAGAGAAGATCTTGAGTCGAAAAATGAAATCACGCGTCACTTGAATCGGCTGAAAAGAGAGATCGATGAATTGCGAGAGCAGAAGGTCGTGTGAACTCGCCGAGAGAGACTCTGCGCGCGGAAGTTCTCAGGGAAGCGTTCGGGTTAGATCCCCTCGAAAATGGGGAGAGAGAGAATGCCGCCCAAGTTCACGAAATCGAAGCGTTAGAGGGAGAACTTGAAAGAGAGAATCGAGAGCAGTGGTGAGAGAAAAAAAAAGTGAAATCTGAGCACTTTTAGAGATACAAAATTTAGAGGAAAAAGTAGTTAAAACAAACACACATTGGAATGTTCTTCATTATAAGATACACAATACAATAAACACACACACACACACACACACACACACACACACATCACACGCATTGTTCACATCAAATATAAACATGATGTTAACGACTTCGTTGCGACCGTTCCACGTTTTGGACGCCTCTTTAGCGGCTGAATTGGAGGACATGTTCTTCGACGCGGTGGATTCCGTTTTGCCTCCTTCTAATTCTTTTTCTTCCATGCGGGGGCAACAATCATCATCGCAAGAACAAAAGCGCGCGCTCTCCACGACGACATCGTCGTGGAGAGGAAGGCAAGTGCAAACGAGAGAAACGAACCGAGGAACAATGGTGAAAATGAACGTTCCCGGCGTGTCCGCGAGAGACGTGAAGGTCACGTTAACAGGCGGTTGTCTTCGAGATTCTTCGAAAAAAGAAGACGAATCGAAACTTCTTTCTTCGATTGGGGTGCCCACGTCTTTGAGAATTGACTTTCTCGGCGACGAACAACAACAAGCGGAAAGAGGAGGAGGAAACAACATAACGATTAAGCTGAAAAGAAAGGCGACGTACGACATCGAAAACGCCAAAGGTTTGGTGTGCGATGGCGTTTTGCGGGTGGTCGTGCCGAAAATAACTTTGCCGAAGGTCGACGTCAAGGTTGCCTCCGGCGAAGCGGAGCGCCCTCCGGCGGAGGAAAGCGAAATAACGCTAAAATTTGCCGTGGCGGGGTATTCGAGTTCTGATATTTCTGTCGAGTTGGATGCCGAGAGAGAAAGGTTGAAGATTTTTGGGGAGCTCAAAGATAAGTCGAGCGAGTTTGAACGCGTGGTGCCAGTACCGAGAGGGTTGCGCGCCGAGCACGTGACTTTGTGCGCGGTGGAGAACGGCGTCCTCGAACTCCGTTTGCGAGACCCGCTGGCGATTGAGAAGCGGATCGTGCCGGTATTGAGCACGTCGCCTCCGCCTCTGCCATCTCCACCGTCTCAAGAAGTGGCGGCACAAGTGCAACGGATGAGTACTACCACCACCATCACGGGCAGCGAAGAAGAGAAGAAACCGACGGAACAACAAGACAACCGCGTGGTGTTAATGAAGACGGAAGTTCCCGGGTATTCCGCCAAAGACATCGAGTGCTGCATAAACGTCGATCGCACGATCGAAGCAAAAAGAAGCAACGGAAGAGGCGTCAAAATCGACATCCCGAACTCAATCAACGTTGACTCCATCAAAGCGTACTGCGAACACGGCATCTTCCAAGTCCTCGGTGAAACCGAACCGCCCTTCACGCCGCGCGCGGTTGCGGTCGATATCGCCGGTCCGAGCGAAGACGCCGAGAAGCAAAAAATGCTCAAACAGTTGGAAGACATGGTGGTCGAAGAAGACCAGGAAGAAGAAGAAAACGAGCGCTTAAGCGCTCGTCGAGAGAGATACAAAAGAGAGACACGTACTCATCTCGTCGCGCGATGAAAATCGCAAACACGAGAACACAGAGAGAAAGGAAAATTAATGGACAGACCTTATAAATAAAAGAACAACATTATCAACAATTTCACACATACTAGAGTACTACTAAAAGAATGTTTCGTCGCGCGTCCTCGTCTTCGCTCTCGATCTTTTCCAGGCGAGCGGTGTCTTCGATGGAGACTTGTTGTTCTTCTTCATCTTCTGTATCGTCTTTATCTTCTTCTTCTGTAAACGTCGGCGTTTTTAAGAATGTGTTTTTACCATCATCGACGTGTCTTTCGTTGCGGCAACCGCAATCGAAATCATCGTCTTCTTTCGCGGAAGGAGGACGATTTGGTCGTTCTTTGAACACGACGGCAGCGACGAAAGAAGAAACCAGTAACAAAAGTCAAAACGAAATTGAAATGAAAGGCATCACTCTGAGAGGCCGCCCGATGTATTTGGACATGCAAGCGACCACCCCAGTGGATCCGAGAGTTTTAGACGCCATGTTGCCATATTTCGTGAGCTCGTACGGGAACCCGCACTCGCGAACGCATTATTTCGGGTGGGAGGCGGAAAATGCGAACGAAGAGGCGAGGAAGAACGTGGCAGATGTGATTGGGGCGACGGAGAAAGAGATTATTTTTACCAGTGGAGCGACGGAGTCGAATAACATGGCGATTAAAGGCATCGCGAACTTTTATAAGTCGGGAGGGAAGACGCACGTCATTACGACGCAAACGGAACACAAGTGCGTTTTGGATTCGTGCAGGCAGTTGCAACAAAACGGATTCGACGTGACGTATTTGCCGGTGAAAACGAACGGTTTGATCGATTTAGAGGAGTTGAAGAAAGCTATTCGCCCTGGGGAGACGTGTTTGGTATCGGTGATGGCGGTAAATAACGAAATCGGAGTCGTGCAGCCATTGAAGGAAATCGGGGAGATTTGTCGCGCGAATAAGGTGTTTTTTCACACGGATGCCGCGCAGGCGGTTGGTAAGATTCCCTTGGACGTGGACGAGATGAAAATTGATTGCATGTCAATCTCGGGGCACAAAATTTACGGCCCGAAAGGTGTCGGCGCCATTTACGTTCGAAGACGACCGAGGGTTAGAATGGAACCAATCATCAACGGTGGTGGTCAAGAGAGAGGTTTACGAAGCGGGACGTTACCGACGCCGTTATTGGTCGGGTTAGGCGAAGCCTGCAAAGTCGCTAAAGAGGAAATGGAATACGATCACAAACACGTCGAAAGGCTTTCCAAACGATTGTTGGACGGGTTGAAAGAACGCATTCCGTATTTAGTCGTAAACGGTGACGAGGAGCAAAGATACCCGGGTAACTTGAACGTATCGTTTGCGTACGTCGAGGGTGAATCGTTATTGATGGGTTTAAAAGATTGCGCGGTTTCCTCTGGGTCGGCGTGTACGAGCGCGAGTTTGGAACCGAGTTACGTGTTGAGAGCGCTGGGCGTGGAAGAGGACATGGCGCACACGAGCATTAGATACGGAATCGGGAGATTCACCACGGAGGAAGAGGTGGACCGCGCGGTAGAGTTGACAGCAGAAGTCGTGGAAAAGTTGAGAGAGATGAGTCCGTTGTACGAGATGGTGCAAGAAGGGATTGACATTTCAAAGATCCAGTGGAGCTCCCACTAGCAAAACATTTCAACGCTCTATTATTAAAATACATATATCTAATATACAAACAACATAATCATCGATTCATCGATCTTGCGCATCGTTACTACTCAACACTTCAATCTCATACACCGATAACGTGTACGCGTCGAACGAGAATGGTAAGCCTCGTTGCCTTATAATTTCGCGAGCGAGTTCTTCCACGTTGAAGTGACCGAGATATTGTTTTTTCATCGTCAGGAACGCTTCCTCACCAAACGCGTCTTTTAAGGATTGAATGCTCGTTTCCGGGGCGACGACGTAATAGTAATCGTATTCCTTTTTTGATTTGTTGTTTTTATCGATGACTTTCATTGAATGAGTAAAACGTTCGGCGCTTTCTTGCGAGTGTTCTTTGATGGCGATTGATTTCATCGCGTCTTTTCCCAGGAAAGCGTTTGGCGGAGGATACGTGCGCCAAAACGCAACCAACGCTTTAGCACCGCGATTTCCGGATCCCACACCATCGGGATCGGTGGCAAATGAGGGAAGATCTAAAACAACCGACGATATTCGAGCTTGGTGCGCAAACCCGTAAAAAATGGTCACCGACGCGTTGAACGTCACCCAAACGAGCCAGAAGAGAGAGAATTTCACGCGCACTCCACCGCTCGTTTTATTCGTGTCCTTATCCTTAACCGCAACAGGAGTTTCGTTCTCGTATAATCGAGCAAGCTCATAGCTCGCAACTGTAAGCACGGGAAGCATCGCTGGAAGTAAAAATCTAGCCTCTTGGTGCGAAGAAATCGACAAAACGGCGATGGAAGCGAAAGCCGAATACAAGATTGGTCGCAAACTTTGACTCGTCTCCGAACCGTTCTCCTTCGTGTTCTTTTTCTTCAACACCGTTTCTTTAACCACTTTCCACACGCACAGCGCATACGCCGGTCCAAAGAGAACGAAACCATTCAACATCAAATGCGTCAATCTAAAGTGCTCGCCGTGATGTTTGCCCGCGAATTTCACGTTGTACACCAACGCGTGCCACGGCGCGAAATAAAACTCCTCTTCTGTTCTCTCGTAATATTTCGCGTCCAATTTAGCTACTGCAGATGCAACCACCGCAAACGAAACCGCCACAATCGAACTTCGTCTCAGAAACGCCATCATCAGCTTTGGCGTTTGCAAAAATCGAAAGGACTCGAATACCATCAAAGGCGCGACAAAAATCGCAAACGTAAACCGTACGAAGATTCCCACGGCGATTAATGCGCCTCTAAGAACCAACACAATATCTTCTTTCAATCCCTCCTTCGCCGTTTTCTTCTCGTTACTTCTATGTGTCGTCGTTGAATCCATCATCCCGATCAAAACCATCGCGAATATGGTCGCTTCCAACCCGTTTGAAAACGGTCTCGCGTGTATCACAAACATCGGCCAAGACGTCGCCAGTAAGAGTGGCAAGTATCGCACGGGCGACGATTTGTTCTGCGCCTTATCAGAGATTCGCTTTACAATTCTTATCGCGACAAAATCGACGATTAAAGAATATACCGTCATCATCGCTCTCGGCGCGGCGAACAGCCACCAAGTGCTCCTACTCGTAGGGGAAATCTTGAGCCAAATCCGATACGGCACCGACCCCATCAAAGCGTGCGCGATGGAACTTCTCACCGGCATTTTCGCCGTAAACTCCCACGGAATGTGCGTCAACTCTTTCACCATCGTCGTCGATTGCGTTTCGTCTGTTTCTCCGCCTGAGGAAAACACGTCTCTAAACGCCGGTTGAATGGATTGAAAGTGTTCGTCTGGGTGGACGTATCCCGTGCCGAACATTGCAGAAACGAATCGAAGCAAGACGAGGACGCAATGGAGAATAAGAAGCCTCGCGTTCGTCGGTTTGGTGATGGTGGTGGTGGTGGTCATTTTTATACAGTGCGGCGTGATAGTATTGCACGTATGAGTGAAGAAAAGAGTTGCTCTAAATGGAGTCTAAAAAGCAGTTAACAACAGCTTCTCTAAGATATCAACTCTTCAAACCGTCCAAGCGCTCGTCGCCCATCATCTTCCGATCGAACCCGTCGTCACCGTATCGACTCCCGAGCAAAACCCCGACTTTAATCTTTTTATCGTTCGATTGATGCACTTTTTCCAAGAACTCCGAGTATCCGTTCATGGTTTCTATGGATTTACTCTCCATCGCCGGACAGCGGTGTACCGAGACGCGTTGGAGGAGAGGACAGTTTTGGAAGAGGTCGCGAGGCAGTCCGAGGAGTCGAGGGTTATCGTCTAAGAGGATCGTTTTTATTTTCGGTGGCAGGAAACTGTCCGGGATGGAGAGAAGGTTACACTTGGTCGCCGCGAACGAGGTTAAGCTTCGCCATTTTTCTTCGTTCTCACGGTCTTTCTCCTCGGAAGGTGTCGCCGCGGGAGTATCATTAGGTGTTGAAGACGACGACGACTCCGCGCTCCTTC
>JACLAA010000964.1_pt1 | contig 23849 bp, 21 predicted proteins | sample 8027891 | NCBI WGS metagenome assembly JACLAA01 (sample SAMN15724900, study PRJNA655200) | protist metagenome | isolation source: fluorescence activated cell sorting (FACS) single amplified genomes of... | place: Spain: Blaines Bay Microbial Observatory, Mediterranean Sea | collected 2016-01-19 | reverse complement strand
CTAGCTAATATTAGCTGATTGTAAACCAAGATTTTAGTAAAGTTTTATATTTCACTTTTTACTGAGAAACCGTTTTTATGATTTTTTATTTTTTCAAAAGTGGTTATTATATTTATGAGAGATTTTCAGTTTTAAAAAAATTTAAACAAAAATAAAAGATATTGCAAAGAAGAGCAATTGGTTGTTCATTAGTCTCATCAACTAAAGGTTATAGGTTCAAATCCTTTTTTTGCACTTTTTTTATTTTGTTTTTTATAGCTTGTAACTTAACTGGCTAGAGTATTAGCTTGATAAGCTAAAAGTTAAAGGTTCAAATCCTTTCGAGCTAATTACTTTTGATGAATCTTGTATTTTTAATTTTTATATTTTTTTCTAGTTCTACACTTATTTCTTCAATTATGGTTATTTTATCAAAAAACCCTGTCAATTCTGTACTTTTTTTAGTATTAACTTTTTGCAACGTCACTTCTTTATTATTTACTCTTGAATTAGAGTTTATTCCTATATCATTTATTGTAATTTACGTTGGTGCAATAGCTGTATTATTTTTATTTGTTATTATGATGCTTAATATAAAGCTTGCAGAATTAAAAGAAAATAATAAACATTTAGTCCCTATTGCTATTTTTTTTTCATTGTTGTTTTTATCAGAAATATTATTAATAATACAAGCTGATTTTAATTCGATTTTATTAATAAAAAAAGAACATTTAATCTTTATTTCTGAATATACCTCAATATTTTTTTTAAATTTATCTTTTATACATTGATTTTTAGAACTACCAAATATTTCTTTTATTGGCCAAGTATTATTTACAGAATTTGCTAAAGCATTTGTCATAACAGGTGATATATTATTACTTGCTATGTTAGGTGCTATTATTTTAACATTGCAAAAAAAATTTATTTCTAAATCACAAAATATATATACTCAGGTACTACGTGATTTTAATTCATCAATAAAATTAAGAAAAATAATTTAAAAAAAAAAGTAAACGTGGCTGAGCGGTTTATAGCACTGATTTGCTAAATCAGAAAATTTATATAATTTCACAAGTTCAAATCTTGTCGTTTACGTTTTTTTTTAATTTAATTTATAAAATATTCTGAGTATAGTTTAGGGGTAAAAACATTGGTTTGTCAAACCGAAAACGCAGGTTCAAATCCTGTTATTCAAGTATTTTAATACTGATGGGTCAAAAAATAAATATAAATGCTTTAAAAATTAATAATAGTTTATCTTGAGTTTCTACTTGATCTTCCAATAATATTAATTTTAGTGATATTTTTTTAAAAGATCTTGAGTTACAACAAAGTATTAAATATATATTAAACTTCAATAATATTTTTTCTAATAAACTTTTTTTTAGAAGATTTTTTAAAAAAAATCAATTAATATTAAATTGTTTAAGTCAAATAAACATTATGTTAATAAATTATTCTTCAATATCTTTTAAATATTTTATAATAAATATTAGAAAAAAAAATATTAAATTTTTACCAATTACAACAAATCTTTTTTTTTTTAATTTTTTAAAATTAGAAAAAAATCAAAATCAAGAAAAATTTATAGTAAATGGGTCTTTTTTTAATAAAAAAACAGTAGTTTTTTTACCTTTTATAAATAGCTCAGTTATAAGCAATTATATAGTAAAACAGTTAAAAATATCAGTTAAATTTAAAGATAAAATATTTAAGCAAAATTTACAAAAAGGAATTAAATTTTTATTAAGCAACTATTATAAAAAATATAAAATTACTGGTATAAAAGTTATATGTTCTGGTAAATGAAAAAAAACAAAAAGTGGAAGAAAGCAAAAATTTACTATTTCTTTTGGAAAAATAAATAAACAACAAATTTTTGTACCTTCTGATTATTTTGCATCTTCTACAACAACGAAATTTGGTATTTGTAATATAAACGTTTGAATATCTTATAAATATAAAAATATATGTTTTTAGCTTAACGGAAAAAGCTGTAATCTTCTAAATTACTAATATTGGTTCAAATCCATTAAAACATAATTTTTTTGATGTTATCTTTTTTAATTTTAATGCCTTTATTAGGAGCATTCTGTATTTTTTTTATAAGTAATAAAAATATAAATTTAACTAGAAATTTTTCTTTGTTTTGATCTTTATTAATTTTTAATATTTCTGTTTATTTAGTTTTTATTTTTGATACTACAAGTTCTAATTTTCAATTTATTGAAGAAATACATTGAATATCTATAACAAATAATAATATTGTTTTAGGAATAGATGGTTTAGGTTTATTTATGGTATTATTAACTACATTTTTAATACCTGTATGTTTAATATTATCATTTAGTTTAACTAATTTAGCACAAATAAAAGAATATAATATTGCTTTTTTGGTATTAGAATCTATTTTATTAGGCGTATTTAGTACATTAGATGTATTATTATTTTACTTACTATTTGAAGCGGTATTAATTCCAATGTATTTTATTGTTGGAGTTTATGGTTCTCGAGGTAGAAGAGTAAGAGCTTCATATTTACTTTTTTTATATACTCTGATTAGTTCTTTATTTATGTTACTTGCTATTTTATTTTTATATTTTAAGTCAGGTACGACTGATTTTCAAGCATTACAGTCATTAAATTTAACTTCTTTTTCCGAAAAATTTTGCTGAATAGCGTTTTTTTTATCTTTTGCTGTTAAAATGCCACTTATGCCATTTCATATATGATTACCGGAAGCTCACGCTGAAGCTCCTACATCAGGCTCTGTAATTTTAGCAGGAATCCTACTAAAATTAGGTGGTTTTGGTTTTATTAGATATTCTTTATGTTTATTTCCAGAAGCTTCATCTTTTTTTTCACCTTTTATTTTTACTATTTGTAGCTTCGGTGTTATTTATGCTTCTTTAACAACATTACAGCAAGTTGATCTTAAAAAAATAATAGCATATTCTTCTGTCGGTCATATGGGTATTGTTACTATAGGTATTTTCTCAGGTAATTTACAAGGTATTATCGGTAGCATTATTTTAATGATAAGTCACGGTGTAGTCTCAGGTGCTTTATTTTTTTGCATAGGCGTTTTATATGAACGTCATCATACAAGAATTGTTAAATATTACAATGGTTTAATTAATACAATGCCCATTTTTATGGTATTTTTTATTATTTTTACTCTAGGTAATTTAGGATTACCGATTACTAGTAGTTTTATTGGTGAATTTTTAGTACTTATTGGCTGCTTTAGTATAAATAGTTCAGCAGCGTTACTTTCGGGTACAGGCATGGTTCTCGGAGCTGCTTATAGTTTATGGCTTTGCAATAGGATTGGTTTTGGTAATATTAAAACATATTCAATTTTTGAATTTTATGATTTGAATAGGCGTGAATTTTATGTTTTATTACCTTTCCTATTTTTAACTTTTTTAATTGGAGTTTACCCAGAAATTATAATAAGTTATTTACGTGCTTCTATTATTTCTTTTTAGATTTTGTTAATTTTTATGAGTTCGATTCTCATAATTTTATATTTAGTTATTAATTTTTTTTAGATGTTAATTCAAAAATATTTTAGCCTTTTTTGTTTTTTTTTAATTAGTTTTTTGTTGTCTAGTATTATTTTTTTATTATCTTTTTTAGTATCATCAAAATCAGGTGATAAAGAAAAATTAAGTTCTTATGAATGTGGTTTTAATCCTTTTGATGATTCTCGTAGTGAATTTGATATAAAATTTTATTTAATTGCTATACTTTTTATTATTTTTGATCTTGAAATAAGTTTTCTTTTCCCATTCTCAACAGTTTTTAAAGATATTGGTTTTATTGGTATCTTTTCTATGCTGTGATTTTTGTTTGTGCTTACTATTGGTTTTATATACGAGTGGCAAAAAGGTGCTTTAGATTGAGAATAAAAATAAATTAAAAATTAATTTTCACAAAATTTCGTAATATATTATATTTATTATTTTAGATGAATTTTTTAACAATTATTTTAGCTTTAATAATTTTAATTTTTAGCTTTACAGAAATACTAGTTTTTAATGAAGAGGTTTTACTAGCTTTATGTTTTATTGCTTTTGTTTTTTTTGCTTATAGTAAATTAAATAATACTATTTCATCTTTTTTTAAAGATAACGCTTTAAAACTTGAAAATGAATTATTATATTCGTTAGTTTTAAAATCAGAAAAAATAATAATTCAATTTAATGATTCTTACCATTCTAGAAAATTACAAAATAGTAATGCATTGTTAGAATCGTTGGCTTTATTTAGTATATCATCTTTTATTAATAATTTTTTTTCAAATTTTATTAATATATCTTTAAGTAAAATTCATAATAGCTTTAAAGATATTTCATTATTAAATGAAAATAGTATAATTTCAACTCAAAGAAAAAAATTAAGAATTTTAAATACACATGTAATACCGTTGGTAATTTCTCGTAAATACAATTATTTATTACAATCCTTTTTACCTCTGTTTTTAACAAAAAAATAATTATAATATAATATTAATAACATTAATATTATATATTAATAAAATAACTCAAATGAAAAATCATTCAAAACTTTTTTTAAATAATATACTTTTGATGGAATGCTAAGAATTTATTTTTATAGGCGTTATTTTATTCTCGAAAAAAAATAAAAAATACAAAAATTTTATATTATTGTTTCTTAAAGGTTAAAGCCAATAAAACAATAATACGTTCTTGTATTTTAGTTTAAATATTTTTTTATAAAAATAGATAAAAAAATTTATGAAGTGAATTGAAATATCTTATTAACTTCAAATAAAAATCAAACGAGTTTTTGATAGTAGTGATGAGCGAAATTAAAAATTAAAAAAATTGTATTTAAAAATTAACAATTTTGAGTCCATTAAAAAAAAGTCTTGATAAAATACAAAAATAATTGTATCTTAACAATTAGAATTTTTTTAGATTTTATTGTTATATGTTAGTTAAATATATATAGCAAAAATAAAGAATTATCAAATTCAAATAAAAAATATTAAATTACTTATAGTATACAATTACTGTAAAGGAAAGTATTAAAATATTTAAGGTTAATCTAAATTAAATCAAAAGTAATATTATACAATTTTTTAGCAAAAACTTGTACCTTTTGCATTATGATCCAATTACTATAAAAAAATAACAAGTTTACATAATTATTTTATGCAAGCGTAATTAGTTTAAAATTTTAGTTATTTTTTGTTACACGAAACCATAACGATCTATTCAAAATCACGTTTACAATTATATAATTTATAATTTTAAGGCGAAACTTGTGTCTGTTGCAAAAGACTAAGATGAATTTTGAATAGTTGTGAAAGGCTAATCATGTATGGCTATTGCTTGTTTTTCACGAAAAATATTTTAGTAAAGCTGTTTTTTTTTAAAGGGTTAAAGCACTAATTTTATGAAGGTAGTAGCAATACTTTACTGATTTAAATTAAACTAATAATACTTATTATAAACTCAGAAAAAACATGTAAGACTTTATGCGAAAAAGAATAAAGTCAAAAGAGTAACAACTCAGAATAATCTTTAAGATTCAAAAATTTAAATATAATTTTTTAAAATATTTTTTAATTTAAGATTTTTTTGTGATAGGCTTAGAAACAGTCACTCATTTTTAAAAAACGTAATAGTTTACATAAGGATATTTATTTGATTAAAAATATTAAAAATATTAACGATTTAAGTTTTTTATCAAAAAGTTATAATTTTATTAATTGGTAGTGAAATATTTTGTATTTTTTAATAATTATTCGTGAGAATATATATAAAATCAAAAAAGATAATGTTGGAATTAGTAACAATTAAAAGAATTTTTATAATTTCTTTCGTTTTAATTAATGATTTTTTACGTTATATTTTTTATCGTAAGTTTAATCAAGTACTAAGTTTAAAATGAAAATTTAAAATGATGTATTAAAATTATTTTTTAAGAATTTTAATAACAGATAAAAACTATAAGATTTAAATATTTTTTGGGATATTTTTTAAATTTATTTGTTTTTCAGGAAAAAATTATTAAAATAAAAAATAATATTGTATTAAATCCAAAAAAGGTTAATAAACAAATTGTTACAACGTAAAAAAAATAAAAAATAAGGAACTCGGCAAAATTTTTATGTAACTTCGGAAAAAATAAAAATTAATAAAAATATTTTATTAATTATCATAAAAATACAATTAGTGACTGTTTACTAAAAACACAGAACAATGCAAATTTTTTTAAATAAGTATATTGTTTGATTGGTGCTCCATGTCTTTTAACTAAAAATAAAAATTTAATAGATTTTATTATATTTAAAGATTAATAGCCGTCTTACTCTGAGGATGCAAAGGTATCGAAATTCCTTGGCTAATAAATATAGTCCTGCAAGAATCCATTAACAACTCATTAACTGTCTTATTTTTTACTTTTGTGAATTTGAACTAAAAGTGAAGATGCTTTTTTTGTGTATTAAGACGAAAAGACCCTATACATTTTTACTAAAAGCAATCACTGCAAAAAATAATATTTTTGTTAAGAATAAATAATAGCTTATGATATTATTAAAGTAATTTAATAGAAGCGTTACTTGAGATATTATTCCATATTTTATCTTTAGCTAATTTTATAAAAACAATGTTTGCATTTGTTAGTTTATTTGGGGCGAATTTTTTTTAAAGAGTAACAAAAAAGTGCAAAAAGGTTATTACTACTAAAATATTTTATTAATTGATTATAAAATTATATATTAGCTAAACTGTTAGATTTAATAATCACGCAGAAGCGAAAGCTGGCTTTAATGATCCAATAACTATTTTTTGAATAATTTATTGATTAACAGATAAAAAATACGTTAGGGATAACAGACTTATAAAAATTAAGCGATCATAGCTACGTTTTTGATTAGTACCTCGATGTCGATTCAAGATATCCTAATGGTGAAGCAGCTATTAAGGGTCCAACTGTTCGTTGGTTAAAATCTTACGCGAATTGGGTTTAAAACGATGAGAATCAGTTTTGCTTCTATCTAATACACTAAAAATTTGAGAGTTATTAACTTTAGTATGAGAAGAATAAGAAGAAAAAGCCAATGATATAAAATTGTTTACAAAAGCATGTTTAAATGTTACGCTTTAATAATTAAAGAATGAACGAATATATTTCTTAAATTACACTCAAAAAACAATTTATATTATTTGTTTAATATTAAAACAAATTTGGTATAAAAAAAAAATTATGAAAATAAAAATAATTAATGTTTTTAATTATATTCAAACAACCAAAAAAAATTAAATAAAATTTTACTTAAAAGCAATTAACTTAATTGGTAGAGTGTTTCGCTTACAACGAAATTGTTACAAGTTCAAATCTTGTATTGCTTATTTTTTATATTTAAATTAAAAATTAATTAAAATATTAGAATATGTAGCTTAATCGGTAGAGCACTTGACTTTTAATCAATACGCTACGAGTTCAAGTCTCGTCATATTCTTTTTTTTTTCAAATTCTTTTTAAAATTAATTAATAATTTGATGATTAATACTATTTTTATAACAAACATACTTGATTCTTCTATTTCATGACAAACAATGTTTCAAGATGCCGCATCACCCGTTATGGAAGGTATAATTAATTTACATCATGATCTTATGTTTTTTATTACTTTTATATTTTTTTTTGTGCTTGTCGTTATGGTTAGAACGTTACATTCTTTTCGTTTTAATTTAGGAATATCTAGTTCTGATTCTCGTCTTGTTGTTCATGGTACAGCAATTGAAATTATTTGAACGGTTATCCCTTCTTTAATATTAGTCGTAGTCGCTCTTCCATCTTTCGCTTTATTATATTCAATAGATGAAGTAATTAATCCTGCATTAACTCTTAAATGTGTAGGCCATCAGTGATATTGGTCTTATGAGTATTCAGATTTTGATAATACTTTAGGTTCAATCAATTTTGATAGTTACATGGTAGCTGAAGATGATTTAGAACATGGTGAACTAAGGCTTTTAGAAGTGGATAATCGAATTGTGTTACCTGTTAATACTCACTTACGTTTACTTGTAACAGCCGCAGACGTACTACATAGTTTTGCAATACCTTCTCTTGGTATTAAATTAGATGCTTGTACAGGAAGATTAAATCAAACAACATTATTTGTTTTAAGAGAAGGTGTATTCTATGGTCAGTGCTCAGAAATTTGTGGTGTTGGTCATGCAAATATGCCAATTGTTGTTGAAACAGTTTCAATAGATAAATTTATATCATGAATTTCTGAAAAAATTTAATAACCACTATTTTTAAAATTAAAAAAATATTAGAGAGTTTAGTTTAATGGTAAAACTTTGAATTTCAAATTCAAATTTATTGGTTCAAATCCTTTAATTCTTGTAAAAATGTTTTTACTATTTATTATCATTTACATTATTTTTATTATTTTAATATTATATTTTCAAGATGGTTTTAGCTCTAAAAAATCACTCGTTATTAAAACTAGTTAATGATCATGCTATTGATTATCCTACTCCATCAAATTTATCTCTTCTTTGAAATTACGGTTTTTTATCACTGATTTGTTTGATTATTCAAGTGATTACTGGAATTGCTTTAGCTATGCATTATACACCACACGTAGATTTAGCTTTTTTAAGTGTTGAACACATAATGCGTGATGTTAATAATGGATGGTTATTAAGGTATATTCATGCGAATGGAGCTTCAATGTTTTTTATTTGCGTATATATACATATAGGACGAGGTTTATATTATGGATCTTACGCGGAGCCAAGACAATTACTTTGACTTATTGGAATAATTATATTTATTTTAATGATGGGTACTGCCTTTTTAGGTTATGTTCTAGTTTGAGGTCAAATGTCGTTTTGAGCGGCAACTGTTATAACAAATTTTTTTACTGCTTTTCCTATAGTAGGTGATAAAATAGTTACTCTTCTTTGAGGTGGTTTTGCAGTAGATAATGCTACCTTGAACAGGTTTTTTAGTTTACATTATCTTTTACCTTTTGTTTTAATAGGTTTATCTGTGTTACACATTGGTATTTTACACCAAGATGGTTCTAATAATCCATTAGGAATATCTTCGTTAACAGATAAAATTAGTTTTTTTCCCTATTTTATTATTAAAGATACAATGAGTTTAGTGGTATTTTTAATATTTTTTTCATATTTTGTTTATTATTCACCAAATACTTTAGGACATCCGGATAACTATATACCCGGAAATCCGATGCAAACACCGCCTCATATTGTACCAGAGTGATATTTTTTACCTTCTTATGCAATATTAAGAGCTATTCCAAATAAACTTCTTGGTGTTATTGCTCTTTTTGCTGCTGTTTTAATACCAGCAATATTACCTTTTGTTAGCACTTCTGAAATAAGGTCTTCTTTGTATAGACCAATTCACCAATTTTTTTTTTGACTTTTATTAGCAGATTTTTTATTATTGGGTTATTTAGGGCAACAGATTCCAGAATCACCATTCATTGAAATTGGGCAAATAGCCGCTGTTTATTATTTTGCTTATTTTTTAGTTATAATTCCTTCTTTAGGAAGATTAGAAAAAAATTTAAGAACAGCTTAATTTTAGCGTAATTTTTCTTTCTTCGTCTAACGGTTAGGACATAATTTTTTCAAAGTTATAATTCAGGTTCAAATCCTGAAGAGAGAAAAAATAATTTGGTTAAATATTTTCTTGTTTTTTTTATACTAACAAAAATTGATAAACTTTGAATTTGATTCTGGTTCCGTATTATCGTAATTTTAAAATATATAAAACATGCAAATTTTAAATTTTTTAAAATAAAAAGTTTATTGGAGAGTAATATTAAATATATTTATAATTTTAATTAAAATATTTTTTATAAAATTAGTTTTTTTAATAATATTAGGTTATAGTAAGCTAAAATTTACTAATCCAATAATGTTTAACAGTTTTTAATGAAATAACTGTCTCAATAGTACTGAAAAAGCTATATTCTTTTTAGAATCAGCAGTTTAGAATATTTGACAATGAAAGAAATTTTGATCAAGTAATTTTATATGATAGAAGAAAGTAGCTTTATTGTAAAAATCAAAAGTTATAAAAAATATTGTTTAATATAATTAAAAATCCTAGTTAATTTATGTGCCAGAAGCTTCGGTAATACATAAAGGGTTCACGATATACTAAAATACTAAGTTTAAATGCAATAAATTTGGCTTTTAAATTTAAATTAAAAACCAAAATATTTTTTTGGTGGAATTTAATAAATTATAAGCCTTGAGTAATTAAGAAGAAAGTAGAATAATTTATGTAACGATAAAATGTATTTATATAATTTGGAATATTTATAGTGTAAACAACTTTCTATTTTTATATTTGTTTTTAAAATTCAAATACTGACTTTGATTTTGCTAAAGCTTGGGTATCAAAAAGAATTAGATACTCTTGTAGTCCAAGCTATCAACTATAATTGTTCTTTTAATCTTAAGTATTAAAAGTAAGTGAAAATATTTAACAATTAACTTGGTAAGTATTTGCTCAAGCATGAAATTTAAAGAATTAGATGAGGAAGGGAATTACTAGTGGATCATGCTAATTAATTCGACAATACTCGTAAACCTTACCTATTTTTGTATAAAAATATTTTAATAATAATAAATTCTTTGAGATTACTCTCTTTTTTATTTTTACAAGGTTGCATGGCTGTCGTCAGCTCTTATTTTGATATATTTAGTTAATTCTAATAAAGAGCGTAACTTTTGTTATTAGTTTTAATTATAAAAAAATTATAAAAATTTCCTAATAAAATAGCTTATAATAAATAAGATAAAAGAAAAAATGATGTCTAAGTCTTTATGACCTTTATACTTAGGGCTTTAAATGTGATACAGTATATTTTACAAAATGTTGTTATTTTTGTAAAAAAAAACAAAACATTTAAAAAAATTTGTAAGTTCGAATTGTTTTTTGAAATTCAAAAACATGAAGTTGGAATTAGTAGTAATGAATTGTTAAGAATACAATCGTGAATTTATTTTACCCTTCTTTTACTTATCGCCCATCACTCCAAGAAAATAAATTTTAATAGAATTTTAAAAAAATCTAAAATATTCTTAAAAAAATTAATATTTTTATTGAAGCTATTAATTTTAATTTTAATTACAAATTTTTAGAAAAATTAACAATATTTTAAAATTAATAATTTTGGACAAGTTGTAACAAAGTAGCTGTAATGGAAATTGTTGCTGGAATAAGAATTTTTTAACTATTTTTTTTTTATTAGGCTAATTTTTTTAATTGAAATAATTTAAAAATATTTTGGATTTTTAAATACTAACATAATTATTATTAAATTTAATAGATGGCTTTTTTTACTAATCCATGAGTTGTGAGATGGTTGTTTTCAACAAACCATAAAAATATTGGAACTTTATATTTTATTTTTGGTGCTTTTAGTGGTGTTTTAGGTTTTATAGTTTCAATGGCTATGAGATTAGAATTATCCCAAGCAGGAGATGCTTTTTTAGGAGCTAACTATCAACTTTATAACGTTTTAGTTACTTCACATGCATTTTTAATGATTTTTTTCTTTGTAATGCCAACAGCAATAGGAGGCTTTGGTAATTGGTTTGTACCCATTATGATAGGTGCTTGTGACATGGCATTCCCTAGATTAAATAATTTAAGTTTTTGATTATTACCTCCAGCGTTAATTTTATTATTATCTTCTTCTCTTGTTGAAGCTGGTGTAGGTACTGGGTGAACTGTATACCCACCATTAGCAGGTATACAAGCGCATTCAGGTGGTTCTGTAGATTTAGCTATTTTTAGTTTACACGTAGCAGGAGTATCTTCAATACTTGGTGCTGTTAATTTTATTGTAACAATTATGAATATGAGAGCACCGGGTATGACTGCTCATAGAACACCATTATTTGTTTGAGCCGTTTTCATAACCGCTTTCTTACTTTTATTATCTTTACCTGTTTTAGCAGGTGCAATAACTATGCTATTAACAGATAGAAATTTTAATACTGCTTTTTTTGATCCTAGTGGTGGAGGAGACCCTGTGTTATATCAACACTTATTTTGATTTTTTGGGCATCCAGAAGTTTATATATTAATACTTCCAGCTTTTGGACTTGTTTCTCATATTGTTGCAACGTTTTCATCAAAACAAGTTTTTGGAAATCTTGGTATGATTTATGCAATGCTTTCTATTGGTTTTTTAGGTTTTATTGTTTGAGCTCATCACATGTATACGGTTGGATTAGATGTTGATACTCGTGCTTATTTTACTGCTGCAACAATGATAATTGCTGTACCTACAGGTATAAAAATTTTTAGTTGAATAGCAACAATGTTTGGTGGTAATATAAGCTTTAAAACACCTATGCTTTTTGCTAATGGTTTTATTTTCTTATTTACTTTTGGTGGTTTAACCGGAATAGTTTTATCAAATTCGGGTATTGATATAGCACTTCACGACACATATTATGTAGTTGCTCATTTTCATTACGTTCTTTCTATGGGTGCCGTTTTTGCAATTTTTGGGGGATGATATTACTGGATTGGAAAAATAATAGGATCCAATTACCCTGAAATTTTAGGTAAAATACACTTTTGAACTACTTTTATAGGAGTAAATTTGTGTTTTTTCCCTATGCATTTTCTTGGGTTAGCTGGTATGCCAAGAAGAATACCTGATTTTCCGGATGCTTACAATGAATGAAATGGTATAGCTTCTGTAGGTTCGTTCATTACAACAGCTTCTACAATATTTTTTATCTATGTTATTTTTGTAACTTTTACATCAAATGATAGAGTAGGTTTTAATACTTGACGTAAAGATAGTAATTTTAATTTTTAGGTTATTAAAATAATAATAATTCACTTATAATTTAATGGAAAAAATATTAAACTACGAATTTAAAATTACGGGTTCGAGTCCTGTTAAGTGATATTAATAAAAAATAAAATCATTAAAGATTAGAAAAATGCAAATAAAAACTTGATGTTTATAGACAAAAAAAGAAATAGAAAAATAAAAATAAAAGATATTAATAAAAGTTTTCTTATTAATAATGGGAAAAATAAAATAAAAATAAAAATTACTAGTTTAATGTTAAATCATTTTTTTGGTGAATTTGTTAAAACAAAGAAAATAAAAAAAAATAAAAAATAAAAGATTGTTCAAAATCATAATAACTTATTTGTAATTATAAAAAATGCAATTCTTAAAAAACAAAATTATGTTTTTATATTTTATTCAAAAATAAGCTTAAATATAATTAAAGTATTAAAAGATCAGAAATTCATAAGATATTATTCAATAATTGTTTTCAAAAATAAAAAAAATATTAAAGTATATCTAAAATATTCTATCTTAGGTACTGAATCTGTTCAATCAATAAAAAAAGTAGCATCAAAAAAAAAGAAAATATCTTTAAAAAAATTTGATAAAAAAAATGAGTTAAATTCATTAATTTTAACTTGCTCAAAAATAACTAATAAAAAAACTCGTTGTTCTAATGGTTTAATATTAACATCTCTTTATTAAAAAATAGATAGTTGGCTGAGCGGTTTAAAGCATAAATTTTGAAAATTTACACATATTTTAAATATGTCACGGGTTCAAATCCTGTATTATCGTTTTTTTTTTTATAATTTTTCTAACATGTACTTTATTATTTATTATTAAATTTTTTGATGTTTAACAAAATTTATTATTCTCAAAGACATGCTTTTCATCTCGTTGATCCAAGTATAATGCCACTTTTAACTTCTTTAGCAGCATTAACAACAACAATTGGAGGGGTAATGTATTTTCATGGTTATTTATGAGGTTTTCAAGTACAAACTTTTGGAATTTTAGGTATTATTTTTTGTATGTTTTTATGATGAAGAGACGTTGTTAGAGAAGGAACTCTTGAGGGAAGACATACAAATATTGTACAATTAGGATTACGTTATGGTATGCTTTTATTTATAGCTTCTGAAGTTATGTTTTTTTTTGCTTTTTTTTGAGCATTTTTTGCTGCAAGTATCTCCCCTACTATAGAAATTGGTAATATATGACCACCTAAGGGAATTTTAACTTTTAAAGCAAGTGAAGTACCTTTATTAAACACTTTAATTCTTCTTTGCTCAGGAGTTACTATAACCTATTCTCATCATGCGATAACTGCAGGTAATAAAATAGAATCTGTTTGAGGACTAATTCTAACAATAATATTAGCTATTATTTTTACATGTTTTCAAGCGTTTGAATATGTTAGTGCTAATTTTACAATAAGTGATTCAATATACGGTTCTACTTTTTTTTTAGCTACTGGATTTCACGGTTTTCATGTTTTTATAGGTACTGTTTTTTTAACAGTTTGTTTAATTAGAATGGTATTTAATCATTTCACAGTTCAACATCATTTTGGGTTTGAAGCAGCGGCTTTTTATTGACATTTTGTAGATGTTGTTTGATTATTTTTATATATAGCTGTTTATTTTTGAGGTGGAAACTAGTAAATATACAGAATATAGTGTAACTGGTTAACATTCTGATTTTGGAAATCAGCGAGTGCAAGTTCAAATCTTGCTATTCTGATTTTTTATCTATTTGGCGAAATTTGGTAAACGCAAAAGACTTAAAATCTTTACCTTTTTTTTGGTTTTCAGTTCAAATCTGAAAGTAGATATTATTATAAGATTCATTAATTAATTGGTAGTAACTATACACAAAAAATTAATAAATTTGACAGTAAAATAATTAATGCTTTTAATATTTATTTCAAATATAAATGAAAATTAAAGTAAACGGAATCTTAATTAAAAATTTAAAAAAATTATTTTCAGTACCTATTTTAAAAAATATCTGATGATTAAAGCAGCTCAATTAATAGGAGCAGGTTTATCTACTATAGCACTTGCAGGAGTAGGTGCTGGTATTGGAACAGTTTTTTCAGCTTTAATTACAAGTGTAGCTCGTAATCCAAGCTTAATGAAACAATTATTTGGTTACGCTATTTTAGGATTTGCATTAACAGAAGCAATTGCTTTATTTGCTCTTATGATGGCATTTTTAATATTATTTACTTTTTAATAATATTTTCTAAAAAAATGTATTATGTAACATAATTGGTAATGTTTTAGATTGCAAATCTAAAAAAAGTGGTTCAAATCCGCTCATAATCTAGTCTATTAGGAGTATAATTTAATGGTAAAATATTTGCTTTGCAAGTAAAAATTATTGGTTCAAATCCAATTATTTCCAAAAAATAAAGAGTATAGCTAAATTAGGTTAAAGCATTAGTTTTTGATACTAACATTTGTTGGTTCAAATCCAACTATTCTTTTTGAGTATAGTTTAATGGTTAAAATATTAGTCTTCCAAACTATTGATATGAGTTCAAATCTCATTACTCACTTTTTGATGAGCTTATTAAATTTAATTAAACATCCAAGAAAAAATAAAATTAAAAAACAAAAAAGTGTAAAACTAAATAAAAATCCTCAAAAAAAAGGTATTTGTATTAAAGTATTAACAAAATCACCTAAAAAACCGAATTCAGCTAATAGAAGAATAGCAAAAGTAAGAATAGTTGAAACTAAACAAATTTTAACTTTAAAAATTCAAGGTGAGCAACAAAATTTGCAACAACACTCGACTTTATTAATACAAGGTGGTAGAAGTAGAGATTTAATAGGTGTTAAATATAAATCAGTAAGAAATAAATATGATTTAACAGGAGTAAATAATAGAAAAACCTCAAGAAGTCGTTACGGAGTAAAAAAATAATTTAAAAGGTGAATATAGTTTAACGGTTAAAATATTAGTTTGTGGTACTTATGCTAAAGGTTCAAATCCTTTTATTCACCAATTTTAATAATTTTTTTAGTTGATGCTTCTGTGTTTATTATTATTTCCTCTTTTAAGTTATTTATCTACGAATTTACTAGGACGTTACATAGGTATTTTAGGATCATGCATTTTGGCTTCGTTTTCTATTTTTATGTCTTTTATATTATCTATTATTACATTTTATGAATGTACCATTACTGATTCAGTATGCACAATATTTCTAAATACTTGAATAAATACTGAGCTTTTTATAGCTAATTGATGCTTTTATTTTGATCCTTTATCCACAACAATGTTATTAGTTGTAACAGGAGTATCTTCATTAGTACATTTATATTCTACTGAATATATGAGTAATGATCCTCATCAAGGTAGGTTCATGGGATATTTAAGTTTATTTACTTTTTTTATGCTTATTTTAGTAACTGCAGATAACTTTTTAATAATGTTTTTAGGTTGAGAAGGTATAGGTTTAGCATCTTTTTTATTAATTAGTTTTTGAACTAATAGAATACAAGCTGGTAAATCTGCTATTAAAGCTATGCTTGTTAATAGAGTAGGTGATTTAGGTCTTTCTTTAGGAATTTGTGCAATTTTTTTAACATTCAAAACTATAGATTATTGCACTGTTTTTGCACTTGCTCCTGAATGTACAGGTATAACTTTTTCTTTTTTATCTTTTGAACTAGATAGGATATCACTAATTGATTTTTTATTGTTTTGAGGAGCTCTCGGAAAATCTGCACAGTTGGGACTTCATATATGATTACCAGATGCGATGGAAGGTCCGACGCCCGTTTCTGCATTAATTCATGCAGCTACTTTAGTAACTGCAGGAGTTTTTTTAATAATCCGATGTTCAATGTTATTTGAATTAAGTAATTCTACTTTATTAATCGTTGCATTTTTTGGTGCATTAACAGCGTTTTTCGCAGGAACGGTCGGACTAGTACAAAATGATTTAAAACGTGTAATAGCATACTCTACATGTTCACAATTAGGATACATGGTATTTGCAGCGGGGTTATCACATTATTCTGTATCTTTATTTCACTTAGCAAATCACGCACTTTTTAAAGCTCTATTATTTTTGAGTGCAGGTGCTATAATACATGGATTGTTAGACGAACAAGATTTAAGAAAAATGGGAAATTTACTAAAAACACTTCCAATGAGTTATACTATGATTTTAATAGGATCTTTAGCTTTAGTGGGCTTTCCTTTTTTAACAGGTTTTTACTCAAAAGATGTTATTTTAGAGATTGCATTAACTAAACCGGATTTTGTTAGTAATTTTGCTCATTGACTTGGGTGTTTAGCAGCTCTTTGCACATCTTTTTATTCATTTAGACTAGTTTTTTTAGTATTTGTAAATAAAAATAATAGTTTTAAAATTTATATTGAAAATGTTCATGATGCACCAATTCGTATGGCTACGCCATTATTTATTCTTGGTTTTGGAAGTATTTTTTGAGGATATTTTTCTAAAGATTTATTTATAGGTCTTGGAACTCCCATATTTTTAAATAATATTTTTATACTACCGTCAAATCTTGTTTCTATTGATTCGGAATTTGCAAATGCTTTTTTAAAAAATATTCCTTTTATATTTACAATATTTGGAGCGTTATTATCATTTGTATTAATTAATTGTGTTATATTAGAAAAAAAAACAGTTTTTAATCTTAAAATATCAAAATTTTACAGAATAATTTATTCATTTTTATCACAAAAATGAGGATTTGATCAAATTTGCACAGAATTAATAACTAATAACGCAATGAATTTTGGTTACAAAACAAGTTTTAAAACTATTGACAAAGGTAATATAGAAATTATTGGGCCATTTGGTTTAAGTTTTTTAATTTTGGCATATTCTGAAATAATTACTTATATTCACTCTGGTTTAATTTTTCACTATGCTTTTTTAATTATGCTTTCTATTTTATGTATTTTATTTAGTTATACGTTTATTACTAGTTTTGCTATAAACTCTATTATTTTAATAGCATTAATATTTTCTTACACTATTTATACAACAAAAATGTTATAAAAATTAAATATTAATTTATATAAAATATTTTAAAATTAAGATGAATTTTTTATTTAATTACTTAGAAATTATATTGGTATTATATACTCTTTGTTCTATGTCATTTGCTTTGTTTTTTGGAACATCAAAAAACTATTCTTTTTCAATATTACTAAACTCAATCTCTTATTTTTCTGCTTTTACTATTTTTTTATTAGTTTTTAATTTATTTATTATTTCTGATAATATTTTTTTAAATTTTAATAATTTTAATATTTTTTTTCAATTATCAGTACTTTCAAGTACATTTTTCTTAATATTATTGAGTAAATCATATTATAAATTAAATATTATAAAAAACTATGAATATGATTTTTTACTAAGTTTTTCTTTAATTAGTTTAATTATTCTTGCAAGTTCTAATGATTTTATAATGGTATACTTAGCTATTGAACTACAAAGTTTATCTTTTTATGTTTTAGCGACGTTTAATAGAAATTCAGAATTTTGTAATGAAGCAGGTATAAAATATTTTGTTTTAGGGTCTTTTGCGTCAGGATTATTACTTTTTGGGTTTTCATTAATATATTTATCTCTTGGTACAATAAATTTTGAAGAAATAAATATTATCATAAAATCTAAAAACTCAATAGATTTAACCTTTATCGGTGTTTTATTTGTATCTTTTGCTTTTTTATTTAAATTAGGATCTGTACCATTCCATTTTTGACTTTGTGACGTTTATGAAGCTTCATTAACAACTACAACAGCGTTTTTTTCAATTGTCCCAAAAATTGTATTATTTGGACTAACATTAAAATTTTTTTATTTAACTTTTATTAATTATAATTCTTTATGATACATACTATTGAATTTTTCAGGAATATCATCAGTTATTTTAGCAAGTATTGCGGGTATATACCAAAAAAAAACAAAACGATTGTTAGCATATTCTACTATAGCACATACCGGTTTCATTATTCTAAGTATTAGCTGTTCATCAGTTAATGGGTCTGAATCATTATTAATTTATACAATTTTATACATATTTATGAGTATTTCATCATTTGCAATACTTTTAAATTTTGTAAATAATTCAAGTTTTTTAAAATATTTAATTAATTGATCAAATATTAATAATAAAGTATTAGCAATTTTATTTGCTATTACTTTACTATCAATTTCAGGAATACCCCCCTTTGGAGGATTTTATAGTAAAATGAGCGTAATAGCATCATTAATATCTGAATCATTTATTATAACAAGTTTAATTGCTATAATTTTTAGTGGTATATCTTGTTTTTATTATATACGTTTAATTAAAATATTTTTTTTCCAAAAAAATATACAAAAAATTTGGTTATTTAACGTTTCAAAAGAATTAGATATTTGCTTAATTGTTTCTTCATCACTATTTTCGTTTTTTTTGGTATTTCCAGAAACATTAATATTGTTATCTTCATATATAAGCTTGTAGTTTAATGGTAAAACCTAATATTCATAATGTTATAACTAAAGGTTCAAATCCTTTCAAGCTTAAAATTATTTTTTAAAATACAAATATTTCTGATGCCTCAGTTTGACACTTTTACATTTCTATCTCAACTTTTTTGAGTTCTTGTTTGTTTTTTTCTTTTATATCTTTCTTTAACTTATTATATATTACCGACGTTAGCTGTTATTTTGAAGGTTAGAAAAAGAAAATTAACTGACCAAATACAAAAAACTAATGCAATAACTACAAATTCAATAATGCAAATTATAAATACATCTATACAAACAATATTAAATACAAATATTGAACAAGTAGTAACTAAAATAAATAATAAAAATAGTATTAAAAATAAATTATTAAATTGTACTAATACTTTAGAACTTTTGAATTTATGCAATAAGAACATAAAAAACAATGTTATAAAAAATACATTTGTTTTGAAAAGTTCAAATTTTTAATATAAAAACTAAACTATCAAAATAAAATAGAAAGAATGGATGAATGGTTATATCGTTGAATTGTAAATTCAATATTTTTAAAAATTTTGTGAGTTCGAATCTCACTTCTTTCAAAATATAAAAATTTAGTATTATAATTAATAAAAAGTTATAAAATTAATTTTTTACCTGTATTTTAATATTAAAATTGAATTTTAGAACTAAACAACAAAAATAAAACTAAATTAGTTTATAGGTAAAACATTTGTTTTGTAATCAAAAGTAAGTGGTTCAATTCCACTATTTAGATTTAAATAAATTAAATAGTTGCAATATGGCGAAATTTGGTAAACGCAAATGTTTTAGGAGCATTTTATTTTAATAATATTAAGAGTTCAAGTCTCTTTATTGTAATTATTTTATTAAAAATTTTTGATGTTTTTTTCACCTCTTGAACAATTTTCGATACTTAAAATAGTACCGATTAAACTTGGTATTATTGATATTTCTTTTACTAATTCATCATTATTAGCTGTTTTAAGTTTCGTTTTAATCTTTTTATTTTATAATTTTGCTTGTGATAAAGCAAAACTAGTGCCTGGATCATGGCAATATATAACAGAATCTTTATACGAATTTGTATTTTTTACGTTAGTAACAGAAAATATTAAAAAAAACGGTAGTACTTACTTTCCTATATTATTTTCAGTATTTTCGTTTATTTTTGCATGTAATTTAATGGGTATGATACCTTATAGTTTTACAGTAACAAGTCATATAGCTGTAACGTTAGCACTTTCTATGACTACATTTATAGGTATTAATATTGTAGCAGTAAGAACGCACGGGTTCCATTTTGTATCTTTTTTTCTACCTGCCGGAGCACCGTTACAATTAGCACCTTTGTTAGTAGCAATAGAAATAGTATCTTACTCATTTCGTGTTATTAGTTTAGCTTTAAGATTATTTGCAAACATGATGAGCGGTCATTGTTTACTAAAAATATTAGCAGGGTTTGCATGAACTATGCTCGGTTCCGGTGGGATATTAACAATAATTCATATTCTACCTTTAATTGTTATATTTACAATAATTGGATTAGAGTTATCAATTGCTTTTTTACAAGCTTATGTATTTACAGTACTTTTATGTATTTATCTTAACGACGCAATATCTTTACATTAATTTATTTTTATCCTTAGTATCATAATTGGTTAATGTATCAAGCTCATAATTTGATTAAATTGGTTCAAATCCATTCTAAGGAAAAGAGATGTTAATTTTTCCAAAAAAAACAAAATTTACTAAAAATCATAATGCAAAAAAACAAAATAAAATAATAATGGACGAATATTATTTTGGGAATTACGCAATAATTGCAAAAGAATCAGGTTATATAACAAATATTCAAATTGAATCTTCAAGAAAAGTATTAAGAAAATTGTTTAAAAAACAAGCAAAAATTTTAAGAAAAATTTTTACTAATAAAACTTTAACTAAAAAACCGCAATCATTAAGGATGGGTAAAGGTAAAGGAAATAACAAATATTGATATTATTTTTTAAAAAAAGGAGAAATAATATTTGAATTAAACGGCTTAAACTTAAATAAAAAAATAAAAAAATTATCATTAAAAAAAATATCATTAAAGACTTTAATTTTACAAAATAACCAATAAAAAATATTTAGATGGATTTAATTATTTTTTTTACTTTACCACTTTTCTTATTTTTTCTTGGTTTATCAGGTATATTTTTAAACAGAAAAAATATAATATTAATTCTTATTTCTGTAGAATTATTACTACTTTCAATTAATTTTAATCTTCTAGTTTCATCTTCATATCTAGACGATAGCATAGGTCAAATATTTTCTATATTTATTTTAACAGTAGCCGCGGCAGAATCTTCTATAGGATTAGCGATATTAGTTATTTATTATAGAATTAAAGGTACCGTAGGAATAGAATTTGTAAACTTATTAAAAGGTTAAAATAAATCAAAAAATTAAATATAAATATAAAAAATTTAATAATTAATAGATGTTTTTACTTGAAAAAATATTAAATTTTTTAATAATTGTTGTACCGGTGCTTATTTCAGTAGCTTATTTAACATTAGCTGAAAGAAAAATAATGGGTTCAATGCAACAACGTAAAGGACCTAATGTAGTAGGTTTTTTAGGATTATTACAGCCATTAGCAGATGGGTTAAAATTATTACTTAAAGAAACAGTAATACCAACAAATGCAAATACTTTTGGTTTTATATTTGCACCAATATTAACTTTAATGCTAAGCTTATTCGGGTGATCTGTAATACCTTTTTCAACTTTTTCATTTTTTGTTGATATTAACATTGCATTATTATTTTTATTTGCAATATCATCACTAGGAGTTTATGGAATAATAATATCTGGCTGAGCAAGTAATTCAAGATATGCTTTTTTTGGAGCTTTAAGAAGTGCAGCTCAAATGATATCTTACGAAGTTTCTATAGGTTTAATATTAATTAGTGTACTTGTTTGCACAGGATCTTTAAGCTTTATTGACATAGTTTTTTTTCAAAAATTTATATTTTTTGTAATACCTTTTTTTCCTTTATTTTTAATGTTTTTAATAAGCATTTTAGCAGAAACAAACAGAGCTCCTTTTGATCTTCCAGAAGCAGAATCTGAACTTGTGTCAGGTTATAATGTTGAATATGCAAGTATGGGTTTTGCATTATTTTTTTTGGCAGAATATAGCTCAATGATTCTTATGAGCTCTTTAACAATATTAATGTTTTTGGGTGGATGATTATTTTTTATAATTGAAATTGAAAACCCAATAATTAATTCTTCTATTTTTGCATTAAAAATTTGTTTAATATTATTTTTTTATATTTGAGTAAGAGCATCATTTCCAAGATACAGAATAGACCAGTTAATGAGATTGTGCTGAAAAATATTTTTACCACTTTCTTTAGCTTTTGTTATATTTGTTTTATCAGCTATTTTTTCTTTTAACGGAATATTATAAATTTTGATGAATAAATTATTTAACAAAAATAAAAAAATATTAAAGGATAAAAATTTTAGAAAAAATTTTAAAGAAAAGGAAATAATGTATATATCTTTATTAGTTTTACAAGACTGTTTTTTCACTAAAAAACTAATTAATCAAAAAAATAATTATTATTTAAAACGTTACTCAGTCATTAAAAATAAGTGCTTAATTACCGGTAATTCAAAACATATATTTTATAAATTTAGAATAACAAGAATAAAATTACGTGAAATAATATTATACTCAAATGCAATAGGAGTAAAAAAATCTTGTTGGTAAAAATACTTAAATAAAATATTCTCAATAGCTCAATGGTAGAGCGAATGACTGTTAATCATTATGTTATTGGTTCAAATCCATTTTGAGAAGATTATTCTAAAATAGCTCAACGGTTTAGAGTATTTGATTGAAAATCAAAAGGTTATTGGTTCAAATCCATTTTTTAGAAAAAATAACATAATTCAAATTTAGTATTATTTCTGATAATATTTTTTAAATTTTAAGACATAGGAAAAATTGAGTATAAAAACATAATTTTAATTTTTTTGTTATTTTTTTAAAATATTTTAATATTTTTAATATTTTTTAACTTTTTATGTTTTAAAGGTAAAAACACAGTCACTTTTGTTATTTTTATTAATTTTTTTAGTATTTTTACATTACAAAGGTTAAACCTAAATTTAGGTTAAAATTCCATTTTTGGCAATTTTTTAATAATTTCGTAAGGGTATGTCTTTCAAAATTTTTCAAATTTTTTGTTAATTTTTTACCTGTTTTTGAGACCGAACAGTTAAAGATAATTACTCCCAAAATTAGCTGTTTTTAAGCTTTTTTTTTTAAAGTAAATAATATTAGATAAATAACAATACAAGCTCTTAAAATTACTAAGGCGTAAATACAGAAAATAAGATCCGTATATAACATAGAAAAAATAGTACGTAATGAATCACCAGCGTATAGACGAATCATCTAAGTATAGAGGTAAAAGA
>JACLAA010005240.1_pt1 | contig 23875 bp, 19 predicted proteins | sample 8027891 | NCBI WGS metagenome assembly JACLAA01 (sample SAMN15724900, study PRJNA655200) | protist metagenome | isolation source: fluorescence activated cell sorting (FACS) single amplified genomes of... | place: Spain: Blaines Bay Microbial Observatory, Mediterranean Sea | collected 2016-01-19 | reverse complement strand
CTGCAGCGTCGAGCAAAACTAAAACTGGAGCTTGAGGCTCGCCGTGAAATCAATCATATCATCAGAAGACGCCAAAGGAAGCATATGAAAGCATGTTGCTACCGTGACTGTGACGGGAATCTACGCCAGGTCAGATACACATCTAACTCAGCATCTCAGGCGAAGGAAAGTCGTTGCACTGGTGGTAAGGCAGACTCACGACGGATACGTCGCAGAGTATTGCGCACAAGACAAATGACAGATATGACGGTGGAATGCGGAACAAAACACAGTCCAGGCATACTCCAAGGAAAGAACTCAGAAAGTCCCCCAGCCGGCAAGTACTCGGAAAGCCCCCTGTCCGCATTCCTTGAGAGACAGAGCTTACCACATCCCTCGTTTTCTGGGCGAAGATTTGTGCGTCAGTCGAGCCTTAATGTAAAACACCCTGTATTCTGTGATCTCATTTGGGCTCCAATATGCACACGAAGTCCTTTAAATGCCACTGAGTTGCACTTTGTGATAGTGAATCTAAAACTACGAAATCAAGTCTATCATCAGAAAGCATGGCGTGCATTCCATTGCCCGCCATTTTATCGAGGCCGAATTCGTCAGTGTCACCCTGCTTTTGCACATAAGTATGATCGTTCTGAAATTGTTCATCCGGCGATTTGGGGTAGTTTTGTGGCACAAAAAAGTGTCTTTAATGATTCTATGATGACTTGCCCAGCATATATTGGGTATGTTCTAAACTCACAGGAACAACTGCGAGTTTTGAATAAATCCCAATCATCAATCCGATTTCAACATCAAGTTGATAAGGTTGAATCCCCTTGTCAAATTTGCCTCAGTGGTCAGCATGGCTGTCCATTTTGTTTCGAGCTTCCGGAGGGATTGAAGCTCAACGACTACTCTTATACGCCAGGCGATGCCACGCACAAATGCGCTGAGCATGCTCTACGAATGATGCATACCGACCTTACCACCCGAGCGGCCTTGGACCATGATAGACGCATTCGACATGATAGTGCAGAGGTTCTCATCAAATCAGTACCTTGTGGCGCAATAATTAAATTTGCCATTCTCTGCGACTACACCGTAGCGCACCTGCATCATCTATTTCGTTCTGCCTCAGTACATGGCATAAATGAACTTACATTCTTTTACATCCCAACTGAAAATGGACTTATCGAAATGGACATCAAGGGGCCAACAACTACCTCTATTGACCAAGGATTTAATTTTCCAGATCATGGTGCTATCCCTGTCTTTCGCTATGGGCTAAACAAAGCAGGTGCTTGCACAATCATTTTCCATGGTTGCTGTGTGTCAACGTCCGCTGCAGTTGGTGTATTCATCCGCAATAATTTGCTTCTGAAAAATTTTCCTTCGGCATCCATTTTTTTACCACATCTTGATGCGATCACAGCTTCGTTATCCAGAGACTCTGTTCAAACCGGACTCCAGGAGACTTTTCTCTAGCATAAATCAATTTGCAATCGGGACGCCATAGGATAGTGGAGACTAAGTTGGAGACTAGACTTATACTACTACAAGTACTAGTAGACTCAGCCTGGCAGGTAGTATGCACCAAGCGGCGCATCGCGCATTAAGTCCGCATCGCCGCTGCCCCGGTCACGACCGAGTGAAGCTCTTGTCAACTTCGTGTACCAGATTCGATGGTCTCCGTTCTTCGGCGACAGGGTTAATCCATAAATTTTGGGGCTGTGGGCGCGTGCAAACCTCTGGCACGGACGGCTGCAGATGCTGTACGATATCCGACGCTGCTAAGCCCCACAGCAACCGAATCGGGGCGAGAGCGGCTGTCGAATGAATACACCATCACAAGCCCACACCGACTTCTTTCCTGGTGCCAGTGGCCTCGTGGTGATTAAGACCACTCCGGGTCTGGCCTCTTCCCTCAATCATCCGAGTCACCCGCTGGGCCCAAGGACTTCCTGCTCTGTTCAAGGTACGCCTCTAACTTGACTCGGAAGTTGCGCCAAAGTTCTACCCGGGGCCGGGACGGGGTATTATTTCTAAAGGCGGGTCACCACACTAATATTATACTTAGTTGCGCTCTATGCATGCTGCTGCTGCGCAATGTAAACCCCTGCCTGCGCTTCCGCACACTTGAGATACCGACCTATACTACTTTATTGTTCCTGAATTGTGGAAACAAGTGGCTGGAAATGGGGCCTTTGGGTGGCAAGTTGATGAAGATGGAATAAAGCAAACTCTTTAACGTCATGGATGTCTGAAAAGGCATCCTCGACCTTCTTTGAGCCAAAGTGCAGCTTGGAAAAAGTAGCATCGTAGCTGGCCATGGGACCATCTGGAATCTCTTTCACACACTCAAAGCTTTCATTCGGGGTGTAGGACTGCCCACGAATCTGACGGAGAAGCTTTACGAGTATGGCACCTAGGGCTCTCCAGGAAGCGGGGTCGCCCTGATTAACAAGAACGTCAGGTGCCTCACAAAGAATTCGTGTGGCTCCAATAACAATAGCTTTGGCATCGAACGGATTTGCAATATCTGACTGTGCAACTTTAGGTGCGAAGACATGTAAGATAAGATTAGCGAGAAGGCCGGTTTGCTGATTTTCTATACTATTTGCGAGGCTTTTCCCGCCGTGCTTACCAGCAAGAAGGCCAAGAAAAGACAATGTTTTGTGACATAAATCACAGCGATCTCTATCTTGCTGAAGACGGGTCAGAAGCAACTGCAGAATGGTCATGATATAACGATCAACGACGATTGAATCAACATGCAGAATGATTGATTTCAAGAGATCAAACGCGTGAGCCTCAGATAACTTCGAGGCAAGGAGCTTTTGAAAGACGCCAAGTATAGGCTCGAGCTGATTACTCGCAACAAGTTGATCAGCACCAACCGCAAGATAGGCCTCTAGAAGAGCAGATAGTGCTGGCACATTGCCACAGCGCTCCCATAGAGCCGGATGCAGAAGTGCAGGTAGCAGGGAAGCATAGGCATCTGAAAGTGCATGCTTATACCGGAGAATGAGGGCAAGAATCTGAAAAACGTAAGGAGCAAACTCGACAATGTCCATCTGGAGAATTACTTGGAATTGAGGGAAAAATGTCTGCTCAAATTGATTCGTCAAGGTCCCACTGCTGTCGGCCTTGCAGGCAACCCGCACTAGAATAGCAAGAGATTCAAAGAGATAGTGAATAAATCTTGGATTGCCAGGGTTAACGCATGCTCGCGTGAGGGAATTGCAGAGTTTTTCTGTGATACTCTTGACTATGGGAATCACACTTTCTTGGCTGGCTACTAGGAGGCGCATTACTGCTTTCATGGCATATTCATTCTCCCATGGCATGCTATCTGAATACGAAGGACTTCCAGTAAGCGCAGCTTCAGGGACTACCAAGAGGGCCTCGAAAAGTTGTGTGAGCATTGGCTCGATTTGATCCTTGGCAATTTTGCCAGGGGCTGCTAGAATCCTTTCAATGCAGGCAGCAGCATAGCTTCGAATGACAACTTCAGTATTACAGAGACGCCAACCAAGCAGCGGAAGAAGCTTAACAAGTTCTTCGGGTGGAATATGGTTTCGAAAAGTACAAACAAATTTGATTGCGTCAGCAAGAATGATTGGGTGGGAGCTAGCTTGAGCTGCAATTTCCCCGACAATGTGCAACGAATACATTTCCATGAAGTTTATTTGGTCTGGGAATTTGTCCGAACCGCGCGCTGGGGACTCGGCACGACCTGTTAGAGAAATAACGAGATGAAGTGCGGTATCCTTGCTACGCCAATGTTCAGATGGTGATTCGGCATACTTCTGGAGCATAGCAGCAATGTAATCAACACAGACTCGCGTGGTTGTAGCATTGTGATGCTTACATAAGGCAGCAATTAAATCGCAAGCACCTCGCCGCCGCGTTTCGGCGTCTGCACTTTCGAAGTCTCGAGAGATATATTCAAGGGGGCTATCCTCAAAAAGTTCAATATCTGAGTCCTGAATACTCATGTTGGGGAGTACAATAGCTTCAATTACCTGGCTTAGTGCGTTTCCTTCCATGAACATGGTCGTATGCATCTGCTTACTAGCGACTTCTGCAAGAAAACGAATAGATGCTGCTGCAAGGCGGTCATGCTTAGGTAACAAACCCAACTTGATAAGGCGTTGCCAGGTCGCAGAAACAAAGCGTGGGAGAAAAGGGGTAAACTCCTCTTCATACTTCTGGGCATAAAGTGATATATTGTCCATAATTGCAGATTGAAGGCGCACTATGCACTCATCATCGCCTTCATTCTGTGGCGCTTTGCTTTTGTAGCCAAGATATTTTTCAAACTGGCCCATCCATTCTGCCATGTGATCTTCAAAGAACTCTGGCAAATCCTGCCAGTTCAGACTGTAGAAGATGCGGCAAGCAAGCCTGAGTGATTCTAAGACCTCCTTGCAGCACTTCTGATCGTCATCCGCTACATCTAACGCCTGCCCAAGTCGCATGAGGAGAGCTGTCAGTGGAGCCGCCAGAATTCCTAGGACATACTTAAGCTCACTGTATAGCGCATCAGATTTATACGTAAACCGAAATCGTTTGAGAATGGAGTTCGCTGCTAAGAGCATCCCAGAGGTTGTCTCTCTGTCACCTCCCTCCAAGTTTTCGACAATTTCTGGCAATAAACTTTCCCATTTTCCTGGGAAATCGGATGCGGCCATCAGAGACAGGGCTTGAGATAGTTGCTGGCGTATATCTTCAAAGGAACCACATTCGCACAATAGTTTTACTATGTGCGCTTTGATCGCATTTCGGTCACCGTCAGCCATCAAAATCTCGTTTGCTCCCTTTGGATCCGCCTCCCAACTTTTTTCAATCAAATTTTTGAAGTAAATTGCTGCCTACATGCAGAGGCTCTCTTACGACAAGAATTAGATACAAGCCAGGGGCGCACGCTGGACTATGCCGATGATCTAATCACAGCCGACTGCTCATTCGCGCTCACGCTGCAATGCTCCTGCACCTACCGCTAGATTTTGTGTTTCAAGGTGTCCCAGACCGACGCGGCTAGCACCAGCTGAAGTAGTAAAAGCGGAAATCCAACTGTCTGTCTGCAATTATTCAAGTACGTCTCGGCGTCGCAACGCTGCGTCAAGTCTGGCGAAACCGTCGCACAGAGTGCTCTACATACTTCATCAACATGCATGGCAGGAAAGGATGGTGGCGAGTAATAGCATGCTACCTGAATACATAGCTCTAGTAGTTTATTCTTTGCTCTGTTGTCGCCCAAAGGGCGAACCAAAAAGGGAGGCCTAAGCGCCCCGCCACCAAAAAAAGCGAGGGCCGGGAGGCCCGGGGTGGGCCCGTGAGGTGAAACGTCCCCCAGATATATATCTTCAACGCCATAGCGCCCTATTGCCGGAACTATGGCTACATTGCTCTCGCCTATCAGCGCGCTATACCAGCCGGCGCGTGCCCGGAGCCGGTGTTTCCCTCGGGCCGGGCTCAGGCTTATCCCAGTGGATCTTCTTGCTCAGGCTTATCCAAGTGGATCAAGCCCGGCGCTAAGTAAAACCACCGGGGTGAACCTAAAGTAAGTTCACTTTACCCGGTCAGGACCAGGGGCCCGGGCCGGATTCAACTTGAAGTTAACATGATGTGGGAACCGCAAACCACAGCCAAATTGGCCTAGTGGCCGGTCACAATCTCGAGGGGAGCCTAGAGGCCAGTAGCACAGTACCATTCGGGTCACGGTGACTGTTCAAGTTCTGGCCCGGGCTCAGGCTGGCTCCTCAGACTAACTTGAACCGTGACCGTGACTCGGACCTTCTAGCTCTTCCAAAGTGGCCGGCCTTCAAGTCAAGCCAGGCCACGCTTTATGTATGGGCTACAACTGAGCAAAAAACAAAGATCCCCCAATTAATTACTCTGCTGTCATTGTACTGGTTTCTAATAGGCTCATTACTTACCGCAGTATGCCCTTACTTACGCGTGTATCTTACACGTCTGCGCGGCACAACGCGTACGGTGTTTGCGGAGGCAAAAGAATGCAGCTGATTGTTAAGCTTGGTGAGCAGGTTAGATGACCTAATTTCGATAGTCCTCTCAGAGTATTGTCGCTTAGGACCTTGTTGTGCGGACGGGGGCAAATGCTACGTTGGGCAATTTACTTGACATGGTGGCTTCACGGATCAACACATTCGACTACAGACTCAAATCATCTCGAAAGATGTTGGGAGGTCCAAGGCGACTCAATCTAGAGGAGCTGCTGTCCGACGGCTCGGTTCTATTATTGCTGCCGCGAATGCTTGGAGGAGCACTGTTGGGTAAGTCTCTCAAGGGCCGGACCCCGGGACTTGACCTTGAGGAAAAGTTCATGCGGCAGCGTGAGTATGACGCGCAGAACCAAAAATATCAGATAGCTCGAAATGAATTGAATCGGCGAATGGAGCAAGAGAGAGCGAACGCACAAATAAATCAGCTTAAAATCCAGAATCAGTGGCGCAAGATCATGCGTCTGGCGAAGGTGGAGTCACTTCGCAAAGGCATTGAAATTCTCTCGCAAAACCACGAACGTGACGTTGATCGAAAGGACGCAATCATTCAGATGCTGGACCGGGACCTGGAAGAAGCTGAAGGGCAGTTTCACATGTCGCTGCGATCTCATCTCCAGAACGTAGACCATCTTATTGAATTGCAGGATACTCGACTACTGAAGTCGGAACAGGAATTCGAACACGAGCTTTGTACCTTAGAAGTGGAGTTCCAAGCAGAAAAGGGGGCCATTGTAAAGCAACATGTGGTAAATGCAAGAGAATTACATGACATCATTGCTGCTATTGATAGAGAGGAACAAGAGCACGGTGCAGATACAAAGCAAGAGCACGACCAATTGGGCGAGGAGATACGAAATAGGAACCTGGAGGAGATAAACATGCTCCGTATTGGCCTTGATTCAGAGATCGAGGATCTTGAACAACATTTTGAAACTGCTCATCTTAGTTATCTCCAAACCACAGATCAACGAACTCATGACTTCAAGTACTATACAAAGAAGGACCAGGAGCTATCAAAAGAGATTGAAATCAAGATAAGGAAGATTGAACGTCTACAGGCAAATCTACATCACTGGCGCACCAAGCTCACGCAGAACACAAGAGAGAGTGCACAACGGAATGAGGTTCTCCTGCTCGAAAAAAATAAAGTTTTGTACTATTTTCAACAGCTTAAGGTGCGAATGAACATGTTCCGTCGAGTCCAGATTTGCCGGCTTGCTGAATTGACCCAAGATGCACATACATGCAAGCAGAAGATATCTAAACGAGTCGTTCTTGCAGAGAGAATTATTGTACTGGCAGAAACGGCCCGTAGGATGGAGACAGAGCAAGAAAAAATCGTCCCTTTCCAAAACACCATAGATCCAAGCAACCCAATAGCTGCCATATCGAGTGCAAAACGTGCTACTGATACCTCTGGTCTGCTAGACCATGCATATTTTGAGAGTGGCGGTAAGGCTGAAGTGCATCACAACGCACTGGCTTTACAGACATCGACGTGGATGCATGACGGAGGCCCTGTACCAAAATGGAGTCACCTAGACCAATTTCTCCAGAAATACAACAAGGTGCTACTTGACAAACTGGCAATCGAGAGCGAGCGGAAGGGTCTCGAGCAGGAAAACACAGAACTTCAGGCTATTCTTAAGCAGTATTTCGACGGTGTGTCGGTCAACGATAGCGTGATGCAAGCTTCTAACCCACTCTTAATAGTCAATGGAAAAGTAAAAGCACCACCACAAACCACCCCAATGGACCGCATGGAGCAATCAACTGTCGTCGATGCAAACCACATGGTCACAACTTCCAGGGTTGGCACGAGCTTCTTTTAACTCACCTGCTGATGGAGATACTTACCACGACTATCACTTTACTTTACCTGGGCAATATAGTACTTCGCTTTTGCGGGCCCCGGGTATTATGGGCACCCAAAATGATATGTCACTCCGAATTACTAGTAGTAATAAATAATAACTTGAAATAGACAAACTTGAATAACTCAAGGAGGAATATCCGAGTCCCACAGCGGGCATACACCGTGACCAAGCCTAGTAGTTGATTCTACGCCGAATCTACGGTATTGTGCTTACTCTCCTACTCACTGTAGCCGCAGGCCCGGGCCTATTCGCCAGATCGGCAGGGCCTACTGTCTATATATATGTGTATATATCGCGTGCGCGCCAAAGTGCCGCGTGCGCCGCAACCGTGACGAAGCCCTACCACTTCAAGTTGACCTAGGGGGTGAGAAACGGGTCACGGTCATGGTGCCGCTGCTTGGTTCAAGTTCGACTCGGAGAGCTTTCCACTGCAAAAAAGGCTTCTCGCGCGATATATATCACAAATCCGAGACGCGCGCGATGAACTAAGTCTTACATTACATCTCTAGTGTGTTTCATTTCCTAGCGTCGTGATGCCTGTGGCTACACCCCCGACCGGGGATCGTTGCCGTCTTGAAGAGTTCACGCGATGCTCGGACAGTCTCCTTTGGAAGCTGATGATGTCATTCTATGACCGGAATGGCGTCGAATCATGGAGTCAGGGAATTGTGCCTCATTTCATTACCTGCAATGCGTTCATTGGACGTTTGGAACGGCGATATAATGCGAAAATTTTATTTCAACTTGCTAAATTAGGCGCATATGCAAAAGTACTCCTTGGGTTTCTTCATGATTGCACATGTGCAAACAGCAAAATTCCACTAAATAAAACAGAACCGCTCTACATAATTGAGCTGGGGGCGGGTTCTGGCAAATTCTCTTTTTTTATACTCCAGGTAAGTATTCACAGTGACCATTCTTCATTGTGTGGGCATGAATAGGCAATCAAAGAACTTCCGGAGGTGTTTGAGTTTCCTGCAGAGAAAGTCGTTTATGTTATGACTGATTTCACGTGGAACAATTTGAAATTTTGGAATGATCATGAAAGCTTCCGTCCATATTTAGATTGTGGTCAGCTTGACATCGCTATATTTGATGCAGTACATGATGAAACCATCAGGTTTATTGTATGGTCTTCTGCACCATCATCTCGCGCCCCTTAGGCTCCACCATTCAAATGTGGTAATTGGTCGTAGCACGCTAAAGAATCCTATTTGTGTTATTGCAAATTATCTTTTTGACACCCTTTGTCATGACATTTTTCAAGCAAGTGCCTTATTATCTCGTTATTTACAAACCACTATGCCTGGAAACATAGATTGAAGCTGGTCAACTTAAAGAAGGGTTGATATCTGTCGGGTCGCGCAATCTATTCGAAACAGATCCATTGGACCCTGAAATAATCAAGCGATTCGACAATCACTTTACGTACCGGGTTATCAATGAAAATTACTACGCGGAGAGTGAACCAGAGGATTCTCGTCATTTACGACGGATTTTACGGTAATAGTAAAGCTAAATCGGTATGCGTGCATCTTGGATGTTTTAGGTGGTATAGAGATTTCTTTGGAGATGCTTCAGATGAAGCATCGATACTCCTGCCCATAGGCGCCTTGAGAGCCCTTAGGCGACTGACCTCCTTCTCTTGTGAGCAATTCTGGTGTATGGCGTAAGTTACCTCGCAGGTGGTCGTGCCCTTGTCCTTTCCGGAGACAAAGGAAATAATAATCACGAACAGCATGCGCAGCGCGCAAACTGTATTGTTTTTATCTTGTTCTTTAATAGGTTTCGAGGGCTAAACGACCCTCACGTGGCTGTGCATGGATCATTTTCGGTGATGGTCAACTATCATGCGATCGGACTATATTGCACAAGCCGTTCAGGCTTTGTTCTGCACGATCCTCAGGAGGAAGCGTCACTGAAAGTCTCTGTTTTAGTATTTACAAACCGAGAAGACGCCGTGCTGGCTACATTCCAGCCATCAACCATGGGTCATCAAAGCTCGCCATTCCATGATTTAGGGCGTGTTCAAATCCATAATTGGATTGGGAGTGATGTGGAGCGCCTTTCAGCCGTACAGTAGCAAGCCAAAGTCAGGTAAATTCTTACTTCACAATTATAGGCGCGCTCACTCGCATTTCCTAATCTTTGTCGAGCTTTCTCTGATTCTATTACTTCATTTGGTCCTAACGACTTTTTTGTTGTTCAAAAGAGCATGAAGGACGACACTGAGCGTCCCACACTGAAGGCAATTGTTGCTTTGCTTAAGTATGCTTGGACTGTTCCAAAAAATACTCAGCTACCTTTTTCATAGGCTCAGCAATTGGGATCCGGACGTGTTTTACAAATTTCGTGATCCGATACTACAACAGGTCTCCGCTTGTACAATTAAATTGCGAAATGATCTTTGCCGTAATTTACCTCAATTGTGGCGTCAGCATTTCATGTTGGATAAAAATAAAGACGTGGCTTTTGAGGCATAGAGCCGGACGTTGGCTGTGTTTAGTTGCCCTTCCATAGGTTGGTCGTTTGTATTATGGATTGAGGATGTACCAAAAGGCGATTCGATTTTATCAAACCTCAATTGAATGCAGTGGCGAGCATCACGTAACCTTTCATAATATGGGACTTTGTTATTACTCCTTGTCACAATATCAACTAGCATTCCATCATTTTGGCAAGGCTCTACTACTGAAGAATGATTACACAAAAGCTCGTGCTTGGCAAGACAAGCTGCACCGTGAAAAGCCGTATCAATTTGAGGATTTGAATTGATGAGGACGGTGTGGAATCCGCATGCTCGCAAAGGCATCGGATGGCGGCTTATCACGCACCTGCACGGGTGCGAACTCTGCATGTCCGTAGAGGCGCCTTGCCGACTCGGTCGGTCACCGTGTGAAACGCGGCGCATGTCACGGAATCTCGGCGTGAGGTGCTGGAATGCGACGCTGTGACCGCACCGCTGCTGCCCTGGTATGTCCAAATGTGAAGCTACGAACTTGGTTTTCCATAGTGACCATCTTAGCATCGCGAGAGGCCGACTCGGAAGCCTGAGTTCTCGGCGTTTCTCGGCGTTTCTCTGCGTTTCTCGGCATGTCTCCCCATATGATTGGTGAGCACGGACGACAGCAAGATTCATACGTCTCGCTCTGCACCCCCATCATGGAACCGTAGATCCTCGACAGCGTCCCGCCCAGGCCGTCCGGGCTGGCGATGGGTCCTCGCGACTCGGAGCTACGGCCGGAGAGAATAAGGTGGGGGGAAGAAGCAAGGTACCCGGGAAGAGAGAAACCACCCCCACTCCCAAACACTGCACCAAGCACGGAAAAAAAAGTATCTGAGGAGCTTGTTCCCGTAATTAATTATTACAAGTAGGCCCTTCTTCTTCCAGTTCTTCTTTCTTTTCAAGTTATTTTACTACCAAGTAGAAGTATTAAACTTGAACCACCCGCCGGCGGGCGGGCCTACTAGTACTAGTACTACTTCTAGTACTACTTCTAGTAGTACTAGTAAGAATCCGAAAGCTTTCAGCCTGAGCCCGCCCACCTACCCATGGCCCACGATAGTCTACCTTACGATAGTAGCGCCAGCACGAGTAGTAGTCAGCTGCTGCTGTGCTGCAAGTCTTCCGGACCCGTCCCCGGCGCCGCGCCCGACTCAGCATAGAACGCGCCGAACTCGTACTCCCCCTTCAGCATACGGCCGGCCGGCAAAAGCGCACCCAACAGCGCGTCATAACGGAGCATCTAGTACTATTTGCAATATATCACTATATATATTTGCTTCTGCGCCTTATCCCTGATTGCCCCAAAAGGGAGGACACGCTCCATCTCGGGACGCGCGTTTGTGCCGTCCCCTGTTCCTGGATGGTCCCCTTGGTCTGGCGCGCTCGAAAAATAACAATTTTTTTCGGCGTCGGCGACGCGGGCCAGCCGTGGGCGCCCGACATATGTACTCTGGCATCCCTAGCTCGCCGCGACGGCCTCTACGCTCGTCGCACCCCGCGGCACTTCGATAGATCGCGAGCTTCCGGCCAACTTCGTAAGTGGGCTAGCGGTCTAACTCAACGATCCGGCCGAGAAAGGCGCGCATTTTAAATGCAGGTTTTACTAAAATGTGTAGCGAAAAGACGGCACAGTGTTTTAAATCGTGACCTTCCGGGCCACCGCTGACCTGGCCCATGTCGGTAATGCTCCAAGTCGCCGACTCGGGACGAGAATTGAAGAATAATAAATTCACATAGAGTATAACCCCCTGAGTACTCGCCCTAGTGGGAAAGACTGGTAGGAAGTGGCCGGGGAACTTGAATCGTGATCTCCCTCCTAAGCTTATGAGTCCCCACGCAATGTCTCGTACTGGAAATGGCGCATTTCTATATGCAAGATGATCTAACATGTTTGCGTTTGGCTACATGTCCACCAACTTTAACCGTGGCGTAACATTCATGCATTGGAGTTCTGACACACAAAGGTTACTCGACACATGGCTTAGAAGCAGCGTACCTTGGAAAAGAAGTTTGCAAGCATAAGGAATGCGAATCTGTGCCATGCGACTATCCGAGCGGCACTTTTGACACCAACTACTTCGCGTACAGATAGAGCGCTCAGTGCTTGATGCCTGCGTGCGCATTGTACCGAACGAGATATATCTTGAAGAGAGTATTGGCACTCGCTGATGGCTGACTGTTGAATATCCAAGGAGGCCACAATACTCACATACATGAACATCAAATTGATCCGATGAGATCATCAGTCGTTCGGTAATTAAGTTGGCTGCGCCATATGATATAAGGCAATCACGCTCCATTTCGCCTAAGGCAAGTCTTCTCAAATATGTACATGAAAGCAGTCTCGTCACCGAGTCGCAAACCACCGTCACGCGACCGCCTACAAAGAAGAGAATCAGGTGCCAAAAATCAAGGCCATTCGCAGGGCGGTGTTATTACCCTTCGGTGGGCTGGCGCGTGAGCCTAGATCAAAGAGTGAATCATGAATTACGTTGAACAAGACTGCGCAGACGCACTGTGCTCTCGGACCTAGATACACATAAGAGCAAGGATTAAGAACTGTATATTTACAAGCACAATATATAACTCAGAATCAAACCGCGCCTGTGGAGTCCTGTTAATGTTTAATGGACTTAGTTTGACAAACACACAGGGAAGGTACGCGCGTGAATGCATTTTGTCCATGACCATGTGTTTTAATTTCTGGTAGAACACAGGCCCCATGAAAACAAACGCCCTCAAAAGGTCGCCGGAGGTTCCTGAATAGAGCAAATCTTTTCCAATATAGGAATACCCATATGCGAGGAGTTCTCTTGATGCTTCCCTGTAGTAGCAAAGATATCCATGTAAGCAAGGCACGGATATTGTTACTTTGAGTGATCTGCAGAACCGCGAGACTCGCCAAATGCTGTGCCAAATGCTTGCCGCCCGTGACATACTCCAGCCTTCCCAGCAACCTACGTGTTTATTGGAAAGCATTATTACAACGGCCATATTGTCGTCCACACTCTCTGAACAAGTTCAATTATTTTTCCTACTGTCATGCGACTTGGAAAGCCATGAGGATTCATAATTACATCAGGGCATATTCCCACATCCGTAAACGGCATATCCTCCTGTATAATAATTACATAATGTTCAATACAAAAATAACACAAAAGTCTTTGACACCTGTGATATAATTGCGCCACAGACACCTTTCTGTCCGTGGCGGCTTGCAAACCTGGGTAATGTTGATTAGCTCAACCCGATTTTGTTTTTCTTTCTTACGCCGGTAGCCAGCTTGTCTCCAATTTCAGGACGACGAGACTGTCGCACCATGACTTTAACCAAAAACTGATCAGTTTCGTTTGCAGTGAGGAGCACACGGTCCACTACACTCGGTGCTGGTGCTTTGTACCTGTGGTCTAGATCATATCTCACCATCAAACAGTGCTCAGATTCCATGCGAGCACGCCTGGGACTTGAATTTTGCGGGCGATCCTGGAGTTGTGGACATCCGCCATCCGCCACTTTGACTCCCTGACAGTGATATTTATGTGCAAGGCCGGCACTAAGCAGCAACACTGGGCATGACTCTCTCTCGCAGAAGAATAAACAACATCAGGAGATTCAATTGGCACTTCGCGGTTGATAATTATTGATTGGTCATTGAGTCTTTCGCCAACAAGACAAATCCCATCATCGTCGAGTGCGGAATAACGTTGGTATCGGGTGTCATGTATCCCTATTCCAATCGTATGATCTAGTTAGCCAACTCGACATAACCTTGTATAAACGAAGATAGTGGAGGCGGACCAATTGTTCGGTCAAATGTACCATTAGCATACCTGTATCAATGCAACTACCTGCCTCGTGGGGTGTAAGGCATGAACGGACCGTCGAATAGATGCCTGGTGCTTCTTGAGTACAAGGCAACGCAAAAACCCTCTATCAAGCGAGTTTTTATTGAGGATTATTGCGTCTTCAATGTCATAACCAGAGCACGACATAACAGCTAGCGTTGCGTTGCAACCACCAGGGAGATCATCGAAGTGAACTAGGTCTAGAATGCGACTCTTGACTATTGCCTTTTGTGGGTAAACGAGAGAGTACAAGAGAGAGTCCATACGTTCGAACTGGTTTGTTGCCACTGATCCCATTGATTGTTTGCCCATTGCACATTGATATGTATTTCTTGGCGATTGATTGTGATGGGGAAATGCAACAAGACCACATACCACACCGAGAACGGTTGCTGGGTCGACCTCTAGATGTGTATGGCAGTGGGTGAGCTGACTTTCATCCAGTGCTATGAAACAGTTGTTTTCTTCATTAACATCGACGTACTCCACGACACCTGATGCTGTCAGCTGACCGAGAGCTAATCTGAAGATGTGCACATTTAGTGTCTTGTGTTCGAGGATTTGGGGCAACAACCGGGAACGGCCGCGAGAAGCGATGATCAATGGACGACAGACACGTCCACCGTCGCAAGCTATATATATTGCTCGATGCACAGAATGGGTATAGACTGAGATGTGTTCGCCAATTCGTTTTGAGCGGCGCATCCGACGCAGCGCGTGTGCTAATTTGTGCGGCCTGGAGCACGCGCCAATCACCAACCCATTGAGGAAAACCAGGTAAGCAGTGGCATGTGAGTTTAGGGCTGTCCCATTTAGGTGTCCTAATTGTTCAACACCAAGGTCATAGCAGGATCGTTTTGTTGTTTCAATTTCAGCATCTGTAGTAACATGAGCAAGAAGTGCCAAATTTTTAACTAGGCCGCATGTTTCGCCCTCCGGCGTGTCTGCTGGACAAAGCATCCCCCATTGAGAGGGCTGCAAAGCGCGTGGACCCGATGTCTTCCTTGTTTTTTCAAACTGGGAGTTGACACGAGTCATCATCCCTATAGCTGATATGTATGACAACCTAGAGAGGACCTGTGTGACACCAGCACGATCCATCTTGAAACGCTTCAGAACCCAATTTCCTGTTGATATGGCATGCACAAACCCCTGGGCCAGTGTATCAGTACGCCAAATGGTTGATTTCACAATGTCGAATACAGCCGTTCTGTTTTGCTTTTGCAAAACAAGGTCAGCTGATCGCTTTAAATCTGAATTGAATCGCTTAAAAAGATCTTCAAATAAAAGGCTTAGTAATTGACCAGCAAGCTCGAGCCTCTTGTTACCGTAGTAGTCCTTGTCGTCTAGTAGTGAGTTATCAAGTAATGCAGCAATTACACGTTTTGTGACGTGGCCAACGTATGTACGCTTCGCAACAAAATCGTAGTTTACTACAGGCACATGGGATAGTACGACATGAGCCAAGACATCCCGCGCCTCTTCATCTGCAGAGATAGATCTTCGACCATGTGGGGCATATTGTAAAAACCGTACACCATCAACAGATTGTGCCTTATATTTTGCTCGAATCGCTTCACCAATGTACGCGAGTGCCTGTTTCTGTGTTTTCACGTGAGCTGCACTAGGTTCCTCCATGGAATTCACGAAGATGCTGGCAATTCGACAGTCCCCAGAACCTACCAACTCAGCAATTTCCTGGTCACATTCCATCCCCATTGCCTTCAGTATAACCGCAACTGGAATGTCGTCGCCCAAAGTGTTGTGCTTTAGGTACACCCGATACCCATGCGATGTGGGCTTGACCACAATGGAGCATCTGCTTTTGCGTTCGTGAGTAGAACTCGTGATAGCTGCGCAGAATACCCCCTTTGCATCACGTTCAATTATCATTCGATTTTTTGAGAGTTGCTCCTGCATGAGTATGACCTTTTCAACACCCTTCACGATGAAGTAGCCACCCGGATCGTGAGGGCACTCTTTTAAAGCTTCTAGCTCAGAGCGCGATTTCTCGTACAAGACGCACTTACAAGAATGCAACATAATTGGTATGCACCCTATTGGAACTTTTGAGGTGGTCACAATCTGTGGACCGCGGCGGTACTTTACGTCTACGTAGATGGGTGCGCTGTACGTACAGTCACGAAGCCGACATTCAAGTGGAGTTGCAGCTGTGCTTGTAAAAGCATCTTCTTCAATAGATGGCGATCCAACATAAACGTCTGTGTACGACAGATAAAAGTTTGGATCGACCTCTGATCGCACGGTCTGATTTGGTGCCTGTCAGTGGTATCGTTGAAAAATGTTTAGAATTGAATTTGTAGGCGCCGTGGCGCTCTGCAGCAACCACTTTCTTTATCTCGGTTTGAACAAAATAATCGAAAGAGGTCACATGCTGCTTCATGAGACGCAAAAAATGTGGTAGGATTTTCCATCTCGTCTAGATGATTTATTCGAAAGATAGCAGGTACAGAAACCACACACCTGGTCATTGTGGGGCAATTGCAACATAGTAGTAGCTGTTACTCGGGCATCCGGCTCCTTAAAAACCCGTCCGTCGAAAGAAACCGGTACCATAAGAACAGCCAAGCAGCGTGGCCACTTGATCACTCTACCTTCACCCGGACCCCAGCCTTATCTTCTCTGCTCCCGATAGTTGTGGCTAGAAGCTATGGCCTCCGAGTCCGAGTCTTCCTTCAAGTTCACGTTCGCGTTGAACCGACGCTTAGTGCGACCGTGATCGTTACTCGGTCCGTCAAATTTCGCCAGTGCTCCGAGTCATGTCCACTGCAGAAGCTGAAGCAATTAGTATGATTGCCACCACGACTCGGACTCGGACTCGGACCCTGCGGCTATCGCATCGACAAATACAACGACGCCAATATGTGCGTGCGTGTGGCCAGAGTAAACACTTGGGCTGCGCGAGGCACTATCATTCGCGCAGGTGGGCGGGGGGCGTATCCTGCAGTAGCGCAGTAAAATCATTCCTAGCCAGATATATTCCAGCTAGAATTTTCAGCGCCACGCTAACTATGGCTGAAGAGAGTACATCGGAGGAAAAAGTAGTTTCCCGCAAGGTTTGCCTGCATCGAGTTGAAGTTCCTGTTGCGATAAAGGATGCAGCAATCTTAGCCGCAGATGCAGCCATGGACAAGTATAGTACTGAAAAGGTGCGATTTACACTTTCAAAAGGCAAGTTTGCGCTACGTGTTCCCTCGCCCTAGGATGTGGCAACGGATCTAAAAAGAACCTTCGACGTGGCGTACGGTGGAACCTGGCATTGCGTGGTAAGATTGAAATTCAGCGAATCAATATGAAGGCGTTATGTGTGTATAGGTTGGTGCGAACTACGGGAGCTCAATAACCCACCAAACAACATCTTTGCTTTTCTTCCAGCTTGACCAGGCACACGTGCTCATCTTTTGCAGTGATACACCGTCCAAATGTTAGAAACAGACAAGCCATTGAATTCACCTGGCTAGTTGAATGGCCATCAAGCAGGCTGGCGAACGCCCAAATCAAGGTTGGTTGACGATGCAAAGGAAGACATTCCCTGCACCACCGCCATACTTGTACTAGCACTGCGAATGATGCAAGACCAAAGGAGTACGCACCCTTGGGAGTACGGCGGCTGAGATAGTCTGCTGGGGAGAAAAGGGGGGACCGGGGTATTCGCCCATATTTCGCACTCCCCCTTTTGATAAGGGTAGCTCTTGTTTTCCTTGTGGAAATATGGGGTGAAAGTTGTCCTCCATCCTTGTTGTTCGTTTCATTGAAATATATGCGCGACGTCAGGCTGGTCCGGACCGCTCTCAGAAAGGGTCGTCAAGGTGGCTCGAGCCTGAGTGCAGCTTCTAGGGGCGTCAGATGCCCGTAGGTGCGTCGCCGCTGCCAGTGCCCACTGGCATAGCCTGAGCCTGAGCACGATCCACTGGCACAGTTTTCTTTTAGAGAGCTTCTTGGCGTATTTGGTAAATCTTTTCTGTTTACAATAACCATTGTTCTATACTATAATATATCATATCTTATTCTTATCATGCCCGGCCAGCGATCATGATGTTCATTTTTTCGGATTTATCAATTTTAAGAATTCAAACTTGAAGCAGAAGCCTGAGGAAGACCGACACTTTGTCTTGAAAAATGGCTTGCATAAGAAAATTGCGAATAATCCGCGCCGCGCTCAGGCTATATATATTACTCGGGCTGGGCCCCGGCCCGGGGCCGGGGGTCACGGTCACGGTGGCTGCCAGTGGGGGGGGCCCAAATATATTATGTGTATAAAAATTGACGTTTTTGTACCATTTTTGGGCTTATTGGGGATTTGCGACAAATGCGGACAGGGCCATGACAGGGCGGCGGCCCGGGGGCCCCGGGCCGGGCTCCAATAAGGAATTTTCGTTAAAATTTTATGGCTCATCCGTCAGATGGGACATTAAGTATACATTTTCCCTATACTACTCACGCTGAAAAGGGGGGGGTAAAACGGCCAAATTTAGCTGTACTCACGGAGCGTTAAGTGTCGCAGGGTAATTCAGCACGAATTTACCTTGGGGAGGATCGCTCAGGATCTTACTGTAAAAAAAATCCGGTGTCCGGCTCGGGTTAGGGGCCCCGCCGCGACCTCCGAGTCTAGTAGCCCTGCCAGTGGTACGGTCAATAGGCGGCGAAGTGGCCAACTGGCCAGCGCCAGTCCACCCGTGGTTATTTTTCGGCGGTGGATAGGCCCGTAAATTACTTCAACTAATCCAATATAGAAATCCAATACCTAAGTTGTTGGCGAGTTGAGGCTATTTCGTTGAGGCTATTTCGCGTCCGCAGTACCTAGCCTGATGTGCCGCAGTTAAATCTGCGTGCATCTGGAGAACCACATATTCTGCTTTTGTTGCGATAGGAAAGCTAGCAAACCAAAAAACCAAATTGATCTACCTTTAATCAACCACATCTGCAAACACAGTGTTTATAGTGAGGGGATTCGTCTGGGCAGTTTGGATTTGCTTTGTGACCTCAGCGCGCCGCCTGGTGTAAATCTGAAAGGCGGCAGGCCAGATCTGCTCCCCCATGCCAGCGTTAGTTCCAGAATTATCAGAGAGCCAATTAGCTTCACTCTTAACTGCTTCGATCTCAGCCTTAACACTGGTATCAACTGCCTCGAAGCAAGCAATGTCTTTTTCATTAACATGACCAAGCTCGACAGCTTTGTTGAAGACAAAACCTTCAGCCTGGAGGCGCTGAATAAGAGGTATTACCTGCTGGCAGCGTGCCATCAGGGCAGCACGTAGCTGGCGAGCAGCCCGTTCTCCAACCACCCGGGGTGCGGTATGACCCTGAAGCATTGCGGCCTGAGCAGGTTGAGGCAGTTGCTGTAATGCTGCCGACTTCATCTGGTCATAGGTTGAACGCTGTTTGACGCCCGGTAGGTCAGCTGGCCAGGGTTTTGCAGTTCCTGCCGCATAAGTCTGGAGAATCTTTTCTTGGTGTAGTTGGAGTAATCTCTCGCGTTTCGTATTTTGGGCATTGGCCTTGGCGTGAAGCTCAAACGCCATTGACCATAGCTTTTCTCCCATTCCTGGAGTGCCGTCTTGTTCCCCAAGCCATTCAGCCTCCTCCTGAATGCTGGCTGATTCCATCTTGCACTTAGTTTCGAAGACTTGGAGTGTGCTCAAATATTCAGCTGTTGGGATTTCACTGGACTGCCATCTTGCACGCTCCGTGGCAATACGTGTCCGCTGTTGCTCTTGCCGCAGGCTAAGAATCCACGGTATCTGCTGTTGGCATCGCTGCAAGAGGGCATCTCTTAAACGCTGTCTAGCTCTCCCTACAGCCTCGCCTTTGTCCTGGTCCTGGTTGAGGAAACCAGCCTTGATAAATTCATACTCTTGGATAGCGCGTTCTCTAGGATGAGTCTCTGGCCACGTCATGGGTTTGAATGCCGGCTGAGTATAAGCAAATTGTCTTGAACTGCTGGGCTTAGATTCTATCACCTTACCCAAAAAACCTCCCTTCAAACCCTTCAGACCACTGCCAGCATCACGGCGCCGAGCTGCATCTTCAGTCGTTGCTTTTAAGGCACGTGCACGAGCTGCATCCTCCTGTCGCCTTTGGTTCCATATTTGCACGGCAATCCGCCTAGAGATAGATATTTTCATGCACATTAAAGATTCTTGCGCACCAAATTTCTTCTGAGGCCTGTTGGCTGCGCTCCAAATCATCACAAAGCCACCCTGCTTCGTGTCGAACATCGTTAACCTCCGTGTCTAAAAGTTGAGAGAACCGTGCGAATTTTTTCAAGTCGGATTCAGACATCATTCCTCGACGAGCCATTCGCTCTATTGACTGCTGCTCTCTTTCCACCCGCAGTAGCCATGTAATATGAACTTGACAACGGTCCATTAGTGCATGTCGTAGTTGCTGGCGGGCCTCAGCTTTCATGTCTTCGTTTTCGTTCCATTGCGCCAGAACATGTCTTTTCAGGGCTTTGTATTTGTCAATTTGCCTGAGGCCCGGCAAACTCCGAGGCCAAGGCAATGCCTTCACTGCTTCAAATCCATCGCTAGCAGTTGCCGCCAGAGCTTTCGGACCTTCCTCTCTGAACAGAGTTTCGTTGGAGATCTCATATGTTGTTGTAAACATGTATCTATATACCAACAACAACAAAATTGTAATAACACCAACTGACGCCCATAAAGCTGTCATCACGGTCTGTGTCTTGTCTCTATCTTCGCTCACCATGCGTGCGGGTTGGACCTCTTTTCATGCGTCCGGCGGAGGCCTCACTATCTTCGCTCACACCATCACGAGACATGCGGGGGTCAGCCTCGGGCTGTCCCGATGAGTAGCGGGCGTCGGAGTGCATCAGGACGTTCGACGGCCATTCCCGCCCAGTTTGTTTTGGGGCCCAGCAGCGTCGGCTACCGTCGAGCAGCTTCGACTGCCGTGACAATTTTACAGGCGCCCGCAGCCAACTGACTCGTCAAGATAGACCCATCGCCGAGAAACCCCGGGAACGTCAAATGAGCCTCTCGTGCCGCATCATCATCGGCACGTAATAATAACAATAAAAAGTAGAAATAAACTAAGGAAATACGGGGTGAAAGTAGACCTCCATCCTTGTCGCTCGTTTCATTGAAATGTGTGCTTTGGTAAATATGTTTCAGACTTAGCGCGCGTGAATCCACACTCTCGAATGAAGAATTTATTTAGTGCTTTTGACCAAAGCTGTGGGCTTTGTTTCAGTCCGTACAGGGCCCGCTTAAGCTTAACAGTTGTGTGAAGCTTGCCGTCGGTTCACCAGAATGTTTGGCAATGGGTAGTAGCCTAGGCTGGAGCTCTCAGACTTGTGACAGTTTACTATCGAGGAGTACTCTCTCTCTAGCTAGAGCCTCTTTAATTTCATTCATTTCATTCCAAAGATCATGGGTGTCAAAGTCCGTATCCAGGGAAGAGAAGATTCCAAATATCATCATGATGATCATCCCGGCCGATAGGGGGGGGGGGTATTTCGCCCTGTTCAAGTTTATCGCAGCCGGTGAATTTGTAGCATCATGCCGGGTGTCTGAGTTCGCCGATGGTTTCAAGGGCATGTCGACCCTCCATAACATGAGCAGTTGGGTTCGCCCCATCGCACGGCAATGACTGCTGAATATCGTTGTCGTTTGGTTATGGGGGAAACCCCGGGAGATTGAAAACCTGTTGTACCGTTATCTTACTGCTATTTCGAAGCTCCGGTTGGGTACCCTTGAGCAGGGAGCGCTCTTAGGAGCTTGTTCCTTTTATAGACTCGTAGAACTTGTTGCCACTTTGCCTTGAATCAGGCTGGCGTGCTTGCTTGCAATAAGCAATCCTCCGTCGGGACCCGATCATGTCATGCGCAACTGATAGTCGCCGTTTTGGGTGATGTAACGGACCCACGGAAGTGCTTGATAGCCGCTTTTTTCGATGATTTTGAGGTACCGAACTTGAATGCCAGAAACTGTAAAATAAGGAATTTCGAATCTAACTTCAATTGGAGCTTTCCAACGATCTGGGTTCTCACCAGAGACAGAAGGTAGACCAAAATGCGCACGCATCAAGTACTCTCTTGCGCCATTGAACTGCTTTATACTCCAAATGATGACATTGCGATCTGGAAGATAGCTTACTGAACCAATACTCGATTTAAACGAAGGCGAATCCACATCGTGGGGGACTGGTATAACAATATCCACACTATTGGCGACAGAACGACTCTTGAACTGACTTTTTGCTTTGACCATGTACTCTATTCGACTGTGAGAGTGTGGCTCAACTACAGCCTCAACCCAAATAAGCGGTTTAACTTGAGTGGTCAGCCTGTATGTCATCAAATCAAATTCACCATCAGGTGGAATGAATGATATGGTGCGATCATTCTCAAAACGAGCAAGGCGCACACATTGATGAAACTTGATGTCTTCAAGTTCGACTGCTTTGCCCCGTGCGATTGACCTGCCGGTAGCCTCGAACATGAGCTTGTCGTTGAGACCCAGCTTCAGCTCTGGCATGCCGCTGAGGTATGATTTCATTCTTATTGCACCGATTATCTCTGAATTGAGAACGCCACCATTGCCAGAAACTAGAAGATTCAATTTTTCAATGACATCGAGGAATATTTCATTTTTTCTGTGCTTTATGCCCTCGCTGCGCCAGGAAACAGCATTGGTGACGGCAATTGGAGGTCTTGGTGCAATCTCGTGTCGATTACTTTTTTGAGTGATGAACCTGCTAAAATGGTTTACATAGGAGCGGCATTAATGACCTACTCTCGCAAAATTTTCGCATCAAGTGACTGGGGGTAGCCAAAATCCAAAGTTTCATCCATGAGCTCATAGATGACAACAAAGTTATCCCGAATGCTTTCCTCGTCTAGCCCACCAAAGTAGTCCTTGAAAACCTGATCGTCAGGATTTTTTCGATGCTCAGTAACGTGGGCCTCACACTTATCAAGCGATACAACGTCATCAAAGCTAGAGCCACATTCGAATTCTTCCTGGTGACACAGGTCAGGAACAGGTTGTTGTGCTGTGAAGTATGGAAAGATTATTCTCAGTTTTCTATCAGTTTCAAACCTTGATGTAAGCAAAGGTACATCCACCCTCTGTGAATATTGGACGTTGATCCATCTCATCTTTATCTTGAATATATTGAGCAAATCTGAGTTTGCATAGCATATTGAAAAAGAGCTAAGCAGGTATATACCTTTCTGAAGTCGATGTTGGAATGTCACCGCGATAGTTTCGGCCAATGATTACTTTTCCTTTCGCGTCTGTGAGGAACAGGCAAGATATAGCCATGGTGTCAAGATCGCTGCGGCTGCTGTCTCACCCCGTGGTGCGTTCAAAGAGGACATGAACCTACTAGGATCGCGAGTGAGTGAGTGGAGAAGTGCGCGTGTGTGGGGCGTCGCCGCGCTAGACCCAGGCGCGTAGAGCACACGTTGAGGGCGCACGGTGAGGAGGAGCGTCTGGGTGTCGGCCCTAGACTGTTTCCCAACTTAGTGCAGCGTCGTAGACCCAACTTAGTGCAGCGCCCCCGCTATGGTGTGTGAACCGGAAAAGAGCGGAAAGTCTATGCGAGCAGTGGTGAAGTGACCTCGTTGGCCTCATTTGAGATTTTTTCGGCCGCCGC
>JACLAA010006788.1_pt1 | contig 24045 bp, 22 predicted proteins | sample 8027891 | NCBI WGS metagenome assembly JACLAA01 (sample SAMN15724900, study PRJNA655200) | protist metagenome | isolation source: fluorescence activated cell sorting (FACS) single amplified genomes of... | place: Spain: Blaines Bay Microbial Observatory, Mediterranean Sea | collected 2016-01-19 | reverse complement strand
TTCGATCAAATACAACAGGCAAGTAACAGAACGACCTTCTTCTGCACGCGTTCTTCATTCAGTGTGTGGCTTTCTTCCGCTAACAAGTAATCATGATCAAATTTGTCGCTACTACCATCGCAGGTATCTGAAGGAAAGGCTGCATTCGTCTTCTTCAAAAGAAGCTTCAGCATATCAGCAACACCCTGCTTCGACTCAAAGCTTTGATGGAGAGCATTATTTCCGTGTATTGCACGAAATGGTCGGCTTCTACATCAGGTTGGAGGTACGATGACGCTTTGTCTTGTGCTAAAAAAACCTTGATTGACTGTACAGTTACTTACTTACCAGTGATGCGGTTCACTAACAAACGATGGGACATGCGCACAGGAGTTCTACATGTATGAAACAGTTGCAGTTGCAATCAAGATCAACGAGAGAGGCGAAACACTGACAAGTTCCGTAGTAGATGACGTGTTCTACATCTTGCAGAAATGCGCAAGACGTGCCAGCGAGACAGGTGAGAAACGCCAAATGCACCCGACCTTCAAGCCACGAATTATGCTTCGTTGCGCGATGACCCTTCTTGAAAGGATGTCAAAGATCTAAAGAGCGCGCTGCTGGTTCAACAGGTTCAATTCAAGCGGTTTGCGCATTGCTACATCATGTAAGCAGCATCCTGAACGACCAGGTGCTTTCGTTCGTTCAACATGAGCTCGCGGAAGTTTCCGAGGAAGGATTCACAGACATTCTGAGCAAAGATTCAAAGGTAATAATCTGTAATCTTGTGCACTGGCATTTTGATGTAGCTTTATTCCGACTTTCTGAATTAATTCTCTGTACGGACACAGGAATCTCTGCATTCATGGACAACTGCGGTGAACAACGCTGAAATTATTTTTGAAAACGTCAACATTCTCACACGCGACATTCAGGTGCGCTTTCACGCGTTTCTGTTTTCGATTCGTTGAATTGCATCTGACTTTGAATTATTTTTTGCACCTGGCACCAGGAGTATCTCCATATACTTTTCGACACTCCCGGTGAATGGGAGCGAATTTCGAATTGCTTGAATGAAATTCAGGTGCGCGGACTTTCCAATTACTTTTCCTTTCTCATCGGCCATCTTTTTTCCTACCGCTTTCGCCGCTAACAAAAAAATGTGATTTTCTTCCCAAGGAAACCTCGCAATTCTTCGAGCACTGTTCGCACAACTCGTTGAAAGATTTTGCGAACACTTCCTTTCAGTCCGTCGATAATGCGCTGATGCTCTTGTCATCGACATCTTTCGAGCTTGATGATCTAGATCAGGGGGATCATGACAGCTTGGATTCCTGTACTGGGATTCTGCTTGAGGCGCACGACCTGGATGTTGGCGGGGCGGTCCTCGAGGTGAACGACGGCCCAGAGGGTGTTGGGCGTCGCCTCGTTGCGGGTCTTGAGGATAGAGACGAAATCTTCCATGTTGGAGACCTTGGTGTCGCCGTGATCGGTGCCGATGTCAGCGTCGTAACCAGTCGCGCGGGTGGGGTCATCCTGAGCGGAAATAGTGGCGACGCTCTCAAGTGTAGAGGAGTGCAGCATCGTCTGACCGGACGAGTCCAGAAGCTGGGCAAAGGTGACGCCATCGATCTTGTCACCGGATCGGATGATCTCGGTGTATTGAAACTTCTGGAAGAGGCCCTTGTATACGATCCACGGGGAGGCAAGATTCGACTGTTGCGTCGCCGAGGTTTCCGGGAAGGGGCTCTCGCCGAAGAACGTGCCAGTCGCGCCAGTGATGGAGACCGGTTGGGTGGCCTCCGCCTCGACGCCTGGGACCTTGATGGGGCCGAGGTAGCCGACGGTGCCGGCGCCGCCATAGGTGGAGCCCTCGTCGGGGTGCTGAACCTGGTTCATGATGTAGGACCATCCGTTGATGTTCTCGACGTACCAGACGCCGGTGGTCTCGGCGTCCTGGACAACAGTGCTGATGCGGGTGAGGGCGTGGGACTCCATGTGGTAGGCCCAGACGGCGTTGTTCTTGTGCTTGGAGGTGTCCTCGCCAATGAGGAGGATGTCGTGGCCCTCCATGAATGCGACGTTGTCGGGGTTGGCGATGTTGTGAATGTCACACGTGTCGTCGGAGCTGGTATGCAAGAGCTTGTCCTCGGAGTTGAAGTGCTGGTAGACGCCGCAGATGAGGGGGGAGATGGACTCGATGCGGTTGTTGGCATCCAAGGGTGCACGGTAGACGCAGCCGCATTTGTTCTGCTCGACGCCGATGTGGTCACCGTCTTCGTGATCGCCTTCTTCGGCGAGCTGGTGCTCCATGGAGTCCTCGGCGGAGGAGATGGCGAAGTACATCTCCTTGCGGATCTTGGAGTAGGTAATGCCCTCGAGCTTGCGCCACTGAGACGAAGCACCCACGTAGGCGGCGTAGATGCGGGTCTCAAAGCGGGAGGCCGCTTTCGCCATGCCGGTTTTGAGCTTGAGGCACATGGCGCCGTCGTTGACGACGGTGGCCTTGAAACCAGTGGCACAGGTGAAGTCGTACGCATCCCCAGTCTTGGTGCCGATCTCGAACATGTCGGTGAACTGGATCAGGGTGCCGTCGCCCTTGGTCATGAGGGCCTTGATCTCAGCGTTCGTGGCGTGGCCGAGGGAAACCCACTCGACGTCGAACATGCCGCCGCCGACGCTCTTGGTGGAGGTCTGCGTGACCTTCATGGCGTAGAGCGTGCCGGCTGAGAGGTCGTTGGCCGCGTCGGGGATGAACATGGCGGCGACACCTGTGTTCGAGTCGTCGGTGATGTAGCACACCTGGGGGGTGTCGCCGATGCAGTAGGGGAGCTCGATGGAGTAGCGACCCATGGAGTAGTGCTTGGTGGCGGTGATGGTGGGGTTGGTGGTACTGGACGAATCGTCGATCGCCACCTCGTTGACCCAGCGGTGCTTGTACGGCGACCAAGCTGCTTTAATGGTGGCGAGATCGTCGTCATGGAGGCTGAGGTGGCGCAGCGACAGAACGTCCCGGCCGAGGTCTGCGGTGCTCGTGTAAGCGTTATCTGTGGAGGCGTCCCACTTGATGGAGTCGGGGACGCCCCACTCCTCGCCGCCGAGATGGGTGTTCCAGGGGGAGACGGATCCGGCACAGGTGGCGATGAGGCCGCCGTCGGCGGAGAAGTCGGTCTTGTGGATAGCCTTGACCGTCAGAAGCCCTGTCGCGGCGGCCTGCTCCAGCTCGAGAATTTGAATGTTGGCGGGGCGGTCCTCGAGGTGCACGACGGCCCAGACGGTTTCTGGACTGTCGACATTGCGGGTCTTGAGGATAGAGACGAAATCTTCCATGTTGGAGACCTTGGTGTCGCCGTGATCGGTGCCGATGTCAGCGTCGTAACCAGTCGCGCGGGTGGGGTCATCCTGAGCGGAAATAGTGGCGACGCTCTCAAGTGTAGAGGAGTGAGCAATTGTGTTGCCGCTGGTGTCGAGGATCTGGCCGAAGATCTTGTCGCCGACGGTGGTGCCGGAGCGGATGAGCTCGGTGTACTGGAGGGGCTGCATGCTGCCCTTGTAGATGATGTAATCGGAGGCAATGTTCTTCTGCTGATCCGCCGATGTCTCTGGAAACGGAGACTCGGTGAACGTGGTGTAGGTGGAAGGCATAACTTTCTGCTGCGCGGCGGCGAGGCCGACGAATAGCGCCAAGAAGGCGAAGAGGATCTTGTGACGGAGCATGTCTTCTTGCTCTGCTGCGACGATCGGGGAAGATTTCACGGATGGGCAGATGAGTTTCGTCAGCTGACGGGGTCTTTTGCGCGATGAGAACGCCGAGAGGGGCGAGGAAAGTCGGGGAACATTGACCGAGCATGAAGACTCTGGCCGTCTCGCGGGGTTCGGACCTCTGGATGAGACGCGCGCGTGAAGGCGTTAGTCGAAGAACTGGGCGTCGATCTCGGTCAGACGAGCGTTTTATTACGTAAAACGGAAGATGCCCCCGAAAGGACACTTTATGCTTTTGAAAGGGCAAATTGTACTTTTTATATGAGAATAGGAAAAAATCTTACAGATTCGAGCTTTTGAAAGGCCAATTGTACTTTTTGAAAAGGCCAATCGTACTTTTTGATGGAAAAATATGTACCTTTCAAAAGATATTTAGGGAAAGGCGACAAATAGGTCACACATCTAGGGTATCGAAGTTTCGACATTCAGAATCACCGCTGCTGACGTGGGACTGTTTATGAACTTTTTCAACATTGAACATCCGGAGAAAGTTCCTTCCTTCTGCGAAGGTTGCCGAACCGTCGTACACGACCACGCCTCGCCGCGTTTGCGTCCTCACTCGCACTCGCGCGCTTGCTCTCGTCTTTCTCTCCAACTTTGAGCCATGAGCGTCGCAGGTGCCCTCTCTGCATCCTCCGAACCTCCCGCGGCGGTTCGCGTATTTTCGCGCGAGGTGTGCGGAGACGATCGGGGTCGTGAAAAAAAAAAAACTCCCGACGGCGGTTCCTCGGAGGACCGCCCCGACGACCAGCTGGAGCGGCTGTGCGGGGAGTGTTGCGTGCCGCTCGACGATCTTGACGACAACGACACACTCGCGTCGGACGCTGAATACTTCAAGACCGTCGTGTGGACCGCGGTGATGGGAACGGCGGTCGACGTGGTCCTCACCGTCGTCAAGTTCGCCGCCGGTCTCGCGTTCGCGTCCTCAGCACTCACCGCGGACGCGGTGCACTCCGCCTCGGACGTCGTTTCGGACCTCGTCGTCATCGCCGCGGCCAGGTTTGCCAGCGTGCCTCCGGATTCGAAGTACCCGTACGGTCGCGGGAGGTGGGAGGCGGTCGCGACCCTCTTCGTCTCCGTCGCGCTCGCGTGGGCGGCGTCGACGCTCGCCTGGGAATTCGCCGAGAGGCTCGTCGCTGCGCACGGCGGTCCTCTCGATCGTCATCTCAGTCACCCGGCGGTCCACCCCGGGAGCGCGCAGCTCCCGACGACCAGGAACGTACTGCTCGAGATACCGGCGGTGGTCGGCGGCGTCTTGTCTGCGTCGTCCCTCGACGACATCTCGATGACGCTCCGAACAGAGGACGCGACGGCGGCGGACCTCCGCGGCAGGGACGCGAGCGCAAACGCGAACGTCAATATGGACTCCGCCGCCGTGCTCGTGGCGCTGATTTCCGTCGCGGTGAAGGAGGCTGCGTTTCAGGTCACGAGCCGAATCGCCGACCGCATCGGGTCGAAGGTGCTCGCGGCGAACGCGTGGCATCATCGCTCCGACGTCGTCGCTGCGTTCGCGGCGCTCGTGGGCGTTGCCGGGGCGGCCGCCGGGTTCGCGTGGCTCGACGCAGCGGCGGGCGTCGTCGTCTCGTTGCTCGTGCTCCGGGCTGGGTGGGAGATCGGCAGGGGTGCAACGCTGGCGCTCGTGGACGCCAACGCCGCGGACGGGAGTGTCGAGGCGGCGGTCAGGGCTGCCGCGTCGGAGGCGCTCGGGATGGGGCCGAAGAGCCCGATGATATCGGGCCTGCGGGCGAGGAGGGCGGGACGGCGAATCCACGTGGATTGCTGGGTGGAGATCGAACCGGCGACGCAGACGAGTCTGGCGGACGCGATGCGGCGGATCGAGGAGCTTCGGACCGGGGTGGGTAAGAGGCTCGGAAATGAGGCCGGTGACGTGACGGTGCAGCTACGGTGGAAGGACGAGGCGTACAGCGCCCGGGCGTTCATGTTTGCGTAGGGGCGCATATCCAGAGTCGATAAAATTTTCCCGGGAAATTTTAATCGCGGTGCTCGTCAGCAGGTCACCAGTGAATACCACTCGGAGGGTCGGAGGGCGTATACTGGATTGATTACTTTCGCCGATTAAATCCCACAACCTCAAACGGGCAAATTGTGTATGGTTTTCAGTCTTGGCCCATAAAAAATCGGTCTCCACGAATTCGACACACGCGGGTGTTTTGTATTAATCAGCTCTGACTAACCGCCATACGATCGCTGGAAAACGATTGACGGCAGGTTAAACCCAGTGTTTCCGAGTTACATGTAACGCTGAAGGGCGCAATCTGATTGGTCGAAAGAATTTTCCACCCTATTCAGTGAGCATTTAGTCCGAGCGTTTTTAAATTTTTCATTTGTGGGTGAAACCGCCATACGCAAAAAATACTGTTTTTGCGAAAATGCCATCGCTTGGCGCGCTTTTCGCCGAGTCCAGCCAATCAAGTGACAATATTTAACATTCTAAGGATATGGGCCTGAACACTGGGTTTAAGAATTTAATCCGAGAGTCCAGGATGGTTCCAAGATTGACTCGGTCCGATGATTAAAATTCATTAGGGGGGTTCAGGATGCTACCATTCCCTGGGATGTGTGTAGAACACGGGGGGGTATCTACGGAAATATCTGGGAAAAATTTTTAGTAGTTCTCGCAATCGATTGTATACAAGTTTTAATTTAGCAGACACAACTTCTCGGGATTTTTGGCTGACCGGGGGTTGGTATAGAAGCCCTAAAAAATCGCACAACCTCGCCTACGGCAAACCTCTGCGAAAATCTCGAAAAAACACTAATTTACGCGCGCGGGCCCGGTGGACCCGCCAGCGCCGACCGTCCTGGCTGTCTCTCTCCATTTTACCGTACTTTCATATATTTTGTGTTTGATTTTTAGGTAACTCTCGCAATCGATTTTTTTTCATGCTTGATGAAATGACCCAGCTCGGCTCGTACGTAGCTATCAAATTTCGGTTTTCGGAAAACGGAAATGACGAGAAGAACCCTGATCTACGCAGAAGTTGAAGGGCAGAAGCTTTTTCAAGTGGAACGGCTTAGTTACCTCCGCAAGCGCAGAAAGGCGCGCACCCTCATCCAAGCCTACCGGTTTACACTTTGCGAACCCCTCGGTTGACATCACATGGAGTCGCGTCGACGCAGCTCTCGCGCGGTTGCTGACAAACACGATCCTCAGGATCATAAACCTGCCGGGGCGGAAGGCAGTGTCGGCCCTGGCGGACTGTCAAGTGAGGACGATGCCGAGGACATGGTGAGTTTCACTGGAACAGGACAGCGCAGTCACCGTTTGCGGGGTCACCATTTTGTTGGCGCGGAGCGAGACTAGCGCGAAATCCGTCCTGGCGTGGCGTCTTCGGAAGCGCACGCTTTACGCAGGAAAGGAAGTGACTCGTTTCCGTTTTCTCCCCCTGACCTAAAAAATTCCCTCCTCCTCTCCGCTTTGCAGGCTGCTGGTGCCAGAGTCACCCAGGGCACCTCTGCAAAGCGACAGGATACTCGTGTCGATCTTTCCAGATTAGAGGTACGCTGAATCCCTTGCTTCCAGCTGTTTATGGCATAACCTTCCACGTTCAAACCGCTGACCCGTGATCCTTACTCACAGGCTCCTTCGCTGCGCAAATATCGTCGAACCTACAAGCTCGGAGAGGTGCACAACGGAGGCACAAAGGAGGAGCTGATGCCTGCTGTTCTACGCCACTGGAACCAAACAATCGTAGATGAGGATGAAACGCTAGTTGCGTTTGCTTTTGCTCTTCGTAAGCAAGCCACAACAGGCTCCGGGTCCGGATTCGGCGCAAATAGGACCACTGCCATGAAGTCAGGGGCACGGTCAAAAGGCACGAACAAAGGGAAGTGAATCGCGTGGCAAAGTTTGGAGTTTTGAGTCATTGAGTCATAATACTTGTTTGTAATATGTAGTCTAGTTACTACGTTTTACTCATGCTTGCTTGCTTGGAAGTCGGGTGGAGTATTTAATATCAGCGTTGAATCCCCATCTTCTAGAGCTACTAGCTAGCTAGTGGCACGCGTGATGGATATGTCTAAAGTTGATATGGCTGCTTGCTATCTTAGAGCTATCTTCTAGCTAGCTAGCTAGTAGCTGGCTAGCTAGCTAACGCATAATAGTATTGATACTACGAAGAGCAGCATCCAAGTAAGGAGCTACGTTGTGCACGACCTTCGTCGTTTCTTCACCTTCTTGACGTCGCGTGGCCTTGCCAGTGCCTCGACATTTATTTCCAATATTTCTCGTTGCCGCTGAGCATATCTTAGAGCAACGGCACGCTGTAAGCTTGCTTCTTTTTCCTGCCTGGTACCGCGACGAGTGACGGTTAAATCAGTATTTGAGGGTATTGGCAACTGTTGAATCATGCTCCTCAGCATAGTTCGGGCCACTCTCTTTACGTTCTTACCGATACCGATGTTCAGCTGCAAGGCTTCAGCAGCCAGCTGAAAAGTACACAGGTAGTTCCCTGAAGGTGAATCGTGGCTCTGATCTGAAACATCAAGCGTTGACTTTATCTCGACTGAGCTCTCATTCTTCTTCTCGCCTACTGCAGAGGGGGACTTTCGATCAATAGAGCTCGACACACGAACCGAGTTCGACTCCCTGCGGCTAGCTTGTGAAACATTTGTGTTTTCAATTTGAGTCTTAGGTGAATGACCGCACTCGACAGCTGTCAGCCAGGCATCTCGAAGCCTTTCCAATCCCGCTTGATTTTCGGCACTACAAACCAAAAGTGCAGCGCAAAATATTTCTGAGTTAGGTGACACTGAAAGATAGTGAGAGTCGCCTATTCCCATGAACCGGAGCAGCGCACTTTTGCTTCGGCGAAGGTTCTCATCTTCATCGGCAGGTTCTAGAAGCAGCTCTACCGAATTACGCACGACAAGCCTCGAACAATCCTCTTGTGAACCTGCCGTGTGTGATGTCGCTGCACATGAAAATTTGAATTTGCTGTGTTCTTCCATGAGCGAACACAGCGACTCTGTCCCGATCTCTAAAACTTGAGTTCCTTCGTCAATGCCGTCCGTTGGTTCGATAAGATAAGTGCCAGCGTCCAGGTCGCATAAGCTCTTCAGTTCCAGATGCCATTTTCCCTCGCAAGTTGGGGAAGCTACCACCTTTTGCGTCCAAACGAGTTTTGCAACGAGATCTTCAAGTGCCCTAGGGAAGAACCCGATAAACGGTACGATTGCTAGACGTCCGGCCTCGGGGACCTTGACCTCACGCCCGATTTGAGGGAGTCGGACCGCATATCGCTCGACAAGTGTTCGTGCCCTGGCGTACAAAGGACTCAAGTTTGAACGCGAACTGTCGTTTCGTAAACAAGCAGCTTCATAGAGCATTTCGAGCTCTTCGTCGTATTCTGCGCGCAAGCCAAGAGCACCCTGCCCAACTGCAGTTCCCTGAAGAACAGTTAGAACGTCTGAATTGAAAGCCGCAGCAGTGACAGGTGCACACATGATCCAGTTCACAAAAGGCGCATACCTTTCTCGTTCTTCGCCGTTCAGCGTTAATCGTAAGAGGGTAGCTGCCAGGGCAGCCTGTTCGGCATCTATGCCAAGGTTTGAGCAAGATTCAGATATGTCATCTGATGCGACAATGATGGCATCAGATGGCACACTTCCAAGAAAGTTTCCTTCTGTGATCGACGATGTAACCCGCAAACCGTCTGTGAAACCAAAGTAACTTCGGATAGAGATCTCTTCCACGGCACTGTTCAGAACACCAAGCTCGGATAACCATGATTCGTATTGTTCTTTCTCTTTCAAGAATAGTTCGTCACAGTCAAAGGTAAGGTGTCTTTCATCAATCGAAATGCTTAGCTGAGATAAGAGGGATCTGGCCCGTTGTTTTATTGCGGTGAGTGTCATATTAGCAATATGAGTTTGAGACTTACGATACACGAAACTCATTTTTGCAGAAAAGCCCTGCCCAACTTCAGAGCAGTCATTTTCGTCTGGCGTTGCACGTTTGCTGAGCCGTTTCATTTCTTCCATAATTAGCAGGTGCAAGGAGCGTAACGCGCGGAAAGATGTACATACATCGTCCGAAGGAATGCGTGTTGCGAGTGCTTCGGCAGGCGACTCGCCGGGCGGAATCTTAGAACACAATCTGTATGCAAGTGCAGGCGTGGACGAGAGAATCTGAGCTGCAAGCAGAAGTGATCCTGGCAAAGGATCATCTATCCGAAGACAGTGAGTCGAGCTTATTTCATAATGACGCAAGAGTGAGTCACGAATTCCATTCTCACGAACAGAGTGTGTGCCACCAGAAAGATTGTTCGGCTCGAATGCTTCACTCGCTGCGAGTTCTAGGTGATAGTTATCTGACTTGTTCTGCTCAAGGACAAACGCGTACCCAAGCAGCAGTTCTTCGTTACACTTTGCCCCATAGTTGTTGAATACTTCACTGCCCTCAGAGATGGCCTCATAGGATCGTATAGAGAAAGTCGCAGCTGTGTCGTCTGTGAGCCACTCAACCCGAGCATCAGGAGAGTGATCGAACATATCGCCTAAAGGAACTAAGGCGATTGTCTTGGTCTGATTCAAGAAAAGTGAGAAAGCTCGACTCCACACACAGCTTCGCGACCAAGATATCATTTCTGGTATTAAAGCCTTCCTCGCCAGCGCTTGTGCTTCAGCGGATACAGGTTTATACTTATTCTGCTGAATGTGAGCAAGGAGCAACGGGGCCCAAACCTCACATTCTTGTTGGAGAGCCTTGCGATGTTGCTTAACAGCATGCTCCAAACGCGTACCTTCAAGGTACTTTAGATCAGAATCTGACCAGCTCAGAGGAACAGGAATGCGAGCGGGAAGTCCGTTGATGTAAGTTGCCCACTTTGAAGACTCACCCCGCCCTCTTTCCAAGGCAAGAAAGAGAGTGAGAACGATTCTGTCGTCGACGCCTGGTTCAAGTGCGAGCGACGTAAAAGCAGGACCATATACAGAGTCGGTTTTTGCTAAATCAGGGTGTAGCAAGCACGAGGTAGGGATAGAGAACATCGTATCGCCTTCATCTGCAGTTCCGCAAATTTTCGACTTGGCTACCAGTTTCCGTGAGCACGAACCCTCAGCGAACTGGAGTTTGTCCGCAGAGCCTCCGTTGGACTGGACCCAGGCTAGGAGCTTGCGTAACGCCAGAATGTCATCTCCCAAAATACTCTCATGAGGCCTCGCTGAGTCCTGCATGAAGCGTCTGTCACACTTGAAGGCGCATCTGGAGACTGAGCGGCGCGCCGCGACCCGATTTTGCTCAACCGGTCTTTTTGGCAAGCAAGTAATACTGTATTCCATACACCCTTACTTTTTTGTAATTCAAAGACGAACGAAGTATTTATTACAGGTAGTAGTTCATATATAGCAGGATATATAGATAGCCATAAGATCGTCTTCTCTCCAAATCTGCACGTGATTCTAGTCTCGAAACTAAGTTATATATATATATATATATATAGTGCGCGAAGATTATATATTATTACAATTTGCTTGCCAGTTATTATTAGTTGTTGCCACCGGCCACTCGCTCGTTTTAAAACGATCGGCCGAAAATCGAAAGAAACAACACATACATACACGAAGCGCGTTTCTGGAATACAAACGGTGCCGCTTGCCGCGGAATGGACACGTTTGGTATCACCCTCCAACTGCGAGTGTATGTTCGTGCGAGTGTATGAGTGCAAGGTCACGACTTGAGCTGCCTTCTTCTTCCAGTGAGGAAGAAAGAAGGGTGACTGAACAAGATACAACCGGGAATCTCGGTGAAAGATTCCGACTCCTTGCCAGGCAGGTCCTTCGAAGGCGCCGTTACTTTTCTCCTCGCGAATGCGTGAAATTTGTCGCGAAACGCAAAACGGCGCCTCCTGAGGAATAACACTGAAATATCCATCTCAACACATCTTTACAGTTTCAACCAAGGACGCAGGCTGCCGGGACAACTTGGAGTTCGCTCGAAACAAGTGAATCAGCAGCAAAAAGCATACAAGGTGAAAGCCAAAGTGCTTTCAACAACAACGAATGAAGATTCTCCGGCCTTCAACAGTGTCGACAACATCGATACGGTCGGCTTGTACGGCACGCGCGATGGAAAATTCGAGAGGCTCCTTCTCGAGCCCGTTGTGAATCTGCAGGTGTGTGTGTATGTGTTAACAGGCGGTCCCCAGTTTCACGACGCTTTTCATCACGAGTTCACATCGTCCACGTCTTCGACCGAGCACAGGAACTCCAAAAGCTGGCGTGGAACGGTTGCCCGCCAGGCCGACGATCCATCTGCTGGAAATTATTACTGGTGAGTAGGAATGAACATAAAGAACGTTCGATCATGCATGTACAGGTCATTGATCATTGCTTGCTCCTTTGTGTCGCAGGGATATCTGCCCCAGAGTTCGGGTCGCCGCGCCGAGGTGCTGTCTCGAAAGCGCCAAGAATATCACATCTGGGTACAAGAACATTACGATGTTGATGACATTGATAGGAGTGAAGATGAGCTCAGAGTATTGCACCAAATTAGAATTGACGTGCCGCGCACCGCAGCACTTGGATTTCTCCCAAGCAAAAACGGCGGTTTCCGAAAGTAAGTGCGATACCCTTTTTTTCCGCTCGATGAGGAATATCCGTGCTGTCACCGAACCTCCAGCTGATTATTAACCTTAAATCATCGTTTATTTCAGGTCCATCGAACGAATCCTCTTCGTAAGATCCATACGAAATCCTGGAACGTCTTACGTGCAGGGTATGAATGACCTTGTCATCCCATTCATGTCAGGTGAGGTTCAGGGAAATCAACGAGTTCGTTTACGGCGTCTGGCGAACAAAACACTGACAACACGTCTTTCCCGCCGCAGTCTTTCTGTCTGATTTTTGCTCGGAGGAGATGGACCGGCTGGACAAGACCGCATCATCATCCAACGAGCTCTACGATGCTGAAGCGGATTGTTATTGGTGTATTTGCAAAGTTCTTGACAATATTCAGGAAAATTACACGTTTGCTCAGCCTGGCGTTCAGAAAACATGTTTCCACTTCAGCGAGGTGCGTAGAATCAATTGGCTGCGGCAGCAAACTTTTGTGATTTTGTGAGCTGCTTCTTTTCTTAAACTAAACATCTACGTGGATACAGCTTGTTAAACTCCTTGATGGCGACTTGCATCAGCATTTAAAACAGGAGGTAGGTATTCACAAAAACTTTTTTTTACCACTCACACGATCTACCTGTCTTTGCTCACACGATCTACCACCCCTAACCACAGGGAGTCGACTTTTTACAGTTTGGATTCCGCTGGATTAATTGTCTCTTGCTCCGCGAGATTCCATTTGGTATGTTTCCACGTCTATGGGTAAGTGTTGCTTTTGAGTGAGAGCGAACCACGATTTTTTGAAATATTTTTTTCTTTCTTGATAGACTGATCACGAAAACGTTTTATGACCAACAATCAGGATACATATATTGCTGAGAACGATCAAGTTGGTGACTTCGTAGCATACTTCTGCGCCGCACTTTTAATGCACTGGTCTGCTGACTTAAAAGCTCTGGATTTTCAGGGTATCATCGTCTTCTTGCAAAGTCTACCGACAGACAACTGGACACTTGTGGAGGTAAGAAAATTACTGCTCACTGCTGTTCTCTGTTCCCAAAGTACTGACCATGCCTCATCCTCACACCTATTTCAGTTGGAAACCATCCTCTCACAGGCACACCTCTGGAGGCTCGTTCATCAAGACGGGTGAAGTTGACTAGCTACTAGCTAACTAGCTACTACTAGATAGCTCTAGCTAGCTAGCTAGCTATTAAAGCTCACCCGCTCTCGTGTGCTCGTTTTGTAAATATGACGTTCAATAGTGTATCTTTGCTTCAACTCCTCTCACTTTGGCTTGCACGGCATCGGGATATTGAGATTCTACACCCGCGTGTAATTTCGTCGAAGCAAGGTGGTATGATTGGCATGAAGCCGTCGCAAAAGCCTCGCGCAAATGTGAATCCTGATTGAAAACCGGGAAACGAAATGTTTAGTCTTTCAGAACGAGGTACTATTTAGTACTAGCTACCTATATTTGATGTAGGTGAGTACGTCGCTTAGTAAACTTAACTGAATGATGAGAGGAAAGTGGAGACTGGTAGGCTACATGTTCACGAGCTAGCTATAGCTAGCTACTAGCTAGCTATCGTCGAATGATTACCTTTCCTTCCCGCGTCGCGTGTCCGAGTGACCCGTGTTGACGAGCATACAGATTTTCCCTTAACCGTTCACCTACAGAATGCACACGCTGCAAGTATCTCCTCCTGTCATAAAAGCTGTGAACTTTTTTCCGACTGAAGTGCCCGCGCCAGTGTCGCTGAAGAACAAGTGCAGCTCGTTGAAAGTGCTGGAGGCGACTATCAGACGCCACCTGCGAGAAAGGAAAAATGAGGTCAGGGGAGGTTGGACCAATAACATTTTTCGAGTAGAAATAGTTGACTGGAACTTACCAAGTGAGCCCTGCAAAGCGCTCGTTTGCGGCCAAGATGACCGCGATATCCCGCCTGTATCGAAAGAACAGCGTTTTTCAACCTTTCAAAGTTGTTTCGAGTGTTGTATGATCTCCAGCGACTTTGTATGTAAGTAGAAGCTTGTTCCTCCCGTTGACGGAGGTTCTCGGAGGCACTGTGAAGAGAGAGGAGTGGAAAGTTTAGCACATTTTCTCTCCTTCATTCATTGAAGAAACATTCTTAACGCTCCGAGAGAGATCGGAAACGCACCGCATCAAGCTAAAATGATCATCGCATACCGCGCTCAAGGCGTTGTGCCTTAGCCTGGCCTCGTTCGACATGTGCGAGGTTTTGGTCAAAACATATCACTTAGGACTTACGTGCGACGCCTTCCGTAGTTGACGGCCCTTTTAAGCATTTGGGATATCAATAATATATTATTAGTAATAATAATAGCAAGCAAGCAAGTAAGCAAGCAAGGCGATTTTAGGGATTCTATTCTGTATGTAATATGGGTAGTGATTGATTTGATTTGATTGTCAGCCCGTTCAGCAGAGTCTGGGATGATGGCGAGACATCAAAGGGATAACCGCCCCTTGACATATTCATCTGAAACGGGTAAATGCTACGCAGACGATGATCTGCTCCCCCAGGAAGCAGATCTTGTCTTTGAGGCTGAACTGTTACGCAACCCCAACCTTCCCAGCCTATGGTCACGTTACCTCGACGCGCGCAAAGATGCTCCCGCTAAGCGACGTTACATCATCTTCGAACGCGCAGTAAATGCTTTGCCTGGTAGTTATAAGGTATGAAGCTCGGATCGGACGTTCGGTGAGATGTATACGGGATGTCTATGTCCCGGGGCAAGGTGCAGCGGCTTACTTCTGCAAAAAGCTCCGCGTCTCGAATCCAACTGAGTTAATTTTTTCTCTTCCAGACAAACCTCAACTAACCCCCTTTCCCCTGGTTTCTTCTTCCTCAACAACAGTTATGGCATGCATACCTTGAAGAACGTTATGAGGCTGCACGCCATCTGCGCATTACTGATGCTGCGCATTTGGCTCTCAACAACACGTTCGAGCGAGCATTGGTCACGATGCACAAGATGCCGAAGATCTGGGAGCTCTACCTTAACTTTCTTGTTGAACAACAAGATGTGACCTCTGTCAGACAGACCAGCGATCGAGCGCTTGCGTCTCTTCCAGTGACTCAGCACGATCGCATTTGGACAATCTATCTGGTAAGTATGCCTTGAGACTTCTACTAGCTCCAGCCCGCGATCCGTTTTTTTTCGTCTTTTGCCGCTTCTTTTCAAGTTTCCCTCACTCTTCTTTCTGACCAGCACGTATTCTCCCCTGAACAAACTGCTCTCGATATGTTATGAACATCTAGGGATTCATTCGACAAAATGGTGTACCTGTCGATACAGCACGCCGCGTTTACCGACGTTATTTAAAATTTGAGCCAGGACATTCCGAGGAGTACGTAGAGTTTCTGAAAGCCCGTGGCCGTTGGGATGAGGTTGCAGAGAGACTCGCAAAAATAGTAAACGATGAGACATTCCAATCTCTGGCTGGAAAGAGTAAGCACGAAATATGGTTAGAACTATGTGAGATTGTCGCGACTCATCCAGAAGAAGTCGACTGCCTGGATATTGACTCGATGATAAGAGGTGGCATTCGTAAGTTCACTGACGAGGTTGGAAGACTGTGGACCTGTCTCGCTGATTTCTACATTCGTCGCGGCCTTTTTGAAAAGGCCCGCGACGTGTTTGAGGAGGGGCTGGCAACCGTCATTACTGTGCGTGATTTCTCGTTGATATTTGACGCTTACACTCAATTTGAAGAGAGCGTTTTGAGTGCAAAAATGGAATCTGCTACAGAAGGCGCACTCGTTGATGACACAGAAAAGGATGGGAGCCACTGTGGATCTGACTTTTTGCTGACAGACTCTGGTGATGATCTTGATCTTCGTCTTGCACGTCTTGAGTTTCTCATGAGCCGAAGACCCGAGTTACTCTCTTCAGTGATGTTGCGCCAGAATCCTCACAATGTACACGAGTGGCGTAAACGCATCGCCCTGTTTGAAGCTGATCCTGCACGCCAAGTTATGACGTTTACGGAGGCTGTTACAAGCGTGGATCCCTCAAAAGCTACTGGTAAGCCGCATACGTTATGGGTCGATTTTGCAAAATTTTATGAGATCCACGGCGATGTTGAGAACTCGCGTGTTGTGTTTGAGAAGGCTGTTCGTGTTCAATATTCAACAGTTGATGATCTCGCAACTGTGTGGTGTGAGTGGGGCGAGCTTGAGTTACGCCAGCAAAATTTTGGAGGTGCACTCAGTCTGATGCGCCGGTGTACAACTGAGCCACCTCGCTCTCCAGGTCTGCATCAAACAAATTCCGAGCTGTTACCTGTGCAGGAACGAGTGTTCAAGTCGTTGAAGCTTTGGACATTCTATTGCGACCTCGAGGAGTCTTTGGGCTCTCTAGATTCTGCTCAGGCGGTGTACAATCGTATGCTCGATCTCCGCATAGCGTCGCCACAAATCATTCTTAACTTCGCTCTTCTGCTTCAGGAAAACAAGCTTTTTGAAGAAAGCTACAAGGTTTATGAACGAGGTATCAGCCTTTTCAAGTTTCCTCACTGTCGTGAGATTTGGCAAGCATACCTGAAGGATTTTGTTGGCAGGTTTGGTTCGAAAAAGCTGGAGCGGGCTAGAGATCTGTTCGAGCACTGTATTGCAGCCGTCCCGTCAAAGGAGTCTAAGCCTTTTTTCTTAGAGTATGCTCGTTTAGAGGAAGAGCACGGGCTCGCGCGGCGTGCCATGGATATATACGAGCGTGCCTGTAAGAAAGTGTCAAATGATGAAAAGCTTGAGTTGTATGAGCTTTATGCCTCACGAGCTATGGATTCTTTTGGCGTGGGCAAGGTCCGAAACATTTACGAAGCAGCCATCGGGCAGAATCTGCCTGATGGAGTTACGAAAGTTTTGTGTACTCGATATGCTCGTCTTGAGAGAAAGCTCGGAGAAGTCGATCGTGCGCGTGGTCTCTATATCCACGCAAGTCAATTTGCTAATCCTCAGCAAGAGAGCGGGTTCTGGGAAGAATGGAATCAATTCGAAATCCGGCATGGAAATGAAGACACCTTCCGAGAGATGCTGCGAATAAAGCGATCTGTTAGTGCGAGCTTCAGCCAAACGCACTTCAACATGGCCACTGTTGAGCTCGTTTCACACGCAAGCAACTCTGAATCTGGCCATCTACACCCGGCAATGACTTCAAGGCCTCAAGAAAGTGAAGCTCTAGAAGAGTCCGTGGCAGAGCTAGAACGAGGAGGTCTTTCTGACACGATTGAAGGTTTCGTCAAGGCACACACCGAAGGCGGAGGGGGTGTTGCTGTCGGTGTCGTTTCAAGTATTGATAATCCTGACGAAATAGACATTGGAGACGAGGAAGTTGAAGAAGATGGAACCGTGAAAGAGGGCATAGACGTAGAACAAACACTTCTCCCCGAGAGTTTGTTTTCGCGCAACGTAGAAGTAGGAGCGCGAGACCAGAGCGCTGGCGCGTTGGATAGGTTCAAGCGACAGAAACTGTAAACCGGCTTTAAAAGTTTGAATGCTGAAAACGAAGTTCTTCATTCGACCATCCACTCCAGCTAATTACTGCTAATCGTAGATAGCTACTACATACATACTAGAGCTACTAGAGCTAGCTACTAGCTACTAGCTATAGCTAGCTAGCTGTAGTAGCTAGTGGCTCTAGTAGCTAGCCGGACTACTATCTCGCTCCTTACTGTTTTCCCTGCACTGAACACGTTTTCACGTAATCTATTTGATTGACGCTCCCCACCCAGTTCTTCTGTGACAAGGTCTTTCTGCTAAGAGTCTTCATTCACCAACAACCTTAAATCTGATAGATCTGAGAGCTAAGGCTGCTTCGTGCTGAATAAGTTTAGAGGCATGATACGTCAATATCTCCAACTTTTGCTCCAAGACGTGAAACTGTTTGCGACCTTCCTTATTTTCGGCGACATTCGTGATGCACTGAAGACAGTTCAGGATAAATGTTTCGTGGTCTTCTCGCGCTCCAAGGCCCTCAATAAGGTAACGAGTAATCCCAAATTTTATGCACTCTGTCTTTCCCAATATATCGATCGAGAGATGCATGAGAGCAGCTGCTGCGGCTGTCTTAGTATCCACTTGCACGTGGTTCTTGAGTAAGACGGTCAGGATGGGAACAATTCCAGCACGTATGATGTCCTTTTTGGTCCCTGGTTCCGAACACAGCAAAGACATCACAACGGTAGCTGCGTCTAACAAACTCTCGTCGACCGTGGTATCGTCGACCGTGGTATTCATAACGCGCGCAAGGATTGACAGCGTTTCCTCGCACACCAAGCGTCTCTGTGTTAAGGAGGATAAAGAAGGTTAGAATTTGAGCGACCGCACGACTTTGCTGAGAGGGTCATTTAAAAACAAACTCACCGCGACATCATCACCTGGTCGCCGTCGACCAGCCAGACAAGTTCGGATTAAACCAAGTGCTTTACGCGAATCCACCAGTCCCATTCGTTCAACTTGTAGAAGAAGATTTTCTAGCAGTCCCTTCATATCACAAAGCAGATCTTGAATTTCAGAGGAGCGCTTGCAAGCGTTCATGAGGACGTCATATGTGGCGTGACGCACGTTTTCAGAAGAGGAGGACAGAAGCAAAATCAAGTTCTCCACCGCACCCGTTCTCAACAGATTCTCGCATCCTTTTGACCCAACGATAGTTATGATGATGTTGATGTCATGAGCCGCGCGCTCTTGCACGACTTCATCCTCAGAAGCGAGGCATTCGCTTAACACGACAATCACGCCCTTGTCAATCAACTGGATGCACGATGAAGCGTTTGTCAAGAGTTCCTTACACGAGTGAAAGGGTGGGGTAAAACGCATCTCAGCACGAGGACGGAAGTGACGCGAACGAAGGCGTCGAGCGCAAGCGAAGGATCGAATTGAAATAAAGGAGGAAGCATTACCGAGATTGTCAGCAATGCTTTGCGTCTTAGTACGATGTCCGCCTCGTTCAGAAGTCTGACTGCCTTCGGAAAGGCAGATTTCAAGAAGCCGGCCGAGACAACCTTTTCCTCTTGAGGGAGAGGATTCCCCGCCGACGCAAACAACATTAATTGATTGCTCATGATATCGCACGTGCGTTATTGATTGTCACCGTATCCATGCTGATAACCTGTTGTTCAGGCCGTTCCTTCTTTCCTCTCGACGCCGAGCGCGTGGTGGCGCGCCGGGCGGTGTATGCGTACGTAGCTATCTACGCGCGCGTACGTACGATTAAAATTTCATAATAATAATACAACTAATTTAGGTCGTCGACGATCGGAAGAAGATAAGAGCAGGAAGACGGGGACGAAAATAAATAAATAATCGAAAGAAAAAATAATTGTATTTTCAAACTTTTCTGACTGACACCATACGTGAAATAAATTCGTCGCAAAATCTCAATTTTTAGGGCGATTTTAGGGCGATTTTAGGGCGCCCTAAAATCCTCTTCCGAGTTTTACGGTGCTAAAACAGCTATTTTGGGTTTTAGGGCGATTTTAGGGCGATTTTAGGGATTTCGTTCTCGTAGTGGTCGCGTCGGTCCCCGCGCGCGCCGCCCGCCGCGTCGATCGGTCGCTCGTCGTCGACGGTTTACTATTTATACCCTTAATTTATTCGCTCGAGCTCGCCTCTGCGTTCTCTCGCAGTTCGGCCGCACCCGCCTCAGTCAGCCTCTTTGAGTGCAACTGATACGACGAAAGTGATGCCGAATCCGATACTCCACTACCCAGCAAATGTTCCTCCAGTCGCAGCCCTCGTCGCGGCGCGCATCTGCGGGGTCGACTTGACTGAAAAACCTGAAAAAGAATGGTCCAGCGCCGCCTCCGCAACTCTTGTCTTTCAGGACAAAGCAAAGCTTAGGGGTATCCCCTCGATCTTAAGATACTTGGCTCGAAGCTCAACAACCAGCAGCGCGCTATATGGCAGCGATCCTGTTGCTTCCACCATGGTGAGTCTTACACGAGAGGGGACACGGTGCAAGAACACGCAAGCGCTCTTCTTTTTTCCTTTCTATTAAAGACTGACACACTCTTACTTACTCACCAACGCTTCCCCATGCCCTGCTGCGACGCGGAACTACCTCATTATCTCGTCAACACCATTTAGATTGATCACGTACTAGATCAGTCTTCTTCAATTTCCAGTGGGGTCGCATTCCAGACCGTATGTGCATCACTTGCTGAACACTTGGCTTCGTCGACTTACTTGGTTGGTCACTCTCTCACCATCGCTGATCTCGCTGTATGGGGTCAACTTTTCTCTGCTCGCCAGTGGGATTCCCTCAAGAAATTACCAGCGCATGTGAACATTGTGCGTTGGCTCGATTTATGCTCCATGAATGAGACAGTAGCCCAAGTTACTTCAGAGGCCTTGGCAAACAGACCTGGAGCAAAGCGCGTAGCTGCACAGTCAGAAAAGTCAGAAAAAAATTCCAAGACTGCAGGCAGTAAAGACACTGGAGGCTCCTTCGACATCGATCTCGAAGGGGCTTCTGAAGGGAACGTCGTGACCCGCTTTCCGCCAGAACCTTCTGGCTACCTGCACATCGGGCACGCCAAGGCCGCTCTTCTGAATCAGTATTTTGCCCGGCACTACAAGGGGAAATTGATCGTCCGCTTTGATGACACAAACCCTTCGAAAGAAAAGGACGAGTTTGTAGACAACATCTTGGATGATTGCAAAACTCTTGGCCTCGATCCAGATATCATCACTTACACATCAGATTCTTTCCCTCGGATATTGGAGATCGGCACGAAATTAATCAAAGAAGGTCAAATGTATATAGATGATACGCCCATGGAACGAATGCGTGATGAGCGCATCAATAGGATTGATTCAGCAGCAAGAGCCAATACTGTCGACACAAACCTGAAGCTGTGGCAGGACATGATCGAAGGAAACGAGAAAGGTCTGTCATGCGCTGCGAGATTTCGCATGGATATGCAAAATGACAACGGCTCTCTCCGAGACCCAGTTGCTTTCCGGTGTAACCTGACACCACACCATCGTACCGGAACAACGTTCAAGGTTTATCCAACCTATGACTGTGCTTGCCCGTTTGTTGATGCGCTTGAGGTAAGAGCTAACTGTCGTTTTTCTTATTCGCATGTCATGTTCTAATCAAAGCCACCACTAATCTAACCCGTGTATATCCCATAACACATCTCCAACAGGGGGTTACGCATGCTCTGCGCACTTCAGAATATCGCGACCGCGAAGCACAGTATAGGTGGGTGCAGGACATGATGGGAATGCGCAAAGTGCATATTTGGGATTACTCCCGATTGAATTTTGTGTACACGACGCTTTCAAAACGAAAACTTCAATGGTTTGTGGACCAAGGTCACGTGGAGCGTTGGGATGATCCTAGATTTCCGACTGTGCAGGGAATGAAACGACGAGGTCTTCAAATTGAGGCGCTCAAAGAGTTTATTCTTATGCAAGGTGCAAGCCGAAACGTAAACTTAATGGAATGGGAGAAACTCTGGACACTTAACAAACGTGTCATAGACCCGGTATGTCCCCGCCATGTTGCAGTTGTTGATCAGGGGAGAGTTCTGTTGACCCTCCTCAATGGTCCTGCTACGCCTGAAGTTGTTTCTGTGCCGAGACATAAGAAACATCCGCCTGCTGGCACAAAGTCGACGACAAGGATGTCCCAGATCTGGCTTGAACAAATCGATGCCGCACTTCTGAAGGTTGGTGAAGAGATAACTCTCATGGACTGGGGAAATTGTATCGTGAAGAAAGTCGACATCGACCAGAATGGAGGTGTGATTGGGATAGACGCTGAGTTGCACTTGGAGGGGTCGGTAAAATCAACAAAGCTTAAGCTTACATGGTTGCCAAAGATTGATGAACTCGTGCCGCTGACATTGGTTGACTTTGATTACCTGATCACTAAAAAGAAGGTCGAAGAGGATGACAACTTCGCTGACCTCGTCAACCTTAACAGCGAGGTGCGGACTATCACCCACGGCGATGCAAACATGCGGACTCTCTTAAAAGGCGACGTCTTGCAGCTGGAGAGGAAAGGATACTTTATTGTTGATGAGCCTTTCGTGTCAGCCGGTTCGCCGATGGTGCTGTTTTCGATTCCTGATGGTCGAACCAGATCGTGGGGTGTATCAGTGGCAGGGCTTGGCAAGTGATGAGTACAAGGTACAATTGTAGGTTGAAATTGAGCACAAGATGCCTCTTTTTTTACAGAAGCCTCATCTACAAGGAGTTCGAGACGCAAACAAATAATCTTGACAGTTACAACTCGACCCGTCCTGTGTCCGAAACTTTGTCCGATTCGGATTCGGATGCATCTAATGACGCTATAAGACTTGTGAAATAGGCGACGCGGTCTCTGTCAGTGAAACCCATCATATGGATGATAAACATGCCCTCCGTATGAACCTTTGGATGCGTGTTGAAAACCCTCTGGTCAAAAATATGGTGTCGAAACTTCTTGGGGTCCTCCCGCCGCAATAATTTGATGAGTTGGGCTTGCTCAGCACCCTGCATGTGAGGTAGATGCTCCATGTCCCATAGCTTCTCTAGTATAGTTTTTGCCCATGCAGTATTCCGCCACAACATGACTCCGGTGTTCAACTCCCACCCCCCTATATCGTCGCAAAGAATGAGATCTACTGCTGTATGCGCAGGATATGATTCTGCGCTCGAGATGATATCGCCAAGAGATATGCTGCGATTCGTGACGACAGCGTCGGTATCAAGCCACAATATCCATTCGTGAGTGGTTCGATTGATCATGTCTAGCAGCACTCTTACTTTATTCCAGGTTACTATATGTCTTGGAACCATTGAATCGTGATATTGGTAAAAAGCGTAACCATGAGCCAGTGCGTATCTTGAGTTCAGTTCTGCCGAAAGGTTAGACACGCTCACAAGGTTTGGAGTGCCTGCGGTGACCAAAGCAATGTCCTGTGCAGATCTGCCATCTGAAGGAACGCGCAGCACTGGATCGACAGCCCTAATAGTCGTTGAAGCGAAGTGGCGGTCTTGGTCAAACTCTCTTACGTGTGTGCAGTCGACGTCTGCCCCGTGCCGGAGCTCTCCATCTGTCTCCAACACGTTCCACACACAGTTTGGCGTCTCCGTGCACCAATAGCCCAAGACAGAGTCATGATCCCGAGCGTCAAAGAAAATTCTTAAGCCACGAGTTCGGTCAAACAGCTGTATCAGAGTAAAGTCATCAGCGACATGACTCTGCACGTACTGCGCGACGTATCCATGGTCTGAACCCTGCTCAATCCAACGCCTTCCGCCTGAGCGTGTGGTACGGGTTTTCGCCTGGACGAACAGTTTGTTATCGAAGGCAACGCAAAGCGACAAAGCTTGTCCGACGCCGCGAACATCTTTACCTGCAGAGCCGTCGTCAGCTGAAACCTCTCCGGACTGCCTCACACCAAACGAAGGCATCGATGTCGCCACTGCAGCTCTGGGCTGAGCGGCAAACAGCTTTACGAGACATAGGAACGCCAACAGCAGTACCTTCATCATAGCTTCACTTTCAGTCTGCTATCCTAGCTAGCTAGCCTGGCACGTAAGATGCTACTTGTCTAGCTAGATAGTCCTCCGCATCGTCGTCGGTCCGTCCCGCCGCATATGAATGTAGTCTATTCTATCTGACGACGACCGACGACGACCGACGACGACCGACGACGACCGACAATTAAAATAATATCGTTATTATTATTTAGCCTAATGAGCA
>JACLAA010007303.1_pt1 | contig 24093 bp, 21 predicted proteins | sample 8027891 | NCBI WGS metagenome assembly JACLAA01 (sample SAMN15724900, study PRJNA655200) | protist metagenome | isolation source: fluorescence activated cell sorting (FACS) single amplified genomes of... | place: Spain: Blaines Bay Microbial Observatory, Mediterranean Sea | collected 2016-01-19 | reverse complement strand
AAATTGAGGGAACAAATGCGTAGTAATAATAGTAATAGTAACAGTATCGAGAAAACAATAGGTGCGTCTATCCCGACTTTGCACGTAGTCGGCCAACAAGACCGGGCGATACCCCCGATGCTGACAAAGTTAATGCATAAAGAGTTTGGCGGGAAGGCGGTGTTAGTCGAACACGAAAAAGGGCACGTGATACCGAAAGTGTTTCCATCGAACGAGTTAGGCGAGAAAGTGAAGAAATTCTTCGACGAACGGTTGATGGAAAAGAATAGCAACGCGCGTTTGTAAGTTATTTTACTAATTTCGCAGCAATTTATAAAAACTATCTATCGCGCCTAATAAATCTAATCTGTCTAAAAATTATCAAAACTAATACACGCGCATTGGGAATAAAACTTCCTTCACGTTCAAAACTATTCCGCGGTTCCAAATGTTCACCACGTCCACTCGTTCGCTCTTGGGCAACCTTTTATTCACTCGTCGCATGTGCGCGTATTTATACGTCTCGTTCGTCGTCACGTTCATCGAGACTAAATAGATGTGGTACAAGGCAAAAACCAAAACGCCAAACCCAACCGAAAATAAAACAAACATCGAGAACATACTTCGCGTGTGATGATACATCAACGCCGGCAAAATCAGGCCGAAAAAATCTTTTTCTTTCACCGAGTGCCAATGCTTCGGTATCCGCGTCATCACCCGGTTCCAACAGACGAGACCTCCGTGTACGCACAACGCGCCGTTCCCGATCAAGAACAACAAAAACCAACGCAAATTTCTCAAACCAATCGATTGGTTCACCACCGCGCAGTAATGATCAAACTTACACACTCTTCGATTGGTCACCGCGTCCCACTTGCTCCTCGCCGGGATGTCGATATTCAGCGTTCGACAGGATTTGCCTTCCTCGTAGAGTAAATCATCGAACGGGAACATTTTATAACACACCTTGTGATTCTTCTCCGTGACTATTCCTGGATCGGACTTTAGCACGGCTAAGTGCGAGAGGATGCCGAGCACTGCGTGCAGCGTGAACCAGAAAAGCTTTACGAATTCCTTCTTCTTCTTTTGATTGTTGTTTATGCTGTTGTTGTTCTTAATAATGTCATCATCACCTAAGTCGCTGAAGAAATCCAAAGCCAACAGGTACCCTATCAAAACGACAAGATAATACGCAATCGCGCTCAGTGGATTCCTTTTTTCCGCACAAGTCTCTTTTCCTTTCTTTTTTGACCGCCACCACCTTCGCCACTCTTTTAACGACGACAACAACATCACGCGCGTGTGTTTGCCGTTTTCTTTTATAGCGATTTAGGGGAATTGTTTGTGGGCAAATTCCTCATAAAAACACACACACAGAGAGGTAAACGTAAACGAATGAGTTCCTCTCATCGGTGTCTGTCTGACCAACCATCATCATCGACATCATTAGTACTCGGAAACAACAAAAGAAGACGCGCAACAACGACAACAACTAAAACAACTATATCAATAAAAACGAGAAATTTCAACCCCTCTTCATTCAGCGAGAGTTTAACGAAGATGGAAAAGCGCCCGATAATTTTTTTAGACGTGGATGGCGTTATAAACCGAACGGCAACGGCACCTCAACTCATCGTGGAGAGAGATAAAGTCGAGATTTTGAACGAGATATGCGCGTCAACGGGGGCGGAAGTCGTTTTGACGACGTACTGGAGACACTTTGAAGAGTACATTGGATATATTTTTATGCGACACGATTGTTTGGAAATAGATGTGGTTGGAAGGACGGAGGGAAAGCCTCACTTGGCGGATTCCGTGCATCACGATTTACACGTGTCTACGAATAGAATTCAGGAAATTAAGAGTTATTTAGACGCGAGATTTGTTGGGGAGGAGAAGTATCCCAAGTTTGTCATCGTGGACGATAAGGAAGTGGTGAGTAAAGGACACGCGTGGGCGAACAGGTTCGTGAAAACGAAATCTGAAATCGGTTTGACAAACGAACGCGCGCAACGGATGATTGAATCTTTGGAGCGGGTTTGACGACGACGACGACGACGACGACGACGACTCCTGCATTAGTATGCTTTAGATTATATTAGTAGATTTATTTATGTGGTTGTGTTATTGTTTGTTATTAAATATTACAAAGGAATCAACGCTGCAAGCTCGCCCACGCGTGCTTTCTTTTTTTGCTGTTTGTTTTCGTACGTGTTCTTCTAGATCATTCGTGTTATACTAAGTTTCTTTCGGCATTGGTGTCGTCCAGAACTCTCCTTTTTGCTTCTCAAAATCTTGCGTCAATTTCGATTTCACTTGGTCGTTCGACATCATTTTAGTAGGTGGGGGTGACGGCATGATAGAATCTATTTTATGATGCAACATCCGTAACGACGCCAGCGTTCTGTGGTGCAAAATGTCTATGGCGTGCGAGCTGTATAAATCAGGGTTGGTTAATCGCAACGTCGATGAAAGCACCGGAGTCACACTCGCTCGCGCAGAAATGTTTTTGAACTTCTCCCTCGTTTGCTTCGAACGGTAGCAACTTTGGATGAGTAAAACCGCGCGCATGCGTTTTTGCGCATCTTCAGAATCGGGATTAATCAAAAACGCGCCGTCGGCGCCATTTATTGTTTTCAACTTGTTCAAGTAAAATTGAGGACGTTCGTCGTACCATTTATACACGTCTGATTTTATGCCGTATAACATCAAAGCGTTGTACGCTTTAGAATACGCCACCATTTCTCTTCTGAATAATGCTTGCATTCGTTTCTTCTTCAGCATAACTTGTACGTCTGGATAGTGCTTCACTTCCTCTTCCAAGTCTTGGTACGAAAGCGAGTAGACGTCTGAAAACGTAATCGTTTGCAGAAACTGAGGCGATCGCCCAGGTTCCAATACATAGTCCTGACCAAAAACTTGTCCAGCGGTGATTATTCTACCATTTGCGACGAGCACACCTTTACGAATCATCAAAAAGTTGTCCATGTAATCTCCTTTTTCTAAAATCAACTCTTTCGGCGGATACGTTTGCTGTTTCATCTTCAAGGACAACGCCAACACCAAAGACTCTGGAAAGTCGTGAAAGAATTTCACGTCTCTCATCCAATTGTTTCGCAAAACCACGAGCTCTGCTCGTAGTCGCGGCGACATTTCTGACATCAACGCCGTCGTTCTTTCTAAGTCTAACTTCGCATCACCGTGTTTGTACTTGAAGAACTCTCTCAGTTTCACTCGCATCTCTTGCGGCGTCAACGGCAAATCCGCAAATAACTCGTTCAAATCCGTCAGCGAGTTCTTTAACCCGCTCGTTCGAGAATTCTTTGTCGAAATGACGTTACCAACGGCACCGACGACGTAACCGTATTGAAATGCGCCAGCTAACATCGCTATGATGACAAAAATACGCTCCTCGTTTGTTTTCGGCGAAATGTCCCCGTAACCGATGGTTGTGATGGTCATCGAACTCCAATACAGCGCAGCGATGTACTTATCAAACCCAGGCACGCATGCCAAAGGATCTGTGGGGTCGTAACACGAGTTGTTTACGGTGAAATCACCGAAATATGTATTCATCATCCACGTGTCGTGTCCAGCGCTTGCCCCGAGGTCGTGGACGAATCCAAACGCGCACGCCATCCAATGCGCGAAAATGACCGTAACAATCGCAAACTTACTCAATGCGAGCATGGAATAATCGATGGTATACCTCATTTCCAATCTCTTAAATAATCGCATCGTTCGCAGAATGCGCAAAAGTTTCGCTAATCGAAATAATCTCAACGCCCTCAAGACGGTCAAATTTTCAATGTTTGCGTTCGGGTACGCATCCTCTACCATTATTGTAATCAAATCCGTCGGTATGACGGATAGAAAATCGATAATGAACCAGCTTCTGAGATAGGAAATCGCAATATATCTCCGATCGTATATAATGTGTCCAGTTTTAGGTTCCGGAACGGCCAAGAAAAAGTTGATGAAAAGATCGGTAATGAAGAACAAATCGACGATTCTATTCAACACGAACAACGCGTTCAAATTCGGTCTAGAAAATGCAACTTCAGCTGGAGTGACCACTGCTGTCCACAACAACGCGCATATGATGAGAAAATCCCATTTGCGCATGAACGACCCTAACGGCGAAAGCACGAAGACGCCTTGCTTCCTCGCGTAAAACGAGTTCGTGTCGTTGTTTTCATCGCACTCTGCGCGTATTCGTGAACTCAAGGTTCTTCCGGAACTCGCCCCCATCAATGTTGAGCTATCATTCTTACTATTACTGTTATGCATACCGGCTTTCGGGTCTTCTTCCTCCACTCCTTCCATCACTCGCTCACCCCACGTCCTTTCCATTCGTTTTTTCTCCTCCTGCCTCGCCCCGATCCTCTTCGTCTCTGCATATCTCATCTCCGTCGACCCTCTGCCCTTCATTCCCTTCAGCGATTTACTTTTAAACAAGGATACTATAAAACTTTCCGTGTTCGTGGTCTCCGCGTCGGTTTTATTCGACGCATCGCGCATATCTAACACGTCTTTCGTCAGCTCGGCGATGTTCGTAAAGAAGGAACCGATGCCGGCCTCCAGTACCGGATTTAAACTCGATCCAGTGCGATGAAAAGCCCCTCTCGTATCATTCGTATGGAGTCGTTTCCGTATTTGCTGTTGTTGTTGTTGTTGAGATTGTCCGTCGGCGGCGAGCTCGATATCTTCGTTCGCCGCCTCTGCGGCGGTCGCGCTCGTCCCTGATTCTCGTCTTCCCTCCGCGGAGGAGGACCAATCATCGTCGCCCTCGTCGTCATCATTCATCGCCGGCGCTTGGCCGCGCGGGTAAGAGCTCATTCTCCCCGCGCGATGATTGTACTTTTATCGAGCACCTCTCTCACTCTCACTGTCCTCAACGCACAAATTAATAACGATTCACCACACTCTCAGGTGGGCGATAACACAGCAGAGAAGGAGCGCGCAGCAATGCGTAATTCAACGGCACAATTCAAATCGTGTTTTTTGTCTCCTTCTGTTCCCCGCTTTGCGCGCGTCTCGAAACTCGCTCGTCTGAAAGTAATGAACCAATATCTTCCTTCTCCTCCTTTTCTCACTGCCCGCCTGAGAGAGAAAGGGCAGCGGGAGTATTCCGAGAGTAAAGAGCGCGAGGACAGAGTGTTCCAAAAGTGGGGGTCTCTGCTTTAAATAAAAAGTTTTGAGCAAAAGAAGAGCAAAAAGGACAAAAATAGAAAGAGATTTCAATCGACAATTTTTTGTGTACTAAGAATGTAAAGATATCGTTTTCGCTTTGTTCCCATAACCACCAGGATGATAATAATGATATATTCAAATAATATTGATAACAATAATAACTAAGAAGCGCGCGGAGTGCCACACTGGCTGCAAAAGTTGGAAGCTGCGCTGGAAAATTGACAGCCGCACCGTTCACAAAACTTGGCGACGCCTACTGAAGATCGAGCGGCGGTGGCGGTGTTGATGCGCGGGACAAATTCGGGTTCGTGCAACTCGTGTTGGTTGGCGGTATTATTCGCATTGAATCGTCGCTCGACGTTGACGCCGTTGAGCTTACTGCCGACGTTATTGATGCCGTTGGCGGCGTAGCCATTGACGTTGCTCATAAACGCGTCTTGGTTGTTGTTGTTGTTATTCGAGTAGTTGCTATATTCGTTCCTTCCGCCTCGTTGGAACCCGAGTCGATCGATAATTGGAGAGCTGCCATACTCTGGTTCTGGTAACCCTCCGATATCGGGTATTCGCACCGAGAATAACGACCCCGCGTCTTTTCTGTTCTCTTTCTTTCTCGTCGTGATGACTAAGGTTTTGCAATCGTTCCCGCAGAACGTCAACGAAGTGGGCGAAGAGACCGGTAAACGAACCTCTAAATCGACCATGTTTGTGTTCTTATCGACGCGAATGCACTTTCCAGCGCCGGAAATGGCAATCCACAAGTTACCAACCGCGTCAACTTGCGCGCCGTCAGGACCACCAGCCATATCTGACGGTAACGAATAAAACAACCGTCTATTCAAAGGCCCTCTGTTTGGATCGTAATCAAACTCAAAGACTTCGCGTCGAGGAGTATCCGTAAAATACATCTTGCGCCCGTCCGGGGAGAAGCAAATGCAGTTGGAACATCTGTGTTTATAATCCAAGACTTCTTCCAACTGTCGATTGTTGTTCGCGTCTAAGCGCCACAAACCTCCGATGGCGCTCGCGTCAACGCGGTGGTCGTTGTTGTAACTGCCAATGATAAAATTACCCGAGCGATCGACGCGCCCGTCGTTTGGTCTGGTGTTTAAACCAGGTTCGAAGTCAGTCAATCTCGTTTTCACCGTTTTACTTCTCGGGTCAAACTGGTACAATCCCGAGGCCAAGCCTAAAATCAAATCGCCGTTAGACATCAAAGCGCAGCACCCTAAGGTTTCCCCAAAGGATTCTTTCATGTCCGGAAACTCCTCGAGCAAGTCCCAACTGTACAAAGTGCCTCTCGGTGCATCCACCCAGTATAACTTTTGGTCTTTTTGCGACCAAACTGGAGATTCGCCAAGTTCCATTTGCGTTTCCAAGCACTCTTCCGCGTACAACACGCGCGGCGTTCCCGGCTTCGTGCCTTGATGAAACGAATAGATGCGCGCGAAATCGTCCGAGGATAACGACGCAACCCCAACCAGGCACCCATCGATATCCGGGCATTGCATGAGCTCGTCCACCGAGTCTGGTTTGACCGACCCTCCGTATTGAATGCGCACCCTGTCGGCGACAGATTTGGAATACTTTTCTGCAATCCAGTTTCGAATTAGTTTGTGTACGCTTTGCGCGATGGCCGGCGTGGCAGTCAACCCGGTACCAATCGCCCAAACTGGCTCGTACGCGATGATCATATTCTCCACATCTTTCGCCGATACGCCGTCTAAACCACCTGCTAATTGCCACGATAAAACGTCGTATACGTCGCCTCTCTCGTACTCTTCTTTCGTCTCGCCGACGCAGAACACCGGCGTCATGTCATTCTCGATGACTTTCTTAATTTTTTTGTTAATATCCTCGTCTGTTTCGTAATAGAGCGAACGACGTTCGCTGTGACCGATAATAACGTGCGTGACGCCCAAAGAATCTGCCATCGTGCACGACATTTCACCGGTAAACGCGCCGCCGTTCTCAAACGTCACGTTTTGCGCGCCGAGGTAGACACCCGAGCCTTCAATCTGTAATAGTATAAAAGAAGAAGAAGAAGAAGAAGAAGAGGTCATGTGGTGAGTATCTGTTTGTTTTCTCTCTCTCTCTCTCCCGAACATTTACAGCAGAAGCGAGTCAGAGTAACTATGACATGAAAAGTATCGTTTCAAAAGCAGCAGGTAATTACTCCCGGCTTCAATTCTCAACAATGGAACTAGTATCTTCACTCTCGCCCTTTTCTCCGTTACCCTTTGCGTCGAGCCGCGCGAAAAAAATCGATATATTAGGAAACGTACCAACTGAGAGACTTCCGATAAAAACGCCGCCGGCGGGCATATCAAAACCTCCACGTTCTTATTATCTCCTCTTCCTCCTCCTCTGTTATTATTAGCGTTCCTCTTATTGAAGAGATTAAATCCACTCCTTCCTCCTCCTCCTCTCTCGTTGTCGTTGAAAAAATCTGACTCCCTCCTATCCTCCGCCGTGTTCGCGGCGACCAACGAGGCCAGCGTCCTCGCCTCCTCCAAAGTCTTCGGATTACATTTCCAGTTTCCCGCCATGATGGGCGTTCTTAACTGCTTCAAATCCTCCGGCCAGAACTCCTCCTCTTGCTCATTATTACCGGGGTTTAACTTTTCCAATCGTTTCAGTTTGTTCTTTTGCTCGGGCGTTTTCTTCAATCCTTGTCCTCCACCAAAGAGTGCAGATTGAATCCTCACTCCGGAATTAAATTTCCTTCTCCTAGTGATGATGACACCATTTCGCCGTTGTTGTTGTTGTTGTTGTCTGGCGAGAAGGAGGTTGTTGCTCAAAACGCTGATGCTGCTCGTCGTCGTCGTCGTCATCAGTTCTGCTTCTTCTTTTGAAAATAATACTAATGCACAAGATAATGGAGAGTGAAGCAATGAATTGAAGAGAATTGAGCGAGCGATACTTTTTTTTTGTGGTCAGATTTGGCGGCAAGAGGGAGCAAAATTATATATAAGAGATTTTGGTTGTTCAGACAACACAAACTCTTCTCATTTTTACACGAGAGCATATTTCAACTTTTTACTACTCTCCCGCACTATACATCACTCTCACAAACACTCTCACACACAAAGACAGACAGAGAGAGGGGGACGAGAGAAGGAACGCGCTGCTGCTACCTTGTTGTTGGGATTTTTATTAATTGCTGTGTCGTAGTACGCAATAGATGAGGAACAGCTATCACCCTTCTTTGGGAAGTTGCAAAGGCGGAGTTTTTCATCGTCAAAATCATCATCAACGCGCGAAGACAACCACGAGCAAAAACGCGAGATGTCGAGGAGTGCTGCGCGCGAACGCTTCCTCGTCGTCTTCTTCTCTTAAAAAAGTATCACCGTCCTCGTCGTCGTCCTCTAAAAACAACAAAGGCGAAAATATCATCGTCGTTGGATTAGGAACGAGAGGGGTGACCATCATAGACGAGTTGCAAGAAGGCGCGTGCTTACCGAAAGCACAATTTTGGTCGATATCGTCGGATGTTGGGATATTAACGAGGACAAAATCGACGAACAGATGGCGATTACCGCCGGCGACGAGCGATATTCCGCAATCGGCGGTGATTGATAACGCGACGAGCGCGGCGCAGTCGGTGTTGTTCGCGGCGGAGAGCATGAGTTTGGAAGCCTTGTCGTCGGGAGGAGACGACGACGACGATAAAAAGAAAAGTAAACAAGAGAAACAAAAAGAGTTGGACGAGAAAGTGCACATATGCGTCGTCTGCTCTTCGGGAGAAGCTGGCGGAGAAGCGGGGATGTTATTCGCGAAAGAGCTGTTCAAATCGAAAAACATCGCGAGCGAGAAAAAAACTCGATTCCCGGGCATATGGGGCGGCGTCGAAACGCCGAGCGGGAGTACCGTATCTATTCACGCGATCGCACCGTTCGATTTCGAAGGACGACGGAAACGAGACGAAGGGTTGACGTTTTTGGATATGTGTTCGAGGAAGAAAGGTGCGGATTCTGTGGTTGTCGTTTCGCAAAGAGACGCGCAGGCGCTGGAAGGAGAACCGATGACTTTAGAAGCCGCATCGGCGTTGGCGAACGATTTTTGTCGTTGGAGCGTCTTGAACGTCGCGAAAGACTTGAGGCGAAACTCGACGTTTTGGGACGCGCGCGTGAACGGAGAAAACGAACGGTGTGGGATATTAGACGAACAAAACGCGTTTAAAGATGCCATTTCCTCGAAAACTTTACGAGAGATTAATAGCCAAAACTTATCGAAAAGTGCAAGTGGGGGTTGTGGCATCGCCGTCGTCGGGTGTGCGGTGGAGGAATTGAAAACGTACGGCACGGAAGACGAACAGATTTCTGCGGCGATTGTTTCCGCGGTGAAGGAAGCGGCGGAAGATTCGCCGTTTCTCGACCCGACGCAAGCCCTCGGCGAGAAGTGCGCGCATCTGGTGTGCCAGATCTCCACGCCTCGAGGTACGCTTGGACCGTTAGCAAGAAAATCTATAACCTCCAGCTTAGCTGCGTACGTGGACCCGCTGAAATGCGGCGTGACTATATGTAAAGCGCCGGCTGAAAATACCGTCGGATGCATCGAGATTTCCTTATATGCCGTGGCGAATTTTGAAACCATCGCGGAAAGATTTACGTTGCGCCAATCGCAGATTGCGTTGAGAAAGCTCAAAGATAGAAACTTACCCGAGCAGATGATACATAATTTAGAACCGAGGAAGAAACGTTTGGATTGGTCTTCGGTTGATGATCTCGTCGACGAGAGCAACGAAAACAAAGTCACGTCTCCGCCACCAAAGCGTTCTTCTCCTCAAACCGCTTCGGACGGAAAATCCGTTGATTCCATCTTCGACGAGGCATTAATGTCTGTCGACGAATCCAACGAGTCGTTGCTTCGAGCGGGCGACATGCTAACAAACATTAGCGAGGACGGAACGATGGAAGATGCGCCGGAAATCAACCCGTTCGTAACCACGGACGAAGAGTTTGATTTGGAAAGCGAGAACTTTGTCGTCTTGGAAGACGAGGACTTAGAAGTTCCTCCTCCTCCTCCTCCTCCCTCTAGCGATACAGAAGAGAAACAGAAGACGACAGAATCTAGCGCGTCAACCGACGCGGCGCGCATTACGGTACCTGGAGAACTTACGGGAAGCGTCATCTTGACGCCGGTTCGAGTGTTGCGCCCGAAAGAAGACGCGAGCGGTAACGTCGTCGGATATCGCGCGGTAGACTCCGTCAACGATTATGACAAAGCCGACGTCGACGACAACGACATCGATACTCAAAACGAAAAGAACAATAGCAATAGCAAATTCTCCTTGCTCGGCTGGCGTCCGTTTTCGAGCAAAAACGACGCCTCCTCTTCTTCCTCCTCCTCCTCCAAAGTACGCTCGAGAGCCTTCGGTGTGCTCGAATCCGACCGCGAAGCGCGCACGCGACCCATCCTTCGCGTCGAATACGCCAACATGTGCGTCTACGAAGGCGAAGTCCTCGAAAAAACAACCAAAGCCGAAGGCTCTGGCATCATGCGCTTCGCCTCTGGCGATTGGTACGAAGGAAGGTTCGCGCAAGGCAAACCCGACGGGAAAGGCAAGCTCTCGTTCTCGCGAGGAGGATACTTCGAAGGCGAGTGGTTAAACGGGAAACCAGTCAACGGGTCGCTCGTGAAACCACCACCACAATCACCGGTGGGATAAATTCCTCTTCGTCTTTAGAATAGAATATTTAGAATATATATATTATGCGAGTAAAATTGACGCGCGCGGTGTTGTTGTGTATCCTCTATTCACTGAAAATCATTTTTCTCACAAGCCTTCAATGTTCAAGGGGAAGGCACCTTTTTCTCTTGAAATTTCTTCATAAAAAATTGCTCATGCGAGAAGAAGAAGACAAGGCCGAGGCCGAGAAGAAGACGAAGTCGGAGGATACAAAGGAGGAGGAGAAAGCGTACTCTTCGACAAAACGAGAAGAAGAGGAAGAAGACGATGGTGATGGTGACGATGAAAGTACGGGTTTGTTGAGCACTTCCCATCGAAGAGAAGAAGAAGACGAAGACGAAGAAAAGAAGGAAGACGATCATCATAATCTTCGTCGCGACCACCATCATCACGAACACGCATCATCGTCATCATCAATCAGCGCGACGCGGCATATTTATCCGAACGTACTCGAAGACGGCGATGGAGAGAACGAGAATTGTGCGGTCGGTGTGCCGGTATTAGCGGACGGATCGATTGATTTCAACGCGTACGAACGAGGAGGAGGAGGAGGAGGAGGAGGAGGGCGCGAGAGGACGACGACAACGACAACGAGAGATTACGCGAGAGCGTTGGCGGAGAGCGAAGGAAACCAAGACGTTTCAGTTTTGTTGGAAGATCCAGACTCGAGTGCATCGCCTCAATCTTCTTCTCGAAACTTTGTGGAGTTGCAAAGTTATTCGACCGGTTTGTTCGATTGCGCTTTGGACCCGCTGAACTTTCTCAAGAACTTCTTGTGCGTTCCTTGGGGCGTCGGCGAATACGCCAGAGATACCGCGCAAGGCGAGTGTTTTCCGACCGCGTTGAGCATAACCATGGGAAATTTGTTGCTGAATAACTTATGTTTCCCGATGGGATGCTTCGCCACCGGTTCGTGCATCCACAGCTCCAACGCGGTGGCCGAGCACCGACTCGGTATATTCGATAAAACCGACTTAGCGACGGCGTTATGTTGCGCCCCGTGCGTGGTGTCCCGCATGCAAAGAGAAATCAGCGCGCGAAAAGCGCTCGGAGTGATGCCGAGCAGAGAGGAGCTCATGTTAAGATTCCCAAACAACGAGTTCGACGACTGGGACGGCGGCGGTCTTTCTTACCACCACGGCCGAAGCGCTCGAGGAGGAAACCATCATCTGAATCGAAGCGACTTTATCCCTCCCAGACGCGTCGTCCGCATGGTACATCGCAGAGGGAACATGGTTGGTCGAATGTAATAATACATAAGTGGTAGCATATATAATTAGAGCAGTTAAAGTAAACCTCGTCTCGTTTTTTTCTCGTAAGGAACAAAACCAACTTGTTGTTGTTGTTGTTGTTCACTTTTTTTTTTTTTCTTCTTCTTCTTCATTTCGGCCGCCGCAACCACACAACACATCAAACAATTTTATATAATGGGTTCAAGCGGCGAAAAGAGCGCGAAGAAAGCCAAGAAAGAGAAGAAAGACACCCCAAAGTCTTCGAAGAAACGCGATCGGGATGGGTTGCCTGTGCCGTCGTCCGCGTCCAAAGGAGGAGAAGGGGACGATGATGAAAAACAGAATCCGGTGTGCGCGATTGCTTCGCCGTTGGCCGATGGGAAATTGACCAAGAAATTATTGAAAGTTGTCAAGAAAGGTAAGCAAATGAATAAGAGCGGCGTGGTGATATCAGAAGAGGAAGAAGAACGACATCCCCGTCGTTTTGTTTCTCTCGTTCTTCTTCTTCTTCTTCGTATTCTCTTCTCGTTGTTCGGTGGTAGTATTCGTTGTTGAATTCTCCCTCCTAAAATTGTCTCTCTCTCTCAATAACAACAACAATAACAATAACTTACACACTTCTTTCTCTTCTTAAACTCCTCCTCTTTTAACAATAACTGAAAAACAGCGTCTAAATTCAAACAAGTCCGGCGAGGGGTCAAAGAGGTCGTCAAGCAACTCAAAACGACGAAAGAAGGATTGTGCGTCATCGCGGGGGACATATCGCCAATCGATGTCATCACGCACGTGCCGATGTTGTGCGAAGAAGCGGGCGTGCAATACGTGTACGTGCACTCGAAGGAGCAGTTGGGCGCAGCTGGGATGACGAAACGACCGACGAGTGTGATGTTAGTGTTACCGAAAGCGGTGAAAGGGTCGACGAAAATGGGGAAGGATGACGAAAAGGAGTTTGAGGAGATGTATAAGAGCGTGTATTCGAAAGTGAAAGGGATGCACGAGAAGTAATAATTATGTTCGTCTAGTGTTGGAGGGCATTCGAAAGTGAAAGGGATGCACGAGAAGTAATGATTGGATTCGTCTAGTGTTGGAGGGCGGCGAGAGAAGATGCTAAGTTTTATTCAATAAGTGTACTACTACTATGATTTTATTCTTAAAAACCGAGAAACTATGCTATGCTTTATTTTCTATCGCTCTAACGAATCAAAACAGGAAAGACTTCTTCTTCTTCTTCTTCTTGAGCAAAGCAGCTTGGACTCGCTCTACCGCGTTCTCGTCGTCTTCGTCGTCCTCGTCGTCGTCGTTCTTCTTTTCTTCTTCTTCTTCGTCCTCTAACAGCGCTCGCCTCTTCCTCGCCTCTTCGTCTTCGTCCTCCTCCTTCCCTCGTCTGTTTTTATTACTCTTCATCTTCATCTCCTCCTTTCTTTTCCTCTTCTCCATCCCTTCCTCTCTTTGCCGCTTAATCTCCGTCTGAAAATCTCCAGCCTCTTTTCTCTCCCTCATTTTCGTCGCTCTCGCGCGTAACTCGGGATCGTCCGCACACATCCTCTCGAACGCCTTCTTCGCGAACGCGTTCAACGCCTCTCGTTTCGTCTCTTCGTTCTTCAACTTTTGATGACATTCGGACAACACATCGAACGCCTCTCGAGCTTTCTTATCGCCCGGATTCTTATCCGGGTGCGTGAGTAAACTTCTCTTACGAAACGCTTTGGATAATTCCGCGACGGTGACTGGCCAAATCGGGTCCCCGATATCGTCCGCCGTCGGTTCCGCAACCGCTAAAGCTTTGAAGTAATTTTGGTTTTTGTACGCCTCTAGAATCTGTTCCGGGATCGTCTTTCCCAACTCCTCGTTTTCCTCTTCCATCTTCTTTGTTTTCTTCGTATCATCATCATCCAAAACGATTTTCTTGGGTAACATGTGTTCCGGTATCCTCACCTCTCGTTCCATTAAATCATCGTCCTTCTTTCCGTTCGCGTTCAAATACTCCGCAGCTTTCCGGTTAAACATTTTATCGAAATCAGTCGAATCCATTTTGCAGCGCTACAAATTCGTTTTACTACTCATCATATTATATCGTTTTTCTTTTCTTCTTTTCGTTATTATAAAAATGGCCCGTTGCCGCGCGTTTGTGTGTTCTCTCTCTCTCTCTCTCTTTTCCCTCTCAAAAGTCTCTCTCGTTTCGAAGAGGTAGGTGTCTTTATTTCTTGCGCATATCTCTTCTGTTTTTTTTGCGGTAAAAAACTTAAACAAAGTTGTTGTTGTTTTTGATGAAAAAAGGGGGAAGACAAACGAAAGAAAAATTCTCATCTCTCTCTTCATTTTAGATACAAAAGAACACTGGCTATTACTAAACGCAAGAAGAAAGAATACGGAGTATTATTCACCGCGACACGTGGTACCGAAAGAGAGAGAGAGATGAGGAAATCATCGCGAGGGGGAGTCACAGCTGTCGTCGCGAAGAAAAAAACGACTGCGTCGTCGTCATTTTCTCAAAAAAGATATCACCATCGAACGCCGCTCGGGGAAATCAACGACGAAGAGGACGAACAAAGAGTTCAAGAGAAAGACTCACCGATGACGGTGCGAAGGAAATGGAACAAAGAACACGGAGTATTCTGCGGCGGAAATTCTCCGAGCAGTGCTCGTTTTAAAGCGACGGCGATGGATAAGGTGCTGATATTAAACAGGAGAGTGGACACTCTCGAGGTGCGTACAATTCTTCTTCTCAAATGTCTTCCTCTTCTTCTTCTCTGACTCGTAACTGTTTTCAATCTTTCTTTCGCGCGCGACGACGTAAACGTGATGAGCGCTTTAAATTGACATTTTAAAACGATGATTTTCCTTTTCAATCACACTTTCAAACAGGCAAAGCTTATCGACGCGAACGAGCACATCAAAGAACAAGACGCGTACAGCAATCGATTGCAGAAAGATTTAGTGGAAGCGCAGAAAGTGCATAAACAGCTGAGAGTTCTCGAGCGAGAGCGAAGGTTGGCGGACGAGGAGGTTGCGAATTTGGATGAAAAATTGGCATCGATACGGAACGAAACGAAAGAGGATATTCAACGTTTGACGATTGAGAACGACCGGTTGAGGAATAAAGAAACGCGAGAACTCGAGGATTTAGAGGAAGAGTTGAAGAATAAAACGTTACACGTGGAAGATTTGGAGCAGTCGCTGTCTAGGAGTCAAGGCCGAGAAATGTTGATGTCGCGCGAGAGAGACGTGGCGTTGATTGAAGCGGAAAGAGGGGCAAAGGAGTTGGCAGCGACGCAGGCGAGATGCGTGGCGTTGTCGAAAGCGCACGAGGAAGCCGTCGTGAGTTGTTCGAAGCTGAAAGTGGAAAATGAACGGACAAAGGAGGAAAACGTAAAGTTATCGAGCGAGGTGGAAGATTTAACCGAACAAATAGAAAACAAGAGGAAGGAGAACGATTTGTTGTACAGCGCTTTAGAGGACAAGAAGCTGGTCGTTTTAGACGAGGCACGATCGATCGCGTCGAATTCGTCGATGAAGCAAAGAGTTGATTTCAAAGAAGCGTTGGCGAAGGCGACGCACGAAGCCGAACGAAAAGCGGACGAGGCGGAGAGAAAGCTGGAAGCCGAACGAAAAGACGTGACGGAGTTGATTTGTTCGTTCGAGGAAGAGTTGAAGAGTAAGACGGAAAAGATTGCGAGTTTGAGATTGGAGTTGGCCAATGCAAGATCGAAGAATGCTTCTACTTCTTCCTCCCCCTCGTCTATGAACGTCGCTGCGAAGAAACAACAACAGCGAAAACAACAATCGGTTTTATTGAACGACCCGCTGGACGAGGAAGACGAAGAAGACGATGGATACTACAACTATAACGAAGAGAACGCACATCATCATCAAGGTGGCGTAAAGACAGAAATGCAAATACGGTACGAACAAGCTGAGCGAAAACAAGAAGAGTACGAGCGTTCGGAGGAATTGAAACGATTAGACGCTACTCGATGGACCCTCCAAAAAGAACTCGAAAAGGAGATTCGAGACGCCAACGCGCTTCGCGATGAGAACAAAAACATATCTTATGCGTTCGATAAACTCAAAAGAGAGCACGAATTCACGGAAGAAAAGTTACAAGCGGCAGATCTACACTTGGAAATGTTGGAAAAAACGCACAGAGCGGCGAGAGAGGCGTTGAAATCAGCCGAAGAGGAGAAATTTCAAGCCGAGAGAGCCGTTCGCAACGCGAAAACAGACGCGGAGATGGCGTTGAAGCGGAAAGAGTCGGCGGCAATCTCAGAAAATCGAGCGATGAAAATGCAAGTGCAAAGTTTAGAGAGACAGTTGGAGCGGTGCGAAGAGCGCGTGAAAGCGGCTGAGTTGGATGCTGCCAACGCGTTAGTCAAAGTCAACGAAGAAGTCGAAACGAGAGCTCGCCTCGAAGTGGACGTGCAAGCGAAAGAGAACAAGATGAAAATCAAAGAGCGCGACTTGAGAAATAAACTAGAGCACTCGAGACAGGCGTTACACTTTGTCGTCTTAGCCGAGACGAAAACGTTGATGAAGTTATACAACGCGGCGGAAGTTACCCGAGAAACTGGCGTCATCGACACGAGCACGAGACCGCGAGACGTGGATGAAAAATTGTGGTCCCGAATCGTAGACGCCTTAGCAAGCATAGACATACGAACCGAAGAGCTTTGATGAGAAGTGTTGAAAAGTACTTGGTATATAAAGAACTAAATATAATCTACTGCTCCACTGCTTTCTTCATCTCTACGTTGGCGATGCTTTCTTCGTTTTCCTCGTCGAACTTGAGAAAAGAGTTCGAATCGTGTTTATGTAAATCCGCGCTCGTCAATTGAACGGCACCGCCGCCATCGATAGTACCCCACGGATTATTATTCATAGTATTACGACTCTTACTACCAACACTAGTATCACCACCACCTTTACTTTCTACCTCCATAAATGCCACGAAGCACGCTTTACAAAAATCAAACTCCTCCTCGGTTTCCTCTACACACTTCCCACACGACCACCGTTCGCCTACTATGTACAAACCGCACCCATCGCACGTTCTCGGTAACTCCCACGCTTCTCTGTCTATATCGTCCGCGACTCCGGCTACGTCTTCTAAATGGTTCAAAGAGAAGTTTACCGATTTCTTTATCTTCTTTGTCTTCTTCTCCTTCTTCTCCTCGTTCTCTGCATTCACCGACAACACGCCGCGTTCGTCTCCACAACTGTTGTTGTCATCAACATCATCATCATTCTCCTCCTCCTCGCTCCTCCTCTCCAAAGACTCAACAGTACAATCGCGTTTAGGCTCCTCCTCATCGTCCTCGCTTCGTTTCCTCTTACTGTTTTTCTTCATGGCTGATTTCGGCGGCTCTGACAACACCGTCCCAAGAGCATCATCATCAATCATATTGAGTATATATCTCTTTTAATTAGGTAAAAGCTTCTTGGTTAAAATGGACTCATTTCTCCTTCAAAATGCTTCAAAAATAAGTAAAAAAATGCTTCGCGAAAGCGCCTCTGGCAATACTAATAATAATGGGGGCTTACCGCGCTCGCGAAGCGCGCATTTAAAAAGTTTACACCACGTGGAAACGCATCCGCTTGGAGGAGGAGGAGGTGTTGGGAGTGGTTTACCGTTACACGCCACGTCCGGGGAGAAGTATCAGAAGGAATTGAAGAGAAAGAAATCGAAAGGGAAACATACTAATAAATGGAAAGCGATGAGTGCCACTCTGTTTGTTTTCGTGCACGTGTGTTCGAGCGCGTATTATTACAACAAGATGAAAAGTGGAGGAAGTGATGTCGATGCGTTGGATGGGAACGAGGAGAAGAGGGAGACCAACCAACAAACGCCGTCGCGGTACGATTTACTTTCCTCCGAGGAGGATGAGGACGAACAGGATAGGAGTTTATTGACGACGAAGTTGCGATTGGAGCTCGATGAAGCGAAAAGGCAGATGTTGACGATGAAAGAAGAGAGTCAAGTGATGCAAATGCAGCTGAGGGATTTTCAGGCGAAAGGTATGAGTGGTGGTAGTAGTAGCAGTAGTAGTAACAAAAAGAATAACTTGCAACAATCCGGAAACGTCGAGACGCATTTCGGTGGTAGTAGTAATAATAATGGAGGAATAGGAGGCGGGTTGTTGGTGTGGAATTACGAGACGACTGGGCAACCGATTGAGATTAAATCAACGCCGTCGGCGAACAGAGACGTCGCTTTAGATTCGAGACCGTTCTTTTCCATTGTCATGGCGGCGTATAATCAAGGCGCGTACATCGACGAGACGGTGAAATCAGTCGCCGCGCAATCGTACGAGCGGTGGGAATTGATCATCGTTAACGACGGTAGCTCGGATGATTCGTGGGCAAAAGCCTCAAATTTGATGGATAAGTATGGGAAGAGAAGAATACGATTGATTAACAAACGAAATGGGGGGTTGGCGGATGCTAGAAACGTCGGAATGCGATACGCAAGAGGCGATTGGTTGTGCATGTTGGATTCGGACGATTTGTTAGCGAGAGATTATTTGAGTCGAGCGGCAGAGCTGGTGGAGGAAGAGCACGGAAACGGAGGTGATATCGCAACGACTATTTCGGGAGGACACACTGGAACTGGAGGTGTGGACATTATCCCCGGGTGTATGCGCAACTTTGACGCGGTCTCGTCTGATTGGTGTTTTCCTGAAGGCTTCTCCATCGTCGGCGTTTCGCACTGGAACAAATTTCACGCCTCGGTTTTAATGAAAGCTGATTTGATGAGAAAAGTTGGCGGGTACGATCCAGGTATCCCGTGGGGTTTGGAAGATTGGAACTTTTGGTTGAACGCGGCGAAATTTAACCCAATCGTCCGGTTTGTACCGGAAATTACGTTTTACTATCGCCATCATAAAGGCACGTCCATGCGCAAAAAGATGTTTGCGGCGTATTTAGAGCAAACGAAAGCGATGGTTCGAACGAACCACGTTGAATTATACGAACCGGTGCAACTACTTCACGACCACGAAACGATTGAAAACATGCACGAAGACACGTTAAAAGCGTTGGAGAAGAAAATGCAACAGTTTCCATTACAGCCAATGCCGTACTTTTGGAGAGCGTTGCGAAGGACGAAGAAAATGGAATACGAAGAAGCCATCGATGATTTGAAAATCGCGTTGAATTTAACAACCTCGGAAAAACGATACAAATGGCAAATGTATTATCGATTGGCACTTTTACACGAAGCGTTGGAGGAGTATCCAGAGGCGGTGGAAGCCATCAACGGCGCCTTTCGGGACGCGTATTTCAACGAGATTTTATTGGTAAAGCACAGATTGGAGCAAAAAGTCTTGGGCGATCCAAAAGTTGTGTCCGCGCATTTGGTCGAAGCGACACCCACGTATTGGAAATCTGAAAAAGAAATGCACGATATCAACGAAGGAACGTTGGCTGGGAAACTTTTAAAATCCGAGCAATCTCACGAACTCTCTTCGTTAGTCGCCGAGCAAATGCAACGCATGAACGCGCTGTTGCAAATAGCCACTACCAACCCGTGCGGCGATCCGTCCGAGCCGTTACCGAATAAAGGTGAATTCAATTTAGCTAAAAATGGCAACTTTAACGCTCAAAAAGATTATTGGAACCCGTTTGGATCTGGGTATAACTTAGCACAGTCGTTATCCCGCTCCGGTTCTGGACCGCAACCGTGCGCGCACGTCGAAAACGACAACGACGACGCCTCCTCGGGCTTCACGCAACTCATCGAAATCAACCAAATTAAATCAGAACCGCTCTTGGTAAAAATGTGGTCAAAGTCCAAAGACGTTTCCGGTACTACCAAAGATGCCGGGTATTCCTTATATGTCGACATCTGGTACTCTGACGGTTCCAACGATTGGGGGTTCAACGTTCCTTTCAACCCTGGAACGCACGGTTGGGAACGCGCCGCCGCATTCATCACCAAAGACAAGCCCATCAAATCTATCCAAGTCTACGGCATGTTGAGAGGTAAAGAAGGCGAAGCGTGGTTTGACGATATCACCGTCTCGAGAGGGAAACACGCCGCGTGCGCTTGCGGCGAACGCCAAATGTTTGAACCCACAGAGAATGGGGATTGCGAACAGTGCTTGGCGGGGATGCGATGTTTCTTGGGAGACTTGTTCGATCCGTCCGTGCAATCGGTCGTTTTATAATAAAGTTGTATGTATCACATTTTCTTTCGTCATAATAGCACACACCCCTAATAAAGCCGCCGGTGCGCTCTACATGTCCTCCACCCAAACACCGCCTTCTGTTCAAAGCAAAAGCCATCCGTCCTTTTCGCAGGAAAAAAAAGAACTCCTCTTCATCGCCAGAAGAAACCGAGAGCTGGAAGCAGAAGCCGCGCGCGCGCAAAAGCTCTCTTTGATTAAAGTTGATTCAGAATCGGTTTCGGAAATCCAACGCGTTTTAGAAGTCGAGAAGAAGGTTGCAACTCGTTTGTTAAAAGAGGCGAGCGGTTCAATCGAGACGTGCTTGAGGAATTTTCTAGAAAAAGAGTGATACGAAGAGAATGGTGAGGATTAGCTGTAGCGTTTTGTATTCTCGCCGCACGAAGTACAAACGTTTTCATCTTCTTTTCGCGTTCTCTCTTCTCGGAATGTTGCTGATGTTGTTAGGGGTGATGTGTGAAGACGAGAACGACGCGGCGACCAACGAGAACAACGAGAACATCAACAAGGACAACAGTATTCCGTCGCTTTCAACCGAAAGCAACAACATCGATAATGAAAACATTCCAGCAAGAAGAATTAAATTTGGAGAAACCGTTAAACTGGACGAGTTAGGACCGGTAATAGTGCAATCGGATTGCACGTTGAAACGCATTGAAAATTGGCATACGTTAACCGAAGGCGAGCGAGAGGCGACGATGAGAAGGATTGGAGGAAGGAACAGAGTGAGGTTAGAACATTGCAAAGAACAGATACAGATATCAGATGCTGGCGAACTTTAGTAATTTTAGCATGTGTCAGTAGTATTTTAGAAACCGAGAATGCCGCGCTCAATATTGCATTCACACCCGCGATAAAATAATCACCGTCTGTTTTTGTTCTGGACGACCATCGGTCGATTCGAGGAGTGTCTCGCTTTGTTCCCGACGCGAACGCCGTAGTTCTCGTCAAATTCGGTTTCGTAGTATTGTTCTGGTATCGATTTCTTCACGTCGTCTTCGGTTAGGGACGATGTTGAATCCAAATGGACTTTAGAATCTTCCACTCGCAAAGCGTTCAAATACTCGTCCGAAAAGAGCGAGCGCCAAAAGGTATCCGCGTTGGATTTCCCTCCCGCGTATCCCGCACCTCGTCTGCAGAATTTCAACAGACAAATTTCCAAAACGTTGTCGACAATCACCCAGGTGGACAATTCAACTTTAATGTCCTTGTACAACTTCTTATCGTCGATGATAACGTCGTCTTTATAGCGAACGTTCAATCTCGATCGAGACATGTCCACTTGAACGTCCTCACTTTTCGCGGATTCGTGCGCGCTCATTCCACCCGCATAACCGTCCAACCGTACGAAGATTTCCACGTACGTTTGATTTTGTTTCCATTTAATCGTTTCCGTCTCCAAACCTAAACACTTCTCAACTTCAATCTCTTGCCAATACAACTCGTTCTTGCTCGTTTCCCTCGCCTTTAATAATCTCGTTTCCTCCGCCTCTCGCATGTTCTTCATGTCTTCCGCATCGAATTTCGGCGGTTCTGGTTTCGGGTTCGCGCGACCATACATGTCTTCCATGTTGACGACCTTACGCTCTAAACGGTCCACCTCGTCTGTTTCATGCGTGTTATTGGGAAGGAGAGAAGAGAAATGTTTAGTATTATTATTATTGCGAAAGAGCTGCTCCTGCGGTAAATTTCTAAAACGAAAAGTTCAAAATGCTTACTCACCGTCTTTCAAAACCGCTTGCTTCCCGTGACTTCGCATCCACCTCGCGAACTTCGGTTCCGTCCCTTCCGTCGCATCCGCGAAGTCGTTCTTCCGACAAAACGCCTTGTGAAACGGCCAGTACGTCTTTTGACACTTCACCGAACAGAAAAACGCCGTGTGACACCGGCTGCATTTCATCAGATGATCTCGTCCGCCACAATTGTCGCACGTGTGTTGCAAAGACGCCAAAAGTTGATCTTGCTCTTGAAAGTGACACGGCGCCGTGATGTTTCCGCCCGTTGCTGTCATAGTTCTTTTATCTAGCGATGATGATAACCTCGTATTATTGGTGTCTTCTCATACGACGCAAAACTATTTTTGACGACATGTGCATGCGAAAAATAAGCGTTTAAAGCGTTTCTCTGAAAACCAAACGGTCCCCCATCAAGCGAGAAAAAGTTCTCCTCTTTTTTCCCCTTCTCTTCACTCCATTCGTCCTCAAACAATCCCGCTTTGTAGTACGCGCACAGAAGAAAAAAGCCATCATCATCATGACTTCATCGTCGTTAGTATTAGTATTATCATCGTCCTCATTCGCGGGATGTACTACCTTCTCAAAATCCTCCTCCTCCAAGCGGGGAACGAGACGAACAGAATTCAGTTGTCGCGCCGTCAGAAGTTTTCAAAATCATCATCGCGATAATGATAACAATAAGAAAAGAGGAGAAGAGACACTCAAAATGCGCGCTCGAGTGGTGGATTCTGAGAACGCGTACGGCGACGAGCGATTGAAAACGCCCGCGATGCCTTTAATCGACGTCGTTGAAGAGTCCAACAGCGGCACGCGAATTTTGCAATGCATGTTGAGAGCTCGGGTGACGGATAAAAGTGGGAATATTCGTTGCGTGGTGTTACCGTTGGACGCTCCGATCGATGTCTTGCGAGGCGAAGCGAACAGCGAAGACGAAGACTTATCGGACATCGACGATAAGGAGTTGAACGAGATTTTACCGGATATGCAATTAGCGTTGGCGAAGAAAGGGTTGTTGTTGCAGCGGTCGGCGTTGTGCTTTACGGTGAGAGGACCGATTCGCGCGGATTACGACGATTGTTTAGAGTTGGATCAAGGGCGAGACGAGGCGCCACAAGAAGCGACGGAGTTGGTGACTTTCGACAGCGACGCGACTGGGTGTCGGTATTTAGTCTATGCGCCGTTAAATCCCGTGTTGATTGTAACAAAAGAAATTGAAAGTAACGGTTTGAGACAGGAGGCTGTGATGGAAGAGCCGGACGAAATCGTCGAGGCTGCGATTGAGAGAGTGTACGAAGAGTTGGCATCAGGTCCAGACGACGAATTATTCTTACAGATGGAGAAAGCGGAGAGGGACATGAACGATAGTAATAAGAAGGGTAATAGTGGTGGTGGTAAAAGAAATAAGAAGTGATTTTTATGACGAATGTGCGATGTATATGTATTTATATTTGTGAGATACTGATATGGCTTGTTTTCGTTTTCTCTCTCTTTCTCTCTCTCTTTCTTTCTTTCTTTCAAAGGATAGGATCATCGACATCTTCTTCATCGTCCTCTTCGTCCATTACGTCTTCCTCCTCTTCGTCGTCGATATCGTTGATGCCGTCGTCCATGAGCGGCATCATCGGAAAGATACTGAGAATAAATTCTCGACATCCCGCGTGTCGTTCTTTAATCTCCTCGATTTGGTCGTAATACTCGTCTCGTACGTATTCGGACGGTCGTGAGCACGCTTGCATGCAGCTAACCGGGTGCCACGGCAAATCCTTTTCGACGACGAATCGCAAAATATCGAGGTACCCCATCTCCGAAGCTTGTTCCGCGACGCGCTCGTCAAAAACGACGCCGCGGTCGAAGAAAATCTGAACGAGGTCCAAGTGACCTCCTTGAGCGGCGAAAATAGCAGGATTTGCGGATTGAATTAACCTTCGATCGATATCGTGTTTCAAAAGGAACATGACTATATCTTTGTGCCCACCTAAAGCGGCGCGTTCCAGACACCTGTGATTCCACGGCGCGAAATGGTTTCGACAGTACCTCAACATTTTCAACGAACCAATCCCGCACGCCTCCGAACACACTCTCTC
>JACLAA010005767.1_pt1 | contig 24163 bp, 8 predicted proteins | sample 8027891 | NCBI WGS metagenome assembly JACLAA01 (sample SAMN15724900, study PRJNA655200) | protist metagenome | isolation source: fluorescence activated cell sorting (FACS) single amplified genomes of... | place: Spain: Blaines Bay Microbial Observatory, Mediterranean Sea | collected 2016-01-19 | reverse complement strand
TTGCCGATGAAATTCCTCGTGCAAAACAAAAATCACGCCCTTGCGCATGCCAAAGCAGCCACTCTGCTCTGCAGGGTTTCAAATATGAGAGCAGCAAATAGAATATCAAGTACATGGGACCGTTGGATAAAGTTGGTATATGTTTCTAGAGCTAAATCCAAGACCCATGCTGCAAATGAAATCAAAACCTTTGTCCTTTCAGTGTTAAGAGGAGTTGTAATGGATACAAGGTTTTCATTGGTGCCACATATTAATAGAAAACTTGAAATAAGAGTCAAAAACGCTCCAAGACAACTTGTGTGGCATTATGCTAGAATATTTAGAGCCTTTCGGCGTTATAACATGCTGAAAGAGGTGGCAGCTGACCACTTGCGAGAACATGCCACAAAGGGAATCCAGGGACTAGTGCGAAGACGTCGAGATGGTGGCAATATGAAACCACATCACTTTCACATTGGGGCTTTTGCTGCTGGCTCCATCCAGCGTTTACAACGAGGCAACATTTCGCGAGTGCGTGCAAGACAGTCTAAGCATCGTCATAATCAGCGGCTCGTTCTTTCTCGCTATTGCAGCACAGACGCTTCAACAAACTACAATTTTGAGCAGCAAGGTGCGGCGCATAAAATTCAGTGCTGGTTTTTGCTGCAACCCCACCGCAATCGCATAGTTTATGCTAGTAGTTTGCAAATGACAGTTTCTAGAATCCAGAGTGCATTCAGACAGAGGCGGCTGAGAATCAAAGAAAATGCAAAAGTGTGGTTTGCTGCAATAAAAATTACAACTTTTTTGAGACCGCATAATGTACGCATGAGAACAAACTACAAGCTCATAACCACAAACATGAAGGCAACGACGCATTGCAACTGCAGACTTCAGCAGAAGCATAATATTATTCGCCACGACTTGCTGCGAGCTATCCACAAAGAGGATAGATCGCACAAGGCGATAGAACGCCAAATCATTCATATACAGTCATTGCAGCGAGGGCACCTTGCAAGGAAGCTCCCTGGTGCGTCTCGGATAGAGCGCGTGTGATGCAGAGTCACCAATTTTTCATCGGTAAAATAAGTCACTGTGCAGGTAATTCTCACCCAGAAATTTCTCAAACGCTGGATCCAGCATCAACTTGGGAAAAGGGCACGCCATTGTCTGTTGTCCTTGGCATCCTGGACAGCATTGATCGCTATTCTTGATTTCAAACTGAGAATAAAATACGCCACGGTCATTGTGGCGTGCTGGCGTAGGTACCGCAGATTTACGCTACACTTCTCAAAATGCAAGTTGATGAATGAAATCGCGTGTGTATTTGCCGACAGTATCAAGCGCAATCTATACTGTCAAAATCATAAAGTAGCAGAAAGACAGCACTATAGAGTAGCAGAAGCACATCTAGCAGGTCGCTCAATGTTCGAGCGTACGCGCGAAATGAAGATTCAGCATCAGATTTTGGTGCAATCTAATGTTTGCAATCGTGATCATAACGCTGAACTTCAGCGAATATTTGTGACATACTGTAGCTATGGTCAAAAGGAAAATACGAGTCTACTAGGAATTGGGAGCTTCTTACGGCTACTAAAAGACTCATCAAACGTAATGTGGCCATCAAACGCCGCTGGCCTGCGACCCTGTGATGTTGAGCTCATGTCTATGAAGAATCGCAATCACAGTAACGCCGGAGCTGTTGATAAGCACTTGCGCTATAGCGAGTTTCTGCAGACGATTCATAGCCTCGCAAGCATTTTCTTCAATTCTTTACTTTTTTGCAGTGATAGGCTCACCGAGCCTGATGCCAAGACCTGTGCCTTCCTACAACAGCATGTATTCCAATCAAAAGTGGCAAAGTATCACACTGATAGTCTGCGCTCGCTGTCCTGTGTGGGTCGTGTGGACTCGCAGTTACATGTCTTCTCACAGAGAATTATTTCATTGTGGCGAATACACCATTCACGCGTGTTGTTTGGCTTGCAAAAGAGCATACAGCTGAGTCACTCAGAAAAAGGACAGCAAATATCCTCTGCAGTTTGTATTCAGCGAGTCTGGCGTGGTGTTTCTAGCCGAGAAGTAACTTATAGTTACGCACGTGGTGTATATGACTTATTTGTGGACTTTGAGTCAGGTTGTGAGTTTTGGTTTAATCGACGCACTCGAGCCTCCCTCTGGAGAAAGCCTCAAATACTTGTAAATAAGGACGTCAGGAAGCCCATTTTTATGCCCAGTAAAGGCTCGATATTTGAGGTCTCATGTTCTGAGTGTTCTGCTAGCTCCATGTCAACGTACTGCATCGAGTGCAGGAAGCTATATTGCAACCAGTGTAGCGTGTTGCACAGCTGCAATCACAATCTTGTAAGCATTGAAATGTGTGTATACTGTCACTTTCAAATAAGTGCCCTTCCGCGTTTGAAAAAAATGACCAGCAGCAACAAATGTGTACATAAGTAGGCACAAAGCGTTGTGAAAAATGCAATGATCACTACTGTGACACTTGTTTTGAAGATCAACATTCCATGGGCTCACTCCAATTTCACAGCTACGAGGAAATGGTGCCTTGGACTTACGATGTACTCTCCCTCAAACGTGTATCATAGGTGCCGCACTGTGACAACTGCAGGCAGCATGCTGCTCGCAAGACGGGTGGTTGTTTGCAAAAGAAACAATTTTGCTTACAATGCGCAAATAAAGTCCCAAAGGGAGAATGGGAGCGGCTTGGTGATGTCGCCTACGTGCCCAAAATGACCACGGAGCATCAACAACACAGGAAAAGAAAAATCACTGAACAAACTACGCAACCATTGCGCGACCTGAGAGTCAATATGAAGGGAAATCCCCTGGGCATAGTACAAATACAGCGCATCTGGCGCGGGTCTAGAGGCCGCAGAAGCTCAGCAGTACATGCCTTTGAACGAAAGCTATGGCTAACACAGCGAGCTGCAGACAATCACCGGCGCAGGAAACGGCGCTATCAAATTGCCTGTTTTTTTGGCAGGGGAAACCTTCTGGAAAGTGACACACCACGTGAGACGGTGATTAAAAAGGTACCATATTGGTCGCGAGTCACTGTGGAGGATATTGTTCACGACCGGTTAATATCCCATGAAGAAAGAAAATAAGATAAAATAGCAAACTATTGATACCCTAGGTGGACTGAATTTGCAGGCTATGTCAAGGAGCAAGATTCTTTTGTAAAAAAACACGGCTCGTTGGGTGCAAGGTCATATATAGACCTTAAACTGACCTGGTTGCATTTGAAAGTAAAAAGCTGGGTTGCGAAAATAAAAGCTGCAAGGGCAAAGCGCGGATTTTACACCACACAAGTTGCATTTCGCAGGTCAAGTCAGTGTTCGACTGCCAATCTGTTCTCATGTCTTAAGGCTTATGTTCAGGTCTCGATCAGCAGACACCGACAGGAAACTGCAGGAAAAGCTGAGGCTGCGCATGCGCGCCAGTCGCCAAGATCTTCAGCAACGCCTGAGGCTTATTGAAATAATCGATCGTGAGCTGAAGGTAGTTCTTAGCCGAAACGCACAGCTGCTAGGACCTCGCAGAATGGAGGTAAGGGTCCGGGAGGCGGTCGTGTGGGGGATGGAATTAGAACATTTCGCTCTTTCAGCTCAGAAAAATAGTCAATATGTAGAGCATGCTCGTTTTGATGCTTTGGCAGTCAGCGCTTCTGACAGGATTCGAATTGGAAGTTCACCGATTAAATATTGTTCTTCAAGAGAGTTAGGATTACTGAACAAACTGATGCTTAAAGTCAGCCCCTCCGTCGCACCTGCACCTAACTTTTGCTTGGGATCAGTAGACCCAGTAAATCACCAGCGTAGTGTATCAGTCGACATGTACCGTCTCGACACAGCTACGGATAATGGAGCTACACAATATATACATAGGCAAGAAATTCGTACAACTCGCATCCTTCTAATTTGACCAAGGCCAGGCTTCATCGGATATGGACCCATGAGGACAATGAATACTTGAAAGTGTACAAGTTGCCCAGAGGACTGTTCTTGAACTCGTTTTTCTCACGTCTTTGTGCTCATCTGCGAAGCATCTATTATTCCTCTGCGGTTATCCTCTGACTAGATGCACCATAGGTGAATTTGCTTCTGGGAACTTTCTCACTCAGCTTGTGTTAAAATGGAATATCAGGATGCTGGCTTTTTATCGAGATCAAATCACGCATATATCCACCCGTATGGACTCTGAATCTGCATCAAAAGCGACACTGGAGACGCACGCCACAAAACTACAAAAGAAGGTCATCAAACAAGAACATGATCTCTATCAGCCGTTAAAAAATCAGAAAGCCTTTTGGCATGGGCAAGCTCGGCAATGATTCCATTTTTTCTTATTGCAATAGACGCGTCACTTTAAGGTAGCGTTTTGGAACAGGGCACGACACTCAACAGGCGCCCCCAGCTTGGGTGTCTATTAAAGCATCTAAAATCGCCAAGTGAGGTAAATGCGCCTGGTAGGGGATAGGTGCGATTCTTTGAAATTTCAGGTGAAATTCCCTGTGCTAGTTTATTGTCAGAACAACGGTGCTGTTGGTGATGGGCACGACAAAACGGTGGAATTGTTGAGATTAATCTCAATTGTCCATTGTCCATTACAAGGATACTTTGAGGCGAACCTCTTGATGTGGATACCCGCGCCGGTACGCATGGATACCCGCGCCACGGATTCCTCTAAAGACCAGCCGGCACGCATGGACACCCGCAGAAGAGGTGTTCGGGGCGCTAAGTGCAGCCCTTAATTTTCAAAGTTGTTAATTTTGGAAAAACCCTTGCCAGAGCAAGGCCAGCCGCCCAGACCTGGTAAAGTTGCCCTCACCTACGCGGCGCTGAGTATCGTCTTGTGGCTAGAGTGGAGGCTACACGCCACCTGCCGTAGTGTGGGTCGCGGCGCCGAGCTAGTAGTTTGGCTTCCGCGCGGCTAGCGTTAAGTCAATTCCGGCGAAGGAGGCTATAGTTATATATATCGCAAACAGACGGGTCGGGTAAGGGGAGTACACCATGACGGAAACTGAGACTGTCCGCCGGAATCATCTGCCTACTTCAAGTTACAAGTAGTACTACCTTTCTCAGCCGGAAATCGCCCTGCGCGTCTCAAAGAGGGCGGAAATGAACGGCACAAGCCATGAGGTAGCGTGTGTTGGCTCTAACTGTTCTACAACATGGCAATGGCAACTTCAAGTTGAATTTCCACCGTGACCTTCGTGAAATCGAATCCTTTTTCGAGGCGTGTCTCGCCGCCGCCGCGACCTTAACGTTTCTCCGCTCACTGGTGCGCCATCTGGCGCGTTTCGCGCACGCGCGGCGGCGTTTCTGGCCGCGTGGTCGCTGTCTGGTCGCCGTGCCCGCACGGTGCAGAAACTCGAAGACTCTAGTGGCAAAAATTGAATCTCAGCCCTAATCTACCCACCTACAGCCCGGTGCCTGGCGACTCATTTTCCCGACCCCTGATAAAAAATTGATTAAGTAACTGCCTCGGGGACTACCTCGGTACTGCTGCGTTAAGGTTACAAGGGAGGATACGCTCGTACCGATTCTCGTCATTTCAAATGGAGCATGTGCGGGTTATCGCGCGAATTCGGCCGGAGCCGTCGTCCGTACGCGGTTGTGGCTGCCTCAGGGTAACGAGCGATACTTGCGTCGAACTTTGCCAGCCGGACGGAGTCAGGGCTCAATCGCACAGCAAGCGCGGCCGGCCTAGGACGAGGCTCTTCACGTTGGATCGAGTGCTCGGGCCGCAGTCGGTGCAGGCGGATGTATATGAACACGTAAAGCCGTAGCTTGACTGCGTATTTATTCAATCACTCAGCTGTTCTTATTTTCCTTCATGTAGGCTAGTTCATTCAGCAGCACATGGGTATAACGCCACTGTGTTTGCGTACGGGCACACGGGATCAGGGAAGACACACACCATGACAGGCGATAACGTCCAGCCCGGTGTCACACCGCGGGCAGTGCGAGAACTTTTTGCAGCGATTGAGCATGCAACTCGTACAAAGGACGCAGTTTTCCTCGTGCACGTGAGTTACGTCGAGCTGTACAACAACCAATTTCGCAATCTTCTCGATGATGTAGGGAACCATTGCCATGCGTCTAGCAGCACCAAGATTGAGATCCGCGAGTCACGCGACACGGGCGTCTTTCTTACGGGCCCATCCAACCTCAAGGTCGCCGTGACTTCAGAGCAGGAAGTCCAGGAGCTTATTTCCTTGGGAGACAAAGCTCGGGCATATGCGCTTACGCGATGCAATGATCATTCCAGTCGGAGCCATTGCATCCTGACTTTGCATGTTCAGTCGCAGAGGGCTAGTATTGCTCTGCAGGACCCACAAAATGCAGCTTTGACGTCCGTACATGTTGGTAAATTGAATTTGGTAGATCTTGCCGGATCAGAGCGTGTGTCGCTATCTGGTGCCCAAGGCGAGACACTCGTCGAGGCGCAGAACATAAACCTCTCGCTGGCGCTCCTTGGTGACGTACTTGCTGCGCTCTCACGCAACTCACTGCGCGGAGAACAAGGGACGCAATTCCCTCGGTCTGGTGGCTCTCGCGAGCCAGTCCCCTATCGCAATTCCAAGCTGACTTATCTTCTGAAGGATTCGCTCGGTGGTAACTCAAAGACACTTATGATCACGACTCTTCGAAGCTCAGAGACTTATTACCGTCAGTCGCTCGTGTCGTTAATGTACGCATCACGGGCACGGACCATACAGAATTCGAGCACGGTGAACTTGGACCGTGGATCGGGCCCGCGGACAACGGAGTCACTGCAGGTTGTCTCAGAACAACTTAATCACCTCCACACGCGTTTGCGTGTTCGCGAACGTGAGTTTGATGCCCTCTGTGCAACATCAGCATCCTCAACTTCAGAGAATATGCGTCTTAAAAGTGAACTTCAGCGCCTCGAGGCCCTTAACGAGGCAGAGCGCTGTGAGCTTGAGAACAAGCTAAATACCGTCATTCATGGCCACTCGAGTGAGCTTCGGAACCGCACAGAGCAGTTCGGCAGGCTGCAGACTCGCCTGCAGGAACGGATCCTGACATACCGCAGAACCTGCGCAGAACAGGAAGAAGAGATCAATCGCCTTCGTGATGAGAGAGTGCTCCTCGAACAGCAAGTGTCGACTGTTGGTGCGACCCGAATGGAAGTTATAGAGATGCAGACCGTGATGGACGGTTGGCAGGCGCAGGCAATAGCCTTGCAACGCGAGCTTGAACACTACAAGCATTTCTTTTTAGACTCTCCGGTACTGCAGACGGATCAAAAGAAAATGGGAGGACGCTTCGGACGGAACCGCAACATCTCCCACGACCACCATCGCAAAACCATAGCATCCATGCCTGGGACTGTCGTGCCTGACGACCTGATGAGAGTCACTTGTCGAGCCATCGTGCTTGAATCCGCGCTTGGATTTGCCTGTACTGAGCTTGACAATGTTTTGAGTGAGTCAAATGGCACTGCGAATGTACTCATCAGCCAGCTGGTCAAGGCACTTACTACGAGATGGGGCACGGCGCAGGCAACGACAAAACTTGGTTTATGGGCAAAGGATGTTCTAGATACGGCACAAAGATGCGCCGCCTTTGAGGCTCGAGATCGGGAGTACGTGTTTTCTGAAGTCGCTGCATCCCTGGTGCCTAGTACGCGATCAAACACCTCAAATGTACTACGGGCACGACTCATTGAGATGGAGCGTCGTTTAGGCGAATCCCTTCAACTTTCTGAAGAGTTAGTCTCGCGACATGCTTATTCACGAACAGAACGTGCAATGCTAGATAACAAAGCGGACTCCAGCCTCGCGCGCATTGTCGCGGAATCTGCACTTCTCAACAAGATCTCGGTCCAAAAGATTGCAGATGAAACACTCACGGTCGCACGGGTGGGCGCCAGGGCTGAAATATTTGCTCTTTGGACTGCCAGGGAATTTTTGGTCGCTGCCGCCCTCAAGCGACGCGACACACACGAAACAACCACTGTGCGAGCTCTAAAGAAAAAGTTTGTTGTAGAGTCCTTCCAAGTACGGACGAGATCAGCCGTCGAGCGCGCTCGGCGAAATTTCGTGTGTAAATTGCGGACAGTGTACAAGATTCGTGATCCTAGTTGTAGGACAGCAAGGCAGGAGCTTGAAAAGGCAAACGCAAACGCTGTTCACACCATCCAGCGCAACAGAGACTCGTTAGTTGACGTAATATGCCTTGAACGCGCTGGGAAGATGCGGCTAATCTGTGCAATGTCCGCAGCAACAGCCGCGGCAGTCGCTGCGCTGCGAGTTGAATTCGAGTCCACTGCTGCATCAGGTGCTGCAAAGCTTTTTCGGCTCGAGTCGGATCTTGCGGCAATAGTCGAAGAATTTTTCGCATTGCAGAAGAAAAAATGCCAGCAATTCAACTCGCTTACTCGATCACTGGACATTCTTGTGTTCTGCCACTTGGCGGAAATTCGGAAAGCTGCTTGTGAAGCGGCATGTGCTATTCATAAGGAGCGCACCTGCTCATGCGATAAATTGGCTAATGTTCAGCTTGCCCAAATATCCAAAATTTGCATCGCTGAACAGCAGGCTTCAACCGAACTTTGGACAAACCTGAATAATCACCAGCGGCAAATTGTCGTTCTGAATGATGCCAATGCATCCTTTAAGCAAAAATGTGTGGCTGCTTGCGACAATGGTGAGGGACTTGCCTTGATGCTCTGTAAAGAATGGGCTTGGACCCTCGGTACAGAACGTGAGCGGAAGCAATGCACCAAAGAGACTATGACCTTTGGGATAGTGCTGGAACACAGTCTTGCTGAGAATCATCGCGATGACAAAACCGTACTCGATGCCTTAGATGAGTTGTATGCAACTGTGATTGAGCTCCTTTGTGCACGGATCAAGGTATGCACGGGTGCAGGCTACGAGGCCCTGTCCTCCTTAAACGGAACCCTGAATGTAGTTCAATCTGATCTAGATAACGCCAATATGGATGCTGCCTCACTGCTAAATGAGCTCAATTTCTCACAGACCCTGGCCAACTTGCTGCAACAAAAGCTCGGAGTTATGGCAGGCAGTCGATTCAATGAGCAGATGATGTGGCATGCAATAACCAGGCAACTGAGAGATGCACACACGAAGGATATTTGCTTGTGGAAGAAGGCCTGGCGCGTGGTTGTTAAAGAGAAGGAAAATTTCAAAGGGCAGCTTGTTCGAGTTACAAAGTTGCTACAAGAGATAACGACAACTCATAACAAGAATCGTTTAGCTGCGCTTGAGGCGCAGGATGAGGCGATTAATATGGACCACAATCGTACTTGCAAGAAGTATGAGGCAAGTTTGGCCCTACTAGCACGTTCCTACGAGCATGGGCTTCAGATGTCGAGTGCAGAGCATGCATGTGTGAGTGCTGCGGCGGTCGAGCGCTGCATGGTTGTCAGCATGGCGCCTCGTTTAGCTGCCTTTTCGGCGAATGCGATGCTCAGGACCTTTCAACGCTCGCACAAACGTGTGCTCTGCGCGCAGCGATGTATAGTCAAGAGTTCTTTGGTGAGAATAGGGGAGAAGCGAGGACAGTCTGCACTCGACCCTTTTGAAAGCTCTGCGCGCCTACACGAGGCCGAGGCAGATGCAACCAACGCCAAAATTGCTACAGCTCTGAGGTCAGAGCACGTGATGACATCCTGTCGTGCTGTAAATGCGGTCGGTTTAGTTTTGCCCAGAGAGACGACATATCTTTGTGCCGCTGCGGTCGACGATGTAAATATCACTCATCTTGCTAGGGAGCTTGTCAACCAGCTTCGCGCACTTTGTGAAATGCACAGGCGTCACGTTGCAACCGTTGACGTATTCCACGCTTCAAGACTCCAGGAGGTCATGGCCACTGTGGACTGCGCGCACATTGGTCACTTTCTACGGGCAGCGGTCGACGCCAAGCGCGGGGACATCCCATGCACTCACCTCGAGAAGCTCGAGGAGCTCGCATCCGTCAAGGCCGAGCGCAACTTGCAGGTCGCTCCAGCAGAGGCGCGGGTTTTGCAGATCAAAGAAAGTCTTGGTCCAAACAATGTGTTTCGTATTTGCAAGCCCAAAGCTGAGCGCAGGGCTGGTGGTGGGTCAATCGCAGCTGGCCATGCGACTTCTACCACCACCGCACTGAGTAGCCGCATCGTACAGCAAGCTGACGGACGAGGGCAATCCACTGCAGCACGTTGGGCTAAAAAGGTCACAAACGAGACTTCGGAAATGTCATGGTCTGTCCTCGATGATTCGGTTGCTCGGCGTAAGGCGCTAAAGAAGTCTATGAAGGCCAAGTTGGTTGTCCTCCAAAAGCACCTCGAGACCAGATTGGTTGAAACAACCTATCAGGATTCATTAGAGTTCACATGTGGGGGAGATGACGCACAGGACCTCGTTTTTGTTGAGTATTTTGGGCGCTTGAACTTGCCCCGTGGACGAGTTACAGAGCCAGAGACCATTTGCTTTGGTCAGATAAGTATTATTTCACATGATAACGTCCACTGGCGGCCGTGTGATACGGAGCTCAGATTACGAAAGGGAGAGCACGCTAGCGCTATCGAAAAGGCCTGCGCCAAGCAAAAGCGACAGCTCAAAAATAATCTTGCATACAAAGCAGCAAGGCTGGACTTGAATAAGGGCTCACAAGCGCACCTTGACGAACTTCAATGTCACAATGCTGCTGTCCATGAATTCTGCCGCTATTGCAATCGGGAATGCGCGATACGTCTGCGCGGGGCGCTCAAGCAACAGGAACGCTTAAACCACAGGCGCCTTAGCGCATTGAAGCGTCAGATTGCATGCAATTTTGAGAAAGCGATCGTAGCCGGGACCAGCTTACATAACAATGCGTGGACCTGCTTTGAAAATCTTGTTTTGGCAACTAGACAACAGTTTTGCTCGCTTGTAACTACTGCTAGTGTCTCGGTCCCCCGACTGCCGAGAGATGTGAAGGACGCCCGAGAGGCACCAGGCAAAGGCCCCATCAATTCATTTAAGTGGCTTAGTGCGATTGAGAAACCGTTGGCCATACATGCAACTCTGCTGACCACATCAATGCAGAAGATTCTTAAACGTCGAGATGCCAACTCAGTTTTGGCGCTTCATGCAGCCCTCCATCGGGGGAATATGCGGCACTTTCGTCGACTGGGTATTGTTGTCAAACTAAGAGACATGTACTGGCAGGAGCTTCTTGGCGCTGCACTCCAAGAAAGCGATTCAAAGCATGCTACTCTTGATCTGCCTTCGCCATCGAGCTACCGACATAAAGGAATTTTAGGGATAGATAGATGGCCGTAATTACTAAGGACTCGACGTCCAGGAGCCTAACGATATGAGCGGACCGAGACTGTATATTCTGTGACCTATAATAATAGCCTGAGGCCGGAACCAGTCCTGTCGAGTTTAGAGCACGCCTCCCAAGCCGCTGACATGTCTAGGTGCCTTTACGACGAAAACTTGGATTGAGCATAATTTCTCGGAGCGGGGGAAGCTCGTGGTCTGTACTCGATGATGATATAGTTGTAGCACTGGCATTGTTTGCACCGTCACCTTTTTCGAGTTGTAGAGGTCAATTCAAGTTAAGCCCTATTCGCTGAGCTCACAGAACAATTTACTGACCGGGGGAAAATGTTGTAAAAAATAAAATTTTTTTACATTTTGAATGGCTTTTGGCCGTTTTCTCGGCGAGAGGCAGCCCGTTTGCTGCCGCGTTTTTTGCAATGCGTTGCCCGGCTGCCCGCGCCCACGACGTAGACTAAGTGTTTCTCACGAGGATGCCCGCACCGAGGCACGGGCCCAAGTACAATGGCAGCCCCAAAACAGTTGTAACATTTTCCCGTGACTCGGACAGGGCAAGATGATTATTTGCACGCAGCTCACGCACTGGCAGTGACTCCATCAGCCGAGTGTTGCTCGAGGACCCGTTGCGGTCACGGTGACTCCGAGTCGGCGGACTCCACTAGCACCCGATTTGGTTCCCCGGGCCCGGCGGGCGCATTAAAGGTGTCATTTAGTAATTTGACTCGGGCCAATCGCGGCACCATGGCCATCGTCTCGCGGACCATTTGGCCTAGGGCGGGGGCTCGGATGCCCGGGTCCGAAGCGGCTACTTCTAGTACAAATGGATGCGGAGGTACTACCAAATTGTGAATCAATTATACGGTACCGTAGGTACCGTACCGTAGGTTGCTGCCTTCCCCAATAAGATGGCGAACTAAAAGACTTTACTGGAAAAGATCTCCAGGCCAAAATGGTCCGCGAGATGGTGATGGTGCAAGTAGGACAATGCGGGAACCAAATCGGGCGGCGCTTCTGGCTGGAATTAGTGCAAGAAGCTGCGTCGCAGGTGAAAGGGGGCTTTGATGCTGCAATGTCAGCCCTCTTCCGAAATGTAGACGCGCGATACGAGCCCGCGATAGAACTTGATGTTGGGAGCTTGCTGGCATCCTTGCGAGCACGGGCCATCCTAGTCGACACAGAAGAAGGAGTAGTTTCAGAGACGAGGCGGCATCCAATTTTGGGAGATTTATTTGAGGAGACACAGGTAATAACGGATGTAGGTGGCGCGGGCAACAATTGGGCTAGTGGATACGCTTCATATGGCCCGAAGCTCCAGCTGAGGGTAGAGGCGGCTCTGCGTAAAGCTGTTGAGGCATGTGACTCACCGCAGGCATTTTTCTTAGTTTATTCAGTAGGGGGCGGTACTGGATCTGGTCTCGGGTCATCAGTGCTTGAGCTACTTAGAGATATGTATCCTGATTTATGTCGATTCAATGTTGCGGTGTATCCGTCTGCAGATTATGAAGATGTCATCACAGGCCCATACAACGCTGTTCTTGCCACAAAATGGCTCACAGAAGCCTCTGACTGTGTTATACCGCTTGAAAATAGCGCGTTGCTGGACTACCGTGCAAGACAGGCTGGTCTTGGCGCATCGCAACTTCCTGATGGAATCGACACTGGCTTCGACGGGATTAATGATGTCATCGCACAGTTGCTTTCTCATCTAACAGCTGGTGCTCGCTACCCCGGTGGACTGAACATGGACTTCAACGAGATTACCACCAACCTTGTGCCCTTTCAACGACTTCACTACCTGACAGCCAGCTTCTCGCCCCTTCTTCGTTGTAACCGATCAAACCTAAATCTAGACAAGCGTGAGCATAGAATTTTCCTGGAAGCATGTGCTACTACCTCGAAATTAGTAACTACGTATGCAAAGACGAGTCAGACTTCGAGTAATAGAGCCCTCGCCTGTGCCGTGTTTGCACGAGGGAAAGTGGCCTCTGCGAACCTCATTCATGCCTCAAATTGTCTGCGTCCATCGCTAAAACTTCCCCAATGGAATCCTGATGGCTTAAAGATGGGTCTATGTCGTGTACCACCCCTTGGTGCCTCTAGTGCAGTACTTTGTTTGAAGAATTCTCCTGCCATCGCCCAAAATTTTGACACACTGAAGAATCGTTTCAACAAGCTGTATCAGGTCAAAGCCATGCTGCATCACTACACGCAGATAGTAGATTCAACTGTCTTTGAGGATGCCATCAACGACTTAGAAGGTGTAATTGAATGTTACAAAAATGCAGATCTAAATGCACCAAACTTTCATGTCTAGTCACAGAAAGAGGAATACGCATCCAAAGCACATGTTTTGGGTTTGTATTAGTCTTTTCAGCTGACCCACACTCCCCACGCCATTAACTTGCAAGCACTCTTTGTCGAGGCGCGATGGGCCCTATTCGACTTGAGTGGGGCGGCCCAATTCCTGTAAGATGCACACCGCCCCGACTAGGGTGTACCAGGCCAGTCAGACAGGCAGTGATGCGGTCCAGCAATGTACTTCCTCCAACCAAAATTTCTTTGCCGCTAAGTTGGACGTCCAAAAGGGTCGAGAGAATCAACCTATGACTACCTTTACTTTCACCTGAAGTTAGTGTCGTGGGTCGCATTGTGGGCAGCGGCGACGCGGCTACGGGCGTCCAAGGCCCCGCAAGTCAAGCGAGCCACCTTGACGACAAAGCGACTAGTTCGAAGTCTTCCTCCTGGGGATCGACTCCAGCGATCAATTTAAGATGAAGTGGAGTCATTCTAACGGCGTATCAGACGGGCTGCACATCAGGCAGGGTGGATTGCGCAGCGCTTATTCCATCGTCTGCTGGAATGCATACGTACTTCTATCGGTCAGTTTTTGTCAAGACATGTCCAAATGATCCGCCGAGTTCCGCCAAATATGCTCCCGACTGGCTGCTGACACGCGGCGACGGACAATGGTGGACTTTTGGGGGTGCGTCGCTCTGAGCGTGGGCTAGGTGCTTCTATAACAGCTGTTTGGAGATCTATTCGCGGTTGCGCGCTGCCTTTGGGGGGTTGGAGACTGCCCAGACGGCCACCTTTTGACGCTCTCTTATCGCATTGATCGCAGTCGTGCCCGGCGTCCGCATGAGTGGCTAGAAGCATCGACATACCTCATGTCACGGCTTCACACACGTCCAGAGCGTCAGAGGACCAACCTATCCCGACAAGTGGCCCTTCACGCGCGCGATTTAACGCCGCAAGACCTGAGCTCGGGCGAGCGACGACAAGCTGTCTACCTCATACCGAAGTAGTACGCCGGTTCACTGGACCTACTTGGTGACTAAGCTAGACGTCTAAAAGCGTCCGGAAGAACCCAGAAGAAGTAGGAGCGAGTTTGCCAGTGAGGAGGCCTTAGGGGGTCCGTAACGGTCCGTACCTAGAGTCCGTACCTACCTATGCCACCCTTACTTCAACTTGAGGTTGACGTGGAGGAAAGTTGAAGCTGAGGAGTATAGGGTGCGGTATTGAAGGGCACGGAGGGCCAGCGTTGCACGATGGGGGTGGTGCGCGTTTTCTTTCATACCAGAGAGTGGCCCCAACTCCCCGCCCGCCCCGGTATTCGAAAAGGTCCTAGGATAGTACGCCTAACGTCCTAAACGCAGCTCTCGGACGAGTCCGATTCCCCGCGGTCGGCGTCACCGGCTTTAAGTCTGTTCCACTTGTGCGGCGCGTCATCCGAACGTTCGCTGGAATGTACACGTACGTCCTGATGGGCGATCTTTTGTCGAGCGGCGTCCAAGTGGCCCGACCGACCGCGGGTTGACATGTGGCGACGGACAACTGGTGGACTTCTTGAGGTGCGTCGCTGTGCGCGTGGGTCGGGCGCTCCTCTACCAGCAATTTGGAGATCTATTCGCGGTCGCGTGCCGATTTAGGGCCTCGCGCAGAGCATCAGATTTTTTTTTTTGGTACCATTCGACGCGCGCGCTTTAAGCATGGCGCGCATGAGTTCCTAGGACCTCCACACGCGCCTGGTGGCTGCCCCGTGCCCCGCGCGGCGCACGGAGAGCGCGTTAAAATCTTAATCGGCATAAGCATTCCCCTCCCTTTAATCGATAAGTCTAGGCCTAGTGGGACTAGTGCTTGTACTCCTAGTCACATTAGGTCCCGTCAAATGAGTCGTGCTGTGTCCTTGGGGTTCCCCTGGGGGTCCAATGTGCCGGATTTCGAGTTGGGCTATTAGCAGAGAATTCCCCAAAACCCACCGTCCCACGCCAGCCCAGCGCCAGCCCAGCGCCAGCCTAGGGGGGCATGGTGCAGATTTTCCGTCACGCCCCGACGCCAAGATACCAAACGCCGCGCGAACTGTAAGCCGATTCTAGTGGTCGTCAAAGCTCGATCAGGCTGCAGCTAAGTTCGCAGCGGCCACACGCGGCATTGATAATTGCTCGCTGTGGTCTCATAGGTCGTATTACGATTAATAGCGAAATTCAAGAGCGACTGATTTGATGAAGCCGCCGGGAAGAAAGTAAGTCTCACCAAAGTGCATGCTGGCTTGGCGGGTCATTTCATTTGAGGCTGCATATATATCTGCGAGCCGTCTGGCGCTTTACCTATCACCATTGATGCAATATGGCCAGCTAACCTTGCCTCCTGGCTAAGACGCTTTAGCTATGGAGCTATGACCCAGGAGATCAGCCTGACTGGCCGAGCTAAGCTCATTGTTCCACCAGATTGCAGCTTTCTGTGCATGCGCTCGCGCATCCTTTTGCCCTCCACGCAAGGTGCGGGGCCGAGCCAGGACCTTTTCGACTCTTGTTTTTTTGTTCAGTAGCTTCAGATCCAGGTCGTTCATTAGGGCAGACATACGCTGGCACTCCGCAGTAAACCCCTCATGGCGCTTTTCTGATTGATGTTCTAGTTGGAAAATGCGCTCGTCCCGAAGCATTATCATCTTGGTAGCTTCCCCCAGATTAAGCTCAAGAGCAGCATATTTGCGGAGTAGCTGTCGATGGACTGCAACTAATTGTTCAAGGCGCTGTCGAAGTGAGCACATGTGCTGACCCTCTCTGCTTGTGACTAAGGAGGTCCCAACAGCTGATCCTTTGATCTCACGCTCGAGCTGATCTACAAGTCCACATTGAGCACTAAGGTCAGTTATCAACTTGCGGTGTTGATGTTCAAGCTTGAGGTGCTTGGTCATCGATGAGTGCTCTGGTAGCCTTTGAAGTGTGATTTGATCCAAAGTTGATGGATGTTTGAGGCTATTTACCTCACCTTCGATGGCAAGCTTGGCTGTGCTGCTCCTTGAGGCACCCTGAGAGATGACGGCATATTCAGCATCCTCTTTTCGAAGGCGTTCATCAACCGCATTGGCCTTTTCAAGGCGAAGCTCAAGTTCCCTTACTTTGAAATGTGCCTTTTCTTCCACTCGTGCTTTGGCCTTGACAAGCAATCTGTTTTGGGCGAGCATTCCCGCCTGCTCACGGACTGCCTTTTCCATCTTCGCCTCGACCTCCTCCATGAAATTTCTGGCATCAAGCAGGAGCTCTTCTTTCTCGTGAAGAAGAGCTGTGAGATCCAGAACTTCCTTGTTGCATCGTTTTGACTCAGCTTGCTCCTCCGCGAGCTCCTCGGTGAGAGACAATATCTTCTGCTGCTGAAGCTGAAGTATTGCGGCCATAGTCTCGGCATCACTACCATTTGGTGTACCAGAATGTCCAGTCTCGTTGCCTGAAGTAACTTGCAGTTCTAGCGCATTTATATAGGCTGATTGCATATCTATGGCAGCTTCTGCCTTGCGGAGCAGGGTCGTGAGTTCTTCAACAGATTTGCGTTCATTGACCTTGGGCTTATTTTTTATGGCCTTTGCTCGTTGACCAAATTTTAGTGTTGACAGTGTCTCCGAAGCATTCTCTGCTGATGCAGATATGGTGACAATCAGTCCAGTTTTTGCATTACCACCAAGCGAATCCTGGAGCATGCGAGTGAGTTTGGAATCACGGTAGGGTATATGAACTTTCTTTTCGTCCGTTAGTGCATTAATGACCTGTCCAAGTGCGGAGAGCGATCTGTTGATGTTCTTGGCTTCTTCCAATTGCAACCCCACCGCTTGGGACTTTCGTGCCATTTCAGAACCAGCAAGATCAACAAAAACTAACTTTCCGACGCGCTTTGCTTCAGTTTCTGTGTTTCTCTGTTGTACTGTTATGCAGAACACGCTGTGAGACCGAGATGACCCCTCATTCATTCCTGTGGCTGCTGTTGCACGCGACTTGCGCCCGTCTGTCATGCAGATTAACAATTCATTTTCGTTGGTCACAAATGTTTCTGTGCATCCGGCTACGTATACCCCCGAATTAGGGTTCTCGCGGATTCGCAGATTTCCCCTCTTTCGCCCGAATGTATCAAGCAGATCTCGAATTCGCTCCATGTATATTTCCACGAAGCTCACTTTGATCGCAAATTCAATGTATGCAGGCGCATGAGAACATGCCCGGAACAGAGCCGTTGCTGCACGTGGAATGACACCGCTTTTCAGTGGGTGAAATATGTTTCCGCCTTCCATCGTGTGTGTCTTTCCAGACGCTGTTTGTCCATAGGCAAAGATAGTCGCATTGTACCCACCCAGCACGTCACACACGCACCTTGACACGCGAACACCCTCAAAGACGTCTTGTTGGGTTGCTTTTGAGTCGAATATCCGGTCAAAAGCAAAAGTATGGTGTTCGCCGCCATGAGCAAGCGACACAGTCTTTGTATCCGGGGTGCTCACAACTTTCCTATCGTCATCACGACTACTTAAGGGGCGAATTCGACAGTAGACCGACACAGAGGCGTGATTTACTTTATTGCTATGAGGCGCATGTATCATGTCCTATCGTAGGATAATAAATAATTCTTGCGGGGGAACACATGCGCCTCATGGCAAGTTAAGGAATATTGTTAGCCCCTGGTCGCGGGACATATTCAAAAACTTCGGGCGGAGGACTCACGCGGTACAAGCTGGACTTATATCATGGTGGCCCTTATATATATATTCCCGTGGTCCCATAAAGCCCGTATAACAATGACAGGCCCTTCCCTCTCATCACACCGTGCTAGTTTTATACGGGGAGTCACCTATGGATGAACACACCAACACCTCTGCTCCGCGGTCCCGGGCAAAGACCCGTCGATTTCAAGTTGCATCCGATTCCATCGCCGAGAACTTCAAGTTGAAACGCCGAGAACTTGAACTCACTGGCAGGCTTGAAGCTTCAAGTTGACCGTGCAAGTGGTCACGGTACAAGAAGTTGACCGTAGGTGCGATAAATAGGGCGAAATACCCCCTACGACCTACCACAAAACAACCTACAGGACACTCTACCAATTCCTACGTTGAAGATTAAGTGTATTCATTGAGAGGCAAAAGCCAATCGTGCTACTGACGATATTTACCAAAACGCACATTTCAATGAAACGAACGACAAGGATGGAGGACAACTTTCACCCCATATTTTCCTAAGGGAAACAAGAGCTTACCCTCATGAAAAGGGGGAGTGCGATAAATAGGGCGAAATACCCCCCCCTATCCTATACCCTTCCTATACACTTACATCACCCTTCAACACGCAACGCGTAATAAACACAATTAAACCAAAACTACTTAGTGTATTTAAGGTAGCTCTGCGGCAGACTATCTCAGCCGCCGTACTCCCAAAGGTGCGTACTCCTTTGGCTTGCATTATTCGCAGTAGGCTTCAAGTTCACCCGATTATACCGGACAGCAGCCATGCGGGTGTGCCATAGCGACTCAGTGCCAACGGCCATGCAGGAATATGGCCCTATCTCTCTTCTATCTCGGGCCGCCTATTACACCGTAACTGTGCCAGTGACTGGGGGAGAGGAATATCCTCGCTGCCTGGTCACGGAAGTCTTCAAGTTCAACTTGCCTCAGACACACGATGCCGTCCCCCCATATTTACCCCGCAAGCCCCGGCCCGGCCGGGGCCACCAAAATCATTTTTTTCAGTAACCGTGTGGCTACAAAACACTCCCGCGGGTATATAGAGCCATGTTTTGGTAGCACGAACTTACGAGCTAAGGCCTAAGCAAAACTAAGGCTGCACAACTAAGGTTGCGGGGCCGCGCCGCCGCGCCGAAATGAAGAGAGCAATAAAAGATAACACGACGAATTCCAAATCTTACAAAGACAAAAGTGCTTTTAACCACGATTATCCAGAGCAGTCCGCGGATGGCGCTCTCGGCGATGGAGGAACGTCGCGCGTTGCGTTTAAAACACGCACGGGACTGGTGATCACAAGCCAAGCGTGTCTTTTTTATCTGAATATTTGCAACCTAGCATAATACCTTAGGGAAAGCCTACGAAGCGCTCAAGGCTAGGGATATCTCGTTATATTGATGATATGGCTGAGGAGGAAGAGGAAGAAGACAATAACGAGAAATTGGCGGCTGCGCGGTTGCGAGTTGATGAGGAAGATAGAGAGATGAGGTCAGAGATTCAGCGACAGGATCGTCGTAGAAACCAGGAGAATTTCTTCGAGGGAAGCGATGCAGATGTAGCCGGTGTCGTCAAGTCACTGCACGAGCGGTATCAGCGGACAACTCAGCTTGTCCACGACTTAGACGACATTGATGAAGGAATTCCTTATGCTGACAAGGCCCATGCTGCCCTTGCAGCATCGAGACATGCGGCAACACGCCAAGCGAATGCACCATCGTTAGCAGATCCCCGCCTTTGGGCCATTCCGTGCAAGCTAGGCTGCGAACGCGAAGCTGTCTTATCTCTAATGAACAAATGCGCTGCCATGACATGCGAAGGCACCCAAATGCGTAAGTTCTGAGGCACCCAAAATGCGAAGTGCAAGGCCATGCTTTCTCTCAGGTATCTGCAGTGCCATGACGACGAGCCTTCGTGGATTCATCTATGTGGAGTCACGATCAGAACCAGATGTGCGCATGGTAGCCAAGGGCCTGCGATTGTTGCGCAGCTGGTCAATGAAGATGGTGCCGATGGTAGACATGGTGGCTGTCCTGTCCACAAGTTTGGATGCGTCGTATGGATATGCTTCAAAGCGCAACGGCCTAAGAATCGGAGACTGGGCACGTGTGTCACGTGACACATACCGCGGAGATCTTTGCCGCATTGTTGCTTTAGGCAATGGCGGCTCGTCTGCAGTGATTATGCTTGTTCCACGCTTAGATGTTTCATCAGATCATACGGCAGAGGCTGGCGTCTTTGGTAGAAAGGATGCCTTCCGAAAAATGAGGCCGCCTATGCGACTCTTTAATGCATCAGAAATAATTGCTGCGGGAGGCAATGTAACCCAGCGAAGGTTTAGGCTAAATACGAGTGCTGGTTCAGCAAGTCAAAATTGGGCATTGGCTGATGAAACATTCGATGTATTTGAAAATGCTTCCTATCTCAAGGGCTATTTGTACAAAGAGGTAAACGTCACTACGATGCTCAAGCGAGGAGGCGCCGATCCAACACTCGACGAATTGCAGCGTTTTGTTATCGACACTCAGGAAATGGGCCCGGGAGATAATGAACCATCGTCAGTCGTGAAATACCCTGCAGATGATGAGCAGAAACGTTCTCTCAAGGCACAAATCGAACTGCTTGCTCGCGGTCGCGGAACTCAGGATCCAACGCAAAAAAGTCCTATATTTGAAAAGGATGATAAAGTATATAATCATTGTCTCAAGATTGATTTTATTTTGGTTTTTACATGACACAACAAAATAGGTCGAGGCGATTGAGGGCGAGATGCGAGGTGTTGCCCTAATAGTCGAAAGAATGGCACCTAGTGGTATAGTCTATTGTAGGGCATTTGATGAGCCACAGCTTCGAGGTGTTCTCATACCTATGGAAACGCACCAGCTACTTAAGTCTATTCAAGTTGGAAGTCATATCAAAGTCCAAGATGGCAAATATGCCGGCCAAACTGGTGTCATTCTTGAGCGTGGGGTGCTTGATGGTGATCACGTTGCTGTAATATTGACAGATAGCGGGGGGCGAGAAATTACCGTTAGATTTTCCCACGTACAAGAGTCAAGTGAGATCTCGAAAGGGCTTGATGCGCTTGAGGGATATGAACTTCATGACATCGTACTTTTGCCCCTAGGTGCTGTTGCTGTTGTCACCTATGTCGCCTCTGAGGACCTGGAAGTACTAACATCACGCGGCAATCTTCGAACTGTGCGTCCTGCAGAAATCACTCGCAAGCTAAATCAGGAAAGTGCAAGGAACATCTCTCTTGATTCAAAGGATGAACACGTGAGAGAAACTGACCTTGTCATTCTAGATGACGGTCAAAATGCTGGGGCTCTGGCTACTGTTGTCCGTGCCCATCGTGCCTCTCTATGGTTGCTGAATGTAATATCTGGTGCTACAACCATTCCATGCGGTGGCTTGTTTGTGAAGAAATCTCGCCAGGTCCACGTAGCTGGGGATCGCGCCACTGGAAGTACCCTAGCAGACACATACATGGGCCTTGGCAAACAACGCGTTGTTAATGAGGACCAATTCAATAACAAAATTGCAAATAATCGCGGAAGGAGCACTGGGCGCGACCCTTTTGTCGGTCGTACGGTTCGAATTTGTAAAGGGAATTACAAGGGCCTTGCTGGTATTGTTACAAATGCGACCACTACCCACGTTACTGTGGAGCTTCACACACGCAATCGCTCTGTGACGCAGCCCCGTGAGTGCATCAAGATTGTCGCTGGCACAGCTGGTGGGGAACCAGAGCTTGCCGTCCAGCGTCGAATTGCCGAACAGGAGGCCTACAGCACAGATCTTGTATCGACGCCTTTCCTTACACAGGCCACGCCATTACTTGGCGGGGCCACGCCTCAGTATGGTGCCGTGACACCACACCACACAACACCCTCTCGAAGCACTGCAACTCCAACCTGGGGTACCCCCGCATATAGCTCTCAAACACCTCGCGGTGGCCCTCAAACCCCACGTTCTGCACCAGGCCATGCAAAAGCCACAACGCCCTCTTATAGTGGCATCGAGGATGTCTGGCGGCCCCGCGAACTTCCCAATTCAAAAAGTAGCGGAAAGTCTCCCCTGCACAGTATGTCACCAGGTAGCTTCAACTACCTTGCATTTAGTGGCCACAGCAAGGCCAAGTCACCTATGTTTGATGGTAGTCGAGCAAGCACACCCACCTATCAACCACCTTCCGTGATGCCGCCAACCTCAAAAAGTGGGGCATGGTGCGTCAATGGTGCTGAAGCCGAACTCGAGGATGGTAATATCTGCAAAATCATCAAAATTAATGCCCAGAAAAATATGGCGACCGTCGCTCTCAAAGCGACTCAAGCTCTGACGCGATCTCTCCCAACGTCTTTACTTGTGCGAGTCAAACCCAAGGCTGGCGACAAAGTTCGTGTTGTTGATGGGAGTGCCGTGTACGATGCCGAGCTATTGTCGATTGAAGACTCAGATGGAATCATTAAAGTTGATAATGGTGAATATAAGATAATTGACTTCTCGGCAATAGCCAAAGTAGCGGACTTCTGAAGAAATGAATTGATTATTAATTACACATCGAGGGCGCAGGACGCGCGAAGGTCAGCATCTCACTGCTTAGCGGCCTTCGCACCCCGCGCCCCACTTCGCGCCCCCCAGAGCCGCACACCAGCTAGTTCAACTAAGTAATAATACCACTCCGAACCCAAGCTGCCGCGACTGGACATGGCCGGGCCCATTTTTTACACTGGCAGGCCTGTTATTCCAATAGACCGGCACCGGCGCCCGAACCGTTGGCGGTTACTACTTGTAGTAGTACATAGAGAATATTTATTCTGGGTCCGCCACCAGAGGCGCCGCGACATATGCGCGCCAGCCTGAGGAGTTTCGGCGTGCCGCCGGCCGTTTCCAGTGATTTCAGCGACACTGTCGTCGCTCCCACACCCACGTGATCGGGGGGCGCTACGCCTCAAACAGCATAGCCAAAAAGTAAGAACGGAGCCCCTAAGGCCCTGGGAGGACGCCGCGTAGCGCCCCCCGATCGCGTGCAGGCGGATATGTGCCCACGCTGCGGTTTCGCATGTTCCGAAAACGTGTGCGACGCGTACCGCACGCCGCCAACGCGCGCCACGGCCACTTCGACCTCGATGCGAAACGATCGTCCGCTTACTCCCGAGGACGCTACTGCTGAGTCGTTGTAAGTGGCCGCGCCGCTGGGTAAAATTCCGTTTTTACCTGTGTGTCTTTTACGCGTCCCCCGGAGCTCTCGTGCGGCCCCCGGACACTTTCCCCTAGTACCCAGCGCTGGGCCTCGGGCCTCCTATCTGGCTGCGCGGCCACTGCGCCTACTGTGTGGCGGCATATCAAGTTTTGTGGCACTGGTGGCCTCCGGGGGCTTCACAACGACACATTCCGAGTCTGCTCAAGTGCCCCTCTGGCTAAACGACGCCTTTTGGGCCTTAATGTACCAGTAGTACCATGACGTAGCTAATTTGCAGCCATTGTCTCGGCTAGATCGTCGAGTAGATCGTCGAGTTAGGCCACTTGCGAAATGAGTCCAGTGCTCGGGAAAAAGGGAGAAGGGCAGCGAAGTAGAGGCCACCGTGAGCAGTGGCCGCCAGAGTGCATTATCGACATTCGAGGGTACACAGCTGCTGGTCTCCTATGTCTTTTAAACTTCGAAGTTGATCAGAGCTTCGCCCGGTCGTACCCAGGCAGCGCAGCTCGCCGTTGCCAGATTTTAGATCCTCGCGCCACGATTGCGCGCTGATGAATTCGATTACGATTGGCGCCGGTGAACTTAAAATATGGTACAATTTTTTTTGGATGAGATGCACGCTCGTGCGGCCGCATCAAGCGCGGGCCTGCAGCACTGCCAG
>JACLAA010006455.1_pt1 | contig 24223 bp, 15 predicted proteins | sample 8027891 | NCBI WGS metagenome assembly JACLAA01 (sample SAMN15724900, study PRJNA655200) | protist metagenome | isolation source: fluorescence activated cell sorting (FACS) single amplified genomes of... | place: Spain: Blaines Bay Microbial Observatory, Mediterranean Sea | collected 2016-01-19 | reverse complement strand
TACCACACTATACTTTATCAATCTAAAACTTCACGGAACGTCACGTTGACGGTTACCGCTCCCGCACCCGACACGCGAGGCGACGATGCCGCGTCTAAACGCCCGTCCGGACGCGCGCGACGGTGGCGCGACCTCGTTCGACGTCCAAACTCACCATCCCGCGCTGAAGCCGCGCGTCTCGAGGTCGACGTCGCTCGTTCGGCGCGTAACGCCGCGCGGTTCGCGGATCGCGATCGACGGTACCGACGTTTCGGTTTTTCGATACTGGCCGCCGTTTATTTCTCGTGTCGCGCGCGGCACGCTTCGCGAGCGCCGGACAGGGCGCGAAGAGCGCCTTTGACCTCATCCCGGGCCCTGAGGCCTTCCCCGTGCTCTGGGGACACGGTCGAACGCCGTGGACGCGCGCGTGGTGGACAGCGACACCCGCGCGGCGCTCAAGACCGCGCGGTCCCGGATCGCGAATGGTGCTCGGAACTTTACCGTTTTTCGACACTGGTCACGCTTACTCTCTTTTCACCACCCCGCGATACCCGCCGCTTCGCGACCGCCGCGACTGACGCTCGCGGCGTTTCCGATGCGCGTCACGGTCGAGGGGCACGCCTCGACACTCGAACTCGCCGTCCCGCGCTCAAAACGCGCGCGTCGAGGTCGGCGTCGCTTAATCCGGGCTGTAAGGCCGCGCGAAGAAGGATCGCGAATGGTGCTCGGGACTTTTCGGTTTTTCGACACTGGCCGCGCGTACTCTCTTTTCACCACCCCGCGATACCCGCCGCTTCGCGACCGCCGCGACTGACGCGCGCGGCGTTTCCGATGCGCGTCACGGTCGAGGGGCACGCCTCGACACTCGAACTCGCCGTCCCGCTTTGAAAACGCGCGCGTCGAGGTCGGCGTCGCTTAATCCGGGCTGTAACGCCGCGCGGAGGAGGATCGCGGATCCTTCTCGAACGCGGCGGTCGCGGACGAACCCTTCGAACCGTCAATCTGGGTCTAATTTCGCCCGATGCGTTTTCGCCGCCCTACCCGCTCCTCTTCGAGGCGACGATGCCGCGTCTAAACGCCCGTTCGGACGCGCGCGACGGTGGCGCGCCAACGTCTGACATCCGAACTCGCCATCCCCCGCTCGAAACGCGCGTTTCCGCCTCGGCGTGCACTCATCTCCGCGGTAACGCCATGCGATGGGGGTCGGCGATCCGAATTTGTCAAAATTTAGTAGTAAGAAGAATTCCTCGCTCGGTCGAACCATGCATGAATAAAAAAACAATAAAAGTTGGCGGGTCTGTTTCTCAAGAAACCTTTCAGTCATTTTTCGAAAAAACAGAAAAACAATAAACTAAAAAAACATACGGGGACATTATTAGACCGTCATCCTTGAGGCAAGTTTGTTATGGAATTTATTGTGTGACATTCAGTCTCCTCCTCAAGAGGTCTGGCGAGCGGGCGAGTGATGAGCATATTGGCAATAGTGTAAATTGGGCCAGCTCGCCTGACAGAGCTTGCACGTTCTTCACAGTCAATAAAACGTCAGAACAACCATCGAGTCTATTATCACGCGTTCCGCCACTGCTGAGAGCCGCCGCGAGGCGGCGGAGACTGCCGACTGTTACGAGAAAACCATAATTCAGTGCAGAGTGGGCGAAGATGTTTGTTGCCTGCACCCACTTGTAGCTGGTCCAGAAATTCAATGTTTCTCTTCATACGTTTTTTCACAGTATCAACTACAATAGTCTTTTTCTTGTGCCTCCCCAAAAATGCCAATTTTGAAGATTGTCTTGTGCGCGACAGGAGTTTTCGGTTCGTTGCTAGTATACGGCATCTTGCAGGAGAAAATCATGACTCGAGCGCATGGAGCAGACATCGACGCACAGCGTTCTTCATTATCAGTACTTTTAGTCCTGAGCAATCGCGTACTGTCTACGCTAGTTGCCGCCGTCGTCTTGGTACTGAAGCGTAAAGCAGTTGCGCCAACCGCACCAGTTCTTGCGTACGCGGGAATTTCCGCCTCGAACGTGTTTGCGACTACGTGTCAGTACGAGGCTCTTCTGTATGTGTCATTCCCTGTACAAACTCTATGTAAGTGTGCGAAAATGATTCCGGTAATGATCTGGAGTACCACTCTTTACGGCAAAGCATATCAAGTTTCGGATTACCTGGTTGCTGTAGGGGTTATGGCTGGTTGCGCGCTTTTCGCAACTTTTGACACTGGCGCGGTGGCTATCCCTAAGCAAACATTGTCGGACATGTACGGCATGATTCTGATGACTGGCTACCTTTGCTTCGACGGTTTAAACACAACGTTACAGGAAAAGCTATGCAGTGGATACCGCATTGAAACATTTAATCAGGTATTTTGGGTGAACCTCTGCTCTGTAATCATGTCTTCGTGCTGGCTTTTTCTCAACCTTTCCGTGGGCAAGGCAATCACTTTCGGGAACCAACGAATATCGCACTGTGACGTTTTGATTTTGTCTGCTGCGTCTACGTGCGGACAACTATCCATTCTTTACACCATTCGAGAGTTTGGTGCTGTTGTCTTGGCAACAATAATGACGACAAGGCAATTCTTCTCCATCTTACTGTCGTGCATCATCTTCATGCATCCTCTATCTAAGTTGCAGTGGATCGGGACCGTCATCGTGTTTATATCGCTATATTTCAAAATCCGTCAGAAGAAAACGAGCGATGGCCAGATAGAAAACGATGGCCAGATAGACACTTACTTAGAAGCTGACTCAAAGAAATAATATGTATTATGCTTGCTTTCTCGATGCAAAACATCGGGTTTCGTCGATGTCCGATCAGTGCCGGCACGCGTGAATGAGAATGTTCCCTCCAAGGGATGTCAAGAGTCTCGTGCATCGTCCCGAAAATCCCGGTCAATTTTACGATGAGAACGCGCTCAGTAGTCATCTCTCAGTAGTCAACAGTGTCGAGATACACTTCTTGTCACCGATTTAGGCGCGACTCGGGCTGCGTACAGGCCTATAACCAAGCGTCAATACTTGAACCTCGAAAGTGAACACTGATGTAGGAGCTGTGCGCCATTATATGACTCCTATTACCTTCTGCTTTAGTGCGCGAGACACGCGTCGAGCACATTGAGAAAATAATGTCCGGACGTCGCGAAAGTGGCTCTGGCGGCGGCTGCGAAGGTCTCGGGACTGGTCACGTTGTGGTTCGCGCGCCGCGCCAGTCTCGCGCCCGACTTCGCGCTCGTCGCGTTATATCGTACATGCTAATTGTTTTCCAGATATTGACCGCGTCGAGGTCGGCGTCGATTCTTCGGCCTAACGCCGCGCGGTCGAGGATTGCCGGCGAAAAGCGACCCAGGGGCCAGTGATGAAAGCCGAAAAATACATTCACGCGACATCCTCTGCTTCGACCGCCGCGACTGACGCGCGCGGCGTTTCCAATACGCGGGTTGGTCGAGGGACACGCCTAGACACCCGAAGACGTCATCGCGCGCTTGAAGCGCGCGCGTCGCTTCCTCATTTTCCGCGCATGACGCACGATGGGGGTCGGCATCGCGTCAGTGAAGGTATAAGATGTTTTTCAGTCAGGAAAAGCGAAAAACTCCGGGCTGACCACTATTTTACATATCACTGTTTGCAAAATTGATTTCCGCGATTTCTGAAAACTTTCCCGAAATTTCGAGTTCCAAATCAACACGCCCATCAACACGTTTTCGAAAACTCCGAGCCGGGTTCTGCCGCTCCGCGCGCGATGGCAACCACAAGCCATCGATTTCTGTATGCGCAAACAGTCCAAGCCATTTTTTCTAGAACGTAGATGCGTGGTGCCATGACGGTCGCATCTCCGCGTCACAGTCGACGACACGTCTCTCGCGGGGCGCGCGACCCGCGGATGGCGGCATGGGGTCGTCGTGTGACGTGACGGCCCTCGTGGAGCCACGGGAGATCGTATAGCGAAGACGGAGAAGTATACACCGCAGCAGAAGGAGGCCATGACTCAAATTGATTTGCCTTTTTTGCCTTTCAAGTACCTTTCAAATGGGTCGATGAAGCACGAATTCTCACCGCTTCAATTGATCGAAGAAACGTGCAGAGGTTCACGGTCAACTTGGCGTCGGCTGCCGCCACTTCCGACGGCTGCTGCGCCGATTTTTTCGCTTCATCGCGAAGGATCATGCACAATGCAGGTCGACGTACGCAACACGTGGAATAGCACCGACGTCTCCGTCGCAAACGGGCGTTACAAATCGCCGTCAGAGTAACTGCCCATACGAGTCTTGGAATCGACTTCAGAGTTTTCCAAGAGTTTTCCAAAATCAGCACGCCGATCTCCGGAGTTTTCAGAAATTGCGGAAATCAATTTTGCAATTATTATTCGGGTATATTTAAACCGCGATTTTGGGTTAAACCACACCTTATCAGGGGTCGATATATGAAGTCGCTGACTCTTTAACTTAATATTTCTGCAAACCCGGTTGGAATCCAGAATACTACAAAAAAGGTGTTATGTAGCTAATAAAATGTAGCTAATAATACGTACGAAGGGGATTTTGTTGAAGCCTAAATCGGAAAATCGGCTCACCAACCCGATTTTCCACACGATTTTGCAACTTAAACGCCGTTTTGCGTTAGAAAAGTCGGCGACCAGATTTTCCACCCGATTTCGCCACAAAAACACCATACAGTAGACGATGGTCCCGAAAACACTTAAGTTTTCGCCGACGCCAGTAGTACTCCTGCAGTACTTTCAGAATCCAGTGCGAAATGCAGCCCGGCAGCAAGAGGAAGACATTGAAGACATGCCACATGCGGTTCACCAAGCGAGCTTGCGCTGTTCTCACGTTCACCGGCGTGGGCTTGTGTGTGTCTTTTCTGGACAGCACGTCGACAAAACCAAACCTTGCCCTGCAACTTGCAGATTTTGACAGACCAAAAGACTCGGTCGAAGGAGGCGTGAGAGGGAAATTCGTTTTCCCTGCCTCCTGCCAGCCCAAGGATTTCGGCGCCCTCAACTGGGACCTCATTCGATCACATCCCCAACGCGTTGATGTTGGGGAGTCCGCGCAGTATGCGTTGATAGATGAGAGCTGCGACCTCTCTGAACCCTATCTTCAGCACTTCTCAAGAGCCAATAGTCTTTTTGTTGTGGAGCGAAGACCCACTCAAGACTGGAAGGAAAGAGAGAAGTTCAATTCACTTGGCACAAGCTACATACGGTTTGTAGTGACTAACTGCCGTGTGCCATACTTCAGACCTGGTCAAGACTTATGCATTCCACTCAAACCAAAAGCAAATTGTCCAGGAACGTTTCTTGCTAAAAAGCGCTGGTATGCAACTTTCAAAGGAACGATGTATTTCAACGGTCGGGGACACCATCGATATTTACTGAAGGTTTTCCACAATCCGGAAAAGAAAGTTTTGGTTCACTTAACCACAAGACACGAGACGAATGATAAGCAGATTCCTGTAGCCAGCAACCTCACTAGAAGAAATTTTGACAAAGCCGAAGCAGAGGCCGCGAAATACGACTACTGTGACCTGTTAAACTCGACATTTTCTTTCGCCCCTGGTGGACGCTCACCGGCTTCGTATCGATTTTTAGAGTCCTTGGGAAGTGGAGCTGTGCCTATTCTATTTTTTGAGACTGGTGATGAAGATACCGTTCTTCCTTATGAGAACATCCTTGACTGGTCAGGGTGCGTGACTATAAAGACCTCAATCGCCGCAGTAGAACAGCTTCTGTTATCAAGTGGAAAGTCAGTTCGACAGCGACAGAGAGCTTGTGAGATGATGTTCGAGGAAAACTTTAGGAACGAGGAAATATCTATTGATACCTTTCTAAGAGCAGCTCGAGGTTTACTTGACGGATCAGATGGGAAAAACATATGATACGGATAGACGAGTATAGCTTTACAGAAAGATGCGTGTGCTTCACGAACTAAGACAGACGGGCAGGTGAAAATAATGGTTTCGTCTTGTCTCTCGCGTGAGAAACGTGTGTATCCAACCGATCCGTTTAAGGACAGTAGTGATTTTCTCTGTACATCTAGCCAGGGTGGAAGATGGCTGGAAGGAGCGGGACGAGGCGTTCGACGCACTCTATTTGTGGAGCCTGGCAGTTAGCAAGCAAGCGTGGTTCAATGAACCACAGAAACCAACGTGTCCAAGTTAAGAGGTGCATCTTGCGAGTACTGGGCGTTGGCCCACTTCGACAAGTTCGACCGTGCCACAAATCGTGTACACCGGGCAGTGTGCTCAATGAGGCAAGGAAGCGAGCTCGGAAAGAGGAGTCAACACTTTGGCGGCGCTTGAGAAAAACGGGACCAGCACAAACACATCCGAGACTGTGTATGTTGGCAAAGAAGATGGCAGAAGTGGTGGTTGAGACGTGCCGTTGCGTGCCTCCGTCGTATCGTGCCTCGTATCGTACCTCGTAGCGCGCTTCACGGCAGCGCTTAAAGCACAATAGGCATGCCGCGGCATAGAAGACAGCGCACGCTCATTATCACAATACCAACTTTTTCGTCTGTTACGCGCACTTGTTAGCCGCGGCTCACCGCGCGCGCACGGATTATCATGGTGCCCCGCATGTGCGCTAGTTATAGCCAGCACGGCGTTTTGTAGGAATCTTAACTTGCCCCACATTCTGCCGATGCATACGGACACTCACGATAGGACTGGCAGCCGCGTGCATGGTGTCCACACGCACGAAATATACGCGCACGAAATATACACGCACGAAATGAGCACGAAATATCCAAAAAAGTACCGAGTGGACTCGACGCACAAACGTTTCTGTAATTTGCCTTTACGCTCAAGGCAACCGGGCGAAATTATCAACCGATAACCACAACGCCGAGATCACACAAAGTGAGAAAGCCGCGCGATGGCGAATCATGATGCTCAGGAAGGCGGAGAGAAGATACTAGCGTGCAGAAGGTGCGTGTCGAAGTGTGTGCCGCGCAACGCGGAGTCGCGCTCATTGAAGAATTGCGGAAACTTATCTACTAATCTTCCAATTAGTGCCAAGCCTCCAATCCCGCATTTCCACCTCCACCAACCCCATCAAAGACCATCTGATCGACGAAGAACGTAATCATAAGCTCCACTATCATCCACCGATCAAGTTGGCGGAACGAATGCCAATACGAAATAAATCGACAACCCATAAATTTTAATTTAGAAGCTGGTTTCGTGTTTCTCAAAGGCTTCTGGGGATGCCATCCAGGGTTGGAAGCGAAACTGGTCGAATCGATGCGTCTCTTGACGAAATCGAGCGAAATACACGTCATCATCGAGGCGTCGACGTGCGCGTTTTTCGAGACGCCGAATCGATCCCGAGACCCAGGGATTGTGAGGAAAAAAGCTCGAGCCTTAGGGTCGACAAGAGCTCCCACCGATAAATTTGGGCAATCAAGTTTAAACCCAGACTCTATCTTAAGTCAGCGACTCCATAGATCGACCCCTGATACGGTGTGGTTGAACCCAAAATCGTGGTTTAAATTTATTCTTCGATTAAACCCAGTGTTTCCGGCCATAACCTGTAATATTGAATACGGTCACCTGATTGGCTGGATTTTGGAAAAAGCGTGCCAAGCGCTGGCGTTTTCGCACAAACAGCATTATTTGCGTATGGCGTTTTCAGTCACAAATGTAAAAATTCGTGACGATCCGACTAAATGCTCACTGCTTAGGGAGGAAAATGCTCTCGACCAATCAGATCGCTCCCTTCAGACCCGGATTCCGGGTCCGAAACACTGGGTTTAATTGCCTCAAGAGCTCCAAAATGTATTAAATCCCTCGGAATCGGTCGCTCTGATAGGCCGAAAAATGACTGAAAGGTTTCTTGAGAAACAGACCGCCAACTTTTATTGTTTTTTTTTATTCATGGTCGACCGGGGAATATCTGGAAAATTTATTCCCCGCTTTTGCTTTGCCGAAAAACAATAAACTTGCCGAAAAACAATAAATTTGAAAAAACCATAAGAGCGAGGAGATTAGACCGTCTTCCTTGAGTCAAGTTTATTCAGAAATGAGAGCTCTTGTATGTCTAACCATAAGGAATTATTAATTAATTAATTAATTACTACTAATTAATTAATCAATTCCACGCATACTCAACCGTGCTCAACTGTGGGCTCGTACTCAGTGTCAATCCGTTTTTCAAACAGTGTTCGTTTTTACATTTTGAAATTTTGACCCAGGACCCTCAGGCCCGTTCTATAGAACGGCCCTCAGGCGTAAATTTGTGTTTCTGTGATCCCAGGGGATTTATAATTCCAGCCCGAGATCGCTACGTCGCTAGCTAAGAAAACGCGATTGAATGCTTGCTCCTCCTTGAGTGTTCCTGTCTTTTTGCGCACCGTGGTCCTGCTCATTTCACCCCGTGCACGCCGGTGTTGTTTTCTTTCCCGAGTAGAGCGGCGAATAGCAAACGCGTGAATAGTGCGCTCCCCGAAATAGTCAATCCTAAACCCGAGCAGACACAAGTAAGAGTCAAACATAGAGTTTTGACAAGCTGCGCGCTTTCTGGTCGCAACGCTGGTTCAGCGCACGGGCGCTTGACTACGAAGATGAACAAGAGACTTATCCGTCGAAAAGTCCGTGTTTGCATCGTCGTGTTGTGTGTCGGAGCTCTCGCTGCTTTACTTCGTGGAGAACTACACTTTCGGTCTGTTGTGCTTGACCACGTTCTCCTTCCTCGGCTTCACGGTGGACTGAGACTTAATACAACCAACATGGTAAGAACTGTCGGTGATGACGCGGGGCATCTACATGAACATCCAACAGAATGCGATTTCTGTGCTGAGAGGACTAATAAACCCGTGTCGACACCTGCGAAAATTGAAGTTCCTGTTCGTCTTCTTCGGATCCCCGGCTTGAATGACAAGGCAGATCCTTCGTATTACTGTCCAATCAACAAAGTCGGTTCATCTGCTACGCTTGCTTGGGCTCAAAAAGTGGTATCGCTGCATGAAAAAGGATATTCAGATGGGGAAGCGTCAGAGTTTAACCGGAAACAAGCTTTGTCGGATCAGGTCGTGTATGCAGGCAGACCCCAAGGGATGTCTTTCGTGATCGTGCGAGATCCTTTCACAAGACTTATCTCTGGTTTCAAGCACTGGGTGCAAAGTGGCAGGATGTATCGACAGTACAAAGATGATTTTGAGGGATTTGTGAATCACCTTGTCAACACTTCCAAGGGTGGGCGCGATTGGCACGGTGTCGACAAACATTTCAAGCCACAGTCTTTGTACTGCGCTCTCTCCGAAAACCGATTCGATTACGAATTCAAACTTGAGGACCCGGAGAATCTGTCCTGTTTTCTCTACTCTCTCAGCAAACTCTGTCCATTTTCGGGAAATCAAGGAACGACACATCATACCAACACAACGAGTCAGGACGTGTCCTCGATGTTTACCGAAACGATTTGTGATCAAGCGACACTTCTCTACAAGGCTGATATGGAAAGATTTGAGTACCCTGGTTGCGCGCAAAGCAAGAGACGATGGAGTTACAAAAAATAGTCTATACCAGCTTGTCTCTAGCCTCTGGTCCATCGTCGGCGAGGTCTTGGAGACGGTGACCTCTTCTACGTATCGTAAGTTTCGAACTGCGCTGCAAAGTCATGCAGGCACTGATAGCCGCAACCCGCGTCCTTGTAGTAGCAATGGGTAGCAGAATAATTTTCCATCTCAGTAACTGATTGCATATCACTACCCCAGTGAAATGACTTGCTCAAGTTACATGACACTCTCGCTTCTTTGGACAAGGCAGAGAAAAGCTCGTACTCTCTATAAAATTTAGATCCATATCGGGCTATGGTCGCGTCGAGCTTTGCATTGACGGCTTCATAAAGAATCCTGTCGACGTATGCTTCGCTGAAAAATTCATCGTTCAAGTACGTGTAAACTTTGTGAGATGGTTCGGGCGAGGAAAACTTTGATTCTGCCCGGATCTTTGCTGAGGAGTAAAGAATGTCCCGGAGCTTGAGATTGAACAGCAGTTTCATGGCCACGAGCGATTCATCTTGACGTTCAAGGATCCCGACAAAGTCATAGCTATCAAGAAGATGTTGGACCCCGCAGTGGACAAAGTTGATATCATGTTGGGTGTGATTCATAATAACACCCTTCGCTTGCACGCACTTGTCTTTCGTAACCTGGAGACCATCCATGTAGTCGTACATGTGAGACGGATTAGACTTTTTGATCCATTTGATGATATCCTTGTCCGCGTGGGCCTTTTGTCTATTTGCTTGAAAATAATGCGACAAGGCACGGGTTCGAGGGTCCCGGATAACAGTCCACAGAAACGAATTCGGCCGGACGGTACACCGTTGCGCACACGAAAACTGTCGACCTGAAGAGTTGTTATCGCTCTCCAGTCTGCAGTTCTTGAATAGAGATGCCTTACCGTGATTAGCGTGTACTCTGCACTCCTCATTTTTCATGCACCGAACGGACGACAAGTCCTCTTCGTTGAATTTGATTTTGCTTAAATTCCGATTCGATGCAATCCCTCGAGCCACTCCACCATTAGTAGACGATCCACACTTGTGAATCTTGATAAAAATCAATGTGCACAGATCATCTATATTCTTCTCAGGCCACCATGGGGGAGACGCGCGAGAGGTAGTTGGATGGACAGTCTGTTCTGTCTCGTTGGTCACTGGTGGACTGTAGAGCAGGTTCTTGATATGACTCTTGGATTCACCAGAAACGAGCACATGTCCGATACCAGGGGCGAAAAGCAGGAACGCAGCGAGCAAAAGTAGTCCAACTACACCAATTTTGGATTTCCTCGACATGATACCCGTGCGCCTGGCTGTGAGGAACGAAAGAGGGCTGGGATGAAATCAGGCACCCAAAGTGCAAATAAATCAAAATAAAGTATCGTTGCAAACAACATTTATACAATTTGGTTGTTACCCGCGACCCGATTTTGGTGAGATCACTTATAATTAATTGCAAACGGTATGCGGGGCGATTTGACGGGTTATGACTCAAAACATTTAATTCGACATTTATGAACGGGACGGGAGCTCTTCACCATAATAGCCTCACGAGGATGTGGGAATGCTACGAGCGTGTTTTGTCTCCAAAGGGTGTCGAGTAAACTCGAAACTATTTACAAACTTTTAAGACTACAATATTACCCCGATTGCACAATTTCGAGACTGGAACACACTCATAATACAAAAATACAGAATATTTTCCCTTCACTCAAGAAAGTAAATCGACAGCAGCCAAAATCATTTCCTCTCGAAACGAGCGAATCTGCAGTCAGTCGATGACCAGGTGCGATTCTGCCTTTTTTGGCTCTCGACGATCCAACAACCAGCGGGGTTCCGCACGGACCTGACTCTTTTGATCACGACTCCAAGATCCATTCTGTATAGTTCATCCTGTAGAGGCTGGGATGGTGCTTCTTCGGTGTAAGGTCCACGAAGAGAAAGTTGTGTCTGTTGTTTGGGTATTTGTTCATCACGTAGTTGTATGCTTCCAGGATTTCTTCTTTTGGAAGGACACCTGAAAGTTCTGTTGTGAGTAAGTCGAGTTCCTTCAAGTTGCCCGTCTTCCAAATCGCGCAGCAGTTGATGTTCCCTCTGATGCTCTTTGGAATACCTTCGTTCCCCGAGGCGACGTAGTTCTGGACGGCTATGAAGATGGATACTCCTATGGGTGGTTCCCCATTTTCGAAGGACCCCACGTGCCGACATTTTATAAAGGTTCTTTTACTTTTTACTCCCTATCAGAGGGGTGCTTTGAATGTCGTCACACAACAGACCCACGACTGGTTTCCGTCCGTTGTATCTGTGTTTAGGTGGTTCGAACTGCCTCGTCACGGGGTCGTAGAACTCCAGCAGGTCATCCAGATTGTTGATGTCCAGCTTCTTGTTGAACGATTTCCAGCGTTTCACTTTTTCTCTGTACTCCAAAAGGTCGTCACGTTCTTTGTCTATCTCTGCGACGATTTTATCGACCGCATCGGGGTCTTTGGGACTGAGAATGTCTTCGGGGCGTATCTCGAGGCTCTCCAGCATCTTCTTGTTCGAATCGAAGGCGTCGCTCAAACAAAACACGCGGTCCATACACCCTGCTTGTTTCAGTTGATACAAGAGGTTCGATAAGAAAAAAGTTTTTCCACTTTGCTTCTTCGCCACGCAAAGCACGAGGCTTCCCAAGCTTATGTGGTCTCGGGGTGTGTCGATCGCAAAGGCGGGGTTCCCCAGCTCTCTGAATGGCTTAATGTCGACGGGTCTCGTCTTCACTTTATTTATGCGTAGATTATATGTACCAGAACGCTCAAGGCGTCCAGGTGAGAGGCTTCTTGGAGGAGAACGAAGCTCGTTTGAAGGATAAACACTTCCTCTATGTCGTAGGTACGTACTTGGAGGAGGATACCTACCTCCGTAGGCGTAGCACGAGAGGTAGCAAAGATGGATGGGTCGCGCCGTGGACGGTCGTGGGTCGGAGGTGTCTCGCATCAATCCTGAAGAGTTGTTTCAAATAATTGAAGACGTGGGTAACGCTGATGCCTCCTACGAACCCAGGCGTCATTCAGAACGGTTCGGCAAGACCCTGCTCTGGTTGACTTCAACGAGGCGCGCAGGGATCGCTTCGCGGCGGGGCGTGTGCTCGTCCTCGACGAGATCATGTCTGCGTGGCGTCCCCAGACCACTCCGACCGGCGGATTGCCCAACGTCTCCTTCATCCCGCGCAAGCCCGAGCCCTTGGGGACCGAGTTCAAGACAGTGTGCTGCGGAGTCACCGGCGTGATGCTGTTCGTGGAGGTGCAGAAGGGGAAGTGCGCCATGAAGGAGGCCGTCTTGGCGAGCGAGTTCGGGGTCAACGCGGCGATCTCGCTGCGCATGGCCCACGGCGCGGCGCGGAGGACGCGGGTAGCGGGGGGCTTGGCGGAGTCTCAGGCGTCGCTCACGTACACGTCGCAGCCGCTCACGGGGCACAGCCAGTCTGGCGTGTTTCTGGACAGCTTTTCTCCGCCGCCGCCCGGTCCGGTCGCGGTGCCGAGGGTCTCCGGCCACGTGGCGTTCGGGGATTCTTTGTACATGGAAATAATTCCTCATCGCACCGGGCACGATTTCGAAAATTTCACGACAGGTAAGAAAACCCTCATTTTTGACGAAAATCGTGCGACACCCCGATGGGCATAAAAAATGACGACAAATTTTTGTGATTTCAAAACTCTTCTGGGTCGTTTTTCATAAAAAAAACTGACCAAACATATACCCCTCACCCCTATCACAGTCAAGTTGACCTTGCGATGCAAGCAAAAACAACCACCATTGGAAGTGTTTCTTTTTGCCCCCACGTCGCCGTTGTGAGTTTGATCTTGTCCGCGACTTTGCTCATCAGTGAAACGACAATTTCAACTGGAAACAACTTTTTCGCTCTCAATATTAATTCAGTCAGCCCCTCACGTTTGACTAAAAGCTGCACTAGGATTGACCCCTCGCCGGCAACATCTTCCAGCTACCAGCAAAAACGCTTGATAGTTCTAGAAAAGGTATCGAAGACTGGCACAACCTCCATCCGAGACTTTTTGTTGCAGCAGGCGGGAGAAGAAACTTGTTTTAGAAGCTCAAACGGTTTTTCAGGCCGGAATAAAATCCACACTCTTGGCAGATGCTCTTGTGACACCACCAAGGTGATAATATCACACTTAAGCCGATTTCCTAAATTCATGGAGCACGTAATAGGTCATTGTGATCTGTCCAAGTTCGAGATCGTATCAGTCATCCCTGTCAGACAAGACCGTATCGACTCAGAGCTAAACTATGGCCAAACGTTTTTGAGTCTGGATCCTCATAAGAGTATTTTTGATAATCCCTTGAACTATGGATTTAATCCGTATAGAGATTATTCATCAAATCCCTTCGCGAACAGAACTTGCTTGTTCGATTTCATCAAGGGATGGCCTTGGCTTCCCAAGAAAAATCCGACTAAGAAAAAAACATTCAAGTGCAAGAGCGAGGTCTGCGAAAGGAGCGTTCTATATGCAAAATCGAAGGAACGAGAGGAACTCGAACGCCTGCACCAAACTTACCCTTGCTGTACGCAACGCGAACTGGCATTGCTCTCATTTTAACAATTTAATTATATTCCAAGTGAGCGAGCACACCAGGGGCTAAGGGTATCGCAGTTTTGCCCCTTTTCCCCATTTTTCGCCGATAAGGGTGCAAAGGAGGAAGAGGTTGAAGATATCAAACGGACAAACTGTGGCTTTATTCATAACAGTAATCATCGTTCATTTATAGACATGACTTATGGCGAAGCACACGCTTCAGTCCGGTATCCTCGGCGATTGGCAGGAGTATCTCGTGCCTGTGTCTTCCATGGTCGCTGCGTCTGGATATGCCTTCCAGCTCGAGCTGTTCCTCAACGAGGATGCTAAGGTTGTGGGTTCTACCAACACCAACGCCGCTTCGTATTCTCTCGAAGAGGTTTCCTTCGACGTGGAACTGGTCGAGGTAAGCGACGCTATCATGGCGGACATCAACTCTGAGTTAGCCAACGGCACCCAGATTCCCCTGCCTTACAAGTCGTGGCGATCGCACCAGACCGCGCTCAGCGGTGCTGGGACAGAACATAAGATTGATATATCTGAGTCTGCGATGAACCTCACCAATATGTATAGTGTTCTCGTGCCACAGTCTTGGTCTCAAAAACAGTCCGTCACCTCCGCTAAGTATCTCGCCAAGGAGTACGATCCGTACTCTTTGCCCTTTAGACCTTCACATGAAGGAGAAGTACAGAGTCTATCGCAAGTTTCTCCGTGACTTCCCTCAAACACGTGACCCCGAAATCGATGAAAACGGCGAGGCTGTCGATGATTACAAACTGCCCGAAACTCTGGAGGAGTTCGCTTTGGAAACGAAAGTCTGAAGGGTTTCCCCCTGCCCCCTAAAGGGGAAACCCCCACGTCGCTTAGACCCGTTGTTCCGTGTCTAAACTTCGCTGACTTAAGGGAACTTAAGGGAACTCGCACGGGAGTTCGTGCCTGAAATGACGGGAGGGCAAATCACACTTTTGGTCGGTCGGGGGTGTCCGGATGCCCGTGACTTAAGGGAAAGTGGCGAAAATTGCGTCTCGTTTTGGTAAGGGTTCGTGCTTGGTGTGTTTTGCGATTTTCGGGCGTTTTTGGCGTTTTTGCGGAAAACGGTTTTCACGGGAGAACGTGCCTGAAAGGACGGAACTTGAGGGATTTTCGTGAAAGTGGAAAAATTGGCGAAAAATGGGGAAAAGGGGCAAAACTGCTATCCCCTTAGCCCCGGGCAAGTTCTTCTTCCCCCATCTGGAGACGGGCGATGCCCTCGCACTTGAAGGTGGGCCTGAAGGTGTCGTGCACGATGTCGGGTTCTACGGTGATGCGGCGCGAAAGGGATGGAGGAAACGGTTGAGCGTCGTCGCGTTTTATGCTGTGGGTGCGAGGAAAACCCGCAGCGCACGAACCAGCGCTGCCAGCGCCGGGTAGTTTTCGTGGAAGGGGATAAGGGCGGGGTAGGGGGCGGGGCGGCGCACGGGGACGCTACATGATATACGCGGATGTAAGAACGATGAAAGCGAGGATCCACAACGTGGCAGGGGGAGCCCCGGCAAGTGCGAACAGACTTGTTTCGTAAACCAAAACAGAACAGAGCCTCGTCCTACCCACCCGATTTTAGACCCGATTTTAGACCCGATTTTCAAAAAGGCGTTTTGTGCCAAAATCGGGTGTTAAATCGGGTGTAAAATCGGGTGTAAAATCGGGTGAACAAAAACCCCGTAAGGTCAGACAAGAGCTCCAACAATAAATTTCGGAATAAACTTGACTCAAGGAAGACGGTCTAATCTCCTCGTATGCTTTTTCAAATTTATTGTTTTTCTGTTTTTTCGCAAAACCGGGGAATAAATTTCCCAGATTTATTCCCCGGTCGACGCCATGTACGTATGAATAAAAAAAACAATAAAAGTTGGCGGTCTCAAGTAAGTGGCGGTCTCAAGAAACCTCTCGGTCACTTTTCGACCTATCAGACCGACGGATGCCGTGGAATTAATTTAATACATTTTGGAGCTCTTGCTTGCTTGCACTACGAAAACGAATTTTCTAAAAACGTTCTAAAAACGTTCTAAAAACGTTCTAATTCTTCAAAACTGGTGTTTTTCCTTCTAACTCGACGAAATCACGATTTAGAACTTTCTAAAAACGTTCTAAAAACGTTCTAAATCGAGCCGGTCGAAAATCTCTTTATTTTTTCATATGGCGGCAGTCAGAAAATATTTACTTCAACTTCGATTTATTTATTTTTAGAAAGCCAGCCGCTGCTCACATCTGGATAAGGCTTCGTGCGATCACGGTCACCGTGGCAGGGTTCCGGGGCGCAGACCTAGCCCCGGACCTGACGTACTTCGATCATCAAATGCCATGTAACTATGTATTTGTTTTGTATCAATCATGTCCTTAGATCGAAGTGTGGCACACGTTCAGAAGAGCAAGGAAAGCTGGATCTTATTACTCGCCGAAATGAAGGGTTCTTTTCCCCTGGTTCATGGAGAGCATCGATGAGCTTGGGACTAGTACTTCCGAGCCAAGGGGGTGCTCATTTTTTGTGGATCGACTACGACGTGTGTCGGGCATGTCGATTTCGATCCTCGCCCCCGCCCATATCACCTCTATGTTGACATGGTCCATTATTTGTGTCAGCTCTGGGGAGACATCATCGGTCTCAGTGTCGTCTCCAAGCACCGCCGACAGGTGCCGATGACGCGTTATCGTGTTGAAAATGGCACCACACTTTATCTATGCACATAAAACTATGAGGGCTCGGTGTATTGTCGCATGTAAGACTGTCTCGCACCGGCTTCGTCGATGATTCAAGCCGACTGCGTGTGCGTCTTGTGAGTCGGGAGAGCGGCGTACGTCTCGCCGCAAACCACCGAGCGGTCCCGTAACGACGCCGCACAGCGCCACTGGAAGGTTTTTGATGGTGCCTCGTTTTGTGGGTGGTTTCTACATGCGGATCTTGTGTCAAATGCATGTTGTGACATATAGTGGTCGTCTCAGCGCTCTGTAGTAGCCGTCGTGGACATATGCATACGATGTCAACCGCGGACGGAAGTGTCACCAGCCCCTCCTACGGCGACGCGGGCGGCACTTTGGCGGCGCCGCCGACTTTTCGCAGAACCTTTGTGCTTCGCAAGTTGCCTTCGGATGGTATCCTTGCGTCCTGTACAGGCGTGCTTCGCGATACTTCATACTGTTGGAGGCGTAATTGATCACCCGCCCCCGCCCCACTCGTCTGGGAATTGGGTGTCGGTGACGGCGGCACTCTCGGCGCTCTCGGTGTTCGGAGCGGCGGGAACGTCTTGGGTGAAGTGCGGGACAGCGACTGGCGGGTAGACGCGTCGGACGTCGATACAGATATTTCTTCACGTCTTAATATGTACAACATATATATTCTTATTCGTACTTGCTTGTTTGCTTGTCTGATGCTGGGTCTTCCTCGCCGCACGCATGCTCCACTTCACTCTCGAGAGCAGGCATGTGGGAGGTGACTCCAAATTCTCTCACTTTTTCCTTTCCTGGACAAAATTCTTGTGCTTTTTTTTTTGTGTTTAGGCAATTGCGGGCGGGTCGCGGCCCGCGCTTTCAGTTTTCCGCGCGCGTTTCGCGCTCGTGGCTGTGGGGAACGCGTCACCCTCCTCTTCGGACGAGCCCATCTCTGCGGACCTGCGGATGTAGATACGACGATGTCAGTTTGGCTGTTGGACAGGAGTGTTCACTCTGAGAAGCAGCGTACCCTTCTTCTTGGATTTGCTTGAACCATTTGCGCTTGTAAGTCGCGCCAGCTTTCTTCAGCTCTTCGACGGTTTTCGGGAGGTAGCGGCGTCTACCGTCCACCGCCTCCCTGAATGCCTCGGGAGAGGCATTGGCATTGTAAGCTGCGCATGTTTCGCACTTGAGTCCTTTGTGGACGTTCTTGTTGTCACGGTCACACTCCTGCACCCCATACCACGTGGAGGGATGCGGGGGCATGCCAGGGCGTTTGTGGCATGACTCGCACGCCCACACTTCCGCGTATTCGGCCGCGTCGGGATCGGGTACGCCGACGCACACAGGGTGAAAGTATTGAAAACAGAAGGGACACTCGAGCATGTCTGGGCTGTCCACCTCTCGCCCCACTTTGCAGCCCCTTCCCTCCAGACACCATGAAGGTTTGGGCTGCTCTACCTCTTCGCACACAATGGCTTCACCTGGGAGTGGGGAGTTGCGGGTAGTGTCGTGTCGTGAGTGCGGAGCGAGGCTCGTTTCGATCGGGTCGGGTTTCGCGCGGATTTCCGGCGAGTGAAAAATCGAGTGCAGGCAAGGGATGGGAAAAAAAAACCTCTAAAACTGGCTTGAGTTGTGCAAAACAAGATTGCTTGCTGCTGGAACGTGGACAAACTATACAATCGCTCACTCATCATCATCATCAACATCATCATCGACGTTTGGCCACCAGGAATCCCCCGTTTCGCGGTGCGCTTCAGCTAGGTCGTAGTCTTGAACTTCGTTCCCGTCAGGACTTTGGAACCAGAAGCCAAAGAAGTGGTCATGTTTTCCCGGTCCCAAAGTCTTGTTGGAAATTTTCCGGGGTCTTGCTCTGACTTTCCAAAAGTAGGTTCTTTTGCGACTAATAGTCGGGCCGTTGGGATAGAGCTCGGGATGATCAGGTTCGTTAACGTGGGCTTGGGTCGTACCTTCTTGCGGTTCGGGCTCTTCTTCTTGGACCTCTTGCATCGAGTCGTGAGTATCTTCTGCTTGGTCGGACCCGCCCGATTCACCATTGACATGAGTGTCGGCGACAGGCGCAATCGCTTCGACAGCCGCCGCCGCCGCTGGAGACACCTCAGTCACTGGTCCGACAGCTGGATTGTTAACGACGGGTAAATCGAACTCCTTCCACATGCCGTAGAGTTTGGTGAGCTTTCGACACACGCCTTTCCACATGCCGGGACGCTTATCACCCTGTTCATTCTGTAGGGTATCGAAGTTTGTCAGCAGCCGTTACGGTACGGAGGACGGGTCAGATGTGCTACTCTTGAGTAAAGTTGGGACACTTACCTTGTCTGGGGGGATCATGCCAAGTTTGACGCCTGCGTCCTTGTCGACGAAATTAATGGTGTCCTTGTCGCGCTCCAAGTGCGCCAACGCATCCATCAACTTCTTCGTCACGGTGTCCTTGTTGGCGCTGTACCATGATGCGTCTTCGGGTGTGACGGCAGTGAGTGTGTCCGCAGCCTTATCTTTCCATTCTGTAGAGTTCCTAGCAAGCTTCGTTGTTACATTGGTGATTCGCTCAAGAAACGCAGCCTTTTCGTCCACGACAGTCCTCGTCGTCGCGGTCCTGGCGTTAGCTGTCGCGGTGGCGTTTGCCAGAACAGTCGCGTCATCGAGCAGTTGATTGATGTCGATAGCAGCCCCATGAGGCGGATCCTCGGCAGCAGCCTCATGCACCGTCGGGAAAGCGTCATCGTCGTGGTCGTCTTCATCAAACACACCTTCGTCTTCTTCCATTTCCACGCCAGGGCTACCGTCTGAAGGATTGACATCGTTACCATCATACAAAGTTCCACCACTATCATCATCCGCAGCTGTGTTGCTGGTAACCCGAGTGTTCATCGCGGCGATGGCTTGCTGCTGGACAGCCGCGTCAGTCGAGGCGTTCGTCTGATTCGGCATGTTCGACAACAGGAGCGTATTGGGCGCGGTGTTGATCTGCTGCGCTTGCTGCATAGCAGATGCATCTCTCTCATTCTTGGCGGCAATGGCCACGTTCTTACTTCTATCCGATCGGGTCTTGGAGTTCTTGATCTTGTCCTTAATCTTGACCATCCAAAAGTGAGGAAACATTACGGGCAAGTTGGAACCTTCGCGCAACACTTTTGCGTCCTCAATCATCCTGTTGGCAATGGCGTTCATCGTGCGTACGTCCTGTTGTTTGAAGGATAAGAAGGTTCCCTGGTCGTCACACTTAATGTTTTTGTCGCAGAAGCTTTGCAGCTGCGTCAGACAGTTTGTCCACATACCTTGCTCATCGAACTTTTTTTTTTTACCATCCTCGTCAGGAGCATCCGCAGGAGCAGTGGGCACCACCTGCACCGGGGGAGCCGGATGAGTACCAGTAAGTTGAATGATGACCTTCAACTTTCGCGACGGGTCCGACAGGTCAACCATAGTTTCGTTATCTTTCATTGCATGGTAGAATGCCGAGAGTGCATGCTTCTGAATAGTAGCCTCCCCGAGTCCGGCTTTGATTTCAAATGCGCCATCGCCGGTGATATTTTTAAAAAGTCCGTCGACCTTTGCATTGAGTTGGTCTTCCGAAGAGGAAGGAGGGTCGGAAGGATACCAAAAGTCTCGCGGTTCAGCTGGTTCAGCTGAACCGGCGACGTGGACCGTCATGAAGAAACTCATCCCGGCCAACAGCGCACGCGTGCGTGCGAAGGGAACCGCGACTTATGATGGCGGGACAGACGCTTTTTCGCGCGCTTTTTTGTGTATTTTCCAACAGTCGTTGAAAATTTGCATATTATGGTCCTTGTACATTATTACAATATGACTCGTAAAAAAACAGATGTCAACTTCGTTCGCTCGCGAAATCACGTACGTCCACTTTTCCCGGCGCGTGCACGAAGCCTGCGATAGTGCACAGCAATGAGTAAAGATAACTCCGGTCTCGGGAAAGGCTTTGGGTGGTGTTTCAAGTGTAGAACTATGGTAACGACGAAACACGAATTTTATACTCGGCACAACCCTGACCGCCCGTTGTGCACCGTTCACCCGGACAATCTCGCTCTTCGTGGCTCAAACGGATCTCCCGGTATTCACGACACGGAACTTCCTGGGCAAAGCAATGTCGCGACTGACAGTGACGACGAGGAAGCTCTTGGACCTCTTGCGGAAGCTGATGCTGCACGCGATGACGATACGAGCGCGGTTCGTAACTTTTTGAAGCGGCCGCACTCTGCGACCGTTGACGAGGAAGAAGACAGCCCCGGTGATGTTAGAAATCACTGGAACGGTCCCCAGGTGGAAGACCCAACTATCCTCGCAGAAATACTGCAGGACACTGTAGATGACGAAGATCCATTACCGAACGACGCGCCAGACAGTGCTCTGCACTTTCCTGAAGAAGATATTTTGGATCGCTGCGGTGTTGACGACGACCTCTTTGCATCTGCCTCTCCTGCTGGTAGTTCACGTGATGATTATGTTTTCCCCCAAAATATTGCTTCCAACTTGCTAGTAAAAGAAGTTGCTATATACGAGTTGCGGACGAAGTTGGAGATGAAACTGACGGACGCGGCATTCAACGAGATTCTACGAGGTAAGAAGTTCATTCTGAATGAGCAACACGGCGAGCCGAACAACTATCCCGAAAGTCTGGCTGCCTGCAGGAAAATTTTGGGAATCGAAGACGTTTGGGAATATTCGGTGCACTATTGCCCGAACTGCTATGCGATGTATTCTAAACTACAACGCAAGGACTGGAGGCATCATAAAAACGAGACGTGCAGTACACCCGGGTGTGATGAACGTCGCTTCGAATGCAGAAAGACGAACGCAGGAGAAAGTGTTTATCCGAGGAAGTACTTCATTTACTTTGGTGTGGAGAAAGCAATCTTGTCATCATACGCCGAGGGACAATTTCCTGCGGTACGGGCGATGCCAAACGCTCGAGCCAAGGACGACATATGGAACGGAGAGTTGGTAAAGCGCATGAACGCGCAAGAAAATCTTGGAGGAGAACTTTTGCAGGAAGAGGATGTGATCGCTGCGGATGGTTCTCCAGCTAAGTTAAGAAAATGTGGCTTGTTAGATGTGGGTTTCGACGGCGCTCAGATATGGAATCACAAGCAGTACAGCATGGGCTTCTTGGTGATGCGATATTGGGATGTACCTTTTGAAATCCGCGGCAAGGCAGCTTTCACGATGTTGCTCGGACTATATCCCGAAGACGTGAAACAGGGGAAGATGCAAGACATATTCATGGCACCGTTTGTGGAAGAGATGCTCAAACTGGGAACTGAAGGGATGTGGGTGTATGACTCGTACTTGCAGAAACGTTACGAATCGAAGTGGTTCTTGGGTACTGTCAGCGCCGATACACCAGCACGGAATACCATCGGGAAGTTCTCCGGAGTGAGCGGATATCGCGCGGATTATCGATCACTGTTTGAAGGAGCTAAGTTCAGCAACATCAACAGTGAAGGAACGTACTTTACTGGTTATGTTTCACCGGTGAAGCAGCGTATGTTTTTCGGAGACAGAGCGGTGAGTGCCTACGATACGCGTTTGATACTGAACCACGCCCTGTCACTGGACCTTGCAAGGCGCGTACAAGACGGCGAGGTAATCAACGGGACGTTGCAGAAATTGCCAGCCAATGTCGCGGGGCGACATGGAATTCCTCCACTGGCATCGGTGTCATACTTTGACTTACACTTCGGATACTTGCTTCCTTGGATCCACGCTGGGCCGTGGGGAATATTGAAGAATTTCTGGAAGCACTTACTTCGAGATTACACCGGTCAGGCACCAGCACTGGTTATATCGAAGGCGGGACGAAAACAGATGTCCGAACGTGCAAAGTATTTGGTATTGACATCAGACATGGGGAGGCCGTACACCGATATCGTGAAGTATAAAGGAACATGGGTGATGGAGAACTGGCTGCACTGGGCTGAGACGTTTTCTCCTGTGATTGTGCATGATATTCTGCAACAGGAATGCCCAGAAGCGCTCGAGGCTTGGATGGATCTCCGCAACGCATTCCTTCATTACTTATGCTCACATGGCTGGTACGATCACATGACTGCTGACGAAAAGGAAAAAGCCTGCTGCGATGCGAAAGTCTCGATCCGCAAGTACGCAAGGTTTGTCGAGGAGAAACTTGGGATACAGTATTGCACCATCAATCTGCGACTGCTCGCCGTGCATTCGTATGACCAAGAAATCCAGACAGGTCCGATCAAACATACGTTAGAGTTCTGGGTGGAAAGGGCCATCCAGCGGTACAAGAAGTGGGTGAAAGACCGGGTGGTAAACAATCCAGATATCTTCTTGGGGCAGGGTTATCTGTTGGAATGTGCCCTCAACGTCGCCTCCGCCGGTGAGAGAGATGTACAAAAGATGTTTCCTCGTGCTGGGCGTGTTGCACATGAAGATACAATGATGGATGACGACGGGCAGTACATACATCTGGTTGGACCTGGAAAATATGTTAAAGTCGAGGAAAGATTTGTTGATAAATTGCATGTGCTTGAAGAGTTCTTGCGTGGCATTGGACGAAATGACATTGCTGCAGGGTTGCAGATGGCTAGCCGCCCAGTTTCGGTGCACGTATTTCAGAGAGCTCAAATTGAGTTAGAGGTGTTCCATTCCAAGGAGTACCACCGGACAACATCACGTTGTTCTCATCACGTGTGTTACCAGCTCAAGGACGACGCGCCATCAACTAAGCGATTTGGCCGAGTGGTGAGGTACTACAAGATGGATGCGTTTTTGGGGACATCATTATCATCAACTGTTCGGTTTTGTGAGATGGATTCTTTCGAGGTGACAACAACACCAGCAGACAAGGCTCTTGGTTACGACACGGTCAGTACATCGTCACCGGACACGAAATTCGTGTCATTGGAAGCCTTTAGGCGCAAGGTGATCTTCTTCGAGCCTCCAGCTTGCAGCGACCGCAACGAAGCGCGCGTGCTGCAGTGCTGGACCAAGGGACGAGTGTGAACTCACCAGCTCTGCAAAAGCGAGCTAGCTTGCTCTAGCTTGCAAGCAAGCTACTAGCTAGCTAGCTACTAGCTGAGCTAGATCCAGCGAGCAAGCATAGCTGGAGCTGGAGCTGGCTAGCTCGCGAGCGAGCTAGCTCACTATGTGCCGCTAGCGCGCTAGCTACTAGTAGCTCGAACCGCTCCAGCTAGCTAGGAAAAAAATATTATAGTGCGAAAAAATGAAATCGCTCGCTCGCTCGCTCTCGCTCTCTCGCCATCGCTCGCTCGTCGCTCGCACGCTCGAATTATTAATCCGCCAAAATCTATTTTTTAGAACGTTTTTAGAATTCTAAAAACGTTCTAAAAACGTTCTAAAAAAAGTAGAACGTTTTTAGAATTCTAAATTTTCCGAGTTTTAGAATTCTAAAAACGTTCTAAAAACGTTCTAAAAACGTTCTATTTCTAAGAAAAAAATAGAACGTTTTTAGA
>JACLAA010005097.1_pt1 | contig 24224 bp, 14 predicted proteins | sample 8027891 | NCBI WGS metagenome assembly JACLAA01 (sample SAMN15724900, study PRJNA655200) | protist metagenome | isolation source: fluorescence activated cell sorting (FACS) single amplified genomes of... | place: Spain: Blaines Bay Microbial Observatory, Mediterranean Sea | collected 2016-01-19 | reverse complement strand
CAGTCCTCACGTCATTGACGCGACTTGTCTGGAAGTGCGTCTGCTCGATGGCCTGGAGGGTGACGAGTACGATTCTCCCGTCCTCGGCGTCGGCGGACCACTGATTGATTTCAACACAGGTTTTGTAGGACGACGAGCAGCAGCGAAGAAAATCCAGGCGGAAGTGCGTTGTTATTTGGTCCGTTTGCGGATCAAAGGCACGAGAGCACAGCACGCCGCGGCTGAAAGAATCCAGCGGTGGGTCCGCCGCTTTCTGGAGGAGTGCCACGCGTGGCGCGCAACGAATAGGCAGCTCTTGACGTTGTTGCTAAATCGTGTGAGAATACTTCTTCCGTTCACGAGTGTCAATCGGAATATGGAAGTCCTGCGGACGGCCACTCATCTGGGACGACGGGCTAAGCCCTCCACCGAGACATTGTCGAGGGTCGCAGCCTCCGATTTGGTGGCCTTGAGCACGCCTGCCATACTGCGAGGCACGCTCCCTCATAATCGTTTTCTACAGCGTGCGGGCCTCAGTTCAGCTCAGCTACTGGCGACACAGATAGTAACCAACACGGCCTTAATTCAACCACGATGGTCAGCATCAGCTTCGGCAAGCGGGAAGTTTCTTTCGGCTGGTTGCGAGGTTCAGTATCCAGGTCAATTTTTGCTTCAGCTTGTGACTGTATCTTCAGCTTCTAGTCCCATGCCTGTGGAGTCTTGCTCTTCTGTGACTGTGCATTGGTGCGGAAACACCCGACAGCCATCCGGATCGCCCTATCTGATGCGCGTGGGTTTGGACTCACCTGAGTGGCATCATTTCGTCATCTTGACTTGTGATACCTCTCGTAAACCCAAATACTTTGGTCCCCGTGCAAAGAAATCGCTTCTCCGATTCATTCTTCATAAAAGAACGTTGTGCAAGCGTCGTTGGCTGAGCCACGCAACAACAATCTCACCTGATGCGTTCCTTAGCTCCCTTGGCGCACGTGCAACTTTCACTGTGACGGCAGGACACCAAGGTGGGTACCGTCACGCAAGCATCACCGTGCTTCTGTCAATCCAAACGCTGAGGAGGGCAGAAGCTCAAAATATCGCATCAAATGTACTTCTTGATCTCCTGGAGGATTTGATTCACATCACTCCTAGGGCTTCTGTTCACATTGGATGTACCGTTTCTCGGTACCAGGCCCAAAGCAAAGGCCTTGGAGCGTGGACAACTTCTTGCCGACAAAGAGGAGCATGGACTCGCCTCACGTGGAACGGCTGTGTCGCCGGGTACTTGCAGGTCCCCATGCGTGACCGTCATTCTCGTTCTGTCATGATGCGAAACAAAGGTCTCCCCTGTGCCGTCGGACACTTCATCCTAACCGGCGATAGTGCTTCCTCCATTAGCGGTGGTGGTGGCGATTGCTACGACCAGAACAAGTTTCTTTTGCAAATCGAACTTTCCCGCAGCGTGGGGGGGCGGCCCTGTGGCGTTGCTATTCTAAATGAACGCTTCCTGGATTGTATCCAAGCTAGGAGGAATGTATCGGTCTTTGTGAAGTCCAGTGTGTGCACCGAAAATTCGCGAACTTCCGCTTCGTCGCTGGGCTACCTTCGCATGCAATTGACTGCACGCCGCCTTGAGACGCCACACTGGCGACAAAGGCTGCAGGTAGTCAAGTCGTATGTGGGTACCATGATTACAGCTGCCCTTTGTAGTGTACCACAACCGCGAATTGAAATATCCCTGGAACGGCTTACAGGCTTACTCCCAGAAGTAGACGTCGCTTCACTCGAGTGTCGGGTCACATGGGGGGAGAGGGTAGCCACCACTTGGTTCGCCGCGTCCGAACCTGCTTGTGAAGCATGTATTTGTGCTTCAAGTCCCAGTGTGCGATTGAACTTGCCTGCCCACGGGCTCGTCGCTCCAGTCCTCAAGCTCGAAATTTTGGGTACGTCTTTCTCGAGCTCGAGCATAGATACCGCTAGAAAGACTTGTTTTGGCGTCTGCTCTGTAAATAGCCATGAGCTCACTAATAATACCGGTCGCGTCGAGCTGAACTTTGTTGAGCCCCCCAAACCACTTTCGGCGAGTTCCAGGTTAGACCGGGTGGCCCGCCTCGTTCCAGGTCGTGTCGTTATGTTTGTTGAAGTGTTTGATGTTCACTACAGTGCGGGGCCGCCTGAGTGCACAGACGTCACGAGACTGCAACTTTCCATATTGGACTTGGACATGACTGGCTGCAAAAGTGACTTGGTGGGTTCACATCGTACCGTCTTCTCGACCTATGGACTTGTTTTTCGTAGGTGAAGTCCCGTCCATTCAAAAGTCTAATTCGGCCATACGCCGTTGTGCGATGGCACGGCCGCAAAGTTGGCCAGGAGGAAATAGTGCGGCCTTCCCTAAATCCACTATTCTGCAGCTCGCTACAAAATGCCCACCTAATCAATCGATGCGGGCTACCTCCACAGGGGGGGCAACTCTGCTTCGGTGGGCAGCCGTACATTTTTCGCCTTACCCCAGCCAACGGGCGGGCTCTCGATCGCTATGTGCCCACTAAACACAAAATTGGTGTTACTCTTGATATCTACTCTGCCAAAGGTGACATGCATGAGTCTCAGGCGCACCTCGACTTATTTCTTGGACAAGCAATCCTGGAGAGCCCGATGGCAAACTCTTCACTTGCATCCTATTGTACGCTCCCCCTGCGCCGGCGACGCGAAGACACTTTAAACAATGCCTTCGTAAAGTTTCGCTTGAGCAGAGTGGCAGAGGAGACTATTGAGTTGAATGTTTCCTCACTAAAATTAAGTGGAATTGCGGCGGCCGAGCGGCGCGCAGCCGAGAAGCACGAGGCCGAGACGGTGCCATCCGCGTCAGAAAGCTTCAACAGTCCCCGCACCATCAACCCGATGCTGCACACCGTGTGTTGGTTCAGTGGCGTGGTGGCTGTAAGATCTCTTGGGTTCGACCCAAGTTCACTCGTCGATGTCCGCACAGGCGGCCGCAGGGTCACACCAGAATCGACCGCACAGATCACATCGCACTTTAAATGTGTGCTTGGAGGCTATGCAGGCTAAGACTCTCTTGAGGCAAACACGTTTTCAATCTCTGACATATGGCGATATGGAGGGAACCGTGAACTGGCCGCATCACAAACCTCTCACCCTATCCATTCCTTCGACTTTATCTGGCATCCTTGAGGATGCTGTTCTTCGAATTTCCGTGTCACATGGAATTCGAGTTCCCAAGAAAGTTGGCTCTGCAGACTATTCACTGCGGGGTCTTCTGATGGAACGGCGAAAACATCCGAGGGGGCGTCCTCTCTCAGAATGTGACGTGACCCTTTCTCTTGAGAAAGACGGTCGTCCCACCCGGGCATTTGTTAGCTTTGCAGTTGGTCTAGGACATCGTGTCACGTGCGCCTCTGGACGTTCCTTCCCTGTAAACAGCTACAGTAAGTCTCCGGGTGATACTTCAATACTGACCCCAAAAAATATTGGTATCGTCGACGATGTGCACAGCAGTCATGAAGCTCAACATGCTCGTCGTGTAGCACACGCCTGGCCTTCCCATGTCCTAGATTCAAACGGCACGAATAATTTTGCCGATACTGCCTTAGCTCTTGACGCAGAATGGCAAAACGCAGGTGAGAGCAGTGCACTGCGGAAAGCCGCGGTAACAGTAAATATCTCTGATGTGGAGTTGCTGGACACATCTCTCCAAATAGAAGTCTGTAACAAAAATATGCAGCGACCAGATACTACAGTCGGCAAGGCTTCATGTATACTTGATAAAGTTGTCAACGCCATGCACGCCGGCAGACCAGAATGTAGATTTCCTTCTGTTAGGATCGAACAAAATAAAAAAAATGTGGTAAAGAAAATTAGCTTCACAGCTTGGCTGGAGAGAAATCGGTATTTCTCAGTAGGTGTGCACAATGTGCAGATTGCATGGTGGCCAGGCAAACAGCTCAACAAAAGAAATCATGGCGCCGCGGTTTCGTATCTCTGCTTTAAGCTGGGGGGGTCCACTCTTCGCAAGACTCGAACGACGGACACGCACTTATCTGCAGATGCTTACTTGCCCGCAACTGCGGGTGTCCTCGAACATTGCCTCCTCTACGTTGAGCTGTGGCACTCCGACGCAGTTTCCGAGGTGCTTGTTGCTGTTGCTAGTACTGCGGTTAAATGCTTAACTTCTCTGGAGGCGCCAATTTGCTTCACCTTACCGCTTCTGCGTCGCGGGGTGCAGGAGAGTGATGGTGAAGGTCTCATCTCGCTCACGCTCACGTGCACTGAATTGACCCACGAGGTGACAAAGGCGGGTATTTCAGTAGCACGGGATTCCTCGGGTCCCTCAAATCTTTTCAAAGTACCACAAATTCAATTGCAGGGAGCTGAATTGTGCTTGCGGGCCCTTCGCTTCCGCAGAGCATCGAGTCCGCCAACCAGGCTCTACTGTACGACGCAAGTGGGTCGCATTTTTCGTCGAACTTCCATCAAGTCAGTTTCTTGTGCTACCTGTGACTGGCCAAACGAGGCGCTGGTCTTTCACACAAGCTTTGACGTGCTCATGGGGAAGTTTCTTCAAATGCAGATCTGGAGTCGCGCCAATGGATCACCGGACAGCCTGGTGGGGCATGCCAAGCTTCACCTTACGCCAGCACGCTGCATGCTACATTGCAGCCATCGAGCTATTGTGAGGACGTCGCCTTCTGAACCAGTATGCGTGCAGCTTCGACAAGCTCTAGGTGCACCATGTGGAGTTATTTCTTTCGAGCTTGAAATTATTGCAGAGGATGACTCTGCAATCACAGAGATCAGATGTTTCCAAAATAATAGCGTGTCGTCGTCGGCGTTTCGTATCGGGCACATTACATTTGCATCGATGAATCACCTAAATGACGACGAGCTATGTTCTTCACCCCTCGAACAGGATGCAACGGACAGCATTACGCCGAGTACCATGGATGGTGCTCAATTTTTAGTTGGCGCTTTTGACGACAACCGCTGCGATAAAAAAGACCCTCGCGATCGAAACGAGCTTCGCCTCATCTTGCTCAGGACGCGAGGCCTTCGCGTCCTGGGGCGATCGCATCCTCACGATGATAAAGTATCCGGTCTGCAAATTCGATCGCTCTTGGGAGCGGCACCACTGTCGAGGTCCATGGCACGCCCGGGCATTGTGTCTGCGCATATGGTCGCAAAAAATGCAAAGGTGGGCATTCGTTCAATGAATGGAGTAGGTGAGCAAGAATATAGCTACAAGTCTATTGATGTTGCGGAATTGGAGCAGGAGCTGGGTGAGCAATTTATTCTCCCCGCATCGGACGTTGATTTCAAGCCACTTGGCTTGGAACTAGTTGTTCAGGGCAGCCACAAAATCTCAAGCGAGCGAGTGATGGGGCGCAGTTTTATCGAGCTAAGTGAGAATGCACTTCCTGGTTTTGATGTGGGGCTGGCCTATAGATTTTGGCTACAGCTTGGGGGGAACCTTGGCTCCGGGTCTCGTGCATGCAAGGTGCGAATGTGTGCGCAATGACTCCCACTGACTCCCGCGCGCGCAGGTCTTGACAGCGGAACCAGCGAATCCCGGACCGTATGGTACCCTGCAAGTGGCGGCGAGGTGGACTCACAACCCCACGCTTGCATTCTTTGATCTACCGTGCAGGACGGTGTCCAATGCCATTACTTGTTTGTTCTGAGCTAGATCTGAAAGCAGGTGCGCGCACGACGACGCTGCACCTAATGAGCTACATGTTGCGCTGCTTCGAGCTCGAGGACTGCCAGCCGCGGATCGGGGCGTGCTAGAGGCTTCAACAAGCGACCCAGTAGCGAGGGTCACGATTCTTTCTGCTGGTGGAGGCGTTATGGATGTTACAGAGACCACTGTGGTGAGAAGGTGCTTGAACCCCATTTGGAACGCAGCTTTCTCTTTTGAAATTCAGCACGGCGAAGTATACCAAAATGGGCAAAGTGCAATGCTACATATCACCATAGAGGATTGGGATGCTTTGTCAAATAATGATGTCTTGGGCCACATAGTAGTCCCGGTGTCGTCACTTCAAAGCAAGTCGAGACTACACAGCTGGTTTCCCTTGTCGAGCACAACAGGGCCAAGCAACGCGTGCAGCTACGGGAGAACTAGCTTGTGCGGCGAGGTCGAGCTAACGGCGCGGTGGATACACAATCCCATTCTTTCACGATTATCTCTTTCAGAGTCAGGCTCCGATGCCACACCAAACGAGCTTCGAATCACGCTAGTAAGAGCTCGCGGGTTAGACCAACCTGGACATCTACCTGATACCACGATAATACCAGACGATCCGTTCGTTAGACTGCGCTTTGGTACCAAAGTTTGGTTCACCGAGCGGTTTAGAACCTCGTGCCCTGTTTGGAACGAAGCCTGCGCAGTTCCTTTTCATGCATGCGACATCTCCTCGGGGGGGTTAGAGGTTGCAGTGGCGCCAAAGCTCGACTATGGCGCCGAACTCAAACTTCAATCTCTGGCTGCCAGACGATCATCCAGAAATGTCCAGCCACTTCAGCAATGGCTGAGCCTTACCCGGCGACCAGACCGTGCGCGTCTCGGGCGCGGGGTGGATGCCTGTGTGGAAATCAAACTTCAGGCGCCCCACGCGTTGTCCCCAACTGCATCTGCTCGATGGCGTAACCCAACTCACTGACTGATTTCCACACAGGCGGATGGAGGCCGTGTTCCTGTCAATGCTACTGATATTTCCGGGGAAGTAGAGGTGGTGTTGGAGTGGGGTTGCAACCCGGTGCATGGATTCTTCGATCTGGAGGACGGCGAGAGCGCTGGTGCCCCAAACATGCTTTACGTTGCTATTGCCCAAGCCCGTGCGTTAAGACCTCGGAACTCGTTGCCAAAAGGGTCTAGCGATCAGCGCGCCTGCAACCCCTACGTCCTAATCAAATGGCGTGGTCGGCGAATGGCATCGACCGTCCTACCCCGAGCGCAGTTGCCGTCTGTGTAGAAATCAATTTTCGCGGGTTTCTCGCAAAAGGCTGAATCATAACCTTGACGCCATCGACGCGACGCCTGCTCGATGGCGTGGCGGTGTGGGTTACACCCGACGCACTGCTTGATTTCCACACAGGTCGCCGTCTTGGCACGAGACCTTTGTGCTGCCTGTGAGCATAGGAAACATAAGCGAAGCGAGTACAAACGCACACGACAGGCAACTGACTCTAGATGTCATCCACTGTCCCAGATGCAGCGCTGACTCGGCGTCCTGTCGAACTTTAACTTGGACTGGCGGGCCACGGGATGGCGTGGGGGGCGGCAGAGGAGTCTGATCTTGGCCGGCGGCGCGCCGTCGTCGTCAACGATACGCGACGACGACGTCGTGACTACTGCTGTGCTACCCAGCCCCTCGGCCGGGGACGCGCGGCGCGAGAGCCCGTCGAGCCTGTTGAGCCCATCGGCGTGGGCGGATGCGCGACGCGAGGACGGTGCCTAGGCGACACCCCTGGCGGAGGTCGCGAGCCCGTTCGAGTCCCCCGGCCTGGGCGGAGGCCTGCTCACCCGGACGATCCGGCGGACGCCGTCGCGCCGCCGCGCCGCAGCAGCAACGGGAGCTGGAGAAGAGCGATGCGGCGACGGTGGACGATGCGAACGGGGGTTCCGCGCGCAGGCACAAGCTCACGACCTACAGGAGGAGGAGATAAGGCAAACTGTCAGTTAATTGGCTCTTCTAGAGTGGACATATGTGTGGAAATCAACCAGTGAGTTGGGTTACTAAACCAGTGGGGTCTCCAGCCGGGCCACTGGTACCAGGCCCGGTCACGTCGGAGGGTTACCCAACCACTCGGTCCGGATCGATCTTTCTAGACCCAGGCTCTTTGGTTGGAGGCCTCCGGTCTGGAGACGCAGTTACAGAGACATGTCGCGTGATGGTAAAATGGGGCGCCTGAAATTCGATTTGAACGCAGGTAGACCTCTTGACTGAACTGGGTCATCGACGGCTTTTTCGATCCTGGCGAAAGTTATATCAGGCCTCGGAATCATATCCAGTGGTAAGCGGAGAGTTGGAAGTTGAGTTGAGATGGGTAAGGTCTCAACTCACCTTCATTCCTGAGCCCCTGTATAAGCTACACATTGGCGACATGAGTGCCGCTATACTCAGCTCAGAATCCATACTGTTGGACGGTTCTGCACGCCTCGGGGTACACACAGCAATGATAAAGCGTGCACCAATCGCTGACAAGACCCTTGTTTGCTCAAATCTATGCATTCTACGTGCCACCAGTCTCGATCCAAATAGCGTCGGGATTGGCCATCCTTTCGTTGTCGTGCGTTGCAATGATAGTGAAGTCCATCGAACTCCTGCACAATGGTCTACTCTCAGCCCAACGTGGAGTCGTGGTGGATCTGCTGCGTGCGTCCAGATACCCTCTGTTGCGTCGGGGCCACCATACGGGCTGTCCGTCGAGGTGTGGTGTGCTACTACATCGGCTGCAAGAGCATGCTGCCTAGGACGTATTGCATTGATGCCGACCGAGCTGCTAGATCACGGCGGGGAGTATGAGCACCAGTTGCTCTCTGGGACCCTCATTCTGACTTGGAGGCAACTCGGGCCAAAGAGCCCTGAGTTCCCTACTGAGCTGGAGTTCACACGTGATGAGTCCGCGAGTAGTGCAGCCAAAGAACTGTCATACACAGTTCAAATTAGTAACTGGACGGTATATCCGCGAATCGAGGGGGTTTATATCGTTGCGTCCTGTGTGAAAACCAAATTTAAGCACCTCGCGCGATGGTATCCCGCCACTGTGTCTGCTCGGATGGCGTGGAGGTTCACGGAGGTCCCTCGCAATAATTCTCAGGATAGCCTGACTCACTGGTTGATTTCCCACAGGAGGCCTCTCTAGGGAGGGAAGGGGCCCGAGGGGAGGCTTTCCTGGAACTCATGGCAGAACCTAGTTGTTTCACATCAGTCGAGGAGCTACAGATCGAAGTGAAATCCAAGGGAGAAACGGGGGACAATTCAAAGTACGGTGAATGTTTCATCCCACTGCAAACACATTGGGTTGGTGACAAAGAACCGCACCAACTTGTGCAGATGCTCACACACCCGACTGGTGGCCTTCGTGGGCACTTGACATTCAGCATACAGGTCCGCCGTTGCCTAAACAAAGCTAAATATGATGATGAGATCAGAACTACTCGTGAACTTAAGCACCTTAGCGCCCTGCACGCCTTGCGTCAATCTGCGGAATATGCAAAACGTGCGAGTCAAGATGCCACAAGTGCATTTGAAAGAGCAGCCGATTCTATAGAGCGGAGGGCGCTCTCTGCCACGCAGGCTGTCTGTCGTCGTGAAGCGATGCGCGCGATGAGTCGCCTGCAACATTCCATTGAACTTGGCATGTTCTACGACGGAGTCAGATCAGAAATTACGACGGAAACAGTTGAACAGCGTGCTGGCCACGGAACCAAATGCGCGACACCCAGATCAGAAATTACCGCAGGAAGTGCAGTTGCACAACAGCACGCTGGTCGCGAAACGAGCCGTAGAGCGCTGCCTTCTTCATCCCTGGCAATCAAGCACAGGGAACTAGCTCACGTCAGGATGGACATTCGCATCGACCCAACAGAAAACCTTGGCATAATCTGGGGCGACGTTGAGAGGGATGAGCTGGCCGCACTTGTGGCCAGCCGTAGTGGTTTCTCAGCCAGGGTGACGTCCACACCTCACGCCCGGGTCAGTCATGAAATGTCACTTCGATTCGCGAATGCTAGTGATCAGCGATGCGGCAGCAGAAGGGATGCCGGGGGACAATATGGCGAGACTGACGACGTGAGTGAGGCCATGAATCACTATCGCAGCACATTCAGCTCATTAGAACCACTATTAGCTCGAATCGGTGTGGTCGATGAGGAGCTCACAAAACTTTCGGCCAACTGTAAATCAAACGCTCGGGCACTTGCCTTAAGAGCTGGACACAACTTGACAGTCTTGGGCTTACGTAAGGGCATGCAAGCTGCGCGCCTTGGTGTGTGTCTCGGATGGCGCGCTGTTTCTCTGAATGGCCGGGAGTTGGGCTGCCGGGAGCAGCTTTCGACGGCGCTGAATGCTCCCATGGAAGAAATGATCCTGACCTTTACGGCAAGGATAGAATGGAGGCACCATTTTCACGCACTGCGTAACCTGAAACGTTATCTGGTCGCCACCAAGCGTTGCGAAGAAGTCTCGCAGGTCACAGCTGCGGCCCGGGAGAAAACAATAAGCCTTGATCTTCGGAAGCCGCTAGGGATAAGTTGGACAGCTGCGACAGGGGGGCGTGGGCACTCGAAAGGTGGCCTTGAGGTGAAGGTGGTAATGCCAAATTCGGCTCGTATCAAGTGTATCAGAGGGGGTATGATTCTCACCCGAGTTGCCTCAAGGCCCGTTCACGACGAGGAAGATTTCTCCGATATTTTAGATAGTCTTCGCTCAACTTCTACCTACGTTGTAAATTTTGATTTTATGTTACCACGTCACGTTCACAAACGGGTAATTTTCTTTGATGCTCGTTGTCCCCTTGGGGCAATATTTAAAGATTATTCGATTTTGCGTCTCGACCCAAACTCACCAGCGACCAAAGCTCGAGTTAGACCAGGTTGGATTTTGTTGAGTGTGAACGGGCTTACTGTGACCGGGGGCGCCTCGCCGGTAGCACTACTTGCCGACTTAAGGCGACGGGCCCGAGATCCTCACGACCCGTTTAATCAAGCCGCAGCTGCACGTCACACAGAACTAGTATTCAACGTCGCGGTAGACGATCTTATATCGCTTTTCATCGATCCGAGGAATCCGGGAATCGATTGGACTTTCCTGCCACGACCCACAAAGGAAGGTTCGAGTTGTATGGCCTGTGCGTAAATCAACCAGTGCGTCGGGTGCACTACTCTTCACAAAGTCATTTTTCTCGGCGACAACGCGGCCCCGCTGACTGAATCGAGTGGTGTAATACCCACACCGCCACGCTATGGAGCAGGCGTCGCGTCGATGGCGTGCAGATTGACGCGACAGCAAGGCGCCATGAAATTTTAATTTCTACACAGGCAATGACATCGGTGGTGATATATTTGTCAAGGAAGTGGTCAACGGCACAGGGCGTCCAAGGAGAGGCTGGCGGCTAGTAAAAATAGAATACAATGATGCCCAGCATTTTCCAGCATCACCTGGCGCCATGTTGGCCGCATTCGAGAACGCGACAAACCTGCGACAAGAAGAGGTAAAGGTGACTTTTGACTGTGCTGAAGAAGAAGATTTCCACGCAGATGGGCATGATGTGCATGATGGGCATGATGACACCCCCGAAGGAGACCCTTTGTCAGAGGCATTTGGAACGCCAAATCTTCCAGTCGTGGAGCCTTCAATTTACTTGACTATTATTGACGGAGCTGAGTTTCAACTTGGCGGGGTTGCCCCCCACGTGCGTTTGTTTTGGTGCGAGAAGGAAGTGAGTCGCACTGCTCCGGGGCGACTAGACAAGCATAATCAACCGCATTGGAATGCTGAAAGTTTTCTTTTGCCTCTTCCAGAAAATACCGACGATGTTGGCCTTCGACTGGAAGTTTGGACGACAACATGCCACGGCCAGGCCCTCCTCGAAGGCCAGGATCTTTTGCGCCAGTGCTTCACAGATACTGATAAGCGAGCTAAGCGAGCTACAAGATATCAACTCACGCCACACAGGCCAGTCAGACCTGCTTCAGAGAGATTCAATCGACGCAGAGAAGTGACCTCTTCTCTTGCACTCATGATGTATCTTATATCTCCAGCCCCCAAAAAAAGAAAGTGACGGCATCGGACCTTAGTGTCCACCTAAGTTAAATCGTGACATTCACAAGTGCGCGTCGGGGGCACAGCAACCCGCATCTCGCCAACATTGGCAAAAAGGTATTCCTGTGCCAGTGAGACCCGTCAGGGGGAAGAGCTCTCCGAGTCGCCGGAAGGCCGGGCTCGCCGGTTCGTCACATGTGTCACTCCCGTCGGAATTCCCGTCGGCCAAAAAAGGTATAAACTCCTTCATTGAGTTTTTGCGTAATTTTCAATTTCATAAACTTAAATTGTACAAACAGAATGAAATAGATCACAAAAAGGAAAAGAGAACCAATAACCGTCGCAAGAAAAGTCGTCGTGGTCGCCATTGATGAAGTAATCAATTTTTGCCATTATCTTTTATATGTTCTGGTTTATAAGAATCAAAAAGTCTTAAAAACCCCCCACGCCGGATTTGGCACCCTTGCGGAGCAGCCCCCCGCAGGGGAAAAGGTGTGAACTCCTCCAGGGTTAGCTGCCCTCAGGGCAGGTGACCCTGAAGGAGTTTATACCTTTTTCCGGGGGGGTCTGGCGGATGCAACAAGTGATGCAACGCTCGTCGCTCGGCGGGGCTACTTGCGGGGCTCATAAAAAAGGACAATACTTAGGTATGGCACAAGAGGGCTAGGCTAGGATGCGGCCCCGTTGGCCCTTATTATAACATTTGGGGGATCGCTGTCAAGAGAAAAACGTCCCACGGAGTGTTAAAATAATTCTCAAGCAGGAAACCCTAGAAAGAAACAACGAAACCCCGAGTTGTTCGCTCTCCAAGGCATTCCTGTCACTGAATCAACGCCACTATGAACGCCAGCATCGCTGGAGGAGAGCGTTATGTGGGCCTCAATTTCTGATGCTGCCTTGCCACCATGTGGGGCGTGATAGGTTTCATCAGCAAGTTCTTCGCCGAAGCTGTTGACTATACTAGGGTCCCCTTTCCTCTCAACGATTGCCTGCCTTTGGTTGGCGAGGGCGAGAAAAGCTGCCTGTGCAGAAACAAAAATTTTACTTCTCCGTCCTTTGTTGTTGCATATCTCCTCGTCCAACGCAAAGCGAGCCAAGTCTCCTATATGGCCAGCACAGCCGTCCGGTTTTCGCCGAGAAATGCGTTTTATCACACGGGAAGTAGCTTCTGAAGCCGCCTCAGCATGATGATTTATAGTTGCTGCAAGGCCAATGACAACTGCCAGGTTCCTCGACGCATTAGATCCGTGTTGTTCAACTGACTTTTGTTGTTGTTCGAAGCTGAGTGAGCATGATAGTATCCCCTGGTGACGATGACCGGGTCGCCCCATCTCGAATGTGGTTGGGGTTGGTTTGCCTTTGGCACTGATGACAGCATCGAGCCGGGTACGCGATTCACCTGGGTGCAAATCAACCAGCGAGTCGGGTGTCCCCCACGTAGTGAAAATTGATTTATGCACTGCGACTCGCCCAGTAGGTTATCTGGAAGTGCGGTTCTTTCGCTCCAGATCTGCACATGTAGTGGTTCCTCGCTCAACATTGACTCATCTACAACGATCGATGCGCTGTCGTTCTTCCACAGAGCGCGCTTCCCCGCGACTCTTGTCGTTGATGACCGAGCCTTTCTGTCTAGTAGTCGGATTACGACGTATGACAGTTGCGTTGTGCGCAACGCACGGCCAAGCAAACTCGACGAGGTTGTCAAAGCTGGGAGTTCAGCGGCTGCCATGTCTGTCATCGACAACAGGACTCTTGGGATCATTTGGCCGGTGATTTTGTTGTCTTCCTTGTCCTCGCGATCTGCTTTGTGATGTGACATGCTATAATCAACTTTCACATCCGTATAAATTTGTTGGTGCAAATAAGCACGTCGCTGTTGTCCAGACTGGCGTCGCGTGATCTGGCGAAGCTCTAGGAGCTGTGCCGGCGACAGCGTTACTTTCCCACGAAGCGAAGTGCCTTCTTCGGGTAGGCGAGCTGGAAAGCAATCGTAAACCTCCACTACAATGAGACGGGCAGGAGGTACTGGGATCAGTGCATTCCAACAAGTATCGGTTTCAAGCGCACAAACACTGGTGCATCCAAGCTCAACGCTGTCGTAGCGTACCATGCAGTAGGCAGCTGAAGAAATGGGGCAGCTTTCAGGACCATGCGTGGTATTGGGAGAATCAGGAGATGCACCAAGGCCGACTCCGTCTATCACGTGCAGAATAGTATGTCTACCAGCTAGTATGAACCTCCAAGCTGCATGTAGCACAGCACAGATGGTATCTTTTGCAATTTGAATACTCGGTTGCATGATACTCAACTTGCCGCTGGTCACAGTTGGATTTTGGCTTATCCGCCCTGACCGAGAGACGCTGAAGTAGTTCAGACGAGTGCTGAGGGCAAGAACAATTTGACTACTAGCGTTGGATGCCGCCACCGCAGCATGCCGAGTGGACCATGGGGCCAATGTGAAACTACTGGGCTGTCCATTAACAGAACACAATGGACCATTATCTAACCAGGATCTGGCTTTTATTTCCTTCAACATTGTGCTACACAAAGCGCATCTTCCAAGGTGTTCTCCCGCATTGTCATCAAAAATGTCAAAACACAATTCGTCATTTCGGGAGACAGAGTTTTTGAGGTCCGGCGACCAGTTACTCACTGTCAGTAGGAGCGCAAGCCTCGATGCCACACAATTTGTGCTTCCACTCCGCATGTTCGTTTGAACGAAAAATTCCCGAGGGAAGCAAGGTCGTCGCTGTCTTGTTACTGTATCATATAAATAGCTGTGGGGCCACCATAACTCCACGCGGCCAATCAACGTGTCGTTGACACCGCCTGGGTGTGCGACCCGCAAGAAGCAACACACTTCTATGCGCTTCTCAATCAGCGAGCGCATTGTAGAGGTCAGTACGAGGTCGTCAGGCCACACTACGTCCGCACTCTTGCCAGAAAATCTAGTCGCAAATGTCCGTGCGACACATCCGCCAACATCCAGTCGTAAATACACAGTATAGTCATTTTTGCACAACGACAAGGCGAATTGAGAAAGGCTCAGCCACGGCACGCGCAAGACGACCTCGGGCTCCAGGAGGGGATCATAAGTCCACAGCAAATCGAGCTCCAGCTTGTGGTCAGACCCAGCGTGTACCCAGGAGCGACGAGGGCGACAACTTATGTCTATTGCAGCTACACCCAACGAGCCCAAGGTACCAATATGCGTATGGTCAAGAAGCTCGATAGCAAGTACGGAACCACAGCCGGCGCTTCTGTGCTCTGGCCCTTCTGGTGTGTAGTACGGAAATTGAAAGTGTTCGTTCCAAATAGGGTTTCGGGTATTTTCGATACGTGTGGTCGAATGGGCTGTCCTATGAGTTGCACTCAAATTAGACGCTGGAGCGCCAAATTCATGCGAAGCATGAAGCGATGCTGTTGTGAGTGAGTTGCACTCCCCGCAGAACCCTTGCGCCCGAACTATTGCGAATTTGAGGCAATTGGGCACCAAATCGAAATAATCGTCGTCGTCGTCGTGGGGAGGAAACTCAGGATTATGTATCCAACGCAAGGCAAGCTCAACTTCCCCGCAGTGACCCGTGAAGCACTTATCGCCGCCAACATTGAGTGGAAACCATCGCCGAAGGGTCCTGCGATTCATTAGTAAGCTCAAAGCTATGTCCGTCATGCCTAGTACATTCGGAAGACTTCCAAGATTCCAGTCGAAAACTATGACTTTCAGTGAAGATTCTACAGAGTCAGGGGTGCGCATCCTGTACCTTTCATTCCATATCGGACATGACGTTCGGTGGGAAACTCTCGACTCGTGTATTTCACCGCTTAAATGCATTCTGACAAATGGATCCGCAGTTACTTGACCAAAGAGTCCGTGTTCGAGCGCCCGCAGGCCCCTTGCTCTAATTAGTTTGATGAGTAGTTCGTTTGGGGGCCGTGCGCAGTGGATGAGGGGCTCTTGAAATGTCTCAAAGTAATCATTATTTATGTTATACCTAAGTGGCGCAAAGATACCAAAATTTCGTGGGCAGAGCTTGAAGTAGAGGGAAGGATGTCTAAAAAAACTATGACTCAGTGTAGTGCCGCCATTGAAGAGCAAGTTCCAGCTCCCCACGAGTGGATGAAAGTGTAGGGCCTTCGGGATGGTTGGCTCTAGGGAGGAGCTCAGATCGACCTTTTCTCAAGTCAGAACAAGGAGGCATACCATTTCGACTGGGCTTTACAACCAAATCATGCCACGTGCGTTTCGTCACACCGTCGGCTAACATCGAAATTGACATCCTACCGCTTCCCAAAAGTACATCGTCAGAGGAGACATCTCCGTCGAATATATCTGCCATCAACTCAAGCGCATTAGCACCATCGAAATCTGCGAATGCACGCATTGTTAGGACCTCATTCCAAACTGGGAAGGGTGAAATAGGCCTCAATGACGAAGACGTGTACTCCCCGTTGCAACTTACAGTCACTAGGGGGTCAGATTTGCGTTCTGTAACAGGAAGGTTACGTGCCTGGATTATAGCCACTAACAACTCGTTCCCGGGGGCGAGCCCGGCAATCTCGTCCGTGAAATAATCGTATGCGGGGTTTGCTACCACACAGAGATGCAAACTTCCCCTTGTCTTGATCGAATGCGGACGCGATAGACGGAGCTCAAACGCGCACTGAGTTCCAACCTGTGTCAGACATTTGCCAATGTGTTTACGAGCTTCACCAACGAGGAAGTTATTATTCCACAGCTGAAATGTCACCTCGTGGCTTGAGGACCTATGAATAACATCAGGAATAGATTCAGCTGGTAGCGAGAGAACCTCCTCTCGCCAATCACAGCCATGTTTAGTGGTCGTCTTCGCACATCGTCCACACATGCGTGCAAGAACAAAGAATTCCCGTGCGTCCTTGCACTTTGCTCCCCAGTACTCTGTTCCCGGCGAGAGTGTGGCGGTCAATTTGTAAAATTTAAGGTCATGTCCTCTGTAAGTGCTACAAATCTCAGGGACTAATGTAAGGCGACCTTGACTGGTGGAACTGCAAGACTGCTGTGGTACTGCCTGGCACTTTTGTGGTACCGGAGCACCCGTTTCCATTCGCGTCAGTGAAAAAGAGAGTGTGGCATTTGTAGAAATCGCCACTTTCTGAGGGTGCCATTGATTTGTGCAGCAAGAAAGGTCTATCGACTTTGAACCGAAAGTATCATCTGAACAAGGACTGCGGTCGTGAAATAGTTCAATTTTGAAGGTAGAGTATGGGGCAGTATGCCAACCAGCTAGTGTTACAACTTCTCCTGGCGGCCAGGTCATCAAGGGGCCAACGGGGCCAACAGCGCTCAGAACTGACGAGCGTTGAGTGTAAAAACCCAGTGTGAATTTTATATACGGGTCTAGGGTGCGCAGCGACCTCAGATGGCACGGTGACCCGTGGGCAATTTCTAACGTAAATTTGGATGCTTGAAGATAGAAAGAAGGTCGAGGCCGCGGGAATTGAGATCTAGGCCGCAATGTGGACCTCATACTGGTCGTGTGCTGGGCCGGGGAATGTGTTGTACTACAAGAAAACGTAAGCTGAAGACGCACAAAACCGAAAGAATAATGCATGTCTGCCAGCGTCTCCTCACCCGAGTAGTCCATGAGACGGATGCAGGGTTGCATGGAAGTTCTTGTTAAATTGGCAACTGTCCCGCGGCCGATGCAAAGCGCATTAGACTCGATTGTTCTGGCCCAAATTTCCAATTCTAGCACTCGACCTACGAGTGCTTCGATTCTAGTCTTCTCGTCCCCGCCAATAATCCCTGTTGCAGGAAATCCGATTCGATCAGCTAGCAAACCTGCGTACGTGCATCGCCGTCGATCACACTGCGTGAAATCTACATTTTCCGTGCATATTAGTCGATCACCGTGGCGCGCGACGAGAAACACTTCCCTCGCGGCGTGGGCCCGAGTTTTGACCCTCTGGAAGTCGCAGGTCGTGGCGAGTGCCGCGTAGAGCACTCGTACTCGATCTTCCGGTTGCAGCACCATGACGACAAAAACCGGGAGCTTCTCTGCGAGGGTATCAATTGTCCCCTGGTCTTGGCCTCTCTCAGGGAAAATGGTACTTTTTAAGTGCAAAAAGCACTTTTCGTGCCAGAGTGGTCGCGTGCTCCTATACTTGGTGGATGTCCGGCCAATTTTGACTCCATTGAACGTTATCAACACAAACGGATCATATTTAGTCGTCGTCGAATGTGAATAAACAAGATCATCGCTACCAAGAACGCAGATCACCGCGTCGCATTCGTCGCGATCACAGTGAGTTGATGAGCTCACGTCTGGTGATCGCTTATTGGGCCCTAGCTTCAAAAGCATTAGACTGGTCACTGCAGATGCGCCTTTCCTTAACTGCAGCCGACCGTGTGATTTCCATGTTTTTTGGATCAATGTAACAGCAGCCAGAGCCGAACCATCTGGTTGACATGCCACTATTCTCGCGCGCTCACGCGCAATGCGCCTGCACGCAAGAACCTGTCGGGCCTGGGCTTGGATGCGCCTGGCCTCTGTCCATTCATTATCTGAGTACTTTCCAAAGTGAACAACAAGGAGATCGATAGAACAGGGGGGATGCGTGGAAGAACTAGGCCATACGACTCTCGGTGTTGGGAGATGAAAGGCACACTTTAAGTCAACACCGATATTATTCCACGGACTAGAACCATGCCATTGCGGACTGTTGCACTCTGCTTGATTGCGCACGGAGCCCCCCCGAGGTCCTGGACCAAACACAGAGGCAAAGGGCCAGCGTTGAATCGACCCAGGCCACCGTGTGTCACCGACTAAACTGCCTTCGGTAGTTGCGAATGAAGCTGGTTCGCGCATATTATTCCCTTGAAATCGAGGGTCTTGCAGAGATGCTAGACCCTCCAGCTGGATCGAAACTGCATGGGGTGCTGAAGCACGGGACTCCTCCACCACAAGATGAAGAGTGATCGAGCCGGTCCCCGCGCGCAAGAAGACAGTTCCATGCCCATCTGATATGGCAGCCATTACTTTACCAGCTTTACCGGCCCGAGAAAGCTCGAATTCAATTGGTGGCGTTGCGACGAGTCTGCTCATGTTGTATGGAGACCGTATGTGGGAGGGGTCTATGTAATAGTCCGTCTGCGCCGAAGGCAGTCGTTGGAATTCATCCCAAGAGAGTAATATTGAGTCCACGTGCGTGACGCGTGCCGCTCTTAGGGAAGTGTTGGTAGAGGGCTTGCTCCTTACTCTCAGCTCTAGGAAGTCTTTGTTTCTCTGAGCACTGACGACACCGCGGCCGAATGGGAGCAAGAAAGCAGTTCGGTCAGGCTTCCCTGGATGGTACTGGCAGAAGCCAACCCGCTCGCCACACCAATAGACGCCTATCTCTGGAAGTCTCTCGGGGATATTGCTACCAAAAAAGATTGGACATATCATAACAAGCCTAAGTCTGGAGATAATGTCATCACCGGCAAGTGCTGAGAGCAATGGAAGCAGCGGACCTGACTTTGCACGCCGGCCAGTCATTTGCTTCCCACGCCGCTTAGTGAGCTGCACCTCCTCTAGCAGTATCCGATGGTGGATCCGAGCGCGCATCACCGCAAATGCGGGAAAGCTCACCAAGAAATCGCACTTGTGCTTTGCATTGCTGGGTCGCAAAAGCCGCTGAGAGAATGTCGAGTCGGCTACCGAATCACAACGCACATTGAACCTATTTCGCAACTCGAGATAGGAGATATCGGTTTCGCTGACACGCCTTGGGATCTTCGCCAGGGCGCTCACTCCCGTAAATGCAATCCCGAGCAATTGTTTCGCAGACCGAAGCTCAATCCAGAATGCTGCACTGCAACCGCGTGCCAGGTCGGCGTCCCAGTTCAGTGGTAGCCATACTAAAACTTCCTCCGCGCTAGCAAAAAAGTCCCTCCTACACTTACTCGGCATAGGAGCCAAAATGGACATTTTAGTCGGTTTTGCGTCTCCCTGCTGTTTGTAGCACACGACAATCAGCACGTCCTCTATTGACAAGTCCTCGCATGGAGCTACAGGACATGGTTGGGAGACTGAGTGTGACGTCGCCGTAGGTCGTCTAGTTATGGCACTGGAGATTCCAAGGAGAGTTATTCTGAGTCGTATGCGCGAATTTCTCCCTCTCGCGGGGAGCGATGCTGTATTTATTGGACACCCTGGCCTTTGCTGATGCAATCGGACAATGACTTCACCCAGAACATCTGCATTTTCCGAGTGGTGATGCGTTTTGGCAGACAGTGCGCCGTGAACATCAGTGAAGCCGACGACTACCTTTGTCGGCGCGACCGCTATGACTCCAGGCCCACGAACTCTGTCATCTTCAGACAATGGCGAGGGAGTGGGGCGGATGCGAGAAGTTGAATCACTTTCCTTTGGCTGGAGTATTAACGTCCGGCGGAACGGGAACATCTGATTCGTGGCCGACACAAGAATGCAAGCGTGCCCCAAATATAGGTGCTCGAAGCGCCGCATATGATTCATTCCCCGGACCGTGATGCGAAGCATGCCGGAGCCGGGAATAAGATGTACTGGAATCAAGAAGTCTGAGTTAGACCAGTAACGGCAGCGATTCCGATCTGCCGGATTTGATTCTGTGGTTCCGACGTAGCCTCCGTTCCAGCTTATCACGGCACGCGCATCCCATGTATCTTTTCCACCGCGCGAACCAGAAACCTGGATCAACAGCATCTTGCACGGGAATGAATTCGCGCCCCACCACGCGGCGGCGTGAGAAAAGTCTGGCTCTGCGGCAGTACAAATGCCAAGCATCAGAGTTCCTGAGATGCGAGAGTCAACATCCTCAGGAACATCACGTCTTGCGATTAAGGGCAGCACTAGTTTGAGTCCCACACGGCGGGTATACCTAGGCGGACGCTTGATTGCAGATGTTGTTCCAGCTACCAGGCTTTCTCCCAAAAACCCATATCGAGTCCCGTTTTTCTTTGTTACTTTCCACAGCATCAAACGCAGTTCAGGCCAGACTGACTGGTGTCCTGCAGCAGATATGTCATATGCTGAGAACTCAATAATCGAGTTGAAGACCGCGGAGTTGTAGTTGTGGTCCTTACTGCCCGGCGTGGTACTTACACCCTTCGCTTCGGCAAAACACACATGACGCCGATTGTAAAGGACCTCAATTGTAGCGCCATAAATCGCTTCCGAAATGCCGCGAGCTGAGATTAGCTGCAAGGACATCCTTTTATGCTGAGTAGTCCCGTCTTCTGGGTGCAGGGTGTACCACGGCCAGTTTGAGGAGTTGATCTGGCGCCGTGCGAGGCATTTAATCCACAGTCCTGCTTCGTCAGTTGCTAAGTCAAACGTCCGCGAGTCGCAGACACGAGGTGAAAGGTAAAGACACAAGCTTCCCTGAATTCGTGATGAAACCTCCTCAGATTGTGTCGCACTTGCTCTGAGTGGCATGTCGATTCGGTGAGGGGGCGGGCTGCGGAGCATGCCGTCCTTGATTCGACATTGGCCTAGGAGCACGTACTGACTCTCCCTCTCGCTTCGTGTCTGCCACAACTCGATTAGCACATGATCTTTGATTTTGTACATTGTTCCGACATTCAATATAAACCGCCCCTTGATGGTTCTAGAACCATCTTTGTCCCTCCACTTCGTGTGGCTGTCAGGCGCATTGATTGTAGTTGGAGCCTCCGGAACGAGCTTGCCATTAAGCCACACCCTCAGAAAGCCAACACGGCACGCAAGATTCGATGCACCGAGAACATACAAGTCCAGGGTGTTTGGCGGTGTACGTTTTGGCTGATTGCCAATGCGGATCCAGTCCCGCATAGAAGGAACGACGTCATTGAGCACCAAACGGACTTTGAGCACGCCTTCACTTGATTCTGATGCCACTTCTCTACCGTTGACACCCTGAGTGCGAAGCTTTAAGGAGAGGCAATCTGGATCGACTTGTGATGAAACGGGTGGCAATTCCCCCGAGCCACTTAACGCCGCTGTTCCAAGGAGAGACCCTCTCCGAGCAAAAGCACTAGAGCTGACCGTATCGTATACCTCAAAGCAGAGCTCAGGGTGCGAGCTATCACTGCAGCTTACGGGCAACTTGCCGGGGTTCACGAATATTTGAAAAGTATTTCCGAGCGGGTTCCACCTTGGATGCCGAGTCTTGTGCTTGATGTCAGTGCGACCCACCTCTGTTCCCTCCCAATAGCAAATGACGAACGGACTAACCTCACCAGAGCCTGGAATCAGTCTTGTAAACGATGCGAGATTTGTGGGTCGATGAAAAGCGGAGAGTCCCTGTGCTTCAAGTACCTGCACGACGAAGTGCGGCTCTCCAGGGACTAGGTGACCGGCCACGTGCACCTCACCACCGACCAGGCTACTTCTGTTGTTGTTCCTCGATTCTGTGCTTTGGAGTGCTTTGACGATCCGACGACCAACCGCAAGGCGAAGGTCGGCTGGACTGAGTGATGCAACGCCGAGAATAATGTCCTTCCCCCTTGGTACGCGATCATGCAGCTCAATAATTATCTCAGGGTTTTGGGAGTCACTGGCAAATACGATAGCGTGGGGGATGTCAACACTAAACAATGGACTGGTTGGAGATGCCATTTGAGCTCGGAATAGCGGCGCGGTCGATTTCAGAGTCACGGCAGAGCGGGCAAGTTCTTCCCCGAGGTAGCTGACAACCACATAGGCGTCAGAGGTGCGAGGAGATGCCGAGAACATGTTAGCATCGGCTCCCTGAATATTTGTGGCGTACAGTATTTGGAGTTTATATACCACTGCCTCCATCACGCCCTGCTCTCCGTTGCGTAACTACCCGACTTGTACACCACGTCTTAGGGAATTTTCAGCCTGTGTGGATCTCGTCGCGCTCGTCTGCGCATTAACTCAATAATTTTAAAAAAATCGAGTAGTACGGGACCGCTAAATTACGACGCTTCGTTTTCGGTAAACGTAGCTCGAGATCCCGCCGTCGATTGCGATGATAGTAAATTAGGCCTCCCCCATAATCAAAAGTGATCGCTCTGGTGTCAGAGGCGCAGCATACGATAAGAGATTGTGGCAACTCGATATAGCTCGGGCTGCCGCAGTAGTCGTGATGATACTTACGGTACTGGTACCTACGTAGGTACCGTAGGTACCGTAGGTACCTACGGTACCAGCTTGTACCGGTACCATGGTACCTACGGTAGGTACCGTACTGGTAGGTACATGGAGGAGAGAAAATTTGAACCAATTTCGAACCGTGACTCTAGCCTATCCGGGCCTAGGTGTCGTCGAGGTAGAGAGAGAACCGTGCCAGTGACCGTGACCCTCCGACTCGGAGTCAGGCGGCTGTGGCCTATCCTATCCCTGCGTTGCATCTCCCACTCGCTAATATTTGAGTTTTGGACTGTTGTCACGGTTCCGAGTCTATTCGAGTCACGGTTGACGCCTGTCCGGGTACCAATAGCGTGACCGGTCACCGGGACCATGACGGTAACTCCCCGAGCCTGAAGCCACGGTCTAGTTACTGTACGGATCATGCTACGACGGGCCGGCGTTTGTACAGTACTCCATCTTGCTTGATCTAGGATAGCCACAACCATGTGCGAGCGCTCATTCTCTGATGGGTCTCGAGGCGTGGGTTTGGGCGTGCCCCCGCATATCCGAGACGCCCTTGAGCAGGCGCGACTGGCCGCGCGGGAAGCGGAGACACCGACACGCCAATCAGAATTTAGCCGCGAAAATACCGGCGAAGGAATTCACTCTCTTGCGCGTACAGCAATCAGACGCGAATCATCGTTTGTACAGCGTCTTCTGAATAAAGAGAAACAATTGATGAATATACGAACGTACGTCAATGATTCCTTGCGCTCACATAAAATGCATCATGCTTATCTGCGTAATTCGTTCTTGGATCCTGCCATTGGTCTTGAATTTAAACTCTTAGAGCACGGTGCACAACAGGGAGTATTGATGTTGCCAAACCCTGACGTCGAAGCCCTCGAGAAAGCCCTTGCTGCATGCGAGGTGGCACAGAACGAACTCAAAATCGAGAATTGTCGCCTTCATCTGAGGCTTAGACAGGCCATGGAGCGGAATAATCAGCTTGAGCAAGAATGCGAAAATTTGTACCTCCAGCAAAGACAGGAGATGTAACATAAGAATTGAGAGCCAAAAAAGAACATGCCAGCGGGGAAGTTTGCTTTTTTCCCCGTTACTCTGCTAGTCGGACTTGGGATTATGAGCCACGGTGTGAAGGTAAGGACCCTCGCATGTAACCAGCTTGTAATGTGGAAGTACATGTAGGGGGTCTGGCCCGGGCTCGCCAGGCTCAGGTCCTGGGGACAGTAATACTAGTATGGCCCGGGGGATTTATTTTGCATGCTTTATATCCCATCCTAACATATACCGTCACGGTCGACGGGATATGTTAATCCTGATGGATGAACCATAATTTATAGGCTGAGTACGCCGTGACACT
>JACLAA010000110.1_pt1 | contig 24243 bp, 25 predicted proteins | sample 8027891 | NCBI WGS metagenome assembly JACLAA01 (sample SAMN15724900, study PRJNA655200) | protist metagenome | isolation source: fluorescence activated cell sorting (FACS) single amplified genomes of... | place: Spain: Blaines Bay Microbial Observatory, Mediterranean Sea | collected 2016-01-19 | reverse complement strand
CCTTTCTTCTCGACGTGCCTGTACTCAGGAATTCAGGTCCTGAATTTGCGCAACTGAAATATTATGCTATCCTATTGGGCCATGGGGAGGAAAAGGCGCACACGCGCCCCGAAAAGGCGCGAATGCTCAAACGCACTCTCTTCCATGATGTGCTCGAGGCGAGGGTGGTTGTAGGAGGAGGAACGACGCTTGATGCCATGGACGATGTAGCCTGAAACAATGTGGTGGAAAGCAGGGCCGAGGAAGGTCAGATGCGCGTTGCGGGGGTGGCGGTCGACCATTGCGATCGTGTATAGTCGGTCGTCGCGTCCGTCTCCGCTCGCGCGCAAACGCGAGCGAGGGGCGAACCGCGCCAGATCCGGCTTGCGATCATTTTCGCACCCTTGGAGAGGAGGAGCTCGACGAGGTAGGAGCCGTCTTGGCCGGTTGTACCGGTGATGAAGGCAACCTTGCGAGTGCTGTCGCCGGCCATGGAGTTCATCTCGCCGGACTTGTACTCGGCGGGGTTGCCGGTCACCTCGACGGCGGTGGTGACGGGAATGGACATGATTTCGTGTGCTTTGCCCTGAATGCGGAACGCGACTCGCTCCGTGAAAGGGATGTGCGGGTAGAGTCGGGGGTAGAGTCTAACTACTAGCGAGCTTGCTTCGCGGCTAGCTGGTGATATGGAGATTCCCTCAAAACACCCTCCACTCGAAAATTTTCGCCACTAGGCACACTGTTGAGCTTGCGCGGTACGAGAATACATGTACTACGAGCACAACTGGTTTGGGATCCGACAGGCGCAAAACTACTGAGAGGACCTCGGCGAACTCATTTTTGACGCTTGTAGTTCCGTCTATCACACCCCAATCAGCCAAGAGGGTCGTTCCCACGGTGCAGAAGGGAGGGGAAAAGATGTACAACATCAGTGCTGGAGAGCAGTGGTGTCCAGAGGCAAATGAACGACGAATAGTATCATATTCAGTCACAATGTCATACCGAAGGTACCTTCTGAATACTACGGAAGATCGGGATGATAGTTGCTCCGCGACTGGATCGAAGCTGACGATGATGACTCAGAAAAATGATTTGGCATACCAGTGTCCCACGCCGTAAGACGTATCACAGGCAAGCGGTGCAGGATGGACACATCCGCCGGATTTGATCGACTTTACTGTGGACAGATTATAAACCTTATTAACAATCATATGGAGGCGAGTCCCTCCTTGCCGTCCGCGGCACGCAGAGCGCCGAGTTCGGTGGGTGCCATGGTGCCGCAGATGGTGGACTTGGAGAAGGCCTCCTCCGCGTTTGCACCATCCGCCACCTCCTCCGTGATCTTTGAAGCGATCCAGTCGAAGGTCACCTTCAGGCCGTCCTCGAGCTTGACCGAGGGCGCGTACCCGAGCTTCTCCTTGATGAGGTCGTTGTTGCTGTTGCGCCCGCGAACCCCCTCCGGGCCGGGAATGTGCTTGATGGGCATGTTGGGCTTGCCCGCGAACTTGAGCGTCATCTCCTGCATCTGGTTCATGCTTACCATCTCGTCCGACCCGAGGTTCACGGGCTCGGCAAAATCCGACTTGGTCAGGCGAATGATGCCCTCCACGCAATCGTCGATGTACGTGAACGAGCGCGTCTGCTTCCCGTCGCCCCACATCTCAACCTCCGTCGTCGCCGTCGCAGCCTTGCGGCAGAACGCCGCCGGCGCCTTCTCGCGACCGCCCTTCCACGTGCCGAAGGGACCGTAGATGTTGTGGAAACGCGCGATGCGGGTCTGGATGCCGAAATCGGACTGGTAGTGCTTGTACACCTCCTCGGACGCGAGCTTCTCGAGGCCGTACGCGTCCTGGGGCTGGGCGGGCCATGCGTCGGACTCCTTGAGGCCCGCGGAAAGCTCGGTGGTGAGCTGCGCGCCCTCGGGGTAGATGCACGCGGACGAGGCGTAGAAGCAACGGGTGACGCCCTCGACGCGGCAGGCTTCCATCATGTTGAAGGAGATCATGATGTTGTTGTAGAAGATGACGGAGTGGTTGGACTGGATGAAACCCATGCCGCCCATGTCAGCTGCGAGGTTGAAGCAGTGATCGCAGCCCTTGAGCACCTTCTGGCAGTTCTCGAACAGGCGGAGATCCGCGAGGATGAACTCGTCGCAGAACATGTTCTCCTTGGGGAAGAGATTCGCAGGGAAAGGGCGGGGCAAGGGATTCAGCGACAGTCGGGGTTGAGTTCAGCCAGGATCTTGCGAGAGGGATGCCTTTTCCTTTCCCACAGGCCTCTATCGGCTTGGCGGGGCTGTACTTGGCGGGAATCGCGGCGCTGTAGCGCGTTGAGGGAAAATTGTCACGTGCATTAATCGGGATAACGCACATGCATGTGTTCGTTGCGCTTCCAGTCGCAGCCGATGACGTGGTGGCCCTCCTCCTTGAGTCGCTTTGCGAGGTGGGAGGCGATAAAGCCACCCGCGCCGGTCACGCAGATCTTCAGCTTCTTCTCGGGCCAGTAATTCTCCGTGCCATACTCGCCGCGGAGCTGAAGATTGTCGTAGCATGCTGCTGACATCTTTGAGTTTGGCCAAGATGGTTGTCGGGATTCGCAATGAAGCCGGGGGGTCGCGCGGTGGAAGAGTATTGCCCTGGAGTCAACGCCGGGGGAACTTAAGAAAAATCCTTTTTCCCCCGTCGTCGGTCGTGCCTCAAGAGCTCCAAAATGTATTAAATCCCTCGGAATCGGTCGCTCTGATAGGCCGAAAAATGACTGAAAGGTTTCTTGGGAAACAGACCGCCAACTTTTATTGTTTTTTTTATTCATGGCGTCGACCCGGGAATAAATCTGGAAAATTTATTCCCGGGTTTTGCCGAAAAACAATAAAGTTGACGAAAAACAATAAACTTGAAAAACCACATGAGGAGATTAGACCGTCTTCCTTGAGTCAAGTTTATTCCGAAATTTATTGTGGGAGCTCTTACGCGCCCTGACCTTGAATAGATATTAAATTAACGTGCATGTACGAATGTAGTCAAATAAATTTCCCGCCTATTTCTCATCAAATAATACTCTCATTTGATAATAATTTGAAGATGACTGCGATCTTTCTTAACTTTCACACAACATCTAGCGACGCCCGTACCCCTACCCGGCCTTTCTGGAATCCAAAATACACTTCTTCCAACTTCCGCACGACAACAAACTTGTGCGCACCAACGTCTCACACTGAGCCTTCGGATATAAACTCAACCGTTCAAAAGTTTTGGGATGATCGCCCGTGCAACATCCGACATTCCAGCAAGGAATTAGGTACCAAGGAATATTTCGAGGAGGTTACTAAACGGAAGTACTTCGTCGAGAATCACATCTTATCTTTCGCAAACTTCCCCTCTTGGAAAGACAAGGATGTCCTAGAGGTCGGCTGTGGCCTCGGAACAGCAGCTCAAAGTTTCATGGAAGCCGGGGCAAAGTACACCGGTATCGACGTGTCGCCGAAAAGCATCGAGCTAGCGCAAAGGCGCGCCAAGATTTTCAACCTAACCGGCGACATTTTTGTAGCTGACATTCAGTCATTTATTCCTGATGGCAAGCATTTCGATCTTGTCTATAGCTTCGGAGTCCTTCACCACATTCAAAATCTTGAAGCAGCTTTGAAGAACATCTACGCGGTGCTGAAACCAGGAGGTCAGTTTAAGCTCATGATGTACGCTACCAAGTCATGGAAGAAAGCATGCGTCGACTCTGGGCTCGACCAGTTCGAAGCCCAAAGTGGCGTTCCGATAGCCAACACTTACACGAACGACGAGATTCGTGCTCTTCTCGGCGACTTCACCAACATCCAGATCGAACAGGATCACATTTTCCAGTGGAACGTTGATGAGTATCGCCGTTATTCTTACAAGAAGGAACCCTGGTTCGAATCAATGCCGGGTAATCTCATCCGAACTCTCGAGAAAGAGTTTGGTTGGCACCTGCTTATCACTTGTGACAAGCCGTCACAATAGAAGATGCGCAGGACGCAGCACTACGAAATGCGAAACACTGCATCCGCACTAGTTAGTGCAAATCACTACTGGAAGGAGATTTCGCTCGGAAGGAGATATGTATGGATTTCGGTCTGAACTTTGGAAAGAGGCGGACGAGATATCGCGTTTGGGTACCTAAGATATCCTTGTGCGACCCCACGCGGTATGCAGAGTAGTGGCGCGCGTGGCGGTGAGGCGAAAAATAAATAAGAAATAAAAACGAGGCGCGCAGCGCACGTGTCGTTCACGCTCCTCGTTCCAGGCGGGGGGGTCCTTTGCATCCGTGGGGCCTCTGCCCCGGGGACCAGCCCCCGCCCTTCCTTTTCTCTCTCTTTGTCTTAACATCTCTTCCGTACTTCATCTTCTCACGTACAATGGTAGCCGCGTCGCCGGCCACCCGGAGACACCCAGGGCGGTCTCCGGAGATGGGCGCACCTCGGTCCGGAGAAGACCATATTCGAGTACAAAAATTACAAAAATTTCCGGGAGCGACGGGAGCGACCGGATGGACAAATCTGAACATTTTCCCCTCGGAGGTGTTCACACCTGCCTGGAATCCAGAATACGAAGGTAGGTATCAGGGAAGGCTCTCAGTGGCTTGCCAGAAATCAACAGTTTCATCACAAGTTGAGAAAAAACAGAAACAAACTTTCGATGAGAGGAGCATCGAGGAAGCTACACCACTGAAAGTACTGACTGAGCCTACCAAGCATGAACTGCGGGAAAGCACGTAGAGCTCCGCAAAGGTATCGATGTTTCCTTGCAACGTTTTGTTTTTATCTGTTGCGAGGCTTCTGTCCACATGAATGACTGACGTTGAGGAGGCGGAGATGATCCCATTCTCGCGAAGAACAGGATCTGATTTGATTTCATCTCTATCTGTGAAAAGGACAATCGGAACACTTTGATTCAAGAGTTGAGCAGCTCTAGACTTTGCACACGATATAAAGTGCTTCACGTCATCCAGATCATGACGCTTAGGGTCCTCCCAGCCTAAAGCAGTGTTTTTCTGCACGCTTCCTCCCAGTCTCACGTGCATTGCGACATACGGCTCTGAGGGGTCTAAGTTCATTTCTGTATACAGGCCTTGTGCTCGAAGTAACACTGAGGAAGAAAAAGTGAACAACGCGTTAAACGCCAGCGCGAAAGTGATAGACGGTGTACTCGTCATGTCCGCATCGCATGAGTCGATAGATGTTATCAACAGCAGGTTATCAACAGTCTGATTGATGTTTCTCTTGTCGCAAGTGCGCGCCCACAGATGCATACCGAGCCAGTATCTGTTAATCTTGATCCGAATTATGGTTGTTCCTTCCAGATCCAACTTATGGAGGTGTCCAACATTACCGATTTTATCCGTCGTATCCACCATCTGCACAGTCGATGTGTGCACGTCAGCAGGCAACAGCTTCGAGCAGTTCCATCTCATTCGTTTGGGGACCAACGTCAGCTCCAAGTCTACCGGAGAAGAGTAGTCTATCAGGAAAACTCTCTTCATGGCAACTGCGAGATAGAAAACACTCATGAGTCCACTGAGACGATCGCCTATACCTCCACATCCAGCTTCACACACATAGACGATGAATTTACTTCCTGCATCGACTGCAGGAAGGCGACTCGTCGCTGCGTTATGCATCGTGATGTAGTTTTCCAACCAGCGCAAACTTTCCGGGTTCACCTCGGCCAGGGGAACGAGAAGAGGACCTCCTCCAGAGATGTCGTTAGGGTCAGAGATATTTCGATTCGCAAGCAGCGAGAGCGACAAAGTAAATCCGAGAGCCAGGACCGTCAACAGGATGTTTACACTTCGTCGCAGCGAGACTTTCGGTGGTGGCATCGGATCGGATCGCAAGTCGACCGTAATGCAATAGCCTGTTTGACAGACCAACTGCCCGCTCCCGCTTCGAAAGACTGGATGTAAGGTTGTCTGCAAGTGGAGTGGAACTCTGTCCGTCCTGGGATGCGCAATACCTGGAGTCGGTAACTCCTCCCAAGAATAGCCTCGAATTGTTCTTAAGTTCATGCACGCACCCTCCTCAACTCGAAAAATAAAATCGTCTCGCGATCGAACAACCGCATACTTGTAGGCAATCAAGCAATTAGTCATCAGAACATTTTATTTCGTTCGGGATGCAAACCAGCTTTAAAAAAAGTTTGAGGCGTCGACGGGGGAAAAAGGATTTTTTCTCAAGTTCCCCCGGCGTTGACTCCAGGGTAATACTCTTCCACCGCGCGACCCCCCGGCTTCATTGCGGACCGCGACAACCATCTTGATATTGGTCAAAGCATCAAGTGACAAGAGGGACAATTTTCGTCGTGGTATTTTGAGAACTCCTACAACAACGAGGAAAGAACGTACTTGGTGAGTAGAAGTCAGGGAAACCATCTCACCTCTATACTTGAGCTAGCGTAGACTACATAAGCTTGATGAAGTCCAGGTTTCGGTCATCGATATCGCGCGGGCTTTTTGCGCGCTGGGGCACTCTAACGTTGGTGCTAGGTCTCATCGTGACGATCGATCGTGTGAGTGCTGTGAGCACGTCAAGCGCGTGTGCGTGTCCAACGAGTGGAACGAGCGCTTGCACGATTTTACATTTGATTCCCGCCGACTCTTCAAGCACCTGTGATTCGACTTTGCTCGATAGTGATGGTTTTTTGGACGAAAACATCATCATCGATGGCAACACGTTTGTTCGGTCGATCGACCTGAGAGGCTTACGTCGGCTAGGCGGCGAGTTGGTCTTCCGCGATTCGCGTTTTGTCACGAAACTCGAGGCAGTCGAGCTCGTTGAAACCACCGGCGGGGTGCGAATTGAGGGTGCCATAGGAGCAGACGACTTTACACAGACGATCGAGATGCCCATGCTTCGGGTTGTGGGCGGCTCGTTCGCGGTCGTGGGATAAACACACGTGAGTCTCACCGCGCTCGACGTCTCGTCTCTCGAAAGCGTCAACGGCTACTTCAACGTCAGCGGGAACTCGAATTTGAAGTCATTAAACATCACAAGTTTGCACGCTGTCGCCGGCGGAGAGCTTCAAATTAATGATAATCATGCTGAGCTCGCCGTGCGCGCAAATTGCGGCGTCGAAGCTGAAGGTCTGGTAAACGGCGTCGTAACTGACTTGAACGCCAGAGCGTCGTCGACGTTTACTCATGATTCCGTGTCTTATTGCAGTCTTTGCACTTTGGATCACGCATACAGTTGGGATAATGATTTAAGTCGAAGCGTATACAGAGCTACCCTCGGCTCGAGCACACTCAGAGCGTTCAACTCGATCTACTCGTGCGGCTCAAACTTTGATGCGGATGGCTTTTTGAACGAAAACTTGACCCTCATCGTGGAAAAGAACTACGACCTCACTTACGATCTGAGCGCGTTGAAACACAACGCCGGCGATTTGGAAGTTTTCTACAGAGTTGATAGTAGTGATGACTATGCTCCGCTGACATCCTCACAATGTGACACGACCAGCACGCCGACATTGAGTAGTTGGCTGGGCGATCCTCGAAACGTGAGCGTGAACATTCAGAATCTCGAACGTGTTGACGGCGCGCTGAAGGTGGGGAGAATGTCCGCGGACGAAACCCGCACGCGGCGTCGTGTTTGTACGTCGATCATCCCATAACCACGCGCTAACCATGTATATTTTTTCCACTCGACCACTCGCAGTTATCCCAGCGCTTCTCGGATTTGACGATCGATAAGTACGTTTGCGCTCATTCGCCGACCTACGGATGCGGTCTGTGTCCATATACGTACACCGACGTCCAGGTGATGTACCTCGAGATCAAGGCACCGTGCGCTTCGAAAACAGACGGATTACTTGAAAGTATCGTCTCAGACGCAAACGAGCGCGCGTCATCGTCCGTCGACTCCAACTTCATCACATATTGCAGTCGATGCACGTGTCCAACCGCTCTCCAAGCGTGCGAGTTCAAGGATATGGTTCCGTACTCGAGCGAAGACCGATGCGACAGTGCGAGCGGTTTCGACGCGTATTCTTCGTTCACGGGTGGTATATTCGCAGAAAATATTACAATCGAGGGCAATCAAAACATTCAAACGCTCGCGCTCGGCGACGCCGTCGCGATCAGCGGTTTCTTGGAAGTGAGAAGCAATCCATTTTTGGACAAAATAAACCTCGATAATCTTGCACGCATCGGCATGCACGTAAGCATAGCGAACAACGCGGATGCGCTGTTGCGAGTGCATGCGCAGTGCGCCGACGCATCAGACGTAGATTTTATTCGTGAACTGGTCGTGAACGAGGCGTTTCGAGCAAGCTCAGTGATGACGTACGACTCGCACACGTGTTACTCACGCCAGTGTCGTTGTACCACGTATGAGCAATCTTGTCGCGTTCCAACGACGATTAATTCGCGGTACAGTTACTGCTCGACTCAAGACTGTATGTCGTCCATCGAAGCGTCGTACCTCGAGCCGTACGCGAGCACGGACGTGTGTACGCACTCCATCATGGACGAAAACACGGGCGTGTTCAACGGCACGCTCGTTGTTGACGAAGCGAGCTATCAGTACACGAGCATCTATGGTTACACAAACACCCGTAGCTTGGACCGCTCTTATCTCGCGCGGTTGAGCGAGATATCGGGCGATTTGATTCTTGCCCGAAGCGCGTTCGCGATGTACACAAACTCGTACTTTCAGAACATGTACAACAACGACGACGAGAATCCTTTTGTAAACCTCACCGCTATCGGGGGTTAACTTGGAAATATACGCGACGATCGGTGGCCAAAATCCTAACACTGATCATTACGACTTCAGGTCACTCGAGTCGATCAGAGGAGGTTTGTATGTCTCAAACACGGCAGCCGGGTCGGACATGACCAGTTTCAAGGCGCCTCGGCTCGCGACCGTCGGCTCGGGCGGTTTGAAAATTACACAAAACGAAGAGATTACTAGGGTCACTCTTGGCGCCCTGAAGACGATCGAAGGCGATTTAAGCGTCACTGAAAACGTCGCGCTACAGTCGCTAGACGTCTCGGCTCTCGCATCCGTCGGCGGCGCGCTCGCGATCTCCATGCCGGGTGCCGCCGCGCGCGTGATCGCGCCGTGTGCCGCGGAGTCGTCTGGCTGGATTGCCTCAGTTGTTTCCGACCAAACCGAGCGATTGAACTCTGCCATCGACGTCGCGAAGACGTTCTACTGCGTGGAGACGAAGTGCACGTGCGGCGGCTCAGACGATTGGAACTGCTACCCATCAGACCTCGTCGCCTACTCGTCCGACTACCTCTGTGATGACGTCTACGACGAGTCGACGGGTCAAATCGCCGCTGATGTTGCCATCGAAAACCTCTCGAATCTTCAAAATATGTACTTCGACTCTGTGAAAACGATCTGCGGCGGGCTTCGCGTTACGAACAATCCTCAACTCTGGGAGATTAGATTGAACTCGTTAGAGTCTGTCGGTAAAGCCATCTACGTGACAAACAACTACAATGACGATCCTTTATTTAGCGGTGTTACTGGATACGGTGTTACTGGATACGTATCGCAGTGCGTCTCTGGTGCACCAATTTCATACGCTGTCGATCAGTGGTACCGCTGGGACTCAATTTTTAACGTCTCGTCCTTGTTTTATCAGAACAATGACGACATGATGAATACTGAGCAGTGTTTTGTGCCGCCAATGCCGCCGATGCCGCCGAGGCCACCGACGCCGCCAGGACCCGCGCGTGCAGCGATTGAGTCGTCCATCATAGATTTTGTTCTGAAATTTTTTATGAACACCTCCCAAAGGTACAAAATCGAAAATTACGTTTTGTATTGAGGAAATTACAAAAAAATTTGGGTTTTGACTGGACACGACGAACCGCGAAACAGGGTTCAATTTTTTTTTATTTTTTTTTGTTTTTGCACCTCCCCAAGGGCCTAAGTAAGTTAAATAAATAATAAAAATATCCAAATATTATTTGCCCCGAGGCACATATTGAGTGAAGATTTCGATATGGCTCGATGAAACCAACCTGAGAAGGTTGTCGCGAAGTCTACATGAAACCTGGAAAGGGACCCGTATGCTCTCATGTTTCTGCCATCATTTACTGTTGCGTGCACGCAGACGAGTATTTCGGGGACTTCACTTCCCGCTTCAACCGACTCTAACGTCACCATATGCTGAGGTTGAAACGACAAATCTAAAATATTCTTGTCACTACTTGACGCAGAACTGTAACAAACTAGGGAACTTGTACGATGGATTTGGCGGTTCGGCAATAGGGACAGCCGTGGCTATGGCTACCTGCGGACTTCTGTTTTCGTTTGTGTTCAAATATCTGGACAATTTCGAAAAGTGTTTTGTCAACGCCTTGAGCGTGATTGCGGTTGGGGTTGCACACATCGACATCTGGTAATGGTATGCAACTTCCATTGATAATCGGAATCGTTCTTACGAGCATTGTTATTGAACAATACAGCTTATCTTGGATCAGGATCAAATTAAAATCTAGCGCGTCTCAACTCATATGGGTGTCTGCGCAGATGAGACTTTGGATAAACATACATGCAGTCTTCACACTGAGGTGAAATGGTTTCTTTGCGCAGCTCTCTAAAGCTCCTCTTGTCTTCGCGATTGGGAAGCGGAATTCCTTCGCAGAATTTTTACGCGAGGTTTCACGTACACCTGATGTACAGTATCTTGATTGCTTGCTGATCTAAATCTGTTCGATTCATGGAAACGGAGAGCGCCACGGCCACAGAGTTCCTCGCGCGCACGTTATATATATTGCTTGACTGCCCTTTAATAAGTCAAACATGACACGCACTGGATCCTCTATCAGGATCCCATATGCTGTAAATACCCACTGACGTCTCGAGCGTCGACATATTTCCCTCTGCAGAGGCACTCGCCACGTTCAAGTTTGCACACCCAAAAGCTTCGCGTGAGCTTGATTATCCTGAAAGACAAAGATGTTTGCACAACCACTGATGTTCACCTTAAGGACTTTTGTAAATTCCGGCTGTAAATCATCCTTGGTGCTGCATCCCCATACATTGTTTCTTATAATCATTGACCCACTCATCAAACACTTGTGTGCGCCTGTACTGAAATCGAGATCGGGCTGAGCCGGCGATATCCAAAGTGAGCAGGGAGAAGAAGAGTCTCTTTAGTGCGTTAAAGATTTTTACCTCATGGCGTGTCTAAAGCCCGAGAGGGCTGTGACACTCTGACGCTGTCACGAACAGCTTGGCGTCAGAAATATCTCACCCTGGCCTTATCATAATCCATGGAGTCGGATTCTGTGGGCTATGACCAGTCGCGTGCGCGGAGCGCGCGAGCGAGTGGCTGGGATGCGTTCCACCCTGGCAGCTTTTGTACCTTTTCAGGATAAAGCTTCCCGGGATGGGAATCTCCGCTCACCAGATCCATAACCTTAGTATTTTCGCATCTACTCTGCCTAGCACACTCATTTTCAAGTATGTCCGCGTTGGGAACAAGAGTATGAATAGCACAAAACCAAATTTTCGAACGAAACTGGGACCTCACCAGCAGATGTAACGAGAGCCGCCCCCGACGACGCCGTCATGATCGAGCGTCATGCACCATGCTCTTGGACAGGAAATACAGATACTCGGCTGTATGTCCAAGGATTTCCACACCGCGCTCTACGCTTTCGCTCGGAAGAAGGTCTCCAGGACGCGAAAGGACGGATCGAACGCAAGCAGCACATAGCGGGTGAGAGGAAGAGAATGATAGCGGCCATCCAGAATGCAACTTAACGAAGGTCTCAAGTGAATCAGTTTAACGAATCATCTCAGGCAAGAGAGCGTGTGCATATTCCAGTCAGTTTTATGTGCTCTTCGTCATGCCAGAACAATAGTATCGTGTGATTATCAACGCGTATCAACCTGTTTTTCAACATTCCTGCATTCAACGGGCATTATAGCGTTGGGAAACTGTTGTCTTAGCTTCCGCCAGGGCTTCTCCCATTGATAACGATGCTCCGACGCACTGTCTATCTCAAGTATTTCTGATGCACTGCTAACAGCGAAAAATTCTGATAATGCCAACTGAATTATCTGAGTCGTTTCAGCGGTGCTATGCCGTGGAGCAAAGTGATGCACCCCGAAAGGTTTTGGCTGGAACAGTAACTCACAGGCAAACTTGTGCTCCAAGTGTTTTGGAGCTACGCCAAAGTGAACAGAACCTAAAATTTTACCGATCACGTAATCTTCATTCTCAACTCCGAGACGCTCTAGCTTTGTTGTGTTTGAAAGGAGATTCTGAAATCCAACTTTCAAGTCTATCAAGTTTTTTTCAAGAACTGACCGCTTTCGATATGAAAACCCGCCGTTGCCCCCTGGTTCATGTCCCTCCTCAAGCTTCCACGGCGCTCCCGCATATCCGAATCGAAATATTTCTTCGAAAAGTATTTTGACCTCAGGATTATCCCATCTTCGTACTGGGATACCATTGTCCTGCACAACAAGAATGTGTTCAGCTCTAATGCCTCGCCAAAACTGTAAAGCCAACATGAACTGTACGCGGCGCATGAAGTCCTTCTTCACCCAAGGCCCATATCCATATCGTTCCTCAAACGTATCGACATAGGCGTTCTCAATAGCATAGTGTTTAAGAATTTCTTGGTAGAAGGGCAAACACTTCGTTTTGGTCAAAATTTGTAGCGTCCAGTCAGGACCAAGCATGTTAAGTGTCCAGGGGATAGTCCAGAAGTGGCTTAAATTTTCTCTGTCATCGACGAGCAGAACGATCTGATCTGAATCCCTCGGATTCATGCGATCGCGAAACATTTCAGTGTTCAAGTTGGAAAGGGTGAATGAGATGAAGTCGCACCAAGCTGCCTGCGCGCCGTTCTGCGAAATACGCAATTTCTCTCGAGGAAGGTGTGGAACTGCGACTCCCTTGCGGCTTTGGAGAACAATTTCATGAGGGGGGATGCGAATTGTATTGCATAGTAGTATCAGAGACAGCGCAAACGAGACAAAGGCTGAGCAGCTGCGCAAAGTTTTGCGGCCTTGCGCCCGGAAGTCACGCATTTGAAGCCCAGAGGGTAAACGGATGCCGCTTGGGAAGATAGTACGCTGGGTCACCACCTAATACCAATTATTCGAGAGTTTCTGTGGGTCGAGTGATTGAAATGATGGCAGCAAATGTTGACAAGTGACAGACAAGATGCTGTTTTGTCAACAAATAAATATGCCGATTGCCCACAAGAATTTTCATTGGGTTTTGCCAAAAAATCATGGGAATTTTGTGTTTTTTACTAGGCTACTATCTACAACTCGATAATATGACAAGTTTCCTGAAACCAACGACACTTCGTGAATCAAACTTGTGAAACTTCAGGTGCCATGTCATCATCAAGTTGTCTTCTTTGAAACTTTGGGAAATTTTAGTGCCACTTTTTTTCGTTTAAAAGTTTCGTGAAAGTTATGTGCCACGTGGCACCTAAATTTACAAAGTTTCTCAAGAAAATTCAATGGCATTGGGGATGTAATGTAGATGGGTCAAGCCCCCCGGTCAGAAACCACGGTCGATGACTTCTCTACACGATCAATTTCATCGATGACTCTCCGGTCAATCGCCGTTGTTAGGTCGATGGGATGCGTCGCCGCGCACGTCGCGGTGACAGCGCGAGAAGACCATGACGGCGCTCGGATTTAGGGTGGGGGGTTGGATGGTTCGCTGTTAAGGGTTCTTGCGTCGCGCGCGGCGGGGGCTGGTGGGCGCGGCGACCAGCCCGAGCGGACGCGTCGGTGCTGTGGTCGATGAGACGAGCAGCCTCGTCGTCGTCCCCGAACAAGACCGGGGTAGATTAACTCGTCATTCGACCAATTAAATTTATATAAATTAAATCGGCATTCCATGAGTTAATATGCCCGTATTAGCTTACTTACACTTACATCCCCAATGTATGCCATTAGAAAATTCACGAAGTGTCAGCATTGGCTGGTTTCAGGATAATTGTTGATATTAATGACATTATTACCTAAATAATGTAAATATTTATTTATCTTCTTTCTGGGTTAATTTTCTTTGACAAGAGTGGCAAGCTTTAGCGAATAAGGCCTCCCGCTTATTAGCGACCCCCAGTTTACTCTTGTCTACCCTAATAATACCTTCGTTAGTTCTCTAGAATAATCGTATCATCGTCATCTATCAATAAAATAATAATAACAAACCCCTGTATGTTTGTCTTCATTGTAGAAAAGGACGTGTTGTGTTTTCGTTCGAAGAGGTGAAACGCAGCCTTCGCTGGCGCACGCATCAGCGACACATATAACTTCTTACATCAAACGAGGATGTTGATATGTAGAAGATCATTCCCGAAAACGTTGAGTTGTGGATGCATTGCTGTGTTTGTCTGTATCGCAATCACTTCACTTCACGGGTTTTTGTCCCCATGGAGCAACCTGTGCAAGTCAGTGTCACCTATCGGACATACGCCCACGCACTTGTTGGTATCTGTATGGGAAGAGATCACGTTCGAGACTAAATCAATATCACAAAGATGTCCTCGATTCCTTCAGTATTCTGTCTCAGTGATCGGTGCCCGCGCCGAACCACACCACATTCAAAAGAATCTCGACGAGATCCCACACCCGAGCATGACCGAACACTGTGCGGTTCTGCTCGTCCTTGAAACGTCAGCCGAGGACGAAGAATCTGACCAGGACTCTTCTATTTCAAGAGTTCGGAAAAGTATGCACCGCGGCTGGACAGTCATATCATTTTCGCGATCATTTCCTGCTATTCAAGCTCGGAGAGTGAGTCGCGTCCCTAAACTTTTGCCTCACCTGTACTTTCCGTTTACGTTGAGGGTGCTATACAGTGACCTTAAACTTTTGGGGGCCATTAAAAACATCCCGAGCGAATCCATCACTAATAGACTTCTGTCAGAAGGCGCTCATTTCGGCATAGTGCAACACCCTTTGTCGCAGACTGTCATGAAGGAGAGAGACCTGATCCTACAAGCCAAACAGGTCCGACCGATGATCCTCGCCAATGAGCAAAGCTTGAAGACTCAGGTAGAGCTCATTGAATTGATGCTGACTGATGACGAACTGCGATCATTTGGTGTCGAAGGTCAGATCTTCGCCCGCATAATACACAGTGATATTTCTTCATCAATGTTTGATATGACTTGGTTTGAGGAGTATATGATGGGGAGTGATAGAGATCAAATAGCCTTCTATGCAGCAGCTTCGCGAATGAGGATGAAACGCACGAAAGAGTTTACTTGTGATCGTTTTCGACGTTCTGGCCAGTACCATTCAGGTGTCATACAAGGCTTTACCATGAATATACACTGTGACTTAAAGGAAATCATCAAGCCCCTTGCAAAATCTTGAAAGGTATGCCGCAGCAGCAACCCTGCTTTGCTTTCTGCTAAGTCAATTGGTAAGGTGACTGCATGTGCCAACTTTGCGAGCTTTGACTGACCTATGACTTGGTCTTGGGTCCCGCTGTTGAATGAGAGATTGTTGTGGCAGTTGCTCGAGTAGTGGCTGACGGTGATTGTGGCTGTAGTGTCGCTCTTACCCACGTGCTGGACTGTGTTTGAGCCATCTGATTCTCGAGTGATTTCTCGTTTCCCGAGGCGTTGGAGAACTTGCTTTGCAGTTCTGAGAAGAGGGTATCGGTTTCGGTGCAGCCCTCTGTGAGGTTGAAGCTGAAGACCTCTTACACCCAGTCATCATCCGGGGAGGGACGATATAACTCGACGAACTTGGCGGTCTTTAGGTCCCCGTAGATGTTGATATGTGAACTAGGCCGAGAAGGACTTCACACACACGCAAATTTCCCCAGCTAACGCCGAGACACTAGCCAGTATTGTGGATTGCTTGCAGTCGGGTGCGCAAAAATTAATCTTGTTACCATTAGTTCCAGTAGCTACCAGGCTGACGGCTTCACCTTCAGTGACATTTTTGTGAGGAGAGGTGCAAGTATCTCCAACACTCCTAACGTCCTGGCCAGAGCATCGTCCAAAATTGATTTCGGAAACACGAAGGACTGGCAGGTATTTCACTTTGATCGAGAAAAGCCCTGGAATCGTGTTTATCCGAAGGGCGATGTGAACTCTGAGTACGAAGAGTTGTGGCAAGCGCGACTGCGTGACTCTAAGTGGGGTGAATTTCAAAGTTTGTTTCACTCTGCGTTAGTATATTTGATAACTGACGATGTCTATCTGAAACAGCTCGGGGAGAGCTTCAAGACTGTCCGGCAAAACTGGCTTGATATCTTCCGTCTGCCTGTCATTTTCTTCCACGCAGAGAACGTGCAGAGGAGCATGATAGAAACTGAACTAAGGGGCACGCTTACAGGGTTGGACACTCGATTTGCTTTAATACATCGAGAAGTGCCCGACTTTTGGTCTGAAATAAAGGAGGATCCGTGTCTTTGTTGTTGCAACAACATTTTAAAGGCGTTGCCCAACGGAACTCGTGGTGCAAAATATAACATGGATTACTGTTTCATGAATCGGTTCAGAACCCTTCGTTTCTACACCCATCAAGCGATGTCAGATTTTCGCTACTTTGTACAGCTTGACACAGATATGTTTATTGAAAAGCCCATGCCATACGATCCCTTGGTCAACATGTCTAAACAACAAGGGGTATTCGGATATGCTGAACTTACTGTGCGGCCAGATTCCACAACGGACTGCAACGTCGGCTTGTATGAGTCAATTTCCAGATGGTTCGCCAAAAACAAAATTGATCCCGTTTTCCACCCTGTACGCGGCGCCTCTTATGCAGGTAACCTCAATATTGGAGACCTCAATTTCTTCAGGTCAAGGCAGTATGCGGCATTTTCAGAATGGATCAACGACCAAGAGCATGGAATTTGGACGCATCGTTGGGGTGATCAAGCCTTCTTACCAAACATCCTAGGAGCCTATTTTGAATCGAGCTACCATCTTCACTTCAGTGATTTGTTTGGCCACAAAATAGCAGTGCACAAGAGTCTTTCGATCGGAAGAGAGATAAATCCGTCAGTGGCACAGATATGGAATAATGCAAGCTTAAATTTCAATCTTTGATCTAGCTTCTGTCACTTCCCTAGCTCTCGGGTTACCAGTACTGTACATCACAAGACATCAGGAAAAAATACTTTTCCTGGATTCAACTCGATCGTTTGGGGAATCGTCATACTACAGGGGATCGGAGGGCTTATCGTTTATCTGGTACTTCGGTATGGGAGCTCACAACCGACATTCTTCTCAAGCGTTTGTGTATCTCGGACGGTCCGCCAAACCCCAGGTCCACCCCCAGGGACGTCTGCTCTGCGGCCAGAGAGGCACGCGGGGGCAGGAGCGGGCGCTCTGGAGCTGTGCATGTCGTTTGCAACGTGCCAGAGCGCGCGTTCGTTATGCGTTTTCAATCCTGAGGAGCTTCCTGCCGCGCTTCTGCCTGGCACCGGCAAGCTGAAAGGGTGGGTGGCGGAGTTAAGAAGCCGGCTTGTTCACGCTGCCTGTGGACGGTGCGCAGAACCTTGAGTCCAAGTTTAGCGCCGATAGCGTCGAATCTAAAGCGACCTCGTTGCTGCAGGTGACGTCCAGGTGCACGCCGAGGCCGCGTTAGTCCAGGTGCATTTCCGCGATGCACATGTCGGAGAGCACGCCGTGTCCAATCACGTCTGTCCCGCATCGCGTGTTGTCGCCCCCGAGCGAGGTCTCGAACCCACACTTTTTAGTGAAAAATCCCCTGGGATCACAAAAACACGAACTTACACCTGCGGACCCTGCTGACCCATGAGCGCCATTTTACTCACTTTTTTTCTTTTATCGAGTCGATTTTCACGTCTCTACAGAACGATTGGTCCCGCGTTTGTTTGGAGTCCCGCTCGTGCTCGGCTCTGAGGTCTTTTTTGTCGCAGATATGGCACTTTTGTCATACTCCGTGAAATGAGCACTTTTTTCGGGATCTTTTTGGTGCTTCTAAGTCAGACACCAGGGGAGCTTGCACATCTAAGTCGCACTGCAAGTATAGCAGAGCTTGTCTCGGCGAGTGCTCTGTGACCACGATAAACTCATCTCGATGACTTCGCTGCGTGCACCCCGAGGACGGATTTTACTACGAACCTTTCCTCGGAAGGACCATATCGCGTGCGAACAAGGTGGGTGGCTCTACGTCTCAAAAGCGCAGGATTGCATAGATGAAGCTTCGCAAACTTCAACTTTTGCCGCCTCCCCCTCGCATCGCGCCCTGTGGAGTCCAGTCAGGTGCGCGCCAACGAGCTCGTCCTCAGCAAGAAAGCTTTTCAGCGCATGCTTGGTGATCCTGCATTTGTGGCACACTCTAGGGCCTCAAACGTGTTCAGCGATCTCGCTGGCAAAGGCATCGGGTACTTGTGGGGAAGATGAAGCGGGACTTTCGTCAGAACAACGACTGCGTCGCGAAGAACCTGCACATTTACATGTGGGCATAGGCAAGTCGCACTTGGTAATCGGATGCTCGGAAAATGACAAGCTTGTAGGTTATCAAGCAGTGCGGAAAGTTGTTTGAGACCTCAAAGACGCACTGGTGTACGCTCGACCAGAACTTCGCGTTCGCGGTGGCGGCGAGCGCGGTGGCGCAGCGCATGCGGCACTCGTTTGGTGCGGGTGACACGTTTTTGAGGGCGGGATGAGAGATGGATGGCGAATCACTCGCGCGGGGTAGTACATCACATGTAATATGTACCACAACATCAGTTCGAGGAGACATGCATGACTGCCCAGGTCGTCGTGTACCGACCGCGTCGACATGTGTTTGGTTCCTGCGTGCGCCATCAAAACCCGCGCGCGCCGTGCGACACGATCTGGCACACCAGCGCCCGGGGCGCGTCTAGAGTCTATTCATCGGCATGCAAATGCACGGCTCGCACCATGACGCACACGACACACGCCAACGGCGATATGTCACTGCCCAAACCTCTCGTCACTCGCGCGAACCCGAAACGAAAACCCGCGCGCGCCGCGCGCCTTCCGCGTCCTAGGCGCACTCGCGCGTCAGCGGCCCCACGCGGCTTGACAGAGCGCGCACGCACGCGCGACAGCCTCATATACTTGTGCATGACGTGCCCCAATACGATGCCACGCGACCGCACGTCGGTTCACTCGCAGCGCACCTCCGAGGCGCGGCATGCCCTCGCCATCGCGCGCTGCGATGTATTGAAAAGAAAGCTCTACTCGTCGAGTTCGGGCACAGACTCCCAAGTCCAATGCCGAAGTGCTTCACTCATGTTCCGTGCGTTTCCGCGGTAAAACATCAGCTATACGGGTGTGAAGGACACAAAGGAGCCTGCTTCGAAGTCCTTGGTGATGATATCGCATCATGCCCGTCGTGAAGCGCGGTGAGGGTACAACTCCGAATTCTCCACCAAATCCTGAGCGGCTTGGTTTCAGGCGCATCCGCGGGGCGTGGCAGCTCGGACGCCTGTGCGACCTCGCATGTTTCTGGAGTTCACCAACGCGCTCTGCGCTCTTCATGCCTAGAACATACGCCGAGCAAGGCTTGCCCCCGCTCATACCCCCGCCCTTCAGTCGGCGCCCCGCGTGCAGCCGCGCCGAGCTCTTCTGAGGTCTCGGTAGAGCCATCGTCTCGGAGTTCACGGACAGCCCAGAGCGGGTCCATCCTACCAGGGCTTATAAGCCTTTAGTTCTGCACACAAGTCGCCTGAGCAAAACTCCAAATACCAAGCTGCGAATTCCCTTAAACCTTCGTCTAGACTTGTCTTTGGACTATAACCGAGTTCCATCTCTGCCTTGCTCACATTTGCGTGCGTGAACGGCACGTCCCCGGTTTTAGGCATAGGGACGTACTCGCGCGTAGCAACCTTTCCCAAATGTTTTTCCAGCATTGACACGAAATCTGAAACTGTCACGGGAGTCTTGTTGCCAAGATTAAAGATTCTGAAGGGTGGTTTCGACCCATCTGATTTCTTTCCGCTTGGCTCAGAAGTGTCTAGTGCAGCCAATACGCCTTTCACCACATCGCTGATGTGCGTAAAGTCCCTAGCCAATTCGTTCCCATCTTGGCCTTTGAAAATCTTAGTTGGCTTGCCTTGTACGATGTTATTGGCGAAGGAAAAGTATGCCATATCAGGTCGTCCATACGACCCATAAACTGTGAAGAACCTCAAAGCTGTGACTGAAAGCCCGTGAATGTGATTGTATGTGTGCGCTATCATTTCATCAGCCTTCTTCGTCGCTGCGTATAAAGACGCTGGTGAATCTGTTACGTCATCTTCACTGAAAGGCGACTTCGCGTTCAAACCGTACACTGATGAGCTCGACGCGAAAACCACTATAGGTACGTGAGACGCGCGAACGATCTCCTCAAGTAAGTTCACCATGCCAGCCACGTTGCTGTGAACGTAGCTACCAGGATTTTTCACCGCATACCTCACACCGGCCTGTGCCGCTAAGTGTAAGACGTGCGAAAATCGACACACATCCAGCACCTGACGAACAGTGAGTTTGTCGTTCAAGTCCGCTTCTATTGTGCGTATGCCAAGTTTATATAACTTTGCGAGTCTCGCACGTTTTAATGACGAAGGATAGTACTCGTTCAGGTTATCGATCCCAAGTACACCGACTCCCTTGTTTTTCAATGCCAATGCCACGTGATATCCGACGAAACCAGCTGACCCTGTGACCAGCACATTTTGTCCCAAGGGCATCGCAGGCTGACACGACTTCTTCACGCTCGCCCACGGGATGTCGCGAGCTTGTGTATATGCTGAAACAGGCAGCTCTCCGCAGTTTTCCGATACCAAAACTGAGACCGGGTTCCATGGGTAGTGAGTCAAGGGCGACATACACGCGAAGAACACATAGAGCAGAAGGCACATGGTAGCGAGCAAAGTAAAGAGCTTCATCTTTTTCGCTGTGACCGTGGTTGTCACAAGCCAGCTTCTACCCATTTTGCGATCGATGTTGTGAGGAACGCGAAGCAGGACACTCGGCATCAGAAAAAACTTAGTCTACTGATAATTTGCGTTGTTCAGGTTCTAATAGGGCTGGTTCGGGCAAGAACTTCCCAAAAAGCGCGATTTCACCGATTGATAATGGAGATGAACGGTGATGAAGCATCTGGCTTCGATTTTTCTGTGGCTTTCAACACCTTTCAAGATTTTTTTGTCCTCGCCCCCGCGCGCCGCGCTCCCAACCTCGTCCTCCGTTCGACGTATTTTCAACGACACGCGCGCCGTACCCATCCTCTATGTCCCCCGTGTGGTCGTGCGGCTCGGTGGGTCACGTGAAGCGGCGCAGACACCGCGCAAACCGCCGTTTTGTCGGTTTTGGCCATTGATTCTGATCTCAAAACGAAAACCCATCGGGGGTTCCGTCACCCGGCGCGACCAATGCCACCCGATGCCCTGACCTCCTCGACGAGACGAGTCCAAAACCGGTCTCGGATCATCGTGGGTCCCTCGGGAAGGGGTGGCGTCTGATGTACGTATGTGGTTGAGCTGCTTTCTGCTGGGCCTGGGTGTTTGCTCATAGGCGATGCCTCTGACGATGGTGAAGCCCCGGCTCCTCCCTACTCCAAATCCAACAGATTTGTTGACAAATCCCGCTGCTGCGGTCGATGGACGCCGTGTATCGCGAAAGGGGCTCCGGATGCCGGCCTAGCATGCCTTGTAGTAACGAGATAGCATGCCTGAATACTCAAAACGACCCACGTGCGGCGCAGCTACACTCTCGGGCGCTTTTTGGGAATCTCTTGCCCGGCCCAGCCTTATATCAGTTTAGAGACGTGGTGCTAATATTACAACTAAACTGAAACCAATGCAACTTTTCATTGAAATTTAGGTGCCACGTCAACTTTAAGTTTAAGTTGTCGTGTTTTCATACGAACAGCAGGGCAACCTTTTTAGTCTGAAAAAAATGCGTCCGTCCGGCCGTCTGACGATCCTCTTCGGAGCGCAGTTTCGCCTCGTCACAATTGGCGCGCGGGCGGTCGCAACAAGCATGACCGTTGGTCCGGCCTGCGACGCGCGTGCGAAGCGGGCGGCCGCGCGTGTGGAGCGTCTATAGACCTCCTCCGACGACGAAACCTTCGCGGATATCGCGCCGGGCGACGACTCGGGGGCGGTTGAGTCGTCCGAGGATGGTGCCTCGGACGACGACGCCTCGGTCGACGGGGGCGCGACCCCGGGCGGGGGGGGAGCGAATGGAGGTCGCGTGGTCCCAGGAAACGCGACATGAGCGCGCAGGGCAAGTACAAGTGCCAGCATCTTCCAGATGAACTGCCGGAGTCGTGCGTGGAGACGTCCAAGTTCTGCGACAAGGAGAGTACTCTTTGGGCAAAAAACTCGGGTTGACCAACATCCCGAGCCTGGCGGAGACCTCCGCAAAAACCGGCGACGACTTGACCTTCGAAATCGTCGCGGCATTCGCGAAAGCGCGGGCGATCGAGCGAGCGAGGGCGCGAGCGAGCGAGGGAGCGAACGCGCCGAGATAGACGCACGGGGGTGTAATGCTGGAGATGAAGCAAAACTTACAAATATCCGCAGCGACAGACGACTCACAACGGCGTGTCGTGGACGATCGGCACCCACACCCAGACGTTGTAAATGGGGTCCGGCTCCCCCGATGCTCTCGCCTCCGCTCGTCGCCCGGCTCCGTCTTGCCAGTACTCCTCGAAGTTCTTCGAGCCTCGTGACCCCGACCACCTCGAGATGAGCGACGGTTCCGGCAGGGAGGTCGAGCTCGCGCACCAACGCCACCATCCCGTCGACGCACACGCGCTTGCAGGGTCTGCGGTTGACCATAACCGTCTGCATCGGGCAGTCGAAGATCCTCACCGTGTCGACGATTCCAACGTCGTGACCGGTGATGACGGCAAGGGCGCCTCAAACGTCCGGGTCGCACCCGACGATACACCACATGATGACCGAGTGCTGAAATGATGAGTGGGAAACGCTCGGCGCGCGGCGAAAACTGATGAAACCGATCGACGAGGCGCAGGTCGGTCGGCCGATTTTCGGGCAAGACTGAACGGATTTTTCGGGCCGGACGTCCGGCCCGATCGTCTGGCCCGCGACTGTGAAAAAAATAAACTTCACAGCTCGCTGACTGACCGCTGTGCGCCGACCAGATTCAGTTAAATATACCGAACGACATCAACAGTGTCATCGGTATGCTACCTGCCTTCCTTGTGCCTCGCCGCAATAAATAGCTGGGGATAACTTTTTTCGCCCCAAAGTCATCCCAATATCCCCAAGAATAACTCAGGATTAGATCATCAAACTTCTTGTATAAACAGCTTTTACCTCGTTGCTCGCGCACGTCGCGTCGCCTGTACCGCCGCCGCAACCTTCTCTTAGCTATCTTCCGGCATGAATCTGGCCTACATCGCCTACCATGAAGTGCCTAGTATTTCCGGTCGGCGCGTGAAGATGAAACATTTCTTCTGGCATGCAAACGTGCATCTTCATCTTCGACCCATTTTTTGCCTCTCCAACTAACATGGCAGCTCTTCCATAAGGTACTTATCTCCATCATGCAAGCTACACGCATCAAGAACTGTATCCAACACATGCATTGCTTAACGCGAGTGTATATGAGCGTATGTCATCACGCTCTAAGGCCCAGGCAATGTATTTCAATCCCTCGACGGATACGAAGAGCATGGCTCCTTGGCTCTGGAACCTCAACTCTCGTACGAGAAAGTTGCGATGCCGCAACAGCAGCTCTGCCACAATGTCTGCCATGGCAGTCTTCAGATTTCTGGCATCCATAAGGCAAATATTTGCACCCAGCATTCACCTCCCGCGCATTTCTGTCATGATAAGGCATGTCACATCGACGCTCGTCGAAATGTCTATGAAAACAAAATGTCATCGGAAAAAACGTGTAAGCCATGTCTTCACCTCAGCGACAGGACTCGGCTCGGCATCACCGAAGTGGTCTTACTCGGTGTGTCTTCTCGCCGCTAAGTCGCCTCGTGAAAGGAGCTGCCTGGTACTCTAGCGTTCTGGGTGCTCTGGCTGCTGAGCAAGTGTTCCCTGAAACCTCGTGAATCTCAAGGAGGATGGAAGGCACGCGCCCCGCGCAACGAGAGGTGAGTCTCAATGATATCTCGATAACTGTCAACCCAAAAATTTTGCGTCGTTCTTGTGCGGCCTCGTGCTGCTCGTGAAACGCACGACCGTCGTCGCCTTAGGTAAAACGCCGTGTGCTTAAAGTCCGTCGTCAATATGGTCACGATGGCATGGTGGCGTGCGCGGTTGGAGTGCTGACGATTTTCAGATCTGGTGGGCACCCGCACGACAA
>JACLAA010001310.1_pt1 | contig 24268 bp, 15 predicted proteins | sample 8027891 | NCBI WGS metagenome assembly JACLAA01 (sample SAMN15724900, study PRJNA655200) | protist metagenome | isolation source: fluorescence activated cell sorting (FACS) single amplified genomes of... | place: Spain: Blaines Bay Microbial Observatory, Mediterranean Sea | collected 2016-01-19 | reverse complement strand
ATGGGAAATATCCAGAACCGACGGAAGAGGAGCGACGAAGAATGGAGTATTTGAAAGAGCAACTGGTGAAATGCGAGATGGAGTTACCGAAAACGATGACCATACCAGAGTTGGGCGGCGAAGAGAGGACGTTGTTACGGTTCGTCAGAGCGAGGACGAAAGGGAAGGAGTTGGCGTGGGAAATGCTACGAAACACGTTGAAATGGAGAAAAAAGTGGCACGTGGACGAATGTTTAGAGCGAACGTTCATAGAGAACGAAAAGTTGTACGATTTGGTGTGCTCGCAAAACGCCTTCTACGTCGGTCACGGGAGGTTTGGGCATCCGATTTATTTCGACAACGTGACGAATATGCCTTGGAAACGAATACTGAGCGAATTCGAAGACGTGGATACGTTTTTACGAACGCAAATCCAAACTATGGAATGGCAACAAGAGTTTGTGTTTAAACCAGCCTCGGAACGCGTTGGATATCCCATCACGCAAGTGATTAACATTTGGAACCTGCGAGGCTTAACGCTCAAATTGTTCACCAGCGATATCAAAGCGGTGACGAAAAAAGCGATGCAGTTAACTCAGGACAATTACCCTGAATCTCTCTACCAATCTTACATAATCAACGCTCCAACCATATTTACCATCATATGGTCCGTTATCAAAATCTTTTTAGACGCGAAAACGCGCAACAAAGTCCACATCATGGGTCACGGAAAACACGTTTTCGAACACCTCGCAAAAAAACTCGGGCCGAACTGTTTAGTCACCGCGGAGATGGTCCAATCGAAATTCAAAGACATCGGCATTGCCGAACGGAAGTTAGGATTTGAGTCCGCGCACAAAATATGCCAAGACTACGTCCGAGAACAGCTGCGAACGAAAAACGAACCTTTCTATCCGTCTCAATCGGTTCTCGAAAGGCAAAAAGAAGAGTTGGAACTCAGCGACGACGAATTCTTCGACGCCAGCAACGAACATTGGTGGATGAAGAGCGACGATTCGAGCTGTTGCGGTTGTTTTGGAAAGAAGAAGAAGAAGAAGAAAACGAAAAAGAGGAGAGAGTTGCCGTAGACGTTTTTTTTTCTAGTCGTGTTGGGTAGTAAGTACTAGCCGTAATAGCTTTCGGGTATAGTGTTGGTACAATCTCGTCTCCCTTTTTTGTCTTTAAAAAGGTCTCCTACTCTTTTAAAGGGAGCGTCGTCGTCGTCGTCGTCGTCTAGGTTTCGTTTCCAATCTACTAAAATCTACAACTGTTTCTCCGGTTGCTGCGTGGGCAACAAACCGAACCGTTTTTTACACGCGATTCTTTGTTTGGAAAATTTGTCGTCCGGGCTGAATCGAGCCGGGTGCGCGCTCAGAGTTGGTTTCCCATCCGGCGCGGTTTTCTGCAAAGCGCATCATCATTCGGCGGCGGCATTCACAAAGAAGGAAAAAAATCGTCATTAGAGAGAGAGAATTATAGAAGAATTCGAGACCAAAAAAAAAGCCAACAAAATCTTCTTCGGGTCCAACACGCGCGCGAGAGATCACAACAAACAACGCCACACGTCTCCCCCAACGAACGAAGAAAGAAAGAAAGAAACAAACGCGCGGTAGTAGTAGTAGTCGCGCACCTTGAGCGTGTACACGCGCTTCCCGTCCTCGTTCAGGTAGTACATCAAATACATCTTCTCTCTCTCTCTTTTTTTTTTGTTTTTTTTTTCTGTGGAGACTTTTGACATTATTTGAGGACCAAAAAGTCTCTCTTTCTGTGTAGTATTAATTTTTTATTGTTCACACACAAAACACGCACACAAAAGAGAGAGAAAGAGGCTATAGAGTGATGAGAGAAAAGATGACGACGACTCTGACGACGACGACGATGATGATGATAAAAGACTTTGGTGGCGGCGCTTTGATGAGGAAGAAGAAGACGACGACGACGACTTTGATGAGGAAGATTTTGACGACGATGCTTTTGCGCGAGGAGAAGGGTGGTGGTGGTGGTCGCGCGTTCTCCTCCTCTCGCAAATTCGACTTTGACGAGGAGGCACAACAACAAAGTGAAGGGGGTGTCGTCCAAACGACGACGACGACGACGACGACGACGATTCGCGACGAAGAGGACGACGCGAGCCCACCGCACCCGGCAGAATTTTTACTGAACCAACCGCTGAAACTCTACCGAGACTGCTTGCGATTAGCCGACTACCTGGCGTTTAAACAATCCGTCCCGAGATTCGCGCTGAGAGAACAGGTGAAACACGCGTGGAGGAAGAACCAATTCTTGACCGATGCGAACGAGATTCGAACGGCGCGAGAAGCTGCCGTGCGAGGACTGAGCAACAGCATGATGCACTTCGCGACGGAAAATTTAGACGTGGAAAATAGCAATAAGAGAGCGTTTTTAGACGAAGAAGAGGACGAAGAGAAGGAGAAGAAATAATAGTTGCGCCGCGCGGTGTGTAGTTAGTTACCAGTGTAAAAAGACCACGTAGTTAAGAGTAGAGAGAATCGACTTTTATTACACTCCACCGGCCGTTCCTAATTTCGCCGCGTCTTTATCTTTGAATAACGTTTGTTTCTCTTCTCCATCCTCGTGCGTCGGACTGAACGCGACGTCGGTGTGTTTGCCTTCGCAACCCGCAAACGCGTTCGCCGGGACTTGCAATTTGCCCATCTTCTCTTTCCGGCTTTCACTTTCTTTTTCCGCTTTTCGTAAGACTTTGGATAAGTCGTCGTAGCCTTTCTTCGTCGCGACTTTTTTCGCCGTTCGACCTTTATTATCGACCAACGAGGCGTCGGCACACTCTTTGACCAAAACGGAAACGGCGTCTTCGTACCCTGCACCGGCGGCGACGTGCAAAGCGGTTTGACCAGAATTGTCGACGAAATCAATCGCGTCTTCAATGTTTTCCGCGTCCGCCGCGCTACTCGTTTCCTCTTGTATTTTTCTAAACTGTTTCAAGATTATTTGTAAACTTTCGATTCGACCTTTCTTTGCTGCAGAATGTAAACACGTGGCACCTTTACGGTTACGCGCAAACGCGTCGATTTTGCTCTCTTTGAAAAGTTTCGTCAACGCTTGCGCGTGGCCACCTCGAGCGGCGTAATGTAACGGTTTCTCGTCGTTTTCTTTACACCCAACGTTTGGGTCGGCTTTGAATTTTAGTAAAGCGCGGATGCAATCCACTCTGCCTTTACTGGACGCCTCTAACAAAGGCGTCCATCCCGGTTGGTCGTATTCGTCTTTCACGCCGTCTTCGGTGATGACTTCGTTCGCGTTTCCCCCGAGTTCCAATAACGCTCTCAACTCGGACACGTCGTCCACTCGTACCGCGTCCAATATTGGATGCACCTCTTTTTTCAACTTTTGAAGCCTCTTCTTGCGAAACTTATCCTTCGGCTCGCAATCCATCCCAAAGTCCTCCACCGGTTCTTTCTCCTCGTCGTCTTCCGATTCCTCATCGCTGTCTTCCTCGCTCCCGCTCGAATCCGAATCTGAGCTGTTCTTTTTCTTCTTTTTCTTCTTCTCTTTTGCTTTCGGCGGAGGGGGATCGTTCCACGCGAAACTCTTTTTCTCGCTCGGATTTTCCACGCCTAAGCCTTTCATCTTATTCTCGAGCGAGGAGTCGCCTTGCAACGGATCGGCGTCGTATCCTCCCCCCGACTTCATAGCTCCAATAGTGGTCAAGAATTTCCCATCTTTATCCACCGTCGTTTGTTTTCCGTTTCCGTCTTTCTTCGCCGCGTTCCAATCCGGTGCGGGCGGTCGATGGTGCTCTTGCAATTTTTTCGCGTTTTGTATCGCCATCTCTTTGTCGGTGAGCGTTTTCCCGTATTCCGAACCGGTGATTTTCTGGTACGCGGATGCCGCGGCGGAGCCAACCGTGTTGTTGAGCGTCTCTTTTATTTCTGAAAACGCCGATTTCGTGTCATCGTTTCGGCCGGGTATCTGTTCGAGATGGTGTCGTCAAAGATACGATGCGAGGAGGGTGAGTTTTGATGGTGTCGGAAATTTGTAATTCTCTCGGAGGAAAAGGAGGACGCGTGTCTTTCACCAATTGCGTTTTGGAACGCGACATCATCACTCTCGCGAAAGAAGAAGAAGAAGAAGAAGAAGAAGTAACGAGAACAACAACAAGAAGAAGAACAAGAAAAGAAAAGAAACGCGCACCTTCGCGGAGTCCCCGACCTTTTCGTACTGTTTTCCCAGTCCAAACATCGTCGTCGTCGTCGTCGAAAGAGAGAGAGCGTTTTGGTGCTTCAACGAAAGAAAAGAGTGATGGAGAGTCGATTTTGTGTCTCCACTCTTTGAGACACAACAAAAAAGGAAAGAAAAGGTCCAAAAAAAAAGAGAGAAAAAAAAACAACATTTTAAAACCCTAAATAATACACAGAGAATAAAAAAAGAGGGAAGAACTCTTCGAACGCATTTATTATTATTACGAGGAAAGACCGTGTTGTCTTTCAAAGACAAGGAAAAGAGAGGAGACGTCTTGCGATGGACCGTGACGAGGACGAAGGCGAAAGAAGAGGAGGGGAGGAGGAGGACGACGACGACGACGATGAGGGAAAAAGACGACGACGCGACCACCACGTGTTGTTCTTTGGCCGATACCCGACGCCCGGGAAATGTAAGACGAGATTGGCGACGGATTTGATGCGCGAGAACTGCGGCGACGAGACGGTTGCGGCGAAGCTGTACGAGCTGTGCACGGAACGAGTGTTGAACGGGTTTCTGCGAGACATCGACGAGCGTTCGGAAGAAGAGAGATGTGATGCGACTATTCGCCTGGTGTTTTACGTCGCGCACTCGGCGGACGTTGGTCGCGTGAGAACGTGGCTGCGAGAGAGTCTGGAAGTGCACGCCAAAGACGAAAGGGAGGAGGAGGAGCAACAACAACAACAACAGTTCGTCGAAGTCAGAGCGCAGGATCAAAAAACGAACGATTTAGGATTGAGAATGATACGAGCCATAAACGAGGAGTGCGATGCGATAGAAAAAAAAGGTCCAATGCGCGAAAGCCACGTTATTCACGTCGTCGGGACGGATTATCCAAACGCGTGCTGGAAACGGTTAGAAGAAAACACGAATGTGAGGGCAACGGCGCGCGATAATCCGATTTGTTTCGGGAAAGCGGAAGATGGCGGATTTTGGCACGTGTCGACCGTCGGTAGACTTAGCGAGGATTTTTTCGGGAAGGAAGATGAGAAATTAGTACGGTGGAGCACGAATAACACGTTGGAAGACGCGAAAAATGCAGCAAAGAAAGCTGGGATGAACCCGCGCGTGGAAGATGTAGGCAATCCTTTGCATGATATAGATACTTTAGAAGATGTTAGAAAGTGGATGAGGGCGACGACTAGGAATAAGTCTCACATGGAAGACGATTTTACACAACTCGCGAGGCAGGTTGCGAATAGTCAATGAATACGAAGCTGAGCGCCTGGAATAATACACGATATTTACAACATGAACTGCGTCTAATTCGATTTCCCTTGCAAATCTAACAGCGACTTCATGCCAAACACTTTTTCTACAACCTTGTCGAACGCGTCCACGGATATTTTCGGCGGCTTTGGAAACCATTTTTTGTTCACGAGACGTTTGACTCTTGGAAATTGATCTTGGCGTCTCGCCAAGACGCTTAAAGCAACCAAGGAAAGCGCGCCTAGCATGCAAAACAATGCAAAGTTAATCACGCCCGATAATACGTGTAATGGAAAATATAAAAGGTATCTCCAAAACTCCAAATCCTCGCGTTCACCGCCAACGGGAACAGTTACCATCATTTTCGGTTCCGAGCGCCAACCACCGTGAACGTGCACGCCATTACCGGGCGAAAGTTTCATGATTTTAGACGTCAAACCAATCTCGACTTTTTTGTGTGGTTCGCGCGCTTTCAACGTGATGCTATACGTCGGCCCACACTTGTTGTTATCGTTGTGAAAACTGACATCGCGGTCTAAATCGTCGTCATCGATGAAACAATCCTCGGAGGTTGGCTTTTGGTCAACGCGCATGACAAACGCGTTACTCGTTCGAATGGCCGTTCGAATGTCAAACCCAGACTCCTCGGTTATTTCTTGATCGAATTCGCACAAGACGGTGAAATATCTTGACGGATATATCGGATACGCAGAGGATGAGCCTTTCGCCGGTCTCTTCAATCGCAACCACCCAACGGCTTGACCTTTTGGATACTGCAAAGGATTCGCATCTTCCTTCTCTCTTCGTTTTATACGATCGGCGAGGTGCTTCTCTCGGGGCGTCAACGCCGCCACTCGTCGCACGCGTGATGCAAAGGAATCCACGACATACAAAGAGCCACCTAAAGGCGCTAATGCTATGTCGTTCGGCGCTCCGAGACACGCTCGGAATCCGAACCCGTCTGGGAATTTATGTTTAATGCCAAAAGCCATAGACGTGGACGCTATCTGATTGCCTACTTTACACCCATCGTTGGTGACGATCGTGGACACGCGCGTCGCTTCGATGCGATAGTGTGTAGAATGGTCCGTCCATTTGGTGGTGGTGGTGGCGGATGAAGTGCTTTCTTGCACTTTCGATAAACTGACAACACGAATAGTTTGTCCGTGTAACTCTGAAACGAATAAATACAAACCGTCTGGATGGACAGAAATCCCTACCGGATGATCAAACGCGCACTCGTCTAAATGCATGCCTTTCGTATCCCATTGAGTTTTCCCGTTACCGCTGTATCGTCTGTTACTGTTCCCGTACCCGATATTCGAGTTACTCCCGGATCGATGACAATCGATTGTTTTCGATTTTCCGCTACCAGAAACCGTGTACGTTTCTCCTGTGGCTATTACTACGGCGCGAATGCGGTTGTTCCTCGTATCTGCGACGTACAAAATCTTCCCGTCCGGCGACGGCGCGATCCCGCTCGGTTCGTTAAATAAAACTTTCGATTTGTCTTCGCTGTCTCGAAACCCGCCTTTGGAATAACTGTTCACGTTTCCTTTGTGCGAAAGGTTCTCGTCGTTGGTGTCGTCCCCACCTTGACCTGCAATCCATTCCTCGGTGAACTCGTAATTGGAGGACTCTTTGTTATGGTTACTCACTAACGCGAAGATCGCGTTTCGTTTTTTACACGCAAAGTATACCCCTTTCAATTTATGCGTCGAACTGTCCACGTGGACCGCGATGCCACTCACATCTCTCACACCTAACCCGTTCTGGAGCACTTTTATCGTCTCTAAAGTTGTGGCCACGTATTCACTAGTGCTACTACCACTGCTACCATCACTATTTTTTCTAGTCCCGAAATACATCCTCTCTCGATTATTCAAAGCGATTTGCTCCTCGGATAAATCTCTCGTGTTGGCCTCATATATCGAGCCTCGGTGTCCCGCGACGCGGTAGATGCTCTCATCGAGTTTATCTGCAATAAACATCGTCTCTCCATCTGACGTCGCAGTTATCGGTCCCGGAATTTGAATTATATCGTCACTATATCTACCGCCTTTTTTCCTATACTTCTTCAACGTGTTACTATTTTTCGTTTGTTGTTCTTCTTCCTCATCTCTCTTCCCGATAAACTTAAACGTTATCGTTCTCACCGCATGTTTAGTCCCCTTCGCGATATCGATTGCTCTCACTTTTCTATTTCCTCCGTCGACCACGAAAACTTTATCCTCCGTCGCCGCTATATACAAAGGATTTGAAAATCTAGACACCGCGCCGTACCCGTCCGCGTATCCCGCGTGACACGAACCGCCAATCGTCGTTACATCTCCAGGCACTTCGTCTTCTATTTTCACAACTCTATCCCCGCTATATGGTTTCAATTTCCCGTAACACGTTATCCCTCCGTGTAACAGCGCGTTTTGTGCCGTCGCAGACGACTTTAACGACGCGTCGGATTCGAAATCCAAATCGTAAAGACGCTCGCGTCTGTTCGCATACTTGTACGGGTCCGGTGGAGGCGGCACAAAGGAAGGCGATGGAGTTGGCGAGTGAGGCGCAAGTTTCCTCGCCGCTCTTCGTTGCCCTGCCGCCGTGGACATCGCGCTCTCCCGTTGCCCCGCGACGTCTGGCCACCCACACGCCATCCAAAGGAACGCGACGAGCGCGCAGACGCGACGCCTCCTCGACATCATCATCATCATCATCATCATCATCATCATCATCGTCGTCGTATATCTCTCTCACCCCCGGAAATGTAATCCAAAAAAGTGTAAAAACGCGACGAGAAGAAACAGACGACGACGACAACACCGTGGTGCCTCTCAAAATAAAAGAACAAAAGCGTCTTTCTTTCTTCGTCGTCGTCGTCTTCGCCCACCACGAGCGTTTTGTTGGTGAAAACGCGTCGTCGTTTGTTGTTGGTCGTCGTCGTCGTCTTTGAACGATGATGATGATGGATGATTTTTTTTTTTGAAGACTTTTTTTTTATTCGTCTCTTTTTGTCCCTCTCCTTTTTTTCGCCTTTTTTGTCCTTCTCTTCACAATAATAATAATACGAAGAAGAAGAATTAGAGAGAAATTTGGATGTGAACCAAAAGAGAGAGAGAGGATGGGGACGGCGTCGAAAAAAGCCAAAACGACGGCTGCGTCGTCGAGAGACGTGCAGAAATTCAAAGACATTTGCGAGATCGCGGGGATCGATTTCGAGGCGACCGTGGGGAAATTTACGTCCTCCGAATTGAGAAAATCGAGACGGGAAAAGCTGTTGGACATCTACGAAGACGTGAAGAATTTAACGAGAGCGAAAAGAACGAAAGAGGCTGAAAAACCGAAGCAACTGCTGAGAAAGAAGTGCGTGCAGTACTTTTACGGAGGGCTGGAAGAGACCGCGTTCGTGAAAAGAAAGGAAGAACAACGAGAACAATTAGGAGATGAGGCCGAGGAGAAGACGAGTCCGAAAAGGAGTAGCGCGAGAAAGCAAAAGAGAATAGAAGAATTGGAGAGAAAAGAAGAGGAGAAGGACAAAAAAGTTCAGATGGAATTGAAAAGAGCGAGAGCGAAGAAACCGAGCCGGTTCGATCAAAGCGCTCCATCCTCAGCGGAAGCGCAAACGATACCACCGCCACCACCACCGCCACCTGCACTGGTAAGCGTGCCACCGGGACCCCCTTTACAACAGCAACAGCAACAACAAATGATGATGATGACGATGCCACAGTATCAACAGCAGCAACGACAACCTTTTTATGGGCAGTATCAACCGCAACAGGCATATCCGATTGGAATGAGTGGGTATCAGATGCCGCCTCCAGTTCTCACGAGCCAGCCTCTCGGGATGCCACCCATGAGTGTCTTAAGCGGACAAGTGCAGTATCCGCCACCGCCGCCACCATTGCAACAGTTTCAGGAGCAACAGCCGTTGCGATTTGGCGTGCCGTCTGTTTTAGAAAACAGATTAACGCCAGGTGACAGTAATAGAAAGAGAGACCGTGGAGGTATTACGATGGATGACGATTTGCACTCAAACAAAAACAAGAAGAAACGCGAGCAGAGATTCAATAATAACAATAATTATAACGAAAAGTACGGAGAGGAGATTGAGCGACCAAGGTCAGTCACACGAACAGAGTCACCTCGAGGAGAAGTTACCATGGCTGAATTGAAAACTGGGAACAAACGCGCAGTGGGAACGAATCAATCTTTGACGAAGGCGTACATGCGCTTGACCTCGGATCCGAAAGCTTCGGATATTCGACCACCGGCTGTTTTGAAAAAAGCTTTGGCGTTGGTTGAAGAAAAATGGAAGAGTCGAGAGTGGACGTATGACCAGTTAAAAGAGCAATTAAAATCGATTCGTCAGGATTTAACCGTGCAGCACGCGAAAGGTCCGTTGGCTGTTTCTGCATACGAGACGCATGCGAGAGTTGCGTTAGAACATGACGATTTGGCCGAGTACAATCAGTGTCAAACTGTTCTTAAAACGCTACACGAGAGGTACATCAACGAAGAAAAGTTTAAAGACGTGCGAGGTGAGTTTGCAGCGTATAGATTGCTCTACGCTCTAATCGCAGATGAAACGGCCAAGAACGGTCGCCAACTTTTTACGGAGATGATTGACTTGACAGAAGAGAACGTCGAACATGCGTTTGTGAAGCACGCTTTAGAAGCTATTGTTTCCGTGAAAGGTTCAAATATTGTCAAATTCTTTAAACTTCGTGAAACGGCACCGAATTATAATTGGAACTTGATGCAAAAGCACGCGAATCGATTGCGTGGGCACGCATTGTTAGCGTTGTGCTCAAGTCATCGTCCAACGATTCCAGTTTCATTCCTTACGAATACGTTGGGTTTTGAAAACGAAGAAGAAACGATGGAATATTTGAAGAGCGACGATATTGGTGCCGTGTTTGTTGAGAAAAACGGCGAACCCCCGCTAGTAGATTGTAAAGGCACGCAGAGTCAATTGTTGTAGAAAGAGATAGTTTTTTGTAAAGCGCTTATTTGATGTATTAAAAGTATGTATACGTTAATGCACGCGCGTAACCCCCTGCCTCACACACGCACACACACATACACACGCTTTCTCTTTTCACGTATCTCTCCTTCAATTTCAAGCGTCGCTAGCGATAAACACGGTCGCACCAGCGATGACGAGCGCGATGATGAAAAAAGGTAAACAAAAGCTCACCGCGCGTGTCGCTCGTCCACTCAATCGGAGTTTTCCTCGACTATTTTCTTCTTCCGTCGCGTCGCTTCCTCCTTTTTCGTCGTTTAATCTTCCGGTAACCCACTTTTCTACGGTGTGACACTCGCGCCAACTCAGCGCCGTCACAGCGATGGCTAAAAACATGTCCACGCCGTAGTGCGTTTGATCAAGCGTTTCTTTACACGACATGTGTAACATGGCTAAGAATACGACGAAACTTCCCAGAGATATGCCATGCGTTGCTACGCACAAGAACCCAGACATGTATATAACTCCGTGTCCGGAAAAGATGAGATCGTTACAACCACCGGACCCGCGAATTCGACTCGAACCGTATTCAATCAAATGCCAACCGTCTTCGTAACGCGCCGGCGCGTCTGAAAATTGACGATTATAGCACCCAGGCTTTGGATTTGGTAATACGGTGAGCATGAATGAAACTACGCGAATGGCTCGCGCTAATGCAACCGTCGCGCACGTTCGAGCTGCAATCGCAAATACACGTCTTTCGTCCATCGAACTACTACTGATACTACTCGTTTTTTCCTCGTCTACCGGGAAAGCGATATTAGGTGAATTGTCGTTGTTTTCCTCGAATTTACCCTGGTTTTCGCCGCGCTCTTCGTCTCTATTCTTACTACTGTGACTATCATTACCATTTATAGGTCTTTCATCTCTCGAGACTGCCTTCTGACCGTTATTCTTCTTTAAAATCGTCCCAACGATACCTTTTCCTTTTCCTCCTCCGGCGCCGAGTGTTGGTGCTAACACGTCTAAAATCACCCACGCGCCAAAATGCAAGGTCGTCCACCCCGGAAACCGACCACAAAACAGCTCGGAAAAAGCTCTGGATGTCTCGCACCCGCGACTCAGCCACCGATACAGGTTATCTTGCAACGACGTGTACGCAAACTTATTCTCGTCTAAGTGCGTAATCAAGGCTACGCACACGTTCTCTGCTAACAATTGCACGACAACCAACGTCGCAAACAAAAGCATCTTCATGGCCGGATACACCTCTTTCCCCCAACTATACGACGACATGGACAATAAAACCACTAAACTCGTTATCGTTGTTACCATGTAATCTAAAATCCGCGTGCAAGAAACCTCCACGGATGCCCTCAATACCGGCGGAAATGCAGTCAACAAAGTCAACAAAGTCAAAGTTCTTCGTCTGTCCGAGCGAAAGTATCGCGCGAGTTTTCTCGGCACAGAGTTGAATTGATCGTTCCGAGTCTCCCCATCTCGCGTTCTTCTCTCCTGACCGGGTCTTTTTCTCTCGTCTTCTCCGCGAGCGTCGTCGTCGTCGTCGTCGTCGTCGTCCCCTCGCGCGCGGTGGGTCCCTTGTAACTGTCGCATCAACGACCACGAATGCCGCGCAGTCGTTTGTACGATCTTATTCGCGCGTTCTTTCAGCGCCGCGCGCAGAGAAGACGACCGTCGTCGAGACGGTAACGGCGACGACGCGAGTTCTTCTTCTTCCTCCATCTCGCAGGTCGTTTCGAATTCGTCCATTCGCGTCTCTCTCTTGAGTCTCTCTCTCCAAAAGTGTGGACTAAAAATATATATCTAAAAGAGGAAGATCAAAAAAGAGGGGAGTTTTTTTGTGTCTCTAGTGTTTAGGGTTTTGGTTAAAAAAGGCAACTTTTTGTATCTCTTTTTTCTACGACTCCGTTCAAAAACAATTCTTTCGGCATTTACCAAACGCTTTTAATAAGACACAGCCCCCAAACGCACTTTACGAAAGAACATGTTCACAACAACAACAACAACAACAACAACAACCGCGGTTTCGTCGATGGCGTCTTCGACGCGCTCAAAAGCGCGCTCAAAGATCGTCGTTCGCGCGGAACCGACGAAACCGAAATTGAGAAAAGCGGTACGTTTTTGAAGACGCATCGTCGTTCTTTTTTTTTCATATGTAGCGCGTTTAACGAGAATTGGAAATCTGAGATTACGACACCGCGCTCACTTACCTTTTTTTCTATTCTATCGCTCGGATCATCGCAGGAAGAATTCACGGCTGGTGGAGGCGGCGCGAGAGGGTACTGCGATTCCGAGGAAATTAAGGACGCGATGAAAGAGTGCGAAGGTACGCGTGTTTTGAGAAACTTTTTTTTAGATACAAATTCTCGTTGATGATCTCTCGTAATCCGCGTCATCATTTTCTTTCCAATTTTCGCTTTGCAAAAAGAAAACGGAAGACTGACACGCGTTTCTTTTTCTTCTTTTTCTTCTTTTTCTTTTTCTTCTTCTTCTTTCTGACGCGTAGGATTGGATGGCAAAAAGTTGGAAGCGTGCTACGCGCAATACGGGTGCGATATTAATGTCGTAACTGATCACTATGTGAGAGTTGCCGGGTTAGAGAAGAAGAGCAGGTAAAGGTTCTCAACCAGCACAGGCATGAGAGAGAGAGACTGATGAACACGCAATAAAGCGCAAAAAGAGCAAAAGCCTACTAGTAGTAGTACTACTGCTACTACTTACTAACTTGTACGTTGTATCGAAAATCGAATACTATCATAAAGAGAGGACCACGCGTGATATTAATTTTAAAAAAGACGTAATCACGTAACTCGTATATAAAAAATAGTGTACTATATAGTTTTCCTCTTCTTCTCCTTCGTCTTTACTTGAAGAAGCACATTTTCCCTTGGTCCATGACGACTCTGTAGGCGTATCTCTCTTGGACAAGCGTTTTGGCTAATTTTTGGTCCTCTTCGCTATCTCCCGGGATGGCAGTGATGTGGCCGTACCCTTGCGAGCGGAACCAGTCGAGCGGAATGGACGGTTGACCATAAACGTCCAATCGCGCACACAAACCAGAACGCAAGAGCATCAGAGTGGTGATAAAGTTGTGCGTCGGCTCGCCTTCGTAGCCCCAGTTGGAGATGCCTCGGCCTAAACCTTCGTCGTTGGCCAAGATGGAATGAATGACTTTACCCGCGGCTTTGGCCAACAAATACGAGGCGGCATCTAATCGAACGGTCGTTTCAGTAATCGGTTCAGTGAGTTTCGTGAATTTGCAAAACTTGGAATCTGGCGCGCAGTACACCAACGTATCGTGTACGTCGATTACTGAGGCAAACCTGGAAACAGTCGCATCAAAACGTTGTCCACTCGGGTCATATTCGGCGTCGCTGGTCAATGCGCACGAGCCAAGTTCACCGGATTTTCCCATCGCCGGTAACTTGGACGAGTTCAACATCGTTCTCGGGTTACTGTGCAACGTAGAGAGTCTCGCAGAAACTTCCGTGAGCTCTTCCGGAGACACGTCTGGGTTGATAACGGCTTCGGCGTCCGCTCTCAACGCCGCAGCCAACTGTAACGCAGCGGCATCGGCGCATTCAGCGTTGGCAAACTGACACGCGATGTCAAAGAGCGGCACTTTCGCAACTTCAAACATGACTCTTTGTTCCGTATCCGCTTGATCGATCTCATCGGCGTTTTCAGACATGCCTTCAACGAGAAGCGGGTTAGTTTCTGGCCCTGCGTATCGTTCGCGACCGAAGGAGGCAGACGCTAACGGAACATTCGGCACCGAAGTCCCTTCTAACGGCGTACCAGTGATTCTGCCTTTCCTTTGCTTCCCGAGCAAGCTTCGCGCGCGTCTTTTTTCGCCTTCCGAATCGGAAGGCGCGCCTGCAACAACCTCGGCGTCTTCTTGCCCAACCTCCAACTTCGTCTCGTCTTCAGTTTGTCCTTCGTCGGAAACTTCCACGCCTTCTTCGGCCGCCAATTCTGCCTCTTCCTCTTTCTCTTCGATGATCTCTTCCTTCAACTCCTCCACGGCGTCTTTTAAATCTTCCTTCGCGTCTTGCAACTCCTCCTTCGCGTCTTGGTGTTCCGCTTTTTGCTCCACCGTGTGTTGCACTTTATCCGTGTGCGCTTCAGTCGTTCCGGCTGGTTTCGTGTAAAACGCGTCGTCGTATCGATCGTGAAGCTCTAATCCTGGAATCACCCCGCTCGGCGCGACGCCCGGTCTAATGCACACCTCGGGCACTCCCAACGCGGCCCATCTGGCCATGGAATCCATATTCGATCTCGTTGGCACCGCTTCAGCTGCATCGTTATTCACACCCATTTCTGCAGCTTCTTCCGCCGCCTCTTCCTGTGCCTCTTCCGCTTCTTCCGCCGCGATCTCTTCTCGATCCTCCTCCGACATCGTCTCCTCCGGCGTCACCTCTTCCGCACTGTCCGTCGCACCACCACTGCTACTATCAACATCGTAATTGCTGCTGCTACTACCATCAAGCCCACCTAATCCAAACTTTCTCGACGCCTGGTTCGACAATTTCTGCCCGGATGGGTGGCCAATCGCAAACACCGCGATGGCAACGAGCACTAATAACGAAAAGATTATCGCCCCTGGGGAGGCTGATCCGCTCGAGCGAGAGGACTTTTGCTGTTTCGCATGGGATAAAGAAAGCAGACGTCCGTCAGTTCCAGGAACACGCTACGCGGTACGAGAGGGACAGTGACTGAAAGATCGCTCGTTTTTGACTTCCTCGTCGTAACGACAAGAGAAGAAGAAAAGAGAGAGAGAGAGAGAGAGACACGCGGTGTCGAGAGACGGCGATCGTGTGCATCCAAAAATCAATACACATAAACTACACGCGCGCGCAATTCGCGCGCTGGGAGAAGAAACGAAACGAAATAAAACGCGCACCATTCGCTTCTCTTTCAAGCGCTCCTCGTTCGCTTGTCGCACTTTCTCGTTCTCGGAGCGAACCGAGTCCGCGTTGGCGCGTTGCTGCATCGTGTTTTTGATGAGAGGAGATTTTTTGAGGAGGCGAAAACATGCTGAAAGGATAAACCAAAAATACAGGGCATTTAGGGTCTTCAAGAATTTGGAGAGGGAGGATACAATAATAAGAATACGGAGTAAATGAATGAATGAATATATGAATAAATAAATAAATAAAGAGATAAATAAATACGGATTCGGTGTTCTTGTGAATCGATCGCGCGTTGGCACGTGGCGAGTACCAAGAGCGCACGAAGAAGAACGCACCGGGTCTTGAGAGTCGAAGACAAAAAGTTCTTCTTCGTCATCTTTTTCTTCCTTCTTCGTCATCTTCTTCTTCTTCTTCTTCTTCGTAGTTCACACCGCTCCGGCGAGAGGTTTCAAAGAAGAAGAAGCTTTTTCGTGACTGTCTTCGGTGGTTGAAGTGCCTTTCTGCACGGTTGTGCGCACGTTGAATCCTCGGCTCTCCCTTCTAAAAGATTTTGAAAACAACGATTGAGACTTCCAAAACGACGGTTCGGCTGGGTCTTTTTTCTCTCGCGCGAATGGCTTTTCGCCGGCTTTCGCCGACGCCGATATGCCGTAGGCTAAAGTGACGAGCGAAAAGATTACCAAACCGACACCGACGCCATTGGATTCAATTTTTGTGAACGCTTGCGGGTTAGCAAAGACGGCGGTGGTAACGGCCTGCCAGGAGATGACGGTACCGATGGCCAACGAGAATTGGCGGTTGTGCAACGGTTGCGCGTACGGTTTGACGTATAAAGCCAAACAAAAGGCAACGCCGCAGACGAATTGCGCCATGGCAATTTGACATGTCGACGCGAATTCAGAGGAGACATCGTATCCAGAGTTCGGAACACCTCGTAATTTACGTTCGGTAGCAAATACTGGAATGGCGGCTAAGAAGAACTTGGTCGCCAATAAAACGAGCTCCCATCCTTCGCATCCCGGGCGGTTTGATTTGTACATGAAACCGTACGTTGGACTCAAGGAATCAGATTCGGACAATTTCCCGGCCGGATGCTGTTTCAATAACTTCCACGCGAGAAACAGTGGTAAACCAAACGGATAAATGATCATCGCCAAATATGCAGACGAGCGGTAGGCATTATACGTCGCTCCTTCAGCCTCGATTTTGTAATCCACGCGAAGGAACGTACCAACATCCAGAGTTCTCGAGTTGAAGAGTTGTAAGACAGTTTTAGTGACGCCAGCGTAGGTCAACACGAGCATCCACACGCAATTGCATTTACATTTACCTTGGAATTCGTTGAGTTTATCGTTGTTGATGTTCACCCCGAGGAATGTGTTCATATTCATCTTCCTAATCACTCCAGCAGTGGTATAGGCGACGAAAGTGAATATCAAGATGATAGGCGGTACAGACAAAGCACCAATGTACGAAACATAAAACGTATTGGAGGCGTTCGAACACCCAGGTGCTAACGCGTCCAAGTTTAAGTTAGTCACGTCGAGTATTCCCAACGTTCTTTCCATTGGTGAAGGCCATTTGACGTCGTAGGAGTACAACAAACCAAGAATTTGAAAGACGTAAACGACACACGTGGCGAGGACCGTTCCAGCTGCTTCTTGAAGCGGTTTCTTGAATATGTAAATTAAAAATCCAATGCCGGCTATAATGCCAAGAGCCGGGATAGCGTCTGTAATCGGTTTTGATTGACACTTCAAGCACTTACCGCCCAATTTTCGGTAACCTTCTTTGCACAGCGCGCACACCGGCCCTTCATAGGCATCTTCACATGCGACGTCGCCCGTCGAATTGGTCGCCTTACACGAATCTGTACCCATGGGGCACTGGAAGATGTATTCGGACGTATCACTCGAGCGCCACCAACCTTCGAGAGAGGAGATATCACTCCCACCGCGGCACTCGCCGCCTTCAGGACACGGTTTGCACTGGATACCATCCAAATTGAACGTTCGATCTTTGCAATAACTGCATAATCTCGCCGATTTCTTCCCGTTCTCTAAGTTCGTCCAGGACGGCTGGTAACCGGGAATACAGTTTAAGATTTGCGCATTCAAAACCATCTCATCTCCGATTTGATCATTATTCGAGCGTTTGCAGTGAAACGATACGCGATAAACGTCACCGAGCTCGCCACGAAACGTCACCTCGTCAAAGGTTGAAACGCCTTTCTGAGTATTTTCAACGAGTTCGCCGGAAACGACCAAAGGAGAGTGATCTTTCAAAAACTCGAGTCTTGAAACATTTCCAGCGTAATTCGTGATGTCGATATCGTTCAATTCGTGTGAAGCGGTAGAAATGGTGCACATCGATGATGCCGCTTCGGAAACCGCGACGTGCCCATAATAATCCACAAGTTCAACCGAGAACGCTTTGGCGACTTTGCCCGACTCGACGCCTTTTGAAAGCTCAGTTAAAGCATATCCTGACGATTGAACTTTCAACGCCTCCGTCGCGTATTCTTTTGTATGAAAGGATGGCAAATTGATGCAGCTATCACACGAAAACTGGACGTTCGGCGAAGACGCTCGCGTCCAATATACGCTTGGGCCAGATTCTGCCATGTTCGCCCGAAAAGTCAACTGTGATAAAATATTCATCGTTGTTGGCGTTGTTGGCGCTTTCGCGAAATTCGCGTCAAAGTAAAGACCGCCACCTGTTTTGTGAGCAACATTTCCGTCGAGCGTGAGGGACACGAGCTCGAAATCGAGCGCATTACTCGTTGCCGGCGCCGAGCTCGCGTCGCTTTCTTCAGAAAATGGCGCTATAGAAATTGCACCGCCATTAGTGGCTTCATTTTGCGACATGATACTTCCATTTTTGACTTGAAACGTCATCGCAGAGCTTGCAATAGCACCTCCAAATCCGTCGCTGGCGACATTTTCAGCCATGGTCATTGCGTCAAGCTTCACAGACGCCACATTGTCGACCGCTCGAATACCACCTCCGTGGGTAGCGGCGACGTTTTTAGAGAAGATGGAATCCTGTGCGGTAATAACACCAATGCTTGCGTAAATACCGCCTCCAGCTCCGCGCTTTTTGCCAGGGCCGTAACATCCGAAGGCTGTGTTTTCAAGAAGCGTCGCCCCTCCTCGAACAGCGACGACCGCGCCTTCGGCATACAAAGACACAGACGGAACGGAAACAGAAGCAGAACTAGTCGTTGCGGCATCATTCGGTGACAAAACAAAGATTGCACCGCCGTCGATTGCTTTATTCTGCGTCAAAACGGTGCCTTGAGAGATTTCCAAGTTGGTCGCACCTTCAGATACCGAAGAGACGTCATATACGCCAACGACAGCAAATGCGCCACCACCAGCACCGCGAATTCTCGGGCATACCGTATCATTGCTTCCACCAGCAACGTTCCCGGAAAATATCGCGGCCTTGGCAATAGTCTTACACGATGACTCGAGGTAAACAGCACCACTATAGGAAGAAGCAACGTTTTCGACGAATTTTGAGGCAGACTCGATAGTGATATCCGCGCCGATACACGACATTCCACCGCCATTTTTGGCGGTATTTTTATACACGGTCGTTTCAGACGAAAGTGTTACGGACGCTAATTGTTCAGCATGAATAGCACCGCCAAGATTTTGAGCTTCGTTTCCAGCCAAAGTTGTCTTTGCGGACGTGATGATCGTTGATGATGTCTTTGCGTTGATGGCGCCGCCATTCACTTTCGCGACATTCTTTGTGAACATGCACGAATTAAACGTCAGTAAAATTGCCTGTGGCCATGCCATAACTCCAGCGCCATGATCGGCTTCGTTTTCGGTGAAAGTAACGCCACTAAACGTTCCTTTAGCACCTGAATAGACGAGAAGACCGCCACCATAACTTTCGGCGTTTGCGGTTGGCGTATTTTTCGAAATCGTGCCGTTCACAAACTCAGCGTCGCCGCCGTTGAAGATACCAATGCCGGAACCATAATTCGCCGAATTACCAAAAATCTTCGCGTTTATGAACTTTGGCGTGCACTTGTTCCCGATGAAAATACCAGCCGCGAAAAAGGCTGAATTGTTTTCAATAACGGCGTTCGTGAAAACACCGCCGGAGGATTCATCAACGTTCAAACCACCACCTTTACCGGAAACGTCCAATGAGCAGTCTTTCACGGTCAACTCATTTGCGATGACGTTTGAATTTGTTTCGATGTAAATGCCACCGCCTCGATTGGCGTTACCCGTTCGATCGTTACCTCCTGAACAATTTTGCACGACGACGTTTTCAAACTTAGGAGAGGCGGTCACGACGTGAACACCACCACCCAAATTCTCTGCCAAAGAGTCTTTAACGACAACATCAGAAATCTGGACGCGCTCAGGCGTTGTTGAGTTTGCAATTTTTATACCGCCACCGGTTTCGCTACGACCGTTTCGAATAGTCACGCCAGAAACGATGACCGCGTCGTCACCAGAAATCGTGGCAAAATTGCTCTCGTAACCGCAGTCTATTAAAGTGGAATCAGGCACCCCGGTGAGAGAAGAAATTTCGATCGATCCAAGAGACGTTATTGAAAGACCACACGAACTTGAACCGAACGTTCCAGGAAGCAACGACACTTTCTTGCTCGAAGAATACGCATTCATAAACGTAGTCGACGCCAATATTGACGTCAATGAACTGCAAGGAGACGTAAACGTGCCGCACGACGTCGAAACATCGGATGAACTCGCCGAAGCAAACATCTCAACAACAGTGCTGCTCGAGGAAACAGGAACGTATTTAGCTGATGCAAAATTTGAAGAGACAGTTTTCGTAGTACCATCCATCACGATGGCGTGTACAAGAAAAACGATTACGCTTCCTAAGGCAGACGCGGTTTGCTCCATGGGCGATAAGTCCATCACGGTGGATAAAGCACCACCCATAACGACAGTATTATTTGCTGTCGATGATATGCCATAATACGGCCACGAGTACCCGATTGGCATTTTATCTGCACCAGGAATGAAAGGCGTAACCGAATATATGGAAACGGTTTCGTCCTTGTAATCATCGCTCGCAACCCAATGCACGGAATACGACGTCGGGGACGTTTTCACTGCGTACGCGTACGCTGGAGCTTTTAAAACATCTTGCGAACCCAACAACGTTTGCTCTGCTAACGCTTGCACGCATACGGAATCCGACGCGGAGTCGTGCTTTTCGATGCCGTTTGCTAACATCGCGCCTTCCAAAGCACTCGCATACGCCGAAACATCCACCGTGTTCACGCCATTGCAGAAGCACCCGGCGTCATTCCAGGTATTCAGCAACACTTTGCACGACGTTGACGTTGGGCTGGCACATGCGCTCACGTCCGGCATCGTGACGCACGTCGATACGCTGGGCCCACTATTTGTTGTTTCTTCGGCGCGCACACAAAGGGCACCCCAAAAAGTAACAACAAAAAAGATGGAAAACAACATTCTTAACGAAAGCATCATCGTCTCGAAAGACAATTGAAGAGTGAAGAGTGAAGGTTGATACTCGAACTTTTCTTTTCTCACGCGATTACGGCGTACACGAACTCACTCAACCGCACCACCGATCGAGTCAATTCAACAACAGTCACCACTGAGATTAGAATTAAATACACAGAGACAAACGCGAATAAATACAAAGAGTGTGGGAGAGTAAACGAGGAGTAAGAGTGTACTCTCGGGACGACTTTGTGTTGTTCGTTCGTTGTTATCGTCGTTGCGTGTTTTTGTTCGATGCGCGCCAAGAGTTCGTGATACTTTAGCGCGCGAACAAAAAAAAGATCGACTTTCTCTTTTTTGTGAAGTAAAAAAATAAAGCGTTTTCGTTTTCGAGGAAAAGAATCTCACATCCGCGAGTCTGAGTCTGAGTCTGACGCGTACTTCCGTTCGGCCAAAAGAGAAAGAGAAGGAGAACACATAGAATAACGCAAAGATTCTTTAAAAATATGATAGTACGTTTAATATATTGTGCACAAATTGATTTTGACTACTAAGGTTCTACACGCGCTCTTTCTTACTACTTAAAGCAAAGAGAAGGAACCGATGGCCAAAGCCGCGAAGCCCAAAGCGTGACCGAGGGAACCCCACGCCATCACGTCAATCAACGTAAAGCCAGCCGGGTCGTTCGTCGTGTTCAAAAACGAAGCCTCTTCCGCTTTCACGTCGCCAGCGGCGAAGTGCGTCTCACCGTTTTGCTCCGGCAAACCGGCTTTCTCCATTTGCGCTCTTTGGTACGGCATGAAGGCGAATCTGCCGAGAGAGAGCATCAACGCGTTTGCGGCAGAGATGGTCACGTTCACGTCCGAGAAGGCTTTCGTTTGCACTTTGGCACCTCTGGTGTTGGATCGAGTTTGCGATTTGACTTTGCTGTTGGTGTCGAGAGAGGTAAAAGCGGAGAGATGATGGTGAGTGACGACGTTTAAGCGCGCTCGGACACATTGTTGTGTTCGGGAAAAGAGACACAAGGAGAAAGCAAAAGCGTATCCCACGCAGAAGGAAGGGGCTTTTTGGGGGCGATCCGATCCCCCTCTTTTCCAAAGTTGAATCGCGGAACCGCAGAGGAGGAGGACGACGACAAAAGAGCTACCGAAGAGCTGAGCGCATCAAACGACGATTCAGACGACGAACCTGGAGAAAGTCGCGGTGGTGCGCATCGGCAAGGCGGTTTGTAAAGCGAACGACATGGTTGATGTGCTGGTATTTTGCGTGCAGTTGATATGAAGAAAATGTGGTCGGTCTCGTGCGCGCTTCTTCTTCGGGCTTTCAAAGATACGGTCTTTCTCGTTTTAGGGTTTAGGGTTTTTATTGTATTTTTTTAAAAATCGTACAAGGTAGTCTTTGGCGATTTTTTTCTTTTATTTGTGCATTGCAAAATTCGTTCAAAAGCGAAGCGGTCGCTTTACGTCCGTTTCTTGGCGTCTTCGTCGACGCCTTCCGTGCGACTCGTGCTCGCGCCGTGATTCTCCTCATCTACTTCTACTTCTACTTCTACTTCTAAGTCGTCGTCTTTGTCATTTTGGTGACACGTGAACGCGAAAAAGTTTGGTTTTGCCCCGTATTTCGTCTCGTCGTAAAGGTCAAACTTCTTCAACGCGTCTCGATTGACGTCGCATCCGGCTTTTTGGAACGCCTTCTCCCACTTTTCGCGAGGCCAGACGGTGAGGTGAACTATGGCCGGTTTCTTCGGGTCTTTCGGGTCTAACCCAGACCTTCTTAAGCTAATGGTGACGAAGACGTCTTTTTTCGCAATTCTTACCAACTCTTTGACGCTTTGTTCGGCTAAATGCGTCGGTACGTGCTCTAAGACTTCGCTCGAGAAGACGACGTCGAACTGTTTGTCCTCGAAGCGACTCAAATCATTCAAAACGCCCGTTTCTACTACCCCTTCCTTGGATAATTCCTTACACGACGTCTTTCTTACATCAGATATTTCAATGCCTCTCACAATCTTTCCGGCGCTTCTCAACGCGCGCATCGTTCCACACGTTCCTGCGCCACCGTCGAACCACGTTCTCGACTTCGGGTATTGCTCCAAAACCGTGCGCAAGAAGCCTTTCAAGAGAGGATACGCGGGTTTGTTTTCGATCGCGTTTCTCAAATACACGTCGTAAAATTTCTTATCCGGTTTATTATTGTTGCTATTACTACCACTACTGCTGCTGCTGCTGCTGCTGCTCGATGACGCGATCCATCCTCTCCGTTGTGTGCTTTGCGTCCGTCCTCTGTTCGTTCCTCCTCCTCCATTTTTTTTCCCGTGTCTTTCGATGTACTTCATCGCTTCTTCTTCGCCGGCTAAGAACGTCGGTAATTCGAAAGACGACGATAACTGTTGCAATTGGTGTTCCATATGACCATCACGACTACGATGATGGTGTTGGTATCGATGACGACGCGGAACACCACCGTTCTCCTCGAACGGACGGTAATAATAATAGTGCGACTTTAACTCAAAGATTAAAGGTATCATCGCGAACAAAAGAAGAACGAGTCTGAGCTTTTGCCTTCTCCGCTGCTTGAACAACGACGAGTGAGAAGACGGAGGCATGCCTCCCGTCGCAGAGGGAAAAAGAGAAGGGGGGGATTTTTATGAGGCCAGTTTATAAATTTATATTGTACACGCTCGAGAGAGCGAGAGATGGCATACACAAAAGCTATCGTCTGAGTCTCTCTCTCTCTTTCTTTAGTAGTAGTTTATTGGTACACTCTGTCTGACGTCTCGTCGTTTGGTCAGAGATATGATGATTCGATGTGTTTGGATGTCTTCCTTATACTTCGTCGATGCTCGCTTCTTTCAAAACTTTCTTGACCACTTTCTTATTTTTCAACGAGTTGATGTGAATCAAACCTTGAACAGCGGTTTCGTTCACCGCGCCCGGCAAATAATCTCTTCCGAATAACGTTTTCAAACCCGGGACTTTCTTGGTTTCGCCCGGTGGGAGTTCGTCGTACGTCGCCGCTAACGGACCGATATATTGTACCAACACAGAATACAACGGCTGTAAAACGCGTTCGGAGAGTTCAATCATATCCGTCACGTCTCGTCGTTTATCGATGTATTCGTCTTTGTCGGTGTTTTCAATCATGGTCATTAATCTATCGAAACCTCTCGATAATTCCGCGCTCGGCCATAATCTGTATTTGTCCGATCTGTGCAACCAGAAGAAGTATCCCCACTGAAACTCGAAGAACAATCTGTCTTCCAACGACTTGCCTCTCTTGAGAACGCCAAACTTCCTCGCGAAACCACCCAACGAACGAAACACATCGTTACGAAACGACGATAACTCGAAATTCTTCGGTAAATCTTTCAAATCGATTCTCCTATAATTCTCGTCTCTACAAAACGACCATCCTTTCCCTTCCATGATGCCCCAAAACGCCTCCTCGTTTAAGTCGTCTTCAAACACGTAAATCTCCTCTAAAGTCACATCAACTTC